>Ga0247725_1000186_pt1 | contig 66779 bp, 61 predicted proteins | sample OKSTACKMCFT3sol_FD_183021 | JGI IMG/M metagenome (GOLD analysis project Ga0247725, IMG submission 183021) | Subsurface sediment microbial communities from gas well in Oklahoma, United States - OK STACK MC-FT3-sol | ecosystem: Environmental > Terrestrial > Deep subsurface > Rock core/Sediment...
GTTGGTCGTCGGACAGGGTGTTGCCCAGCTTGATGCTGGTGACGTCCTGGCCCTTGATCAGCATGTCCGCCTTGCAGATGGCGTAGGACTCGGGGTTGAGCTCCTGGCCGTGCAGCGACACGGTGACTTGCTGGCTGATGGACTGGATGTACTCGTCGCCCTCGGAGAGGAAGCCGCCGGTGCCGGCAGTCGGGTCGTAGATGGTGACGATGCTGTTGGGCTTGAGCTTGTCGTCCTGCCCGGTGATCACCAGCGAGGTGGTCAGGTGCACGATATCGCGAGGGGTGAAGTGCTCCCCGGCGGTTTCGTTGGAGCTTTCCGCGAACTTACGGATCAGCTCTTCGAAGATGATGCCCATGCCGAAGTTGCTGATGCGCTCGGGGCTCAGGTCGGTGGCGGCAAAGCGCTGCACCACCTGATAGAGCAGGTTGGCGGCGGCGAGCTGCTGCACGAAGTCTTCAAAGTGGAAGTGCTCGAAGATCTCGCGGGCGTCCTTGCTGAAGGACTGCACGTAGCTCATCAGGTCGGCGGCGGTCTGGGTGTCGGACAGCGTGCCGAGGGTCAGCTTGGAAGCATTGAAGAACTGCTGCCCGGCCGCGCGCAGCAGCAGACGCTCGCGCACCAGATCAGGCCGGCCTTCCTGCGCATAGGACTCACGGATCACCGCTTCCTTGGTCGGTTCCAGCACGCACTCCATGCGCCGCAGCAGGGTGAACGGCAGGATGATGCGGCCGTACTGCGACTGCTTGAAGTCACCGCGCAGCAGGTCGGCAATCGACCAGAGAAAGGCGGCCGTCTGGGAGTGATTTTCCGTGTTCACGCTACTTCTCCTGGAACAGGACAGCAAAAGCGCGAGTTTAACCTGACGGAAAGGTCGGGACCGCATCTCTGTGAGCGCGTTTACCCCGGCATTTACACCTGTGCCAAAAACAAAAAAGCCTGATCATTTCTGATCAGGCTTTGATGTTGGGATTATTTGGTCGGGACGGAGTGACTCGAACACTCGACCCCTTGCACCCCATGCGCTTATTTAGTGGATTTCCATGGATCTTCATAGACATCCAAAAACAACACAAACCCTAGCAATTACGCGGCTTACAGGCTAATTTACCTTCCCATAGCGTCCACTTACGTCCACCACCAGCCAAGCATTTCGGTGGCACAAAAGTGGCACAAAATTCGAGAGCGAAGAATTTTACTAGGGGTAGAGAGTGGCCAAGCTGACGATCAAGCAACTGGAGGCTTTCACAGCTGAAGATCACGGAAAGGTCTTCCGAGAAGATGGTGGGCTGGTTGCTGAGGTACGAGCCGGAACACGCGGAGTCACGGTTCAGTTCAGCTATGAATTCAAACTGGATGGTTCCAGAACCCGAAAGCGACTGGGCAGCTGGCCGAAGAAAAGCTTGGCGCAGATCCGATCTGAGCGAGACGAAGCACGGACTCTTGTTACAAAAGGCCTGCACCCTACCCTTGCCGCCAAAGCAGCACGGATCGAGGCACAAGCGGCCATTGTCGCTACGATTGCTGAGGCCGAGCGTGAAGCCGCCGAAAACAAAACAGTGGCAGACCTGTTTGACGAATGGATACGCGACGGCGTCTCTCGGCAGGATGGCAATGCGGAACTGATCCGCAGCTTCAAAAAAGACGTACTCCCCCTCATTGGCAAGAAGCCGCTTCGCAGCCTGACAGAGAGAGATTTACTCACCGTCCTACGCTCAGTCAAAGCACGCGGCCTGAACCGTACCGTCGTGATCCGCAGCAAAGACATCGGTCAGATGCTGCGCTGGGGAGAAAAACGTAAGCCGTGGCGCACCCTAATGGCGGACGGCAATCCCGCCGACCTGATAGACGTGAGCAAGCTACTGGATCACGACTACGAAGAACAGCGCGACCGACTGCTTTCGCCAGATGAGATTCGCGAGCTGCATGACATCTTCGAGCGCCTTGAGCACGATTATGAGGACTTACCTGCGGGCCAAAAGTACTCCGGCATTCGCCCGGTCAACCTGCGTGTTCAATGCGCTGTGTGGATCTGCTTAAGCACGCTCTGCCGTATCGGTGAGCTACTCAAGTCTGAATGGCGGCATGTGGATCTAGATAAAGGCACCTGGTTCATTCCAGCCGAAGCGACCAAAGGCCACAAGGGTAAACGCCAGGACCACCATGTCTTTCTTTCAGCCTTTGCTCTAGAGCAGTTCAAGCGGCTGCACAAAGAAACCAGCAGTACACCGTTCTGCTTCCCTAGCAAAGACTGCCAAAGCCACGTTGATACCAAAACGGTCAGCAAGCTCATCGGAGACCGGCAGTGCCGCTTCAAGAACCGCAGCAAACCGCTAGCAGGCCGCCATCACGACGACTCACTGGTACTGAGCAAGGGAACCAAGGGGGAGTGGACGCCACATGACCTGCGTCGCACTGGCGCAACGATGATGCAAGAGCTTGGAGTGACTCTGGAAATCATTGACCGCTGCCAGAATCACTTGCTGGGTGGTTCAAAAGTGCGTCGACACTACCTGCATCACGACTATGCGAAAGAGAAAACAGAGGCCTGGCGGCTTCTTGGGGAGCGTCTAGATGCAACTCTATTGGCACAACCAAGAGACAAGCAACCCGAATAGTTAGCTATGCGCCATCCTAAACCGCCTACCAATGCGCTGGGGCCCAAGGTGAGCCCCAGGATCTACCTAACAGCGTAAAAGTAGCCAAGCTATACCTGCCAGTTGTCCGCAAATTTTGCACGTAGCCCCTTCAATTTGCCTGGGAGCTCCTGATAGCAAACCATGCCAAGGTAGGTCGCCGCACGGGTCGCACCGACATACAAATAGCGATCAAACAACTCTGGTTTCTGCTCGGCAAGGCGGTCAACGCCAGCAAAGAACACAGCCTCGAACTCGAGCCCCTTGATGTGCTGAATGTCAAAAACTCGGACATCTGCTCCTTCACCCAGAGCTTTGCCTTCTTCGCAGGCCACCGCTTTTAGACTTACGGACTCTAGATAGCCCGTTAGCAGCTCTGCCATAGGTTTGACGTCCTCTTCAGCGTTGACCAGTACCGCGATAGTAGGCATTTGTTTGACTGCCCGCTCCACCTCGGTGATACGCTGCGCAATCCACCTGGCCGCTCCATCCTCATCTGCACCTTCGAGCAGAGTCGGCTTAAAGCCTTCGTGCGTGCTCTCTTTCGGCAGCCCCCCCTGAGCCCCAAGGTCACCATCCAGCAAGCGTAATAGCTCCCCCGAAAACACGTTGAGAATGCGGCTTTGCCGGTAGACGAGGGTGATCGCACGATTTGAAATATGCGGTGACACCCATTCAACCTGCTCCATAGAGCGCACGCCAACATGAGTGATTCGTTGATTGAAGTCCCCGCAGGCAAAGAAAGAGCGGCTTTTTAGGGACGTCAGACTCTCCATGCAAGCTAACTGCAGCACGGAGAAGTCGGTGGCTTCATCCACCATAATCTGATTCCTGAACAGGCTGGCTAACCTACTCAGGGATTCGAAACGAGGGGTATCCAGCTCGCGCGCAATGAAAGACTGTGCCAAAAGAGCCCTGCCATTCCTCAGCATCAGCAAAATGATCGCGTCCAACTCGGTGGCTGACAGATGAAATGGATTGGAAACGGACTCACAATAGAACCGCGCATCGTCAGCTCTACCTTTGCGAAAGGCCCGATAGCTGTCTGGTACGTCTACTACATAGCGCTTGAATGCATTCACGAAACGGCGCAAACCATTCTGGAAGCTGATGCGCTGGCCGATCTCAAGCAAAACATGCTCAGCAGGCAACGCATCACCTAACCATTCGACAACTCGTGCTGCACGAGAATCTTTCGGCATACTGCGCTTGCGATAGCGATTCCTTGCAAGCGCTCTGATGGCTGCCAGATAAGCCTTCACCGCATTCTGGATGTCATTGGCAGCCTGATGGGCCATAGCTTCAGCTTCGTCCTCGTCGAACTCAGCCTCATCATCAGGCTCATCGTCTAACTGTATCGCCACCAAGAACTGCGACAGGCGGTTAAAAACCTCCTTGTCGGCATTGAATAAGCGGTTTCGTTCATCTTTAAGCAGCTTGTCGGCAATGGATTTGGAATCATCCAGTACTGAACGAATATGCTCTTCTCGGCTTCCAAGCTCTCGATACACATCCAGCCATGTGCGACCATCCAGAGTTTCAGCCAATTGCAGCAACTGCTGGGCAATACCTGTATCACTAACCGGTGCAGACTCTGCAGCAATCGCTGCACCATCTTTCAGCTGTGCTCTCAAACGCTGATCATGAAAAGCACTGAAGGTGCCGTACCAATCCCGAGGATCGACGATCACCGCAGCAGTCAGGTTTTCAAGCTCGGGTTTGAGTGTGTATTTGCCACTGTTCGCAGTCCGCAGGATACCCAGACTGTTGCGAGCAATATCGCTACGATAGGACGTCCAGGTCTTGATGCGCGCGTCGGAAGCGGGTACCTGCTCGCGGCTGAAAGCTTCTTTCAGGTAGTGCTTGAGCAGTTCCGAAGGAGTAAACATCAACCAGTTGGCTTCGTGCGGCACGACCTGACCTGATGCTGAAGCAATACGACGTTCGGCTTCCTCTAGATTGTCTATATCCAGCTTCTGCCCCAAGCGCTTGATCAACGTCGTGGTCTTACCCGTACCTGGAGGACCTAGAATAATTAGCTGGCTATCCAGTGGTAGACGGAAAATCTCGCCCTGGAACTGATCCAGAATCGGCTGATCGCGTAGCCCCATTGCTGTGCGCGTTTGGTGGCTAATACCCGCCTGTATCCCACTTTCTTCTGCAGCCTGCTCGAGCAAGCGATCCAGTTCGTCCCCTGCATCAATGCCTTCAGCACGCAGCAGTGCACGCAAGGATTCAATTGAGTAAGTACCCTGCTCAAAGTGGCGGTACAGGTTTCCAGAGGAGTCCCACTCGCCGTCTTTGAACTGAGGAATAAAGCTAGTCTTCTCGATCAGGGTGAAGGCATGCTGCTCCCCTCTTAGGGTCACAATGCCTTCGTCACCTACCGGTAGCTCCGCAAGCCGCCCAATTGGGGAGTGATAGCTTGCAAGCTGCTTGCCGGACTTTAGCGGTAGGCCGCTTTTCCGGGCGATATAAATAACTCGTTGACGACCGTCGTCATCTTCCAGCACTAGCCGGGCGATACAGGGCTCTCGGAGCAGAACTGCAATCGCATCACGATTAGATTGACTTATGCTCTCGAGGTTTTGGAAGGCCTGACCTCCGGTCAGGGTATTACCGCTGGCAAAGCTCTGGGCTGGAATGCCTCCATTGCCAGTCGACCTCTGAGCTGCGTTTTCTGCAATTTCAGCAAAGGCACCCAGCGTCTCTTCAGCCAACGGTTCAAAATCCATCTCTTTCATCAATCGCTCCCCCCGGAAAACACATTCGCGCTCAATACTGATCAACTTTTGACGACCAGCCATGAGTTACTTACCCCCTTTCCAGAGCCGTGATCAAGAATCACGCAAATGGCGCTGTCCTGAAAGTCAGTAGGTGCTGGCATAGTAGTCGTGACAATAGCAATGCGCAGGCCTGGTACCGCATGCCCTGCACACTGGCAACCGGTGAACGAGAACTCTCGTACAGCCGCCTGCACTTCACATGATTTTCGTAGACATTCTTGACCGGCAAATACTGCTAGCGATTCTAGTGGTACACGTCCCCGAATAGACGTCGCTGTGCGGCCGATGTAGCCGATTTTCAGCCGACTACAACGGCGCTATGCCAAGTAGAGGCGCTTGTCTACCCGGCATTTGAACAGGTCGTTAGATGTTCTTTTTTTACCAGTCAGGCAAAATCCATCGCCCAATTGAACTACAGATAAACGCTGATGAAACTGCTCAACACATACGACGACCGGGACAATGCCGAAGCCGCTGCCGAAAAGCTACATGGGGAAAAGCGTCTTGCCAGCGAACGTGACGCAACCGTGGTCATCTACAACCTGTTCGGTACGCCCAGCTGGGGAAACTTCCATCGCCTGAGCATGTACAACCTAGGCGAGATGAAGGAGCTACTAGCTCGCCGTGAGACGTGGCAGCCAGCCGATCAGGCACGCCACTCTGAGATCATCAGCACTCTTAAGATCGTGGCGAAGAACCACGGAATAGATATACCGGCTCACTGGCTTTAAAACAGATCAGGCCTACTCGCGCAAAGCAATAAATTGGTTACTCGGACCTTCTGAGCGAAGGATCAGGCTGGAACTATTCGACGCCACGTAGGCCAGTGGTCGCGTAAAAGCAAACGGAAACAGAACTGGCAGCGACTGCAGACTGGGCACAGAAACGGGCTTACCGATATAGCGCACAGCAGCCTCGACCAGCCACGCAGTAAGCTCGTCGTCATCAATGAATATCGTATCGGGCTTGATGATACGTTTAGCAGCGCCGTCACGCGCAAGAGCATGCCAGCTTGCTTGCGACTGCAACACCCTCATCACTGCCCGCTCTACCCCACTTCGATCGCCATACTGCTCAGCCATACGGCGTTGAAGCTCTTTGATTGCACAATCACCCTGCAAAGCTAGAAGGCGGCCTGCTGTCTCAGCAGTTTTACCAAAAAACGGATAACTGGCTATCGATGCGCCCCAAACCAGAGGAAGCGCCATCCGCCCACCATGCCTCTTGTAGATGGCAATACCTCTACCAATGAAATCAACCAAGTGATCAAAAGGCTTCGTGCTCAAGCGTTTGAGAATATCTAACGTCTTCCGCTGCGATTCACTGCCCGGCAACATCGTGGCAATCTGAGGCCTTACGAGCTCAATGGAACCTTGAGTCGCAGCAGCATCAAGAGCACCACGACACCATTCAATATCTACAAACCGATCAAAACCGATCAGTGGCACCTTAGTGGTCACGCCACATCTCCTGAACAACTAACTTTTACAAAGGGCACTATCAACTCCTCAACCGACACCCCGCCGTGAACGACCACTCGTTCGCCATCGGGAACAAAGGCGGTTCGCCCGCTTGCGAATAGGGGCATGAAATTCGCGGGTAGCCCTGCAATGTCCAACTTCACTGTGTTGGGATAGGCAGCAGCGGAATCAGCAAGCAGCGGTTCGCTCCGATAAACCCGAACGCGCTCGCCCCGCGTCTCTGCAATGACTCCCTGGCTGGGCCTGCCGACGCCAGTGGACTCAACGTTACCGTGATCCGCTGTGAGGTAGATATGGTATCCCTTGTCCAGCAGTAGCGAGAACAGCCGATCGACGAAACCGGTCATCAACCAATTGCCGATCCACATAGCTACATCCCTCTTGGACCGCTCTTTGTGGAGCCGCTCATCCACCTCATCGACAACCAGCCCCACTACCTTCGGGCAACGGTTATTCAAATCCACCTCAAGTGCGTCCAGTTGATCTACTTGTCGCAAGGACCGTCGATACATCACCTCATTCGAGTTGACACCTTCGTTTTGCCAGAACGTCTTCCACAACGACTCCTCTTTGTCTGTCCGATCGATGGAGTCATCGAACTCACGAGGCTTCAGACCTGAGAACAGTGCCTGGCGCGACACCGAAGTGACCGTAGGCAACCATGCAAAGGCTGTCCCCTCATCGAACACGAATCGTTTTGTAGAAGCGATCAGTCGCTCGCGGATCTGAACCCACTGGTCGAAAGCCAGCCCATCGAATACCAGCAGAGCAATCTTCACTTCACCTGCAGATCGCCGATGGCGCAAGAAGCGTGGCACGTGGTGCACCATTATCGGGCCTTTGGTCACAGGCTGCAGGATCAGGTCAGCGTAATGCTTGTCTGCTATCCAGGCTTGCAAACGCTCATCTGACTGCGCTTGCAAGGTCTTGATCCGTTCCTGAATCGCCGTCAAGCGCTCGCTGCCTTCCATGCCCGGCAGACTATGCATGCGGGCCAGAATTTCACCATGACGCTTGGCAAAATCGCTCCAGTCCTTATGCGAAGAAGCCGCCGTTGGGATGGCCTCGATTAAACCATCGAGCCCTTTAAGTACTAAGGCCTGCAGTGCCACTGGGTCCTGGACAATACCCGCCTTGATCCAGCTCGGTATCCCCGCTGGAACGCTGTGCACCGCCAGCGGATGCAAGCTACCGTCGAGGAACATAGAGTCGACGAGCACCTGTACATCAGAGTGATCGAAAGGGATCTCGATATTGGCAATGTAATCAGGTGGTGGCGGTTCGCCCGTGCGTGTGCCATCCAGTCCCAATTTCGTCAGATAGCGGTACCACGCATCCTGCACCACGCGCAGCAGCGCGCTCTTGGATGCCAGCCATATGGCGACGGGTAGGCCTGCGAACAAGCCTTTACCCTGGATGATGCCCGTCGCGTGCTCGGCAAACAGCGGTGGCAACGAGCGGTTGGCGAAGTGCATTCGCAGCAGTTCGCGCCAGAAGTCGACCGGGTTGCGAATGGCTCTCGGAGTCAGTTGATAGACGTGTTCGAGAATGAAGTCCTTGGACTCGTTCTCGCCGCGCGAGGACTGCAGCTCGGTTTGGTGGGCATGAAACAGCCCGGCAAAATGCTCCGGTTCGACTTGTTGTACCGCGCTATATGCCAGCCTGGAGAAGAGCTCTGCAAGGCTGAGCCGGACCACACGTCCGTGGTGCACGATGTCCCACGGCAATTCATTCGCGTCGGCGCTGCGCAGATGCAGAACCAGCGAAGGCGCTGGCCCCTGCTCACCGCGATCCCACGCGGCACGATAGCGCTCCTCGTATTCCGCCCGAAAGGCAAACGGGTCTTCGTATAGCATGACCTCGAAGCCCCGGCTGCGCAGATCGGACAAGAGCTTTTCGTCCAGCAGCACATCGTCGGGGTCGCACGCCACCCACAGCCGGGTGAGATCGGCCGTGAAGTGGCTGAGAATACGTTCTGACCACTGACTCATCCCACCTGTCCTCCGGGCATCACATCGCCGGAGACGCGCACCATCATCACGGCATTCAAATCCGGCACGCAGGTCTCCATGTCGTCCAAGGCGGCCATGCGTGCATCGTGTTCCTGCTGCAGCCGCTTGCGCCGGTGCTCACGCACGGCGGGTAAGCCGATTCGTCCGATGGACTGACTTCGGGCCTCGAGCGCATACACCGCTCGTTCGCGCTCTTCCTTCAGCCGGGCGCGGTGTTCGGTCAGCAGCTCGGTGAATATCCGTTCACCCTGGGTACTGGCAGCCGCCTGCGATGCCTCGAACCACTTCGCCGACTCCTCGGCATCCGTCACGGCATGCACGTCTACGGTTTCGGCCAGCAGCAGGTCCCAGACGCGCTTGGCGGTCGGCACAAAGGGGCGGCCTTCCTCGTTGATGAAAACGGGCAGGAAACGCTTCCGACTCAAACCTTCCGCCGCCAAGCTGACTTCCCATAGCGACCAGATGCCGCGAACAGAGTCCGGCAAGCCGGTCACGCGGATCACCGGCAGCGGCTGCCCGGCGACAAAGCGCGGCAGCTCACTGATCACTGCCCGGGCGCGCGGATCTTCCATCGTGACCCATTCCAACTCTGGGCTATCATCCGCCGTGCGGGCGTCAAAACAGGCCTGAGCCGACTCGCTGCCGTCCGCCCATTTCACTCGCCACGCCTTGCCGACCTTCGTCGCCGAGCCGCCGCGCACAGCCAACCCGCTGGTAATAGCGCGCTCCAGCCAGAACTGCGCCGGGTGGTCGCGCCACTTGCGGGCATCGTCAGCGTCCAGATCATGCTCCGCAGCGAGCAGCTCACTGTTCTTCCTTGACTCCGCCAGGCTGGTTCGCAGCTGCGACACCACCGCGTCACACTCGTTTTCGATGGCGTCCGGGTTTTGCAGGCCATGCACGAACAGCTCGTCGAAGATCGGGTCGGCCTCGACCGAGTCCATCACGTCGGCCGCCTTATCGACGCCAAACTCCTGCGCGATGATTTCGAGCTTCTCCTCCAACACCTGGCGTACACGGTGCTCCACAGTATCTTCGAGCACGAAGTTAATGGCCCGAACCACGTGCTTTTGCCCGATACGGTCAACCCGCCCAATGCGCTGCTCGATCCGCATCGGGTTCCACGGCATATCGAAATTGACTATGACGTGGCAGAACTGCAGGTTCAGACCTTCACCACCGGCATCCGTCGAAATCAGCACGCGCACATCCTTGGAGAACGCCTGCTGCGCGCTGGTGCGCGCCTCCAGGCCCATGCTGCCGTTGAGAGTCGCCACCGAGAAACCACGGCTCTCCAGGTACCCAGCCAGCATCGCTTGGGTGGGCACGAACTCAGTGAAGATCAGTATCTTCAGCGACGGGTCACCTTCCTCTTGCTGCAGTTTGTAGATCAGCTCCAGCAATGCCTCGGCCTTAGCATCGGTGCCGGCGGCTTCGGTTTCCCGTGCCAACTCCAGCAGCATCTCGACTTCGGATCTCTCTAACTCCCAACCGCTGGACTGCATGGCCAGATCCACCTGGGACTGGCCGTCCAGATCCGCCCACTCATCAGCGCTGGTGTTCTCAAACAGGCTAGCCTGCGGCTGTGGCGCATCGAGCAGGGCTTGGCGCTTCTCCAGCGTGGTGCGGATGGCTGCCGTGCTGGACGTCACAAGCCGCTGCATCAGGATCATCAAGAAGCCGATGTGGCGCTGCTTGGCCGCCATGGCCTGGTTGTAACCATGGCGCACATAGTCGGTCACAGCCTCGTACAGGCGCTGCTGAGAGTCGTGTCGGGCCTGCCAGGCCACCGCCTGCAACCGGGTGACACGCGGCTTGAACAACGGCTGGCCCTCGGCATTGATCGATGCGCGCTTCTCTGTGCGGATCACGAAAGGGCGCACCCGCTCGCAGCTGACGCTGCTCTCGTCCGGGAAGGCTTCGCGGTCCAGTAACTGCATCAAACGCATGAACTGGTCGGTTTTGCCCTGATGCGGTGTGGCTGACAACAGCAAGAGATAGGGTGAGGCTTCGGCCAGTGCTGCGCCCAGTTTGTAGCGGGCCACCTGCTCGGTGCTGCCGCCCATGCGGTGGGCTTCGTCGATGATGACCAGATCCCAGGAGGCTGAGATCAGGTCCTCAAAGCGCTCGCGGTTGTAGGTGTTCAGTTGCTCCAGGCTCCAGCCGCGCCGACTCTCCATCGGCTTAACCGAATCCAACGAGCAGATCACCTGGTCGTGCATGCGCCACAGGTTATCTTCCTCGCCAGCGCCGTCGCTGCGCCACTGCCGGAAGGCAGCTAGCTCGGAAGGCTCGATGAACTGCAACTTCTCGCCGAAGTGCAGTCGCATTTCTGCCTGCCACTGGCGCACCAGCCCCTTGGGCGCCACCACCAGGATGCGCTTCACCCGGCCACGCAACTTCAATTCGCGCAGCACCAAGCCGGCCTCGATGGTCTTACCGAGGCCCACCTCATCGGCCAGCAGATAGCGGATACGGTCGCGGCTGATGGCGCGGTTCAGTGCATAAAGCTGGTGCGGCAGCGGTACCACGCTGGACTGGATAGGCGCCAGCAGCAGGTTGTCCTCCAGCGCATCCAGCAACTTGGCCGCCGCCGTGGTGTGCAGAATCTGCTCCACGCAGGGCTTCACGCTATCCAGCAGAGCGAGGTCCACTGCTCGGGCACGCACCACCGCATCCTTTGCGGGCAACCAGATGCGATACGCCGATTCGCCCCAGATGTCTTGCCGCTCGATCACTCGGCACGCCGATGCCTGTCGAATGAACCAGCACCAGTCGCCTATGGAGAACCCACTGCTAGCCCTTGCCACGCTCAGACCCCATCTTCGGTCCGGGTCAGCGCCATGTCATATAGAGTGAGCAGTTTTTCGTCCTCTTGTAGCGTAGCTTCTGGCAGCTTGTTGGCGATGCCGATAATGGTCTGGTAATCCTTTGCTGCCCACGCCGCACGGAAACCGGCGCGCAGCACTTCCAAGCGAGACTCCTTAAGCTTGCGGCCTGAGAATGCCTTGTAAATTTCGAACTCTTTCAGCAAGGACTTCTCGCGTTTTTCTTCCAGTTGCTTGGCATTGCTGGGATCAGGTGCAAACCAGCGATCTCGTGCCTTCGCTTTCAACCCTGGATCGGACTTCTCGAGCTCTCGCATATCCTTGTAGTTGGACGAGAGATAACTGTGAATCTGGCTGGGCACTTCACCTGTACCGTCATAGCGCAAAAAATTCGCCTCCAATAGCGCTGAAAGCTCTGGGCGCTCCTCATGCTTCTTCCAACCCGCCCCAAGCTGAGTGATGAACTCAGGGTGCACTTCTTGATAGGTAGAAGGACGCCGCTTGAGAAAATGAACCAACCAATCAATGGCACTTCGCTCGTCGGAGACGAACAGCTCCATCTGCGGCGCCTGCGCAGTCTGGGCTCGCTTCTTGTCGTATTCCGTCACTTGATCTGGCAAGAAAACCATGCCATCACGTTCAGGGAAGCGGGCTCGCAGGCTCGACAAAAACTCATTAGTCGAAAGCGGCACAGGAGCGTCATGGCGGACAAACCACGCCACCATGCGGTCGTAGATCCGGCGCGGCTCACGCTCGACAATGAACTCCAGTTCGCCATTTTTCACCTTGGTGACGGACAAGTTTTTTAGGTGGGTCTGCACGAAATCCCATGCTGACTCCGATGTCGCGCCACTTTTCTTAAAGCGATCCTCCAATCCGCCGTTAGGCTTGTAGGCCGAAATCACCAGGTCCTGTTTCACAGCGGTGGTAGAAGTGACTTGCCGGTAGCTGCCCTGCACCTTATCCAGCGCCGTCACCTCGGCTACTACGAAACCTGCCTGCTGCAAAGCGACTTGAATAGCGTTCCACACTGCGGCCTTGCTGTTAGAGAAGACCACCGTCATCCAGCGGCCAGGCTTGAGCACACGCTGGTATTCGGCAAAACAGCGTTGCATTAGGTGTTGGTAGTCGGGCAACGCCTTATTCTTGAACTTGTCGATGATGGCTTCGGGTTGGGCGTCGGTGGTCACGCCGTGCCATGCCTCAACCAGAAAATTCAAGTCGGCGTAGTAGATGTTCTCGCCAAAAGGCGGATCGGTGAAAATGTAGTCTATGCAGCCATCCGGCAATGGCAGCTTCGCGGCCGTGCCTGCCGTGACCGCCACATTTGAGGCCGACTTGAAGGTTTGGAAAGTCTTTACTAGACGGTTCAGCTTGCCATCGAGGATGTACCACGGGCTGCACTCAGCATGTTGGGAGCCAATGTAGTAGACACCATTGAGGTACTGATTTACTTGAGAGAAATGCGTTGGGGCATATCGGGCAAGAATCGACATTCCCCAGATCGCTTGCTCTGCGAAGAACACTAAAAACGAGCAAATTCGTGGGTCGGGATGCGCGCGCGCCTTCTCCCACAACACACCCATCGCCTGCGCGGCACGCGGCAGAAAAAAGTGGTGGACGTGAGTGAAGCCTTTAGGCGCAATCCGCGAGCCGTGATACATCGCCTCAATGGGAAAACGACTGGTCGGCACAGACGCAGGCAAAGGCATTGCATCGATCTTCGCTAGTGTCTCCAAGTCCGCTGCATCCGGTGCTTTCTCGTAGCGTGTCTTACCGACCGTGTAGACAATTATGGATGGCTGGAACTTCACCCGCTGCCACGATTGTCCGGTGGCTGGGTCAACGCGGGTTTCGAGCACTCGCTCCAACTTGTCCTTGTTGAGTTCCGCGCCGCAGTGTGGGCACGGAAACACCTCGCGCACGCGCTTGCTTTCGTTTTCTAGAGCCTCATCGATAAAATTCACAGTGCCCGCGCACTCCGGGCAACTGAACACTTCACTCCACACCGTGTATTCGATGCGGCCAAGTGTTTTGCCGTCACTGTGTAGCGTTTCATACATCCATCCGATGTCCTGCTCCACCGCGCTTAGCAGCTGCCTGCCCGCCTTGGCGAAGGCATTCACATCGAAGGGAATATTGTAATTGGCGCCGATAAAGGTGGCAGCAGGTGACAGATCGTTAAGCACCGCTCGGCGTGCGCCCCAATGGGGCGCAGCACGGCCTTCTTTCTTCCACGCTTGCTCCAGTTCAAAACGGTAACCAGCAGGCGCAATACCGCACCACTGCGCCGCCACACCCGTCATGCCCGAACCAGAGAAACCGTCCAACACGATGTCTCCCGGCTGGGTGTAATGCAGGATGGACGGCACGATGGCTAGGTGCGGCACCTTGGTGTGGTAGCTGTGAGCCTTATAGATGGCGTCGGTCTTGCCGACGCTCACATCAATCGCCAGCGGCTCACGGCTGTACTTGATCGCCGAGTCATAGGGCTTGCCGTAGCGCGCCACAAACTCCGACAGCCATGGGTTCGGGCAGGCAGTGTAATACGGTGGATCGGACATGGTGAGAATAGCTTCATCCGTGCCGAGGGGGAAACCTTCCTGATTGCGGAACGCCGGATCTCTCAGCTTCTCGGCAAGCAGCTTGATGAAGTACTCGCGCCGCGCGTCATCGCTGGCGAAGGTCTGGCCGAGGCATTCGACAGGTCCTGCGATCTGGCTACGCTGATCTTGGAGTAGGTCGCTCATCTAAATTCGTCTTCTCAGTTATTCATTGACCTGTGACGCGTTGTCACCGTGATCTTCAACATATTTCTTCATGCCATCACGCAGAATCTCAAGGAACGTATGATTCCTGCACTCAGCATCCGCCACGATTGCATCAAAGGACACGACAAATGTTGGCGTGGGAATGACTCGCCCATCGGGGTGTGGGGTTTCGAATTCCTGATAGTAAACCTTGCCCTTTGAGAAAAAAGGCGTCCATTTGAATTGGCGCAACCGAAATGCTGTTGCCTCGTTAACATCCATAATTGCGTAATACCAAACTCGCTGAATATTCGGGCAGTACGCCACCAGCTTTCCGGCACGATCAAGCAATTGATTGACTGCGTAAAAATTATCTTTTTCTTCGTCAGTCTTCTTTTTTATTTCAACCACCACCACATCGACCGGCTCAAGATCGCGTGGATTGGCGGAGAAGATCATAGCGATATCCGGCCTACCGGCGTCGCCAACACTTTCATCATCCAGGCGTATGGCGTTGATCACAGCATCCATGCTCTTCTCACTAAGAATGGTGCGAAACACCATGAACTTATCGTCCAGCAACCAGGCATTATTTTGATAAATCTCGGCAGACAACTCGTCTTGCGAGAACTCCTTGAACCTTGGAACGATCAGGTTATGTATCTCAGCCTCAGCGTTATCGGCCGTCATCTCTTTCATCCGCCCGATGATCTTGTCGCGGTACAAGATGTACTCTGTCAAAGTGCGGGAAGACAGCTCCAGTGATTTCTCATATGCAGCCTCACTTAGCTTCTCGCACTGAAGAATTTCTTTTTGAACCCGAAAGAACCGCTGCTGGGCGATAGCTAAGGCATCATCTCTGTCGATCAAACCGACGGTATCACTCTCAAAAAAACCGAGCAAATGCGGGAACTGCTCTTCAAATTTTTCTTTTATTTTTCCGTTTCTTTCAGTAATCAGCGGAATTTTTTCCGCCAATACTTTGCCAAGCTCGCGACGTAATATACGAAAAAGTCGTGTCTCTTGAATTCCTTCAGGTAAGACTAATTTCTGCCGCGAGCTATCGGCATTCGAGTGGAAAATTTCCGACTCAAACAGGAACACACATAGATAGCCCGGTGGGAATGAAGCCGGAGGTATCAGGTTGGTCGATATTGTTCGCCCATCAATACTAAACGCGGTAAGCGAACTACTTTTCCCCGTTACCGACTTGATGTGGTAATACATGTCAACGGTCGAAATCACATCCAAGGAATCATCTTGGATCGTGATCTTTGTCATTGACGGTAAGTCATCAGGGGTAATAAGCGTTTCGTGAGGAAAAAACTCTTTCTGCGAGTTGCTTTCGCTAGTTTTCAGACTTATAGAAATTCTGAATGCTACGCCCTCACGCTTACGCGCATCCAGAGTAGGAAGAAATTGCTCGATCAAAAGAGGTTTGAGCGCATCGGGCCTCAAGTCATCGTAGGATTTGACTCGATCTTTGGCAAAACCATTAAATACCAATACTGTTTTGGCCGGCTGCTCATCTTTAAGGGCTTCGAGAGGCGCATTACCATCAAAACCATCTTTAAAGATAAAATTTCTACGCCATTTTTCACGGGTACTAGTGACATCGACCCGACTGAAGTAGTTAAGAAACACTAGGCGACCGATGCCTTTATGGAACTTATCCCTGGGTCTCAGCAGCTTCCTGAAACGCTCAAAATTCTCGTCAGTAAATCCATCGCCGTTGTCAGAAACCGTGATTTTCAGTGTGTCTGGTTTGTCAAATGCCTGCACATCAATATCGATAGATACTTCCGTTGCCCCAGCGTCCAGCGAATTGGCCAGTGCTTCAAAATAGACTAATGTCAACGACGGATTGGGGAAGAACAGCTTGATGGCCCCAGAAGTTTCAATGTCCATTGTCTTACTCCGTAGGATCTGCAAATTTCTCGTGCAGCAGCTTGAGCTTTAAGTAAAGGTTTGGCGCTGGCTGGGTGAACATGCCTTATCGGGCACGCCCCAACCGCCTTCTTAAGCTCGATGTCACTCCACTCAATCGTCTGATCCGACTGATCAATTCACCTCTAGGCATAGCATCACTCGATCACGAAGCGCAGCTTGGTGGCGTCCTTACCCTTGCAACGCTCATTCATGAAGGTGTCGAAGCGCTTACGCAGGTCGTCCGGTGTGGCTGGAGAGCCGCCCTGCAGCAGCGCCTGTTTGATCTCGTCGCCCTTCACCGCAATTTTCTCCAGCCCCGACAGTGCTTCCTGCACAGCGTTGGCGAACTCGGTTGTCATCGGGTCCGGCAGCTTGCGTGAGGTCAGAAAGGCGTCGATCAGTTTCTTGGACGTGGGCGGCAACAAGCCCAGGCTGTCCTGTGTAAACGGGTCTTCCAGGTTCTCCAGCAGGGTCTGCTGCCAGTTGGCCAGCAGTTCGTCCAGATCGTCATCCAGCTTATGCAGGCGATTGGCAGCCGGGATCAGCTCCAACTGCTCAGCAGAGGGGCGGAACTGGCAGTGCGGGCAGACAGCGGCCGTAACCAGGGTCGGCTCATCCAACGAGGAACAGCTCTTCAGGCTGTTCAGTGACTCCTCGAAGGCAGTGAGCTGGCTGGTAGGCATCAGCGACACTCCGGCCAATACTCGCAACGCCAGCAGGCGGTCGTCCTTGCGCAAGGCGTTGCGGCTTTTGTCCTCGGCCACACCCAGCCGAGCCTTACTGTGGCTGGCGATGTAGGCCGTGATGTAGTCCCTCTTGAGTTGATTGAGCATCTGCCGGTAATCGGCGGCGTGCTCTGCGGTGCGGTCCTGGCTCAGCTTTTCCTGTAGGGCTTTACGGGCAGTCTCTGCCTGCTTCACCCACGGATGATCGGCTGGCAACACCATCTCCGCCTGCGAGAGGTAGGAAGACGTGCCCCCCAACTCCACAACCAGTTCGAGCAGACGCTCGACGGCGGCCAGGATTTCCAGATTCTTCTTCTGGCCGTCCAGGTCTTCCTGTGTGACGCGCAGGTTCTTGAGCTTGCCAACGGTGTTATACGGCGCCAACGACTCGGTGAACTTCTTCAGCGAATCCAGCCGGGCGTGCCAGTCTTTGGCTTCTTCCTCACGCAGCAGGTTCTGGCCCCAGAAGCAGAGCTTGCCTTGCTGCAGGTCGGAGCCGGCCTTGAGCACACGAGGTACCAGCGCGCTGACTTTCTCCTGTAGCTTGATCACCGGCTCGGTGTCACCCTGGCTGGCCTTCTGCGCCAGACCGGACGGCAGGTCGAACAACTCGAACAAGGCACGCAGCACCGCAAGGTTAATCTCCTTGGGCGCCTCGACGTGCTTGAACTGCTTGAGCTCCTCTAGCGAGCGTTCTGCCAGCTGGCTCAGTTTGCCGGAGTCAATCTTGTCGCCGGTGATGGATAACACTATGTCGCCGGAGTAGACCAGCCCGCCCAGCACGGTGACCAGCAGATCCGGCTCCAGCCGGTAATTGATCGGCGCGAAATACTCGACGTCGGAGGTACCCGACAGCAGTTCGCTGCGGTTGAGCACCTGACCGTGGCCCTTGGCCTTGAGCCGATTCAGCACTTCCCGCGCGTAGCGGGAGTTGGCCGGATCGATGCGGTCACCATCGAGTAGCTCCAGAGCATCGAGGATGGCCGCGGCATCCTTCGTGCGTGTTCCGCCGGCCAGCGCACGTAGGGTGTTGCCAATCAGCTGCTTGCGGTTCGCCTCTGTGACCAGCACCGAGAAGGTAGGGTATTCCGGCGAAAGATCGACGAAGCGCTGCCCAAGCACCAGCCCTGAAATAACATTCACTACGTCACGGAAGTTGATGCGCTCATCCGAGCCGAGGCGCGCTCGATCGCGCAGTGATACGCCTTTAGCCCACTCCTGCAGATTCTTTTTCTTGCCTTGGTAGATGACTTCGAACGCAGTCAGCTGCTTTTCCTGTAACCATTTGCTGATCAGCTGCAGGTAGCCTTGACTCGACGGAGTTCCTCTAACCTTTTCTAGATAGACCCGTTTAGCTTCTCCGCTTGCAGTAGAAGCGAGATCCAGAGCAGCGGCGTAATTGGACAGATGCCGCTTGAGCTCATCATCCAGACCGGTAAGGCGGAAGAAGACTTCGTCCGATAAGTTGTTGTCGGTGAACTTCGGCTTATCGAAGGGTTGGATGAAGTAGACGTAGAAGTCACGCTCAGGCTGGGCCGTGGGGCGATCATTCGGCGCACCAAAGAACAGGTAGCCCATTCGTTCGACACGCCGCTCCTGCCATTCGAGCTGGTATTGCCAGATCTGGAATCCGGGGTAACGCAAATCGTCGCTGCACTCCATCAGGGCCTTGACGGCGCTGTAGTAGGCACGGTCAAGTGCGTCGTCGGACAATGCTTCGGCGCGCTTTTCGATCTGCGCGTCGTAGTCGATGTCTTTCTTGAGATCGAGGTAGTACTGCTCTGTCTCCGACGCTTTGGAGATGAACTGACCGTTGACGGTCTTTAGCACCTCCCGCATGACTGTCTGCACCATAGACAGAAGATTCTCAGCCGGGTCTCCCGGCATGTCCTCCACGCCTGGCTGGAACAGGCACAGGGCGTCGCGCAGCTCAGCAGCTGTGGGGCCGATTGGCACATGGATGTCGCCGCCCGTGGTCAGTCTGTGCACGGCCAAGGCGTTGATGACGCGCAGCGCCATGGCCTTGTAGGCCGGGCGTGTGAAGGCCTGCTGCACGCGAGACTCCAGCACTTCGGACACGCGCATGACTTCTTTGATGTTCGGATCGGCGCGCAAGACCGAGTTAGCTTTGACGGTGTTCCAGAAGCTCTCGTAGCTGATGAACAGCGGCTTGTCGGTGGGCACTTCCTGGTCAAGGATGGCCAGCATGGCGGCCTCGATGGTCTTGAGTGCACCACGCTTCTCGGTGAAGTGGATCTGCTCGAAGGTCTTCAGGTAGTCAGGGTGAACCGGGAATAGCCGTACGTACTCATCCATGCGCTCGTTCATCGAGCCATAGAACTTGGCGAATGGCGTAAGGTATTCGCGGATCTTGTTCTGCTGGTCAGCCGTTTTCTTGAGCAGGCGCGCGGAGACAACGAAGCTGACGTCCTGGCGGTCGATCAGGATCTGGGTGAAGCGCTCGTTGACGCGACGCATGCTATCTGCGACGTGCTGGAAGCGCACACTGTCGAAGATGGCTTCCTGCACACCAGCCACAAAACGGAACTTCAGATGCTTGGTGACTTCCCCGATTTGACGCAGGATGGCCAGGTCCTGCACCAGCTCATGATCGCGGCGGGACTGCAGGTACTCCAAGAACTCGTCGACCACGAGCAGCACGCCCTGGTCTGGGAATTTCTCCGCGAACGCGGCCATCATCTCCTCGAAGGAGTCCTTGTTGTTGAGCTCCTTGTCGGCAGTCGGGAAGGTATAGTCGACGCCGAGCTTTTCGAGGAAACGCTCAAGCTGCAGGGTGATTATCTGGCGTAGCGGCATCTGCAGCCCGCCTACCTCGATACGCAGCACTTTGAAGCGGCCAGCGATCGGGGCAACTGCCTCGGCGACTTTGGGGTGGCGGATCATCGGTGCGTAGGCGGCATCCTCAGCCACCAGGGACAGCACCGACATCAAGTGCGATTTACCAGTGCCGTAGTTACCGACGATCAGCACGCCCTTGTGATCGACTGAGTCGTCGAAACTGAGCTGGGGAACCATAAGTTTGGAGATCCGCTCGGCCATGTCGTCAGAGATGACGTATGTCGAGACGAGCTTCTGAGCTTCGTCCGGACGCCCAGCATCGAGCAGCTGAATGACTGACTCGATCTGCTCGAACTGAATCAGATCTCCATACTTCATGTTCTTGGCCATATGGCTCTTCCTTACCCGTAGCGTCAAATTTCGAGTACGACCACGCCATCTCGGCTGTAGTCCTGATGTTCTGGATGGCTCATGTCGGCGTATACCAAGCGATCACCGCGCAACTCACCAGGCCAAACGGCCACAACGCGCCGGGAATGGGCCAAGCGCCTTAGGAGGTCAAGCGGATTAATCTGTAGGCTGGACTCAAACAGCAGCTCAAGGTTATCGAGCAGAAGCGGAGCATCGGTTCGCTCCTTGTCCGCGACTTCCCGCAGCAGTTCACCTGCCGAAAAGCCGCGTTTGCTGCTCGGTGTAGCGGCCAAACGACGTCCCAGCTCCAGGCCCACGTTGAGGGGCTCGATAGTGAGCTTGGTGCCGAGCTGGCGGAGCAGTCGGGTTTTACCACTGAGGCTGGGGCCGACCAGTAGAATCAGCTTGCTATTGAGATCGCCAATTTCACCGATGAGTCGTTCGAGGTTAGCCAGCACGATTCGTCCTTTACCCGAGCTGAAGCACTGAAAAATCTTCAAAAAAATCAAATAAATATTTATCGCTTAGTATCCCATTACTGCCCCCTTATGGGGACTCAAACTCGAGAAAAATACCAAGCTGCGAATAGCGGCCCTTCGCAATCACCCCATCCTGCCTAAGCACTCAAGAATTGTCATCTTCCGCGGTTCAAGCTGCTTGGCTGTGCGGTCAACGTCTGTGGTGATGGGCCCCAGGCTTGCTGACGCAGAAGTCGGAATTTCTGTGCCCAACGGTAACCACCGCGCCATTTACTACAACCGCATAGGTGTTCTGGGCTCTCTCGGCCAACTGCCGCTCGGCCGAGGAAAGCTTGAGCAAGAGCCGCTTAAAGCGTGTTCGATCGAAGAAGTACACCTGCGCCCCACGATTCCATGTATGGCAACCAAACTCGAGAAGCCACTGGACCTGTTGCTGCCGAATACCGCGTTGGCTGCACCGCTGTCTGGCATGTGTGGTGTATTCCATTGCCATTCCTCTCTGCGCTGTGAAAACCCATCCTGTTTTAAGTTAGGTATCCCTGCCACTGGCTCCACCAAGCCCATAGGCGGAGTAGCTGCAGGATATGTCGCCAAACTGGGCACACCAATAATGGGCGCCCATACAGGTCAAGTTTTCAGGCAGGTTGACGGCCGTCAGGGATACTTCCGATCAGACTCGAAGCAGACTGTCGCCCCCTTCCGGATTAATGCCGCGTGCAGCGAACCCGGTAGAGGTGTTGAGCCTCTGCAGTCATCGAATTAAGGAATTACCGCTGTGTGTAGCGCTGACGCAGACCACCTGTGATCTGATGGTGAAAGGATGCAGAATTCGGCCCAATAAGGGGGCTACCATTTGCAGGGGATCACTGGCGCATATAACCGGAGCTGCTAGCCTCGGAGGGCTCAAACCTCTTCCTCATGCTTGATACGGTACTTAACGAAGGCGATGTACTTCGCAAAGCCGAAGTTGATAATGGGCTTGCGCTCCGAGCCGGAGAGCCACCCCATGACAAGGAAATAGGCCCCCTCAAGTTCATCCAAACTTTTGAGGCGAAAGGCCTTCAGCATTTCCTCCTCAAGGTTCTCATCTCTGACTAGCAAGCTTGGTTCGGTGCGGTAATCACCGCAGTTGAGCCAAATCTCGCCATCCTTCCGGTTGACGTTGGTGACCAACCCCCAGAACAAACGAACCGTACCGAGCTCAATGCCAGCAAGCTGTCGCTGATGAGAGAGCAAATTACGGACCTCCCCTTCCAAAGCAACACGTCCACCGTCGGTCGTGATCCGGATCGAAACATCATCCTCTGGATAGTCGGAGTTCTTGATCAGGCACGACAGGATCTGCCGGAGTGACTTGTTGATCGGGTAGTCTGCAGCGTTTGCGTATTTCCGCTGTAGCAAGCCCCATGGAGAGTCGACGGGCTGTCGCTCTCTGGGCTCTGGCACCAAGATTTCTTGGGGCTTGCGCTTATCGAGATCGACATTGATGCGTGTAGTGTCCGTACCTTCATCTGGCTTAGCCCCATCATCATCAACGACCAGTACTACTGTCTTGATCTGACAACCCTCTAGATGGTGCGCGGCGAAGCAAGCAACACGCTCCCGGCCACCACTGAATGAACCTCTGACGAACCAGGCACTAGCCTCGCACTCTGAGCACTCGATATTGCCCGCATACTTTTCGACATCCTGCTGGTACTGAAATGGCGTCACGGGGTTCTGATCAAGACGGTAGGTAACAGATTGCATTCACACTCCAGATGATTGCTGCCCAAAAGCCGCTGCCGCAGCGGATACCCCGAAAAATATGTAGCCTTTCGAGATACATCTAGCGTGTTTACCTGTACAGGTAAAGTTTTCAAGCAGGTGCTATAGCAGGCAACCCTATCGACTAGGCGAGTTGGCCTTGAGCTCCGGCGCAGCACTGCATAGCAGCTTGCCCCACATCAGACTCAAGGTGACGGGATTACACCCACGTGAGCTTGTTATAGCGTTTGAAGAGCCGCCTATATTTGCGACCCTGATCTGAGTTCATCGACAGACTGCTAACAGGTACCGGAACCAACGCTCCAGCAGCTGCCGCTCTTCTGGCTGCAAGTCATCTTTCGGGTAGTTCAGTACCAGTCGGTATGCATCCCCTTCTTTCAGGAAGGTGGCAAAAGGGAAGTGGTGATTGAGCTGCAGCAGACGGAAAAACTGAGACGTCGCTGTAAGCTCCAGCTCCGTAGAGCGGGCGGCCTTTTCCGGCGCACTAGCTGGCAGCAGCTGTGATAAAGAAGCCACCCCGCCGTGAACACCGCCCGCATCGCGCCAGATAAGTTCATCGGAAACCTGCCTGCCGGCGGCACTGAACAACCGCGCCCCGACATTCGCCTGACACTCAGAGTGCAGATCATGGCGGCTCAGATCCTGGCTGGCACCATAGAGCGCCGTTTCAAGATCGTCCGCGAAGTGCTTGAGGTCATAGAAGGCCATCTCAACCTCATGCAGCGAAAGCATTTCGAGCTGCCCGTGCTTGACCAGCAGTGGCAGATCTACCGACGCGCAAAGGTAGAAATAGCTGTTATCCGCGTCTTCATTGATGCTCAGTCGTACCAGCGGATAGCGGGCTCTTAGGCCCTCGACAAAGTCTTCAAGTCGCGCAAGCGCATCAGCCTGACCACGGCAGTACTCAGCGAGGTTCATCTTGTTGGAGATGGGCGATGCCAGCGTCAACAGGTAAGCGGTCTCCGGCACCAGCGCAGAAAACTCAGCAGCGTAGGCCAGGTTTACGAAGATGGGCTGCCGCCGCCTGCCGGAGGCCTGCTCAACCAGCGGATCGATCAGAAATAAGGTTCTCGGCGTGCCATGACCGTTGTCTATGCACTCAAACGACTCCTGACTCGGATCAATTACCTGTTGCAGGTACGACTCCAGCAATGCCGTCACCTCATGCTCCGTATGCATCGCACAAGGCTCATAGCGACTGACTTGCTCGCCTTGCTCAAAACAAGCTCCGTAAGGGTCATTGATAGCCGCCTGCCCGTGGCCTATCGGCGTGCGCAGAAACTGCCTCCACTCCTGCGTATTGCTCAGCTGCACTTCCTTGTCGAAATGCGCCTGCACGCAGGCATCCATCTGCTCCTCGACCCGGTATTTGCGCTCGACAAACGAGGCCACTTGATCTTCATCCACCGAGCGCTGCAGGAACGGATAGTGGATGCTCAGATCGGTGTTACCGGCTTGTTTCAGTCGTTGGTTGACGCAGCCAAACAAGCGGTCAAGGCGACCTATACGCTGCTCGTTGTCACCGGGGGAACCAGCCAAACCGTAGTGATGAATCTGATGGCATTGCATATGCAGGTTGACCCCCTCCTGCAATACCGAGGTCGTCACTAGCACATTGGGGTAAAATGGGCTGTTGAACCCAAGAATCAAGCGCTGCCGGCTATTGCCGTTCTCACCACTGGCATACCAGCATGGACTGGTCAGACCTTTCAGGCTGCGCCACTCCTGATCCCAGCGATCCAGACCGTGATCGATGATCTTGCCGCACAGGTGGTCAAAGGTCTCCAGTGCCGCGATGAAGTAACGCAGCATCAGCGAACCTGCAATTTTCCGGCTGACCCACGCGTAAAAACTCCGATACCAGCGCTGTGCATCCCTATCGCGCTCACCGCGTTGAAACTCAACAAACCATCCGTACAACTCGACAATCACCGGGCTTGCATGCAGAAAACCCGCTTTGAGGTAGTTAGCGAAGTTTTCCGCCACTGCCTTGTCTGATTGCGCCCAGTGCGCAAGTTTCTCTCGTAGCGCTGCCGGTAGCTTGGGCACCAGCAGCGACCAGACGCTGTACATGGGCTGGTCATAGCTGCCGTCCAACACCAGGCGATCACCGACTGCAGACTTGAACTGGGCCTGATTGCCCCCGTGTTGAAAACGCAGGAATTTAGCGGCATTGGCGTAGTCCGCTTTCTTCGTATCTGTTTGCGCGTAATAGCCCGTATAGCCAGCCTCCAGGTAGTCGGAGGCTGGCTCTAGAAACAAAGCAAAAACACTTTCCGGCTTGCTGAAGCGCAACCGCACATTCGCGCAATCGGTCTGCCCACCCTGCCCCTTCTTGACTACAAACAGCTCGGCAATGCGCGATGCCAGTTGGCCACTTTCCTCGTCGCTGTCTGCGTCGCCATCAACGACTTCAACTGCATCATCCATCGCGTGAGCAGGATTGAGCCCTGCAGTGAGCAGCTCGAAACCTTTGCGCGACCAGCCAGTACGCCGCCAAACATCCACACGAACATCGTCCATGGGGATGCCCCAGGCACGCAGAATGACTTCCGCGAGCAGTTCGTCGTAACGGGCGTTAACCCGCTGGGTCAACTCACGAACCGAAGGGATACGCCGCACAAAAACCAGATGCTTGTGGTCATGAAGCACGCTGTCTGACGCATGCAGGTTTTTAGGTACGCACTGATCGATCAAAGCCCCATACTTGGGATGGTCGGGGAAGGTGCCGAACTGCTTGAGGTAATCCCCCGTTAGTTCGCGTAGCAGCTCGGTATCACTGGCCTTGGAAAAGTCCTCGGCGAGATTGTCCTCACCGCCCTCGGCCTCGTCGCTGTGACTCACCTCAGGTTGATGGCCAATCGACTCGAAGCCCTCAAGGTAGCCATACATCAGGCTCTTGTTTTCCTTGTGCTTACGTAAGTCCGCCACCAGCCTTTTTTGATACAAGGCGAAAAACATCTCAGCATTCGGCCGCCCTTCAAAGCCCGCAGCTAGCGCCTTCTCGTGCCGGTAATGGTGCTTGCCGTGTAAGCCACCCACTCCCTCCATCAGGCGCAGACGTCTGAGTGCATATTTTTGCAACAGCGCGCGGGTCTTGGCTGAATCATTCAGGCTCGCAAGCTCCCCCGTGGGGTCTGTTTCAGTGAAATAGCTGAGGATGCTCTGCACATCGATCAGGCGCGTATGGCTGGGGGTGGCTGTCATCAACAGATTCTTCGCGCCCAGCCGATTGCCTTCGGCGCCGAACAACGCGCGTGCGGCACTAACCCGCTGCGAGCCACCATTGAGGTTGCGCAGGTAATGGGCCTCATCGACGATGATCAGGTCAAAGCCGCCCTCACCTAAAGCTGCTTTCAGGCGCTGATGAATACCTTCAGCTGCTATACGGGCTGCGCGGGGACCTTCTGACTTTAGTTCGGACGGAACCAAGCCACTCAGTGCGTGGATCGTCGTTAGGTAAAGATGCCCGGCTTGTCGTTCGACTGCACTCACCAGATCACCGAGGCGATAACACTGCTGCACCGAGGGTACTGGGCCGCCATCCACGATGTTCTTCACGCTGTGATCGGCATCGCGGTAGTGCACTCGAACAAAGGTTTCGAATTCGCGTCGCCAATGCCGACAGATGTCCCGACCTGGGGCCATGACCAAAACCCGCGCATCAGGCTTGAGCTTCCATAGCAACGCCGCCACACCGAGCGCTTGGAAGGTCTTGCCCATGCCGACCTCATCGGCCAGCAGGGCAACTCCCTTGGTCGACAGCAGGTTCCACAGGTAAGCCACACCTTCGGTTTGCTTGGCTGCCATCGACCCATCACCAGCCTGGTATTGCCAGCTGGGGTTGTTACGCTCGAAATTGATCCATTGCGAGACACGCTGCGGGTCGAGCCCGCCCCAGTTAAGCGAACTCATTGCATGCCCCATTTGCCGCTGATTTGCTGATGCGCCTGCTGCAAGCTTTGTCGATAGGCCTCGTTGGCACCCGCCGGTAAAGCTGGCTCGGCAATCGACAGTGCTCGCCATCGCGACAGCGGTACGGACTGTTCAGCTTTAGGAAAACGCTTACGGATACGCAGGGCCAATTCACACAGGCCATTGACCTCCTGGGCCAGAAACCAGCTGAAAACACTGCTGCCATCTTGCGCAATACGCTGGGTGGTCTTGCCAACCAACTCCTCTAGGCAGCCTGGTCGACTAAACACCCAGTGCTCAAGCGCACGGATATTTTCAATGGCATGCAGGCGTGCGGCGTACTGGTAGCTGGCAGAAAACAAGCGGAAGTAGCTGATCTCACTTGCCGCACCCTCCGGTTGAGCGTTAGTCGCCTCCTCCGACTCACAGAGCGCACCGTCCAGCAGCAGCTCACCGCTCTCGGTTTCGCTCACCCGGTAGTTCGTATCCTCAAGCGAAGGCTCGTTGCCGGTGTACGACATGGCATCGAACAGGCTCTTCAAATCGTCGTATTGTTGCGCACGCCGGAACTGCGGCTGGGTTTCGATCAGCATGCCGACATGGCAAAGCTGATCACCGTTAAACACTTTAAAACAGTGATCCGTCAGCAGCGCACGCACTGTGGCGATAGAAAGTTCGGGCAGCTGCAGCGTTTTTTTCTGCGGAAGCCAGGTCAGACGCAAGAGTTTTTCATGATCAGGAATGCGCAATAAATAGTCATTTACTGGCGGGCAAGCTGCAGTCCACTGCCCAGTGAAGCGATAAGTCTGATCGGCCCAATCAAAGGTCACCGTAATAGCAAACGGCAGTGATTCGGGTACCTCAAGGGCTTCAGCTGCTAGTTGTTCATCGTTGGCAAATAGGCCATCGTGGGCATCCAGCACCTTACCCAGAACGCGATCAATCGGACTTCTGTCGGCAATGATAAAACCGGCTTCGATGTTGTTGTGCCGCGCGCTAGTAGCTGCGCCAATACAGGTATTGGCACCCGCATGGGTGAAGTTCCAAGAGCCCAGGGCTAAATGACTGGAGGTTTTCCAGAGCTTGGCGTGGGTCATCGCTACCCGCTCGTCCAGCGGGCTGGGGTTCTGGCACAAGAACAGCTCTTGATCCGCAAGCATTTGCTCCAGCGCATCGCTCCACTGGGTGCGCAGATACTGCCCCTCCACTCGGTCAGCTACCAGGCTGACCTTTAATTGCGGCTGGTTAAAATCCTGCTTCAAGTGGCGAATAAAGCCGGCCAGGTCTTTTGAGAAATACGGCGACCACACTGCCAGGCGCTGTAAGGACTTATCGCCAAACAGCTGGTGGAGAAACACCTCGCGCTGAAAGCTGTGGCAGAAGCGCACGTCGCTGCTTTCAGACGGAAAGGCCCTGCGTTTTTCCAGTGGGCACTCCATCCCCGCATTTAAAAAAACGGCCTGAAAAAACGTTTTCAATGACTGATAAAGCGTCAGGCTTTGCACAGGCACAAAGTGGAAGACTTCCTGATTGCGCCCCCAACCGCTGAGGGTCAGATTGGCGCTGCCTGTGCCCAGCACGCGTCCCTTGGCTCCTTCCAAGTAAATCACTTTGGCATGGAACAGGCTGCCTTCGCTGATACCCCGGCGAGCCTCCAGAGGGCTGTTACCCGGCGCAATGCCATGCACCGGTATCGCCGTACGTTTGTTTTGATCGGCCCCGATAAAGCGCCGATCGCAGAACACTCGAAAATCGATGCCCTGCTCATTCAGCACCAGCTGCAAGGCCTCGTAGTCCATGCGTGTACGCGGAATCTCAGCGTCCAGCACCGCAGGTAGCAGATAGGTTTCGATGAACTCGATGTCGATGCAGAAGCTGGTTAACCACACCCTTTTCAGCTTTCCGAGGTCTTTAACCTGCTCGGCAAAGGCATTAAGCAACTTCATGCCGACACCCCACGGTAACCGGCCAGCAGATTGCGGAACTGCGGTATGTAGTAATTGTTAACCCAGCGGTCTAACGGCCATTTTTCAGCAGTCGGCAGCGCCGTAGTGCGGGCATTGACCTTGATCAGCTCAAGATCCTGCGCTTGCGCCCAGGGCAATTGACCACGGCCACGCATCACCCAGGCGTGATACTCCAGCAAACCACAGAGTTGCTCGCTAAAGCTTTCGGCACTGGCCAACTTGAGTAGCTGCGCCAGGCGCTTACGGCCAGTGCCAACCAGCACGCTGGTCAGTGTTGGTATCGCCTCTATCCTTGCAGCTGCCGCTGGCAGAGTGCTGGCATCACGCCCAAGCGCTATCCAGTGGGCCTCGATTTCGGTAATGCGCTGACTCTTGGCATGGTGCGCAATGGTAAACAGTAAATGGGCCTCAGCCAGTAGTGGCTCCAGGGCTTGCACATGCGCCAACTTGAGGTGCTGGGCAGTGCTATCACAGCGCTGTTCGGCTAAAGCAAATAGCTGCTGTGCCGGCAAGGGCACTTCAGGTGACTGCTGCGCGTACTCATCCAATACGCTTAACAATGCACCGGAAGCGCCCAGAGCTAAGCCGGTGATATCCAACCAAAAGTCGCGCGTATCCGCCCCCACCTGGCCGGGAGTTGGCAGCGTTTTCCGGTATGCATCTCGCAGGCTAGCCGGCACATCGCTTAAGGCAATTGGGGCTTTGCGCTTATAACCCGTCAACAGCTCCAGCAGATGCTGGCGAGCCTCTTGATAGAAAGCACCCAGTCGCTCATTACTTTGGAACAATGAGTGGGCTTTGTCCCACAGCAGCACAGCATCGGGTTTGTGGTGGTAGTTGTAGGCAGCGTTGAAAAAGCCCATCTCCATAAAGGGAGTTTTGTAACGACCACTCACGCCAAGGCCCAACTGACGTACCAGCAGGTAGCCTGATGGTTTATGAGTAAACTGCAGCTGCGGATTACCGCCTGGAGCCTGTTCAAGCCTAGCGCGGGCCTTCTTGGCGCCCAGAATGCCCATGCCGTCCACACTTGTGCTGGCAGACTCCACCATGGCATAGGTGAAAATATTCTCCAGATAAACAAGGCAGGCTTGGCGCAGCGCTAAGCTGTTTTTGTCACCTACCTCGTCGACCAGCGCCCTGCTCGGCTGAACAGCATCGTCGTCACACAGGTCACGGATCAACGCATGGTGCAGCAGGTTGAGCGTGTAATTGCGCACATCGTTGGAGATGGAGTTGACCCTATTTTGGAAAATCTGCTGACCAAACGCCGACCAGATCACCAGTACCCCGAGCGGATCGATGTAACTATCGCCGCTTAGCTCATCGTCGTACTCGGTCAAAATATGGCTGAGTTGCATAGCACTTCCTTAGCTCGAGCAGGTGCGTCCGTCTAAGCGCAAACTTGCGCGCTATATCAATAAAATTTGTGTTCCGCGATTGAAACGCGCGGGGAGCTTACCGGTCTTCTTGTTCTGCACTAGGACATACGCTGTCCTAATCGCAGGATTGATCTCCAAGTCCCACTTTGATGGCATGGATACGCCGCACGGCAAGCTCCGCTTCCAAGCGCCCCTGCGCAACTAACGTAGAGACTCGTCGCGCATCACCCGGGGTAATCGCACCGGTCTTAAGTTGCTCGCCGAGTAAACGCCCAAGCTCGTCGTCGACCTCACTGGGGGCAGCCTGCTCCAAAGCCACTAGCCGGGTACTGAGTCTCCCGCTCATCTCTTCGCGCAGATGATCCTGCTTGCCACCTGAGCGCACCAGCTTCGCCGCCCCGTAACCCAGGGCACCCGCAACGACTGCCGAGCCCAATATCCAACCAACCGGAGTGGCCGTTACAAACACGCCTCCCAGCATCCCAGCCAACGTAGTGGAGCCCAGCAACGTACTCGTCCCCGCCGCGCCAGCAACACTGCCTGCCAGGGCAGCACCGGCCGCAGCGCTACCTGCCACTACTGCGGTCTCACTTGTAATCCCCACTCGATCACGCCCGCTCAATTTATTCAGGGCTTGGCGCAACTTCGTGACTTCCGTTTGCTGCTCATCTGACACGGCTATGGGCTGCACCTCTGCGCTGCTTTTTCGCTGAGTGCGCTCATTAGCGGCCTGGCGCAGCTTGTTCACCTTCGATAGGTAAGTGCCCATACCCATACCGACCTCCTCAACTCACGGAGTAGTAGTCCCGAATGGCCAGAAAGACGGACTGAAGGAACTCAAAAAACTTTCGCGCCAGCTGAAGCACCGCCACAAGCGGATCACTGGTAGGAGCTCCGGCGTCAAAGGTCGCCCCTATAGCGGCACCGGCAAGCATCGAAGCGCCAGCAGCAATTGGCGCCAGTAATGGACCGATGAAGGGGATGCCGGTGGTCAGCGCCCCAACCGCGGCTCCAAGCGCTACTCCGATAGCGATCCCAGGATGAGCCTTGAGAAAGGCAAAAATCTGGGTCACCAGAATTCTGCCGATAGCGACCACTTCACCTGCAATAGTCTTGGTGACACTCCACAGCGACTCCAACCGAGTCATGATCTCTGCTGGAATCCCCAGTGCCAAACCCTCGATCAGAATGTCGTCGAACCGCTCTTGCGCGTGCTCTGCATTCAACAAGGTCAGCTCAAAAGCCCCCCGCTCCTTTGTTAGAACCTGCATACAACTCCCCTGTAGTGGTGGCCAATTCACGCATGCCCGGCGTGATGGCAATGTGCCGATGCGCAGTAAATGGCGCAATACCTAACTTGAATTACTCAGCGTCCGAGTAATGGCGACTCAGCGATTGTCATTGTCCAAGTCGCGGGCCACGGCGAAAGCCGTGCTGCTCATGCCGAGTAGCAGTACCCTGAGCAGCCGCACGCACGCGCTCATGCTTCCTCCTGCGCCTCAAAAGCTTCCTGCCCGACCAGGCCCAGCTCAAGCTCGGCGCGGTCTACCCAGGTTTCGTCCAGTTCACCTTTAACTGCCACACCCAACTGGCGGAAGTCGCTGACCTGTTTGACGAGATTGGCCTTGCCGCTGACCAGTTGATCACGCGCCTTGCGGTAGGCGTCCTGGGCCTTGTCCAGGCTGTTGCCGATGGCATCCATGCTGCCAAGGAAGGTGCGCAGCTTGTCGTACACCTTGCCGGCACGATCGGCCAGCTCGGCGGTGTGTTTGTTTTGGTCTTCGAAACGCCAGAGCTGACGCACGATGTTGAGGCTGGTAAGCAAGGTGGTCGGGGTGGCGACCAGGACGTTCTGCTCGATGGCTTTCTGGAACAGGGTCTCGTCCGCCTTGAGCGCCTCGACGAAGGCCGACTCGATGGGTACGAACATGAACACCATCTCTGGCGCATTCAGCCCCGGCAGCTCGAAGTAGTGCCGGTTGGACAACTCCTTGATGCGCTGGCCGATGGCCGTGACGTGCTCATTGAGAGACAGGCGCCGCTCTGCATCATCCTCGGCATTGATGTAGCGGGTGTAGGCGTTGAGCGAGACCTTGGCATCGATGATCAGGTGCTTGCCCTGCGGCAGGTAGACGATCACGTCCGGACGCTGACGATTCTCCTCGCCATTGATGCTGACCTCGCGCTTGAAGTCGCGCCCGTTGACCAGACCGGAGCGCTCCAGGACGTTTTCCAGCACCAGCTCGCCCCAGTTGCCCTGGGCCTTCTTCTGGCCCTTGAGTGCGGTGGCCAGGTCATGCGCCTCCTGAGTGATCTGCTGGTTGAGTTCCTTGAGGTGCAGCAGCTCCTGGATCAGCGCGGCCTGCTGCTGGACATCCTTGTGGTGGATGTCTTCGACCTTGGCGCGGAAGCCTTCGATCTGTTCACGGAAGGGTTTGAGCAACGCATCTAGAGACTGCTGGCTGTGTTGCGAGAAGGCTTGGCCTTTGGCCTCGAAGATTTGCCCAGCAAGCTGCTCGAACTCCAGCTTGAGTTGGTCGCGGCTTTCCTTGAGCAGTTGTTGTTGCTCGGCAAAGTGCTGCTGCTTCTGCTCCAGGCTGCTACTGAGAGTGGCGTGCTCCTTGGACAGATTGGCGAATTTATCCTGCATCACCTCATGGCTGTTCTGCAGGCGCTCATGAGACTGCTTGAGCTCAGCATATTGCTGTAGCAATTGGCCGTGCTGAGCACGCGCCGCGCTGGCCTGGCTTTGCGCATCGACCAACTGGGTGAGCAGTTGTTTCTGCTCATCGCGCAGGCCAGCGAGCTCCTCTTGGGCAAAGTCCAGCTGTCGCTGTAGCTGTTCGGCATGAGCTTTTTCTGCTCGTGCGGCAGCCGTCTGCTCACGCAGATCAGCTTCTTGCTGCTGATTCTGCTGCTGCAACTGCCCCAGCTGTAGCTGGTAATGCTGCAGAGTGGCCACGGCTTCTCGACGGCGCATGATTTGCCAGAACAATGCCAGTGCCATCACGCATACCGACAACAGAGCGATACCCGCTACTCCCCAAGACATTCCAATACCGTTCACGATGCTTCTCCTTTTCGTGGCGGTCACTGCGCCAACTTGAATGACGCCATCAGAATATGTAGCTTAAGACGACGCATCCACAGTGTTTACTCGTACAGGTAAAGTTTTCGAGCAGATGGAGAGGCCATGAAACGCAAGCAAGCAATCGAATCCGTGCGCTGGGATCTGGCCCTGCGCTACCGACTGATCGAGACAGTAGCCTGGTGGGAAGGCCGTTTGACTACAGGCCACCTGATGCAGAGCTTCGGCATCAGCCGCCAGCAGGCGTCGAAGGACATCAACTCCTACATCGCTGACTACGCGCCGAAGAATCTGGAATACGACAAACATTTGAAGGGGTATGTGCCAAGCCGCCACTTCAAGCCGCTGTTCATTGACGACAGCGCCAGCGCTTACCTGCATCTGCTCAATCAAAACTACGAGCGGGCGCCTCATATCGATGGGCTGGCCCTAGCCTATGCCCACACCGAAGTACTGGGCGTACCGGATCGATCTGTTCGCCCAGAGGTGTTGCGTCCCCTGCTCAAAGCCTGCCGAGAGGGGCTGCGACTGGAATGCGAGTATGTGTCTTTCAGCACCCCAGACGTTGAGACCAGGTTGATTGCTCCACACACCCTGATCTACACAGGTATGCGTTGGCATGTACGCGCTTACTGCGAGAAGAACCGGGACTACCGGGACTTTGTGCTAAGCCGCTTCCGTGGCGAGCCCGGACTAATGGACGATTTGTCAGAACACACCCGGGACTTGGATAGCGGATGGAATACCGAGCTCGCAGTCGTGATTGTGCCCGACTCGCGCCTGAAGCCCGAGCAACGCACCATCATCGAGGCCGACTACGGCATGCAGGACGGCCAACTGCTGATCGAAACCCGCGGTGCTCTGGTGCAGTACGTGTTGCAGCGCTACCAGATCGACCCGACCAAGGTGCATGCCAAGGCGACAGCTCAGCAGATCGTGGTTGCCAACCTGGATGAACTGCAGCCTTGGCTGTACCACTGACCGACGGAGCCTGAATGGCCACGTATCCCCTGCTCTACACTCTGCATAATCAGCTGGAGCCTCTGCACTTCAATCCGCCGATCTGGCGACGCATTCGCGTGAGCGGCGACTGTACGTTACGCAAGCTGCACCACTTCATCCAAGCAGCCTTCGGCTGGCACAGCAGCCACATGCATGAGTTCAGCGACGGCATGAATCGCTATCTACCGCTGGATGCCGAACTGATGCACATGTTCGACGATGCCCTGGATGACCGGAAAGTTAAACTGCGCCGCGTACTGAAGGACGTTGATCGACTGCGCTACCTCTACGACTTCGGTGACAGCTGGCAGCATGTGATCGCGGTCGAAACCGTAGAGCCTAGTGACGTCAGCGGCACCTGGTGTGAGGTACTCGACGGTGCTCGCGCCTGCCCACCAGAGGATGTCGGCGGTGTGCCGGGCTATCTGGACTTTCTGGCTTCGCTCCAGCAATCAGAAAGCAAAGAAGGCCACAGCGCCCTGGTGTGGGCAGGAGACAGCTTCAATCCCGAGCTGTTTGATCAGCGAGCAGCCAATGCGGCAGTACAGCGGATCTGCAACAACTTCTGGGACTGAGCAATTTGGCAGGAGACGCAGCACATCTGTGGACAAGCAAGCCAGAGACTGGTCGCTCCCGTCAGTGTGACTGCCCCAACGAGAACAGCCTCGCACCATCAATTTGGACGGATTCGGATCATGAAATTAGACGGACCGTTATCACGCAGATAGACGGCAGCTAACCACTTCCCCATCACCTGAACCCGGACGAGCCCCATCAGATGGCACGGCCACCGTAAGCGAGCCGTGCCAACCCAATCATCAGCAACATCGAACCCAACAACATGAGGTATTCACTCAGTGAACTCAGAATGATCATGGAAGGCCTCCTCGGTAGTGATGGGATGACCATAACCACGATCCTCATGTGCCGCGACACGTAAACTTTCCGCCTGTAAAGGTTTCGGACACATCCGGATCTGCACTAACCTGCGGTCATTAACGACCCTTGGCAGATTGGTAAGCGGCCCCTCGCTCGCGCTTGCCAACGGCAACCACCACGACCACCACGACCACCACGCGCTCATCTTCGACGCGGTATACCAGGCGATAGCCCGACGCACGCAGCTTGATCTTGTAGTGCCCCGGCATATCCCTGAGGGCATCAGCCTGAACCTTGGGATTATCCAGGCGCTCGCGCAGTTTCTTTTTAATCTGCTCGCGTACCGTATGGCCGAGCTTCTGCCACTCCTTCAGTGCCGAGGGCAGGAACTCCAGCTCATAGCTCATCCAAGCGCACCGGGATAGGCTCCTCGCCCGAGCGAGCCTTGACTATTTCGACCAGCTCCAGATCATCCAGACGCTCCATCATCTGTTCGTAAAGCTCTGCTGGCACCATGTATCCCATGACACGATTGTGGTTGAGCACGGCGACAGGCATACCACCTGCGCCAGCCAGAACGCCCGATGGATTTTTCTTCAACTCAGAAACGCTGACAGCGACGTCAGCCAAGATACTTTGCATATCCAAGCCCTCAAATAAGACCTTAATTCTGGTCATAATCTAGAGTCATAGCAAGCTTTGCTTCGCTGGATCAACGAGCAGGCCACTGCTGCCGTCAGTGCCTAGGGCAAGCCCAGTTGCTAAGGCCTACGCCTGATAGACGCCGCTTAAAGTAAGCCCCGCCAAACCTCGCTGCGCTCGATGACACGGATAAATGCCTGAGCGCTGAATCCGTCCGGATACAGTGTGGCGATCGCCTCCTCTTCCTCCGCGTCCTGATCGAAAGCCCTCAGGTAATGCTGCTCATCACGCAGCGCGACTTCTAGAACTTCTCGGGATACCACAAGAGCGCCATCAACAACTTCCCCATCCAGCTCAATCGAGGTGTCTACAACCCAAGTGTGCAAGGCCGGCGACGGATCGGAAATCGCCAGCCCCAGCGCGTTACGCAAGTCAGAGTCCGCCAGCAATGCTGTGAGCACCGCAGGGCTTTTACGCTTCAGCTGCCTAGCAGCCTTCCGCAACGTATTCGTGCGGTGAAGCCAGACTTCGTGACCGTTGGCTCGGATAAATCCCGACTTAACCTCGAGCAATAGCAGCACACCTTCAAGGCACGCCAGCACATCGATCTCCCCGGCATCGCCCTCATCTGTGTGAGGCGGCAGGTAGCCCACAACCACGCGAAAACCTCTCTGCCGAAGAGAAACAGCCAGTTCTTGCTCGACCCGCTCTGTTTCGGAGCGCAGTTCCGGTCTGCGCGGATCTACGCGACGCAAATTGTTTACTGCGGCAGTGAGGCTGTTCTGTCTTCCTGCTATCCAGGGAAACTGAAAGCTGAAGCGGCCGATTTTGTAGAACGGCCGCTCGTATAGCCTTGGCGTCGGTTGATTAGACGCTTGCTTGATCTGCACGGACAGCGCCTGAAGATCACTGGTCCAAAACTGCAGAATGGATTTGGCGGCCTCTGGATCCCCCGCGGGATGCTCATCACTGACCGTCCACGCGCGGATCCGCGCCACTTTCTCCGGCAACTCCGACCAGGTCATGGGAAAGCGATTCTCACCCTGCAGCAGCCCCTCAAAAGCCAAACGCCCTAGTGCCGCTATTGGATCACCGGAGTCAGCCAGGTATCGCCGATAAGGTCGCAGATAGGCCTGCTCGAAAAAGGCGTTAGTCAGCTCACTGGCCAGCATGGCGTGATGCAGCGAGACCTCCGCTCCATTGTTAAGCCTGATGCTGTCGCCTAGCCCAAAAACCACCTGCAGATAGAGCTGGCTACGAATCGCTTTGATGTAGGCAAGCTGGTTGGCTTCATGGTTTTCAGCGCTACCGATGACCTGCCCAGCCAGCTCTGAAGCCGCAAAGACATCGACCGCGCGGCGCATCCAGTAGCACCACAGCAGCTGGCTTTTTCGCTCAGTACGCTGCCAGCGTCGGGCACCCTCGTCTGTTTTGTTGAAAATGACTGATTGCCCAGGCTGGAGCTGGTAATCGCATTCACTATCGAAGCAAAACCAGTCGATGGAGCGCTCATAGTCAATGAGCTCGCGCGTTGCCTCTATCATCACGCCGACCGCGTCTAGGTTCACAGCGCACTCCGCGCCCTCCCCAGGCTGCGGAAACAACATGGGCGACAAATGTTGTCTCAACGAACGGCCAAGCACCTCCGTAGAAAGTCGAAAGTCAGACTCGCTACAAGACTTCAGCTTACGCAGGATGATCCGCTCATAAGCAACCCAATCCATGCCTGCAGGATCGTCACCAGCCTCCCCGAGACGGACATAGGCCAATACGCTGAGATAGGAAAGCAGCTCTAAAAGCGTCAGAGACTGCAGTTGGCGCTCAGCACTCTTAATCATGGCTTCAAAGGGTTCCAGCTGCAGCAGCAGGCGCTCGCAAACCCCAAAGAACGTCTGCCACTTATCGCAAGTGCAGCTCTTCTGCAGATGAGCCCAGAGAGGCGAATCTCTGCGTGTGAAAAGCTTGGAGTAGCGAATGGCCCAGCGCAGTTGATCGGGGTGATGAACTGCCAGATGATCCAGCAGTTCAGTACTGATCGCGTCATCAAAATGCAGTACACGCGCAAGCACCAGGCTTACCAGAGCAGCCCCCTCTACCTTTGCTGGGTGCCACCAGAAATCGGCTTCAGCAAGGCCGGATGCACGATTCCTCTGGGTGTACTTTCCGCTTGGTCGCTGATCGAGAAAGTCATGTAGGCATTCATCAAGCGCAACGCCTGATGCCAGGTAGCGCGCATACCCTGCGATCTGCGTCTGGTAGTAGTCCCTGCACCGCAAGTTAGGCGCCACTAGCACTCCCCAAGGCAATAGCACCGAAGACTAGAGTCACCTGACCAGCAGCCGGTGACAATGAGCACCTTATGCCCGTTAAATAAAAATCAGCCTTCCTGCTCAGCACCTAGCACCTCAGCCCAGAAAGAAGCGATATCAAGCGTACACGCCCGCTGATCGAGCCCAAGCCGGCGCAAATCAAGCGTCCAACTCAGCGATCGAGGCGAATATCCCGCAGCTGGGACAATCGCCCCCAGCTCCTCCAAGACAGCAGCGAGCTTACTGGTATTGGGCGGATTCGCGCTGGTCGCCTGAAAGTAGGCCGCCCCCATACCTTTTGGAGCGGTGCCATCACGAACATCGGTAGCGCTGTTTGCGAGGGGGAACGCACTCGAACCAAAGTCAGTCCAGAGCTGCAGCAAGGTTGAAGAGATGTCCGTCAGCGTAAAGGTCGGGCCATTCTCGATAGCAATGCCATTGCCTGTCAGTCTGTAGCGAAAAGGATTCCCCTTGCTTAGCGTCTGACAGTCGTTCCAAAAACTATCGGCCTCATCGTCCGGGGCTCGGTCAATGATCGGCTCAGGAATCCTCGAGGATACACCTGCATCCGAAGCGTCCAGGTCATACCCAATCATGAAAAGCGCCGCCTCTAGAGCACGGAGACGCGTGTCAAAACACTCAATCTGATTGAATCGACTGTTCTGCACCGAATCCTGTTCAAGCACGGCACTGAGCAGCCAACTTGCCTTCAGATTCCAAGCAGCATGGTTAGCACCAGACTTTAGTCTCGGAAAGATGAATCCCGACTGGCCTGCGTTACGCCGTTTTGGGGAGGGATCCTTGGCTGCGCTCTTTGCAGGAGCCCACGGGAAACGAAGCTCTTGCGGCACCTCCGATAGCTCAGCGGCCTGGCAAAACTTCACCACTGCCCAACCCAACGCCGCAGCAACCCGGCTGTCGTAAATAACAAAGCGATCGCAAATGAGGGAGTAGACCTTAGTCATCCCAGCATTGAACCTGAGGTCTTTGGCGACTAGCAGAGGATGATCGGTGTTTCCTGCATCCAAAGCTTTCCTGGTGCTGGATAGAACCCGAGGCAGACTGGCTTGGTTCGCATGCAGCCAACGTACGTTGCCAGCACGTACGCCACCCCATGTCATGACATCGACTGCAGCAGTTACAACCGAATGATTGCTTCCTTGGGGTCCCAAGGCACTCTGAAGGTCCTGACTGAGCGCCTGCAGAGTGGCTGCGCTAGATTCGAAAGTGGTGCCAGCAGGTTCGCCGAGACGCTGGTTACCTGGATGCGGCCAGTGATACTGGGCATAAGCGTCATAGAGGCTGTCGCAGCGCCAGACACATCCCGAACGACGGTTCGTGTACTGATGCGCGAATGTATCCCCGTCAAGGTTCTCACTCATCCATTTGACGAATTTCGCCACGAAGGGGCTCGCTAGGTAGGTACTTTTTTGCACTCGTCACGTCCTTGAAAATTATGCTGAACCAACTTGATTACTACGCCAGGCAATATCTGAGGCAGGGGGTAATCAGCCGCCTTCGCTGAGGCGCAAACTCGGTACCTCGTCGCCATCTCTCATTGCCAGAGCGCTGCTGCTCCCCTGCTCGATAGCGTAATTACGCCAGAAGCGGTACAGCCGACGCTCGGGATCAGGTGGTGTATTGAACGGAGAACCGTAGAGCTCAGCAAGCGCTTCACTCGCGCATCGTTCACCGAGCATTGCAGACCATTGCAACCAATAAACCCCGTAGGCCATGTCATGCTCTGCCGATGATTCATTCAGTGCCAGCCGCCCCAGATAAAAGCCTGCCAGTACATCCCCCTCCTCGACCGCTCGCTTGTACCAGAGCATTGCCCTGCCATGGTCGACAATGACACCTTCATCGCCCTCCTCGTAAATTGCTCCAGTCGCCAGCGCAGCACCTGGCACGCTGTACTCGAACGCTTGCTCGTAGTAGTCGACAGCAAGAGCAGGATTCGCGGTCAAACCCTTGCCGTAGTAAGCCTGCTCAGCCAGGTTGAATAGCGCCTCGCCACTGCCCTCGACGGCAGCTAGCTTAAACAGCCGCCTGGCCAGTGTCGGGGCATAGGCCAACTTAGTGCCGTTAAGCCATAGCCAGCCCAAGTCATTCATTGCATCGGGGTCACCATCAACAGCCGCAGCCCTCAGGCTGGCATACGTCTGATGGATCTCAATCGGGTCAACCAATCCCAGCAGCGAATTGGCCGCTTTAACTTCGTGCAGATTGGTGAACCTGGCCTGCCCTACGAGCTCCGCGGTGCGCAAGGATGGAATTCCAACCCCGCTGTAGAGACGCTGCATCTCACCCGGTTCAACAACCGCAACCTGCTCAGGAGTCGGGAGCAATCGCTCCAGCAGATTGAACACACAGACCGATTTGCTCATGCTGCTGCCCTATCGTTGATCGCAGGGCTATTTTCCGTGAGTCTTGCGACACCTCATGTCGTGTTGGGCACAAGGATGCACACGTGGATCAGCTATTTCGCCAGGACCTGATTCTGGGAATTCTTCCCGGCAAGGAAAACGCCTTGGGCAGCGCAGCCGTTCATGAGCGTGTGACTCGACAAGGCCTAAATGTCGACTTGCGGACAATCCAACGAGACCTGAACGATCTCAAGGAAAAGTATCCTCATGTACGCAGCCGGGAAGACGGAAGCTCAAAACTCTGGTGGGCGGAAAAGTCTTTGTCTCGACTATCGATGCTGCCAACAGATGCCATGAATCTGGTCATGATCATGAATCACGCCACCCGCTTTGGGATGGCGGCACAGGTTGAACGATTGTCTCCGCTGCGCAATTACGCAGTTTCGCTACTCAAAGGCAGCCGCCCTACTCAGGATGTGTCCGGCAAGATCACCAGCAACACGCGCTTCATCACCCTGCAGCCCAGCGTGGTCAAACCAGAGGTGCTGGATGTCATTCAACAAGCGCTGCTAGATGGCCTGTCAGTCGAAGCGCTCTACCAAAAACGTGGCGCCGATGAGCCCAAGCGTCTCCAACTGAAGCCGCTGGGGCTGTCCTATCAAGACTCCAACATTTACCTCTCGTGCGTATTCAAGGGGCTGCCCCAAGGCAGTATCGCTGCGCTCCCCCTGCATCGTTTTAAAACCGCACGCACGATGCGCGAGGATATCGCTTCTCCAGATGACTACGACATCAATTCAGTTCCTGCACTGCAAAGCCTGGTGGGCCTGCGAACGGATCATCCTGTCCAGATCCGACTCCGTGTCAGCCAGGCCTTGAGCGAGCGCCTGCGAGAGAACCCGCTCACTGAGGACCAGACTCTGGAACCGGAAACGGCGGACTGGTGGCTTATGAGTGGCAGCATCCACCTCAGCCAAGGCTTGGACTTGTGGCTGCTAAGCCAGGGTGAGCATCTCGAAGTTCTCGAACCCACTGCACTGCGTGCACAAATTGCAGCGTCGGCCAAGCGCATGGCCGCCCTTTACACCGAGGATTGATTGCGACACAGGACGTCGCGCATCTGCAGCAGCATCTTTCCCACTTCAATAGGGAGACCTGCCAATGAAAACCTACTCTGCCTTTTTGCAACGTGTGGTGGCGAATGCCGGCCCCCGCGCGAACTTCACGATCACTGTCCAGGCAGTGAACTCGGACATGGCACGGGTGACAGCGGAAGCTCAGTATCCCGGGTACAGGTGCATCAATGCTCCGGTGCAAGTCCGATAGCGGTGCACTCGGTCATGCGGCCTAAGGATTATCTCTTCTACCTGCTAGGCATTGGCGACGATCCGGACGCCGCCTCGTCGATCATTACGCAGCAGTCACTGCTCCCTATCCAGGAGGGTTTCTACGAGGTTGCCTTGCTTGCCGCTACAGAGGCTGATGCGATTCAGGCATGCAAGGCAATCCATGATGCAGGTAAGCGTCCACACGGAGTGCTCAAGCTTAGGCAATCACGCCACCGTTTCGAAGCCATCGGACTGGATGCCCCCTGGCCAACACGGCGATTCCATGAGCTCCATTGGTTATGCGGCCATATAGCCTCACCGGCCGATATTGAGCGCCTGAAGGGACTCGCCGACATCATCCATGTGCATCACCTCCAACCAGTTACTTCATTGTCGGCGCCTGGTGTTCGTGTCTATCAATGGCGGAAAGAACAAGACATATTCGACTTCTGGCACGCCCTATACGCGGCCCGAGACAATCCAAATTCGTTTGGGCTGGACTGGGGCAGTTATGCCAACTGGAGTCCGCAACAACTGATGGGCAGGTACACCTCAGCGCAGGCTAAATCTCCTCTTCAAGCGTTGCAGCACCTGCAAAACCATGTGCGACTATCCGAGCTACACGACGCTCAGGAGGCGCTGCTAGTGGTCAAATACAAACCTACGCTCTCACTCGGTGAATACGCTCAGGTGGTAGGCGTACTGGAAAGCTTACTGGGATGCGAAATTACCCCAGCGCTTGATCTGACGGAGATGAGTGAAGGGTGTAGCTTGAAGCTGCTGGCCTTTTCTCGGAAGTGATGATTCAAATGAACGCCAATCTCACCCGAAAACTTCATACCGACTTTCCCATGCTCTATCGGGGTATAGACCTGAGTCCACAAGCAAGTGCTATGTGCTGGGGCTTCGAGTGCGGTGACGGCTGGTATTCGCTGATCTACGAATTGAGTGAACACCTGGCCGCCTATCAGCAACAATGCCTGGGCTTGGATTTAGAGATCACCCAAGTGAAGAGCAAGCTAGGTCGTCTCTGCATCCATTCACGCGGCGGGGACACAAACACTCGGCGGATGATCGCTAGCGCTTGTGAACAAGCAGGCACTGTTGCCGAGTTCCCCAATCACTAGTCATTGTGCAGTTCCAGATGTCTCGCTGTATCACGGCAGACCCTGCACTGCAGCCAGCCATGTAAGGAAGCCGTCATGCGCTACCCCAACTCAGAAATGATCAGCACCTACAAAGGTCATACAGAGGGCACTCACCACTCTTGCGAGGTGCTACTGCGTGATGACGAAATAGTTGTCGAGTACACCGACGACAACGTTCGCGTCACCTATCACGGCCACAAGACTGCGGATGGTCACTACACCGTGCAACATGATGAAGACGGCTGTCGTTACAGCGGCACACTGCGACGCACTGATGAGGACTTGCTTGAAGGGGAATGGCAAACAACCCTCGCTGGGTCGATCTACAGCAGTGGCACTTGGAGCATCGAACTGGCCAGCTAGCAGCCGCGACTCATTTTGTCGCACTGATACGACATGCTCTCGGCAAGACAGCCAGGAGCTTGCCCATGGATCGCCTTATCAAAGAAAACCTCGAAGCCTTGCTGCAAGACGCCTCTGGCAGTAAGCGCCTGGGGCGCCGAATCATCAATCTTGCCGGTTTCCTGGGAGCCCCCGAGCCGCCGGCAAGAATTCAAGCCCAACTCAATTGCCTGTCACGGCTACTGATCCTACAGGACGCGTTCGATGCCCTGTTGGAACCAATCACGCTGCTGTCTCGCGCAGGCATGCCGCGCATGCTCGATGCCCAAGCGATGCAGGCAATGATCTCCAGCCTGGAAGCGACCCGCCAAGCCATCGCAGACGCTGGAGAGATCAATTACGCCGAGCTGATCGCCTGGCTGGTCGGACAAGCCCAGGCACGCCGGATCCTCCGTGTGAAAATCCAAAGCGTAGAGCGTTGAAGATGGACGACCTGGGCAACTTCATACCACCATTGCCGGTACGCATGCGGGTGATGGATTTCAATGCTCACTGCGAGTCCATCCACACCCAGCTCACCTGGAAGGGGCAGCGCACCTTGCTTGGCCGCAGTGACATCGCTTTCGTGATTAACGCACCGGAGCAGTACCTGGCAGACGAAGACGGCGCCGATTACGTCTTCTTTATCGACCCAACACCTCGATCACGAGACCTGAACAGATGTGGTTATCAAATCGTGCCAGAGCCTCATATGGCCTCTACGGATTTCCAGCGCTGGGCAGAGCAGGTCATTCGCTACATCCGGCATGCCGTCATTGGCTGCGACTGGCCCGGGCGTAATTACAGAGATTTTTGCCAATTCATCACTTCGAGTCAGGGACGTCAGCTGCGCTTCGTCATGATGGATTTCGACCACGCAGCCCCACTGCCCCTACTCCAGCTACCCAGCCAAAATTTCCGCACCCTGTATCTGCTGTTCATCGACAACGAACTGCCCGACCTGCATGCCGTCAATGAGCTTGCAGCAGCGGTTGAAGAAATAAATCCGCATTTAGAGACGATGGTATTTGGAACCAAAGTCCTGCCAGATGAACCTGCCAAAGTCATGTTGCTGGGTGAAACCGTCACCAGCCTGTTGCGCTGACACTAGAATTATCAAACGGCTAACTTTCCCGAAACGCGAGAGCGATGATTGTCCGAATAATGCAGCTTTGCCATCATGGTTTGAGTCTTTCAGCAAGGATGTCAGCGTGCCCAGTAACTCGACCCGCCACACCATGGCCCGTCAATGGGAGTTGCTGAAGCTGCTCCCTAGCAAGGCACCCGGTCATACGGCCGCAGAACTGCAGGAGCACCTCAGCAATGCTGGGCATGAGGTCAGCAAACGAACCATCGAGCGGGACTTAGCTGAGCTTTCTCGACAGTTTCCCATTCAGTGCAACGACAAGGGCATCCCATATGGCTGGCACTGGATGCCTGGGACGGCTAGCGAGATACCTGGTGTATCACTTAGCGAAGCGCTAACCCTGCAACTCGTTGAAGGCACTCTCTCCACATTGATTCCCCGCCACATGCTTCAGGCTCTGGAGCCTCGATTCCAGCAGGCTCGCTTGAAGCTGAAAGCGTTGAGCGACGAAATTCCTGCCGCTAAGTGGGGCGAAAAAGTAGCCAGCGTGCACCCCGAATTAGCGCTCATACCGCCTACCGTGGACATTAATGTGCTGGATCAAATCCAGGACGCACTCCTCAACAGCCTCAAAATCGAGTGTACGTACTACGCAGCGCATAAGGACAAAGAGTACAGGTTCACGCTGAACCCACTGGCACTAGTGCAACGCGGCCAAGTGACGTACCTGCTGGCAACCGCCGAGCCATTTAAGGACATTCGTCAATTCGCTCTGCACCGATTCAGTGATATCAGCCAGTCGGGAACTCCTGCTGCTACACCTGAGGGATTCAGCCTGCGGAGCTATTTGGCTAGCGGCGCTATGCAATTCGGAACCCCAGTAAAAGTGAAGATTGAAGCTTGGATAACTGATGGTTTAAGCCGGCTTCTTTCTGAAACACCACTCTCGGATGACATGCGCCTGACGCGTGAGGAGGATGGTGCTCACCTGTTCGCGACAGTAACTGATAGCTGGGAGTTGCGGTGGTGGATCTTGTCTCACGCAGGGTCGATCCAGATCAAAAAGCCACAAGCACTTGCAAATGACATTGCCGAGAGGCTTCAACAAGCATTGGACCTGTGCATCAAGGAGGGGGACGCATTCAATGTTGGTCCAAGCCCTCTGCCGAGGTGAGCAGTTGGGATGCAGCATAGAACAAGGAAAAATGGCTGACTGCTAACTGTAACAAGGAATAATAAATGTCCACCCTTAAAAGCATTCATGCTGGATTAACACAAGCCGAACAAGACTATATCCGCATTTCGAAAGTCATAAATTACGATGTAAAGCCAAAGGAAGATCAGATTAAATGCGCCATATATCGCGCACTATGTGATAGCAAATACTTGGTACATGTAGAGGCTCGCTATCCAAAAGCCAGTCAGCGTTGCGATTTAATTGCAATCAACCTAAGCACGAATGAGAGGATAGCAATTGAAATCAAGACTGCTTGGGCGGGGCGCAACTGGGTAAATAAGCCAAAGGAGCAAGCCTCGACATGGCACGCAGATATTGAGAAACTTCTAGCACTTCAAGAAAACGGCTGGGTAAATAGTGGGTACTTTATTCTCTGCTTCGCATACGAAGAAGGATCGCCGGCAGAAAGAAAGTTAAGAGGAGAGGCGAAAACTCTTGGCGGTACGTGGAGTACACCGTTTTCAATAAGCAACTGGAATGGTCTCAACAAAATTCAGTTTCTAGTGCTAGATGTGTTTGAAACACTGAGTCATCACTGACGTCGCCTTACAGAGTGCCGTCCAGGGTGGATTGACCGCTATACATCGAGTTGATGGCTAGAGCGTTGACGACAGAGGGGGCATCGCCGATGCCCCCGATCCGCGCTACACTTTCGGCTGGCAGATGTAATTGCCGCTTCGCAGGAAGGTTTCATGCTTGTTCGGCGAGTAGACGCTCAGGGCACCCTGCTCGTTAGCCGCAAAGTGCCTCCAATCCCCCTCTTCGAGCACCAACTCTGCAAAAGTTTCTCCTGTCTGGCTCACATAGAGCACTTCTCGGCCCCAGCGCACTGTAAACAGGCTGATGTCTCGCAGATGGACACTGGTACCAATGGGTATGTCTTTGGACTGAAGCTTCCACTCATAGCCTTTGGCGGACGTCATAACACGATCCGAGTAGAAGCACATCATTGTCTGCCCTATACGTGTGATAAGCGGCGTATCGAAGTTGTCGTCTTCACTGCTCCAAGTACAGGTTCGCCAACCTTTTCCGGCAAGGAAATAACTGACGAATGAGGTCGCGTCATTCTTCTTTTTCTGTGATGTGAATAGCCAGTCGTACTTGCAGAATGCAAGCAAACTGCTTCCATCAGGCAGCGACTGAATGCTTTCAACTTCGATTCCCTCTGAGAAGCTCGGCGTCTCTGCCCAACGCTGCCATGGGCTTTCGAGGTCAGCAGTGCAGAAAATGACAAGCTTGCTGTAACTGCCAGTCTTTGTAGAGTCGAAAATCAGACCTTTCTCGACATAGGAGTACTCCGTCCGCTCCTTGAATCTCCATAGCCAGAGACCGTTGAACCAAGTGACCTCTTCAGTTCGAGTGAATTCCCAGCCCTGCGCATCGGGAAAGTGGGTTTGTTTCCAGTTCTGCGCATCGTGGGAGTAATAAAACCCCTCGTTGTAACCCACCATGGCAATCCATACTCCTCTGACAAAATGCAGTTGGGTGATGGAGGGTGCGCTATCGGTGGAGCAGAGATGCACTGTCTGCCAGTTTTCACGGTCAAGACTACGATACACTCGGTTGTCGCTGTCGACGATCAACCAAGTGGCACCATCGGTTTTGATGTGCTGAATTTTCTCGGGGTCGCAGGGCGGTTGCTCTAACTTGCTCCATTCGATGCTGAACAGATGATCACTGCCGTCCTTTTCGATAATGACCGACTGCTTGGCTAGCTTTTCCTGCTGCTGCTGCTCAAGTTGTTCGGCACGCTGCTTTGCTTTGCGCTCGACAACTGACTCGTCGAATCGACCATCTATGCAAAGCTCGAGTTGTTCGGCCGCATCGCTGCAAGCTTCGGAGAAGGACGTGAGAGTGTTGTCCAACTGACGTTCGAAACGATTGAACTGGTCGTACCAGTTTTCGTTAGAGACGGAGTTATCCAACTCAAAATCGGCATAGCCCGACTCGTCTTTAAACGTAATCAAGGGCAGGCTCCATCGCGCTAGCACGCGATTACCCTGACTCAACGTGCTTGAATGCTCAGAGATGAACTCACTGATTTTCTTGCGCATTTCGTTAAGGGAGGAGAGGCTGGAACTGCGACCAATGGTATATGCCGTGCCACCCACTTTAGTGCTGACCTTGCCCAAGAGCGAGTCATCCCAAGCCTCCATGAAAAACGAATAATTTGAGGCGTTCCTAGTCGCCTTTGTTAGATCAAGCGAAAGACGAACAGCGTCTAAACTGATTTTGCCCAACTGACTTCTGGTCTCAGCGAACGCTTTTTCGAAACGCAGCGAGCGATACCGCACGATGTTCTGCCAGCCATGAGTCTGATGATGTAGCTTCTCAGCCGCCGCGAGAACATTTTCTTCATCACTCTCGTTGAGCATGACCAGCATGCGGGGGAATTGCTCCTTAAACTGTGAAGGCTTAAGCGCGTTCAGGATACGCAAGACATGAGGGCCTTCGATCGGCTTCTGGCACAGTGTCAGTAGGAAGAATGCGTCAAGCAACCAGGTGTAGGTTTTGTCATCGCCCTTCAGCAGATCCTGCAGAGCCGGAAGGTAGTCCTGTACCTTGCGAGGGTTGTCCACCAGTGTGGAGATTTCACTCAACACCTGCGCGCATCCGGCCTTGTGAGCCAACAACTCAAGAAACTCCTGGCCCAGTCTGTTCAATGACGCCGAACTCTCAATGCATAGAGCAAACAGCCGAATGTAGTTGTGCCGGGCTTCATCGTCATCCGTGGTATCGAAGAAGGTATGAGCGTGGATGTCTGGCAACGACGATACCAGTGCAACGGGCTCGGCATGGGCGTCTTCAGCAGGCTCGTCGGGCGCGGCATTCAGACCGTGCTGATCCTTGTAAATCTCCAGAGTCAGTTGGCTACCGCCAATGATTTCCTCAATCAGGTCGCGTATCTGATACTGGGTATAAAGGCCAGAAAATTCTTTACCAAAGAACTTAGAGATAATTTTTTCGCGCTTCTCGTCGCTGTCACATACCTCACCGTCCGAAATCATATCGATGATACGGTCGTAATGATCGCTGAGGTAATACAGCGAGTTGAACGCTAGGCCCGAGATGTTTTTCTGGATGAAATACGAATCGGCAACATGCTCTTCAAACGAAAGCTCGATGACGGAACGGTAGCGTTCAATACTGGTGGTTTCGATCTGATCGATCAGATCAATGATGAAACTCAACAGTTCAACTTCTTCGTCGCAGTCCACGTCCAGCTTTTCCAGCGTGACGATTAGGTGGTTGATGTCTTGCGAAGTCAGCATGACACCGGGGTGGCTGCGCATGAAGTCATATGCCAAATTTAGAACCAGCAGCGCTTTGGGTATCGACTTGAAACGACGCTTGTTCGCTTCGATATTCAATGACCACTGATGAAAGTCAGTATTATTCTCAACCCGGATCAGACGACGATTGATTTTGTCGACCGCCTGGAAGAGAAAATCCCGAGTTTCGATGATGAATTCGTTCATCGTGCCGAGGTTGTTGCGTATGACCGCAATACTCTGGGCGTTAATCAGGTTCTGCTGCTGAAGCTGCTTGAGATAATGCCAGGCGAACTTCTGCATGTGCAGCGCGTCGACCTGGTTCTGCAACTGGTTCTGGCGATTCTTGCCACTGAGCGCTCCAGCAAATCGCTTGAAGAATCCGCTCTCGGCTTGTTGCTTTAAGCGTTCCTCGCTACAGCTAATCAACCGAGAGGCATCCACCGCCAGTTGCTGAGTCAGTACCGCGTTGTTCCGGTGGTGTGCGATGAGTGCCTCAACCGCTTCCTGCTCGGTGGCATCCAGCGGTTGATTGAAAATCTCCTGGGGTACTGCTTCGACCGTTTCGCTCATTGAAAATACGCCTTAAAGATTATCGATCAGATTCTTCAACTGTGTGCTTTGGGCTTTCATAGTCTTGACCTGGCCAGCAAAATGGCGCTCGGACAAGTACAGCCCCTTGTGAAATTCGGCATAGAACGACTGAGATATCTGCAGATACTCCAGAGAGTCATGCATGATCATGGCATTACCCACGACGTGTTCAGTGGCGCTCAGTGTCAGCCGGAAGCTTTTCTCGATGTGGTTATCGATGGCGATGCTCATGGCCATCGTGGTGATCAGCCCGCCGATAATACCGCCCACCAACGCGCCGATCGGCCCGCCGAGAGCGCCTACAGCAGCGCCGACCGAGCTGCCAACAACGGCAGCTCCAGTTTGTAATAAATTGTGGCCGGTTCGGGTCTCTAGTTCCTCGCGAGTGATCTTGCCCGCTGCAAACAGCACCACGTTCTGCACCACATCCACGGCACACACCGCCGCCGCCGCTACCCCATTGTTGGCGAAGGTGCGTTTGAATGCTGAGCCTGCGAACAGGGTCGGCAAATTGCGCGCAGTGATGCTGACCGACGCAGTTGCGATGCCTGCCTTCAGCGCGCTGTCACCGGCAGCGATGGCAGTGTTCTGTAGAATCTGGAAAGTCGCCTGCTCCACCGTGATTTCGCCGTCGCGAACTTGCTTGATCGACTGGAAGGTATTGATGCTGCCCGCGATTACAGTAGTGATGACTGCTGCCGAACCTGCCGCGCGAAGGCTCTGTTGAACAGTGGCCTTGTTCAGGTAACCGTTCTGCATGTTTTCATGCAATTGCTTGCCTGCCTCGTTACCGCTGCCCAGATGCTCGGCGTCCCGTTTGCCCAGCGGCGTTGACTGAACACCCTCGACATCGAGGTTGGCCGTCGTCTTCTCGCGAACCTTTTCGGCGGCGCTGGCTACTTCCGGCCGCGTTTGCTGGTTTCTCTGCATGTCTCGTTTGGCCGCATCCTTGATCTGTTCGATCTGGTCTGCAGGCCCGATGAATGCATCGCTATCTTGATACTGATGAATCCCATCTTTGCTGGACCTGAATGCCTTCTGAGTGGCATCACCATCCTTGAAGTATTTCAGCTGTGCGCCGAGCAGTTGCTCGTCGCCCTTCATGACAACGATGTCGTGGGTGGTATGGTTCTTCGCCAACGGGGTGTTAGTGAAGTTGTCAGTGAAGGCACGGACTTCCTTGTCCTTTAGAATGGCATCCAGATTGAACGATTCGGCGTGCCATGTCTCTGCGGCGAACCCACCTTTGATCGCGCTGTTTTGCGCCGTTCCTGCAACCTTGTCGATGATGGCGTTTGCGTGATTGATCTCATTCAGCATGTTGCCGATTTTTTCCGATGCCCGTGCAGGCCAGATCGGGCAGAGGCTGACTGAATTGTTCAATGCCCTTTTACGTTCGTTGTCCATGGTGCTTCCTTGATCATCAAAATACGGAGATCGACCGATGCGCGATCACGTGTGAGGTCAGTGGTCATCTCATGAGTAAAGGGTTCGTAAGTTGTTCAACTTCTGGCGGATCTCATCGACCCAAACTTGTGGCGAATAGACCCTGATGTTGTCGTTAAGCCCGAAAATCCACCACAAGGTGTCCCGATCCAGCGACACCTGAGCATGCAAGCGTTTCCAACTCTGGCCAGGTAGCTCGCTGAAGCTCTGTACGGCACTTAGCGGTGTCTCGCTGAGCAGGGCGGCAATCTGAGGGTGCACATCGGCGATCAACTCGACCTGCGCATCGGCTTGTCGATGATTGAAAATCCCTGTGTCGATGTAGTCATCAACGTCGAACGAGGAGTGCAACTCTGCCGCTTCGTCCAGCACCCGAACCTCGCGGATGCGGTGCAGAGCGAACTGGCGAAGATCGTCGTAGCCGTCCACCGACGCCACTAGGTAGCTGATAGCGTGCCGCGATACCAACCCGGCGGGGTGCAGAAGGAACTGTTTGAGTTCGCCTTTACTGCGGCTTTGGTAGGCCACTTCCAGTTTTCGGCGTTCCAACAAGCCAGCTGAAACCTCACTCCAAACTTGCGGTGCAATGCTGGCAGGCATCAAGGTCTTGCCGTTGGGAACCGTCCGGACCCGCTTTGCCCAATCCGCCAGACCGTTATTACCGAGATCGCCCAAAAAGTTTCGGGCGCGCCTGAATTGGGGGCCGAGTTGATCCAACACAGCTTGGGGTAGCAGCGTGGCCAGATGTCGCTCAGAGAGGTAAAGCGCCAGCGCTGTCGGGGTGTCCATGTCTTCCAGTTTCAGCGGCGCATCGCGGGTGAAACTCCAGCGAAAGGGAGATTCACTGTCGTCGCACTGCAGCGAGAAAGGAATGGACAACCGGTTTAGGTCGCGCTGAACGGAGCGCAGCGTCACACTAAAGCCCTTGTCTCGGAGCTTTTCCAGCAGCGTTGATGTAGCAATCCGCTGCGGCTCGGTGGGGATCAAACGCAGCAATGCGAATAGCCGCAGCAGCGTATCCTTCGTTCGTGTCATGGCAACTACCTTGTAAACCTGCTCAATCATCGGTCGCCATTTTGGCGCCAACTTAATGCCGATACTACGAGGCCAGATGGCTTAGTGCCATCCTTCGTGTATGTCCTATAGCTAAAACCTTGGCATGCGTGGTGAATTTCCAAGACGCCGCCATTATCTGGATATGTTCAACCGGGAGCGCGGCGGCTCTGGGCATCGCGCTTGAGGTCGCTGTATTCGCGATAGAACGCGTAGCTCTTCTGCAGAACGACAAACAATCCGATCACTGCAAGTAGGTTTTTCATAATTGGCTCCTTGACTTACAGCCATTGTCTTCAGCAGCGCGACAATGTGTGTCGCGCACACCTCACGTACCAAGGTAAGCAGTTCCTCCACACGCGCCTATATGTAGCAGGACAGGGGATGCCAGGCAGCACAGCATAGGCAGGGAATGTCTACCCACGGCTACCAGACTGGAACGTCATGTCTCGCACTAGTACCTAGCTCCGCTATGAAGCGAAGCCGATAGGTCGATTGAAGAAAATTTCAGACCTAGATCACTAAAGGGAAGACGGGGACGTATCACCCGCTTCAGTCCCTTCCCTAGATTCAGGAGTCTGAACAATGTCGATCTATTGCCCTGCGTGTCGCTCCGGGCACATCACCACCCGCAATATCGCCCGTAAGCTGGGCGGAACCGTCGGTGCTGTTGGCGGTGCAGCAACAGGCGCTGCCAGTGCTGTTAGCGGTGCACAGAGTGGCGCAGCCATAGGTGCCGTAGCTGGACCATTTGGCGCTGCCCTTGGCGGCCTGGCTGGCGCAATTCTTGGCGGCCTGGCAGGCAGTGCCGTCGGCAGTCTCGCCGGAGCCCGCATGGGTGAAGAAATCGATGCCCGCGTACTCGACAACTTCGAGTGCCAAGCCTGCGGTCATGTGTTTTCGGCGGCCGATAGCTAGAGCTCTTTGCCCCTCACGCCTCATCCCACTCACGTTTTCCAGGCGCTATCACTCGGTACTGAAACCGGGATTCGATGCGCCCGCCAGAAAACCTGGCAAGGAGTTTCTATGGCTCATCTCATCGAAACCATGGCTTATGCCGGCGCCACTCCGTGGCACGGCCTCGGCAACCAACTCACCCAGCAACAGCCCATCGAGGTTTGGCAACGCGAAGCCGGTATGGACTGGCAGATCCTTGAAAGCCCCGTGCACTTCAAATCGGATGCCATCGGCCATCTGGGCACCATCCATTCGTTCCCCGAGCAGAAGGTACTGTTCCGTTCGGACACCAAAACACCACTGTCCGTGGTCTCCAGTCGCTATCACACCGTCCAACCGCGCGAGGTACTGGAGTTTTATCGTGACCTCACCGAGGTCTCCGGCTACGAGTTGGAAACTGCAGGCGTGCTCAAGGGCGGGCGCAAGTTCTGGGCATTGGCCCGTACCGGGCAAGGCTCCGCCCTCAAGGGTAACGACCAGGTCAACGGTTACCTACTACTGGCCACTTCCTGCGACGAAACCCTGGCTACCACCGCAACGCCGACCACAGTGCGCGTGGTCTGCAATAACACACTGACCATCGCCTTGGACGGCACCAGCCGAGCAATCAAGGTGCCGCACAACACCCGCTTCGATCCAACGGCAGTGAAGAAGCAACTCGGTATTGCCGTCTCGCAATGGGATGACTTCATGTACCGCATGCGCGCGCTCTCTGAGCGCAAGGTGCAGTGGCATGAAGCGTTGGGCTTCTTCATGAACGTAATGTGTGAGACCAGCCCGACTGGACAACTTCCCGAGCAACTGCCTAACGAGCGCGCCCTGCGCAAGGTCCAAGAACTGTATGACGGACGTGGCCGAGGCAGTCAGCTGGACTCTGCACGCGGTACCGCCTGGGGACTGCTCAACGCTGTGACCGAGTACGTCGACCACGAGCGCCGTGCACGCAGCAACGAGTACCGCATGGACTCAGCCTGGTTCGGTCAGGGTGCGCAAATCAAGCAACGCGCGTTGGATTCTGCGTTGAGGTTGGCGGCCTGACTACTGCCCTGAAGCCTGCCCAGCCCAAGCGGGCTGGGTGGCTATTCGACCTCGGACCGGAGTTCGTCAATAATCACACACCACCATCTAGAAGGATCTTCACGTTGAAACAGATAGCTATCGTTGCGTTACTCGCACTCGCCATCAGCGGATGCGACAAACCCAAAGAAGAAACCGCACAGACAAATCAACCTCCGGCAATGTGCGCCAAGGATACGGATTGCAAAGGTGACCGCATCTGCGAAAGCGGACAGTGCATGTCCCCCACATCACAGCCAGCCGCGGCTCCAAAACCTGAGCTACTTGCACCAGCAGCCCCTAGCATTGCTTACGAGGCGCTACTGATTTCGGACGATACAGCGGGTCCCTTCAGCATCGCTTACATGGATCTCGGCACTGCACTCAATTACCAATCCAGAGCCGGGGTGGTCAACCTCATGGAGTCGGTTGTGCAGGATCCCGAACTCACTGGCTACGTCGCAATCGAAAAAGCCTATGCCTTTGGCCCAGACAAATTTGTCCTGATTGTCTCAACCGGCGAGAGTGGCAACTCCTGCCCGGCAACGACATACGTCTTTAGCTACGACACCAAGAGCGAAATTGTCGATGGCAAAGCCAGCATTGATGGCTGCTCGGAAACCGTCGAAGCCTTTGCTGAAGGCAACAAGCTAAGCATCAAGAAAGAAGGGGCAACCACCGTCGTTTACAACGGCAAAGTCATCTAAAAGCACCCGCCTCTTACCCCCAATAACCACGCCCGGTCAGCTTCTCGCTGACCGGGCTTTTTTATGTCTGTGAGGTATGCACATGAAAGCCACTTCATTGAACGGCAACACCCGCAAGTCCCGCCCTGCTCTGCGCCTGGTGAGTACCAAGGAGCTGCCTCGCGAGGACTGGCTGGCGATTCGCAAGCAAGGCATCGGCAGCTCCGATGCTGCCGCGGCAGTCGGCCTGAACCCGTACAAATCGCAGCTGGAGCTGTGGCTGGAAAAGACCGGGCGCGATGCTGGCATGCCCAAGGCCGATCCTCAGGATGAGGAGAGCCCGATGTACTGGGGCAACGTCCTGGAGCCCATCGTGGCCTGGCACTACAGCAAGCGCACGAAGCACAAGGTACGGCGGATCAATGCCGTATTGCAGCACTCGGAGTTGCCCTGGATGCTGGCCAACATCGACCGCGAAGTGATCGGCGCTGACGATGTGCAGATCCTCGAATGCAAGACCGCCGGCATAAATGGAGCACGCCTCTGGAAAGAGGGCGTGCCGGAGTATGTGCAGCTCCAGGTGATGCACCAACTCGCCGTTACTGGCAAGCAAGCTGCTGATGTGGCTGTGCTGCTGGGTGGCCAGACGCTGGAGATCCATCGCATCGAGCGGGACGAGCAGATGATCGCTCGCCTGATCGAGTTGGAGCGTCAGTTCTGGCATTTCGTGGAAAGCGACACGCCACCGCCAGCCGATGGTACGGCCTCCGCTGAAGCCGCCCTGCGCTGCCTCTACCCAGAGGACAGCGGGCAGACCGTCGACCTCAGCCAGCATGCTGGCCTGACCGCGGCCTATATCGAGTTGAAAGCCGTTCGGCAGTCGATTGCTGATAAGGAAAAGCGCGAAGCCGAACTCAAGCAGATGCTGCAGCAGGCCATGGGCGACGCCAGCCGGGCGGAGTTTTCCAATGGCTATGTCAGTTGGCGCAAGGCCAAGGACAGCGTCGGGCTCGATGTCGCCCGACTGCTCAAGGACAAGCCACACCTGCAGGCCAAGTACCCGCTGTTGAAAACCGGAGCACGGCGCTTTCTCGTCGGTTGACTCCCTCTCACGCCCTCCCCCTTGGCCAGTCCATGCAGTTCGCGCTGCGTGGCTGGCCTTTTTTATTTCCAGGAGAACCACCATGCTCAAAGGTCTGGCTATCACCCCGCCGGTACTCGGGCGAATTTCCATCGGCAAGGTCATCGAGAAGAACGGCAAGCGTCTGCCGGAAAAGGATGATCAGTTCACCATAACTTCTCAGGTGCAGGGCAAGGATGGCTGGCTCCTGCACCCACTGAATGACGAACTGCGCCAAAGCGATGGCGACAAGCTGCGCAGCATCCCCATACGCCTGTTGTTCAACGAGCCAGAGCTGAACTTCCGCGCCGACTACACCCTGTTCGATCGGCAGTCCGGGCGACCGCTGTGCGTTGGTAATGGCGAGACCTGCAAGCGAGTCACCCAGGATGGCATGCAGTCCCTGCCCTGCCCTTCACCAGATGCCTGCTCCTTGGCCAAGGGCGGAGCGTGCAAGCCCTATGGCCGACTCAACGTGGTGATAGGGGACGAGGATCCGCTGGGCAGCTTCGTCTTCCGTACCACCGGCTTCAACAGCATACGCACCCTGGCCGCACGGCTGCATTACTTCCAGGCCATCTCGGGCAATCGCCTGGCCTGCCTGCCACTGGAACTGCGCCTGCGGGGCAAGTCCACTCGCCAGAGCCACGGCACACCGATCTTTTACGTCGACCTGACAGTACGCCACAGCATGGACATGACCCAAACGCTGCAGGCGACCCAAGAGCTCGATGCACAACGACAAGCTGCGGGCTTCGACCAGGCTGCGCTGGATGACGCCGCGCGTCGAGGCTTTGCCAATGGCGCCTTCGAAGACAGTGAGGAAGACGCGGGCGCCATCGCCGAGGAGTTCTACCCCACCGACAGCGTCAGCCCTGCCGACACCTGCCAAGCCGCAACGAAAACCAGCCTGAGCGAGAAATTGGAATCACAGGCTCAACGGCTCTGCGCCCCATCTCCTCAGAACCAAGGACATCATCATGAAACTGCACAAACTGAAGGCCAGTGAGCCAACCGGCACCTACCTGGTTGAGTCCCCCGTCACCGAAGCCGACATCCTGCTGATGGCGCAACAACTCGCAAGTCTGCGCTTCCGTCGGGGACGGGCACTGACCTCTCCACGGGAGGTTTTTATCCATCTGCAAGCACTGCTCGCCGATTACGAGCACGAGGTCTTTGCTCTGCTTTTGCTCGACAGCAAGAACCGGGTGATCACGTTTCACGAAATGTTCCGAGGCACCCTGGACGGCGCAAGCGTTTACCCGAGAGAGGTGGTCAAGATGGCACTGGCGTACAACGCGGCGGCGATCATCCTGGTCCACAACCACCCTTCAGGTGATCCCGAGCCAAGCCATGCGGACCGCAACCTGACGCACAAATTGCAGGAGGCTTTGAACCTGGTTGGCATACGAACGCTCGACCATGTCGTGGTCGGCAAAGAAGGCTGCGTATCGCTAGCCGAGTCCGGCTACTTGTGAGGAGACCATCATGGAATGCTTGATATGCAACTCCTCGGCAGTTCTGACCCGAGACGCTGCAAGCGCCATTGCACGCGTGCTCGGAATCACAGAGAGCTTCATCAAGGGCGCTCAGCAAGCTGCCGTCAACTCCAGCCCAGCAGCCTTTCAGCCACTGGCGCAAGTGCTGAATATGATCACTGCCGGAACATCAGCGGTCTCGTCCGACTGGGAGGGTATCAACACCTGGACTCAGGACATGCAGAGGTATCAGTTCATGGGGTACACGTGTCTTTGCTTGCGCTGCGGAGCACTGTTCGATGCGCCCCAATCCAGCCCTTAGCTCAACGGCGTGCCAACCTTTCAACCAAACGCTCTACAACCTCCATCACCAGTTGCCTGTCGTCTCCGCCCAGGGAAGAAAGCAAAGTGTGGAGACGACGCGCCTGATCCTCTGGACGATCACTGGCTTCTGTCAGGAGCTCAGCGGTTTCGCAGCCGAAGACACCGGCCAGCTCAACCAGCCGCTCGATGTTGGGCATCACCACCCCACGCTCTATCCGCGACACCGCTTCGCTGCCTATCCCCAGTCGCTCGGCAACCTGCTCCTGGCTGAGTCCAGATTGCAGGCGTTGCCGTGCAATCGCCCGCCCCACTACATCAGCCAGTCTTTTCGATTCGGTCTTTGACATCACACCCTCCAGTCACCCCAGATGGTCGTGTCACAACCTGTTGACATGAAGGACTCAAAGAACCGAGACTCAACCCTAAAGGTTGTTATTCACCTCGAATTGCTCGATCACTGAGAAACACCTGGTCCCACTACCCGCAGATGGGGCCCCAATACCGAAGGTCTCTCACCGCACAGAAAGGTCTAGGCGTTGGCCTCATTTGCCAAGGCGAAATGCTCAATCAATGCAGATGAACAAAACATCGGCATCACTTAAAAACGGAGTGCATTAAATGCTGATAGCCATAGTTTGGATCACCTTGGCCGTGGTACTTGGTCTAGCCGCCAAAGGAAGCGGAAGATCATTCTGGGTATGGTTCATTCTTGGAATGATCATCGACCCCATACTGGCCTGGATTGTTTATGTGATCGTCGTAAAGAGCCAATAACGCTCGAAAGCCTCATGGCGCATTCAACGTGCGTCACGAGATGCGAGTGCCACGGCCTGCGAAATCCCTCAACCTCCTGAGGGATTTTTTTTGCGTCAAACCACATATTTTCGAGGCTATGCCGGAGGGATCCCTTCAAGAGCGACGTCCATGTCGCCAGCTGCCGATAGCCAAACTGCCGACACCGAACGAATCCCCCCTGATCTGAGCAGACTGAAGCAACGTACTAACGGCTGCAGTTGGCTTTACGCCCATGATGGCTATGTAGAAACGCCATGACCAACCATCAACGGGTCATGTCGTACATGGGTGGAACCTAGCACGCCAGACTCAGGCGACCAGACTTCACTGCTGCGCCCTGAGCCACATTGCGTTCTTCGACTCTGGCCATGATCCAATCCTGCACCTCATCGTCCACCCAACCAACACTCCGCTCCCCCAAGGAGACGGGTTTGGGGAAGGATTCCTCCGCGATGTACTTGTAGACCGTTGATCGAGCCAGCCCCGTTACCCGCATTACTTCTTTCAGTCGAATCAGTCTCATGATCGAAACTCCATTAGCTTGTCCCATGAGATGGCTCAGTCCTGTGAAGCTTGAATGCGGCTGACCTGACTCATGCCGAAGCTCCTCCCGCCATCACCGTATCGTTTAGTCTGCTGCTTAGCGAAATAGCTGAGCCGGTAGAAAACGCCATAGAGCTGGAGGTTTGATAGCGGCCCACGGCGCATCAACGCAGAAACCGGACGCTCCGGGAAGTGAACCGCGGCCTGCGCTTGCCTCCAGCTGATCCCCAACGCAACACCCCAAGCCTTGTAGATACGCCCAGATAGCATCTCGTCGTAATCCCGATCCGGATCACTCAAGCGACCGTAATTCCCCAGCGAGAAATAGGCGTCATGATTGAGCAGTATGGCCACATGGAAATGTGGCTGATCACCTTGGTTCAATTCACGCACCCAGACGTACCGCACCATAGGGTCATAGCCTCGCCTACCAGCAGATTTCTTAACCTGCTGGGCATGCTTGAGCTGAGCCTTCAGAGACCCGATGAAACGTGTGATCGCGTTTTCAGGAATGCAGCAACCCCGTGAACTGCGTAGGTCGACACGAATGACAGTCCACCTGGGATGCTCTTCTAGGCAACCCATAAGCAAGTCATGGATACGCTGCAGGTAGTAAAGGTGTGATTGATCAAGCTCCACCAGGATGGGCAGACCTAGCCATTCGATGGAGTTACTCGGAGGTACCTTGAACATGGAGGGTGTCCTTGTGATAAGTCTCACAAGAACAGTCTTACCTGTGGAGTATTACCCCTGATAACTACTTATAAATATTACCTAGCCAACCAACATTGACACAGACAGATCACTTACCACTCCCGACAATCTCTGGCATGGGCATACCGAAATGAGCATGCCAGCCCTCAACTTTTACTCTGAAGTTATTTCCATAATCCGCATTAAAGAAAACAGCATCTACTTGAAGTCCACCTCCTGCCTCCCCCGTGTGACGAACACTCATGTAAGAAGGTGATGTGTCAAACTGCATATCAACCTGTGGAGGCCTTGGGAAGGCTGCAGCGACTTTATCAAGCAGAACACCAGCCCACACTGCTACGAACCCATACAGCTTCGCACCCACGTCACGCTCTCTTGGATCCCTGTTCTCAATACCAAAATGCCATGCCTTCGGACCTGTTACCTGCAAACTCATAGCCCTAAGCATGGCCGCCTCGATATGGGAGAGAGCCCCTGTTTCACGCCCCTTCCTTCCCCAGAAGAATCCGTTGCTCACTGCGGCGCACAGGCACACTAAAATGTAATACCTGCGCGCAGGGTCATTCAGGACTTGGAGACTTGCGGCAAGCTCGGCAGAACCCTTTCCGTCATATACCTCAGCTAGTAGATGATTAACGCTGTAGCCTTCAGCCTCACCTGCTAGCCAGTCCAACATTTCGCCTAAATCAAGCCGCCAGCGAAATACTGCTGCCGCCCCCTCCAGCATCGCAGGCCCCAACAAGAAATACGTCTTGGTCATGTCAGGCACGCCATCGGCTGTAAACTCTGATGTAGAAGCTACGATAAATGACTTTTTGTGCAGGCTAGCAAGCAACCTTTGTGCAGTTGACCTTCCAACTCCTGCAGCCTTTGCAAGCGCCACAACCCCCATGCCAGTTACAACGCATGCTTTAGATTTATCCAACCCAGCCGACGAAGGACCACTCTCCAAGAGAGTTAGCCAGAGTTGAGCGAGCAAGCAGCGCTCAGGAACCGGCAACACCTGAAAGCACCGCTCCTGGCCTTCCAGCACCTGCAGAACCCTATCCCCCTCCTGCCTGAATTTCATCTTGGGGCCGGCTCGATAGCTTTTAACCGATCGCCCACTGACAGACCGGGACTCTAGGAGAAATCCCATATCTACGAGCTTTTTCAAGCTGCTGCTGACACCTCCATCGCTATACCCAACAGCATCAGCCAACCCGCTCACTGTCCCTTGCCATACCTTACCCCTTGAATCAATAAAGCCTTCCCGGTGCATCCAGCATGCTAGATAACGTGCCCTGGGCGGCACACCCCTCATACTGGAAAAAACATCCGTCAGTGTGGAATCAAACGCTCGCAAAATGGCCTACTCCCATTTTTGGGCCCCATACCTATCACGACCATATCACGCGTGACAGTCTAAACATAGCCGAGCAATACAAACCATTTGCATTTACACACATCCCCCAGACCGCCCTTTTTGTGCGCACTACCCAGCGCGGTCATGAATGCATGAGGAAAGTAAAATGATCAAAACAGAGAGAATAAAGCTCTGGATAGAGCGAGAAATAAAAAAAGATGAAAGCTTTCTTCAATGGCTAGCTGAAAAATGTAACGCCAGAGATACTTTTGACCAAATAAAAGAAACAAAAAATACCCTACAAAGAAACGACATAAAGAAAATAGATAGAATCAATATAGAGGGGCTACTAAAACACTATGAAGATACACTCCTCCAAAGCGCCCTCAATTTTATAGAAATAAAGACAGAGGAAGAATTTAACGCGCTAAAAGGACAACAGTCCTCACGCCTTCATCGCCAGAAAACCAAAGACAAAAAACTAACCACCGACATTTCACACGACGCACTGCAAAAACTATCTAAAATCAAAGGGAAGCATTCACTAAAAAACACTATCGAAGTAATGATTGAATACATATATCAAGGACAGACCTATGCGCCAGCAGAGAACTTCAGCAAAAGCATAACCACACCCCTACTAGATACCATTCCGAATATATTGACAGCAACACTAGGGGGATCGCTTGTATACACTCAATCCCTGACATCAAATCAAGCTAAATTTGAAGCCTTAGAAAGAACAGCACTCATCCAGAGAAAAAGCATCGAAAGTCTTCGAGAAATAGTTGAATCCCTACAAAGTCAACTTTCAACAAAGCCTTAGAACAACCATCAAACCAGAATACAAGTCAAGCACAAGCGAGCAGCATGTGCAGCTTGAGTAGCTTAATAAGGAAAGTAGCCACCCGAATTATTAACTCTCAGAATAAGAACGCTTTCAGATCTAAGCCAGGATCGCAATGTTGTCGTTAATTCGAGCCTGAATCGTGTGCAAGGTATCGCGGGTTATGCCACTGGAGAACTGTCGCCTAGCGCTCTCCGCAAAACCGCTGGCTACATGGCAGATCCGCTCAATGATATCGGCAGCGCTCTTCGCTGACAGATCCGCTTCTTCGACTGCAAGCTTGAGTAGATGCTTGCGCGTGATGCGAAACGCCTCGCCCATTACGTCCATCTGGTGATACCCACCAGGCCCTTCGCAGAAGGTCACATCGTAAGCCGGAGCCAACTTCCATTGGCCGCTCGACGACATGAGATAAGCAAAATTCTTGGGATGATCGTCGCGATTGTTAAACACCACGTTAAACACGATCCGCTCAAAAGCGATTGCCTTCTCCCGCACGTCATTGCAGCAGAACTGGGTCGCCCGCAGGAAGTTGGTGTAATCCAGCGCACCGGGGGCACGGAAGTCCGCGCCGGTAAAAGCAGCGAGGCTTTGCATGGGGACACGCATGCCTTCTTGCCGATCAAATCTGCGGGTGGCGAAGGCAGCCTGCCCATTTGGTAACTCGAAGTATTCTGTATCCGGAGTGTCGATAGCGCATTCGCGCAGGCACTGCGCGTAGACAGCCTCGATGGCGCATACCTCGGGATGCTCACCTGCCGCAGGAAACTTGACCAACCAGGCTTCCAGACCCAGTGCCGCCGCCGTACTGAAGCGGCCGTGCTCAGCATCGCGATAGAGCAATGCCTTTGGCCGCGCGCCGTGTGGCGAGCCGCCCATCAGCAGCAGTTGCTGCAGGAACTCACCGCCCTCACCTTTGAGCACGTCCTGGACTTCCGCAGCCAGTTTCTCAAGGGCAATCTCTCCGGGCGATGCGGACAATTCCGGCGCCACAGGCTCGAACGACATCGCCCCCATGGCATGGGGACCAATGTAAGCCAGACGCTCCAGGGGACCAATGTGTGCTGGGTTAAGAGCACGACGCTTGAACAGGCGATCCATCAGCAGCATGCCCCAACCATCTGGCAACGAGTCATAGACTGGTCCTGGCAACCACAACTGATGATCGGGAAAGTCCCTACGCAGTCTTGGCCCCTTCAAAGGCAGGCGCAGGGCCGACAACTCTAACCCCCGCTCCAGCGCCTCCTCGCTGTACTCAAAAGCAATCAGCGGGCGACCGGTGAGCGCGGTCGAGGACACGAGCGAACCCCAGCGCCAATGCTCCCCCCAGCCGTCGTAGTAGACGTCGACTCGCTTAGGCATTGTCGGACTTCCTTTTGACACGCTGACGCTGAGCGCCCTGCTCATAACGGAGAATGTCGTCCAGGCTGTCCAATCGCGGCATGAACAACTGCTCCAACTCGTTAAGACGCCCCAATACCATGGCCACCCGAATCATGCTGTCGAATGCCACGCTACGCCCCGCCTCTAGATTGGACAGAGTGCCAACCCCGATGCCAGCACGGGCAGCTACCTCGGCCTGCGTCATCTGCTGAGCCAGGCGCTCTTGGCGCAGACGTGCACAGAGCAGCTTGACGACTTCTTCCGGCTTGATAAGACCTAAATTCATTATCTTGAGCCTTAAACCATAGATCTGCATTTAACATCTAGGATTATAGAGTTAAATCAAATCATGGCAGAGGCGCAACCTCAGAAATTCGAGGCTTACCTCGAAAAACATCAGATAAAACTCAAAAATATGGATTTGCATTGTCAACCAAGCTCCTGCTGCTCGAGATATCACTCAAGCCGTAACCCTAATGGAGTCATCGGCATCGCCTGCCGAGCTAGGTAGAGGCGTTGTCCCCGGCAAGGAAGGGCTCCAGAATGTTTGCCAGTGCATCGATTTCACTGATGATCAACTTTGACCTCAGCGGCAACATGGTCTGAGGTATCAAGGTTTCAGGATCTCGCACATGACGAGGGGTGTAGCCCAGTAGGCCTGCATAGCTCGCCGCATTGCTACCCAAGCTTTCGTAGAATCGTTCGAACAACTCTTCATCCTTTTGCTTTGACAGCAGCCGGTATTGTGATTTGCAGAACGCACAGACCTGAATGTAAAACGGGATGAATAATGGCCCGGCTACATACTTTGCCTTTTCGAGCGCTGTATTGAGGTGGGTGAGGGTCAGCAGGCTATCGCCTGCCTGCATCGCATCCTGGGCACGCACCCACTCATTGAGCCATGCGGGACCGTCCACGAACGTAAGGTGCCGGCCCCCGTCGATGAATCGCCTGTGTTCGTTTTTGTAAATTAGCTCAAGGCTATTGGGAATCTCTGCCACGAGGTTTAGTGAGCCCGGTAAGGCCCTAATTCGGTTGAGCAGGGATTGATAGCGGTTGGGCGCCTGCTGGGCATAGGCCTGCTGGCCAATGGGATAGTCGTTAAACAAAAGATCAAGCAAGTCACTGCTGGGTATTGAGTGGCCTAGCTCAGCTTGGTCACACATCAAGCGCCCCTGCACCTGTGGCTCGAATGGCCCGCAATCCGCGATATGGGCGTTGAGGTTATGAGCGATCATGGCCGAAAAGGCGTGAATCGCGAATGCCTCTTCGTGGATGTGCTGCGGCAGGTGATGAACCAGTGGTCGAAGAGTCGGATAGAAAGTTTCCCACTTCATGCGACCAGGCTTACGAAGTCGGTCGACCACCTGCTTGGACTGAGTATTGATCGGCTGGGAGGTGAACTCACGATTCCAGGCCTGCTCATCGAGCGGCCCCTCTTTCCGGAACTCGTGGTACTGATGAAGCTTATGCAGCGAAACGCCGGTGATTCGGCAAGCAGCATCGGCAAAGCCTCTCAGTGGCCATTGCTCATCCCTCTCGGCAGTTGGCCAGGCATCATCTGGCAACAACGCGCCGACTAGTGTCGCCGTCAGAGAGCGAAGACCATTGCTGAGAAAGAACTGATAGCTGTATGTCTGGCTCTCCGCGTTGCAAGCGTGCTCCCTGACAAACTCCCTGTAGTGCGAAAGCGCCGACACGTAAAAGCCTACAGCCAGCTCAGATACGCCCCAACGGGAGTAGCGCTCAATGATCAGGGACTCAATGTATTGGCGTAACTCTACGTATTCGTCGAGGGATTCAAAGTCGGCTTTGGACAGGTGATTGACATAGGCCTGGATCGTCCGGTTTTTCTTGACCTTCTGCTCATCCCTTGGGGCCAACTGAGCAGTCACAGCCACTAAGTCGCTGAGAGATCCATACTTACCATCCTCCTTCTTGATCGCGTCGAAAGCTTGCCGCAGAGCGGCGCGCCGATCTTTCTCTGTGGCAGCTACTTGAAAGGTTACGTCTTGGTTGTCGCTACTCCAAAGCCCAAGACAGTCGCACACGACCTTGTGCAGGTAACCTAGAGTCGGCAGTTGATCTGTGGTTGGCAGCATTGCTATTTCCTTGAAGAGAAGTCGTCGCCATCCTAGGCAAGTGAAAGCCTCCCACTAAGTATCAAAATCGCGATAAGGGCAGACAGCGGAGCGTGCAGGCTCATTCAGCCTTCTGTTTTCTCGCGCAGGTGAGTCTGGGCACTTCGAAGGTAAAGCCGGCCGAGCGCCCACTTCTTCGCCGCGAGATAGGTATCACCGTCCTCGCCCGCCATACATGCCCCTCTGGATTCTCAAAATCGACAGTCTTTCACGCGGCCGAGAATACGCCACCTCCTTCGCAACTGGAAAACCGTGAGGGAACTGCATCGTTTTGAGTTGCAGGCAGCCCCCACGATCAGAAAACTGGCACTACAGGTTCAGACGAACCGAACCTAGTTCCAGTAGACGGAGATCTCAATGCGTACACACATCATGGCGGCAGTTGTTGGGCTAACCCTGGCTGGCTGCGGCGGCCCAGAAAACCGAGTTTTGATTCCTGACGGGGTCGGCGCCTGGCTGTTAATGGAGGACTCCCTTCTTCAGCAGGCCGGCGACGTGACGGTCGCCTCCAGGAACGCGAAAGGTGAAACCACCATCGTCCATGGCACCTACACCACCAGCCGTGCAGGTGTGGCAATGCGACGGATTGAGGTCAAGGCAGATTGCGGCGTCATGTACTTCCAGCAGCTTGCCGGCCACCTGATGTACAAGGACCCTGACAGAGAAAGCCGAGCCGCAGGCGCCCGGAGTTGCGGGTTTGGTGATCGGCTCCAGTACTCTGGATGGAAGCTGGGAACGCTAAACGGCGCATAGAGGGCTCTGGCCATACGACGCAAACAGACTTTGCCTGTCGCGAATGAAAATCTTGAGCGCTAAGTTGTCGTTCTGAATCGGTCCAGGTTTCGTAGGTACTCTCAAGCCTCAAGAAGGATCTGCTCAATTATTGAGAAGCCGTCTGCTTTTGACAGTTAGTCGCACCTCACCCTAAGCCGACGTCATCTCCTGCAGCAGCAGATAGGCTGACGCCTCTATCCCCTTTGTGCAGCGCCTTTTCAGCGGTGGCACAAAAAGTGGCACAAAAACTCGACTTAGCAAAAACCATCGCCCATAAAAAAATCCAGTCGCCGTTAAGTGACTGGATTTTCTAGGGTTTTTTGGTCGGGACGGAGTGATTCGAACACTCGACCCCTTGCACCCCATGCAAGTGCGCTACCGGGCTGCGCTACGCCCCGACGATGCTTCCGTGTTACCGAAAGCGAGGTGGACTTTACAATAAGCTGCTGAATTGTGGAAGTTTTTTTTACTGCAGGGCACTTATTTACGCAGTACCAGCAGAACATCCTCGAGCTCGGCAATCATCTGCCGGATCAGCTGCCTGTACTGGGTGGTGTCGTCCTTGGCCTCGTCGCCGGAGAGACGCTGACGCGCCCCGCCAATGGTGAAGCCCTGGTCGTACAGGAGCGCTCGGATCTGGCGGATCATCAGCACGTCTTGGCGCTGATAATAGCGACGGTTACCCCGCCGCTTCACCGGATTGAGCTGGGGAAACTCCTGCTCCCAGTAACGCAAAACATGAGGTTTGACGGCACAGAGGTCGCTGACTTCGCCAATGGTGAAGTAGCGTTTGCCAGGGATAGGCGGCAGCTCGTCGTTATGACTTGGTTCCAGCATATGCCTCTACTCTGGCCTTCAATTTCTGGCCCGGACGAAAGGTGACGACACGGCGAGCCGTGATCGGGATTTCTTCGCCT
>Ga0247725_1000187_pt1 | contig 66384 bp, 55 predicted proteins | sample OKSTACKMCFT3sol_FD_183021 | JGI IMG/M metagenome (GOLD analysis project Ga0247725, IMG submission 183021) | Subsurface sediment microbial communities from gas well in Oklahoma, United States - OK STACK MC-FT3-sol | ecosystem: Environmental > Terrestrial > Deep subsurface > Rock core/Sediment...
CCCAGTACAATTCGCCGCGTAGCATATAGGTAAGGGGAGAAAAATGCGAGTACTTGGCATAGAAACATCATGTGATGAAACCGGCATCGCTGTGTACGACGAAGAGCGGGGTCTGTTAAGTCATGTGCTATACAGCCAGATCCCTTTGCATGCCGATTATGGTGGTGTAGTACCTGAACTGGCCTCACGTGACCATATCCGTAAAACTTTGCCTTTAATCCAGCAAGCTTTAAAAGAAGCAGGTTGTGAAGCCTCTGATATAGATGGTGTGGCTTACACAGCAGGCCCTGGTTTAGCCGGAGCTTTGTTAGTGGGCGCTTCAATAGGTCGCAGTTTAGCTTTTGCCTGGGGCAAACCAGCCTTGGCAGTGCATCATATGGAAGGACATTTACTGGCACCTATGCTGGAAGAAAATCCGCCAGAGTTTCCTTTTATTGCCTTATTAGTCTCTGGTGGTCATACCCAGTTAGTTCGGGTGGATGGTATAGGTCAGTATCAGCTATTGGGTGAATCTGTCGATGATGCAGCAGGCGAAGCTTTTGATAAAACAGCTAAATTGATGGGGCTGGATTATCCGGGTGGGCCTTTGCTTGCCAAATTAGCGACACAAGGTCAGGCGGATAAATATGCCTTTCCACGTCCTATGACAGACAGACCAGGCTTAAATTTCAGTTTCAGTGGTTTAAAAACTGCTGCTGCTAATGTGATTGCAGCCGAAGGCAAAAGCCCTGCAGTACAGGCTGATATTGCCGCGTCATTCCAGCAGGCAGTGGTCGATACGCTGGTATTAAAGTGTCGTCGTGCCTTAAAAGAGCAGCGCTTAAAACGCTTAGTGGTGGCTGGTGGCGTCAGCGCCAATACGTCGTTACGTGAACAGCTGGAAGTGTTACTGAAAAGCTTAAAAGGCGAAGTCTATTACCCACGCAAAGAATTCTGTACCGACAATGGCGCTATGATTGCTTTTGCAGGTTTTCAGCGGTTAAGAGCAGGGCAGCAGCAGGATTTAACCATAGGTGTGACACCACGCTGGCCTATGGAGCAACTGCCAGCGATTTAACCAGTTAGTCTTGTTCGGGATCTTGAGGTTTGGTTTTGCGGTTCTTATGCCAGACCTTAGTTTCCTGACCATTCCATAGCCTGATAATATTGTCTTTGTGGCGGATAATGATCAAAAGGCTCAGCATAGACACAGGAATGGTATACAAAGGTTTGATAAACCAGGTAAACACAGGTGCCAGACCTACAGTGACAAGAGCTGCTAACGACGAATAGCCGGTAGCGCCAACCAGCATCATCCATGTCGATATCAGTAAACCCGCTAAATCCAGCCCTATAGGCATCATGCTGCCAAAGGCGGTTGCTACAGCTTTGCCGCCTTTAAAACCAAAAAAAAGTGGGAATATATGGCCTAAGCAGGCGCAGACTGCAATCATGCCCAGGTAAAAGGCTTCCACTCCTAAAAAGTACGAGCCCCAGACCGGAATAGTACCTTTGAGCACATCAAACACCAGTACCATAGCGGCTGGCACAGCACCACCTAAACGTAAGACGTTGGTCGCGCCAGGGTTGCCTGAACCATGAGTGCGTGGGTCCGGCAGCCTGAACAGTCGGCTGACCAGAATAGCAGACGAGATTGAGCCGCTTAAATAAGCCAACAGCATCAATATCGCTATGGTTAGGGTCATGGATTAAGGTTCCTCAGTCCGACAAAATGCGCTAAAATCGCGACCTGTGTAATAAGCTGCTCAGAGTATAGGCTTTTTTAGTTTTTGCCTATCCGACCAGCCTACCTGAAACAAGTCTTTAACAAAAGCGGAAATCTATGACGGATATAGTTTTTATCAGGCAATTCAAGGTTCAGACGGTAATAGGTGTGTATGAATGGGAAAAAGCCATACAGCAAACACTGGAGTTTGATTTGGAGCTGGCCACAGATATCCGCCAGGCTGCAGCGACAGACGATTTACAATACACTTTGGATTACAGTGCTGTCTGTGACGCTATTGTTGAGCTGTGTAAGCAACCCCATGAATTAATTGAAACTGTGGCTGAAAAAGTTGCAGCTATGGTGCTGCAGAAGTTCGCTACTAAGGCGGTAAAAGTGACTATTGCCAAGCCAGCCGCTGTGCCTGCTGCCGCCAGTGTCGGCGTGTCTATTTCGCGTGGCAGCTGGTAATGGCGCTGATTTACATCAGTATTGGCAGCAATATAGAGCGTGATTTGCATATCAGCGCTGCTTATCTGGAGCTCACAGCACTATTTGGTGAAATTGGTTGCTCTCAAGTATACGAAAGTGAGGCTGTAGGTTTTACCGGTGATGCCTTTTACAATTTGGTAGCGCAAGCCAATACCGATCTATCTGTGGCTGATTGTGTCGCAGCCTTTAAGGCGATAGAACAGAAATATGGTCGTCCTGCTACATCGCCCAAGTTTTGTGGCAAACGGCTGGATCTGGATTTGCTGACTTACGATCAACTGGTCTGTAAAACACCTGTTGAATTACCGCGGGACGAGATTACTAAAAACGCCTTTGTGTTGTTGCCTTTGTCCGAACTGGCACCAGAGCAAATCCATCCGCTGACAGGCTTGAACTATCAGCAGATGTGGCAAAACTACAAAGAAAACCAAAAGCTTTGGCCCATAGACTTTAACTGGCCGGATGCAGTTGCTGCCAAAGCTGTTTAGCGGTGCTGATAGCTTCAAGCCTTGCCTTGGCAACTTCCAGTTTAATCGCCTCACCTTTTAAACCCAAAGCGACTATAGCCTTCACATCAATAGCCCGAGCCGCCACAGCAAGCTGGCGCAAATAATCTGCTTGCGGATAAGCAGCCTGTTCAAAGCCAGTACGGCCGCGTAAATCGGCTATGGCACAGAGCAGCAATAAGTCCAGACGTTCGGGTTTACGCCATACATCTATGCCATCAAATAACTTTTGCACTGTGGCAGGCCGAAGCTCAAAAGCTTTGTGCAGCAACTGATGGTATTCACAGGCCAGCAGCGCCAAATCACGACAGTCATTTGGCACCCGAATACGACTGCAAAGCTCCTGCACCAAAGGCAAGCCGCTATGCTCATGACCATGATGTTTAGGCCATAAAGCAGGGGCTGTGATGCCTTTGCCGAGATCATGGCAAAGCGCGGCAAAACGCACATCCAAACGGTCAGACAAGAAAGCCGCTTGTTTCAGCACCAGCATGCAGTGGATGCCGGTGTCTATTTCCGGATGCCACTGCGGTGGGTTGGGCACTCCCCACAGTTGATCCAGCTCTGGCATCAGTACTTTTAACGCGCCGCAGCTGTGCAGTAATTCAAAATAAGCTTGTGGGTCTTGTTCTGTTAAAGCGCGAGCCGTTTCCTGCCAGACCCGCTCAGCCGTTAAATGCTGTAACTCACCACTATGACTAAGCTCCGTCATTAACTGCAAAGTTTCAGCGGCAACAGTAAAACCTAAGTGAAAATAACGAGCATAAAAACGCGCCACTCTTAATACCCGCAATGGGTCTTCACTAAAAGCAGGCGAGACATGGCGCAGAATTTTTGCCTTGATATCAGCAATACCGCCGTAAGGGTCGTGCAGCTGACCAGCTTCATCCTTGGCGATGGCATTGATGGTTAAATCACGGCGCTGCAAATCCTGCTCTAAGGTGACATCCTGAGCAAAATAACAGGCAAAACCTGTGTACCCCTGGCCTTGTTTACGTTCGGTGCGGGCCAAAGCGTATTCCTGCTTGGTTTTAGGATGCAAAAACACCGGGAAATCTTTACCCACAGCCTGATAACCCAACCCTAGTAATTGTTCAGGTGTAGCGCCGACCACCAGCCAGTCCTGGTCCAAAGCCGGGTAGCCCAGCAGCTCGTCGCGAACAGCGCCGCCTACAAGATAAATGTTCAATCTCTTTCTACTCCAGCGACAACATAAGTTTTCAAAGCTTTCATGCAGTCTGTTTTTTTGCCATTATAACGCCTTGCTTACAATTGTCGCCAAAACTCAGCAGCGGGAAGCTTATGTACACCGGATTTTTCGGTTTAACCAGTCAGCCTTTTTCGATAGCACCTAACCCAGACTTTCTATTTTTAAGCGCCCGTCATGCCGAAGCGCTGGCGCATTTGCGTTATGGTTTGGGCGAAGCCGGTGGTTTTGTGCTGTTAACAGGAGAAGTCGGCACAGGCAAAACCACAGTGTCTCGTTGTTTGCTGCAGGAATTGACCGATCAAACCGAAGTGGCTTTTATCTTAAACCCGACGTTAAATGAACTGGAATTGCTGGGCGCTATTTGTGATCAGCTAAAAATCCGCTACAAAAAATCTGACGCCAGCTTAAAAATACTGACCGACAAAATTACTAACCGTCTGATGAAAAACCATCAGGCCGGCAAAAATACTATTTTAATTATCGACGAAGCCCAGCATCTGCAACCTGCAGTACTGGAGCAACTGCGGCTGTTAACCAACTTAGAAACCAATACTAAAAAGCTGCTGCAGGTAATTTTAATAGGTCAGCCTGAATTACAGCAGTTGTTGCAGCGCCAGGATTTACGTCAGCTCGCGCAGCGGATCACAGCCCGTTATCATTTAATGCCTTTGACTGAGCAGGAAGTGCAGCAGTACATCAGTTATCGTTTGCAAGTCGCGGGTTGTAGCCGGCCGGTGTTTACCTCCTCTGCGGTAAAAAAATTATTTCAATTATCTGGTGGTATTCCGCGTTTACTCAATTTAATCTGCGACCGCGCTTTGTTAGGGGGTTATAGTCAGCAAAAGGCGTTAATTGATGCAGGTCTGGTTAGTCAGGCGGCTTCAGAAGTGCTGGCGATAAAACCTCAACCGGAAAAAGCGCCTTGGCCTGTCTGGGTATGGCCGCTATTAACCCTGCTGGCGTTAGGTGTCGGGGCAGGGCTGTCAGCATTTATCTGGTAGGAAGTTTTTCATGTCATTATTAATGGATGCGTTAAAGCAACAACAGCAAGTGCCAGTGGCCGCAGCAAAAACTGCATCAGGTCATGGTTGGCGTATTGCCGCTTTAACCTTATTAGTGGTTTTAGGTTTATTGCTGGGCTTTTTTATTGGCCAGTATCAATTCGATCAAAAACAGCCTGCCCCTGAAGTGGTGGCCGCTCCTGTCGTTCAGGCTGCACCAGCTATTGCCAATGCGGCTGACATTGCGATGGAGCTGCAATTGGCGGCCGACTTACTCAAACCAACAGAGCCAGTGCAGCTGGAAGAAGTACCTGACGAAGAGCCGCAATTGGTGGTATCAGCCAAACGTGGTGAGAAGGTGCTTGGCCGTGCACGTGCGGAAGAATTAGAAGAGAACTTTATAGATTTTGAACAAATGCAGGAAGCTGATGCAGAACAGGAGCTAACCCCAGTTGATGAGCTCTTGCCAGCAGCAGAACTGGAGCAGTCTGAAGTATCGGCTGAACTTAGGGGTAAATTTGAATCGGCCTTAGCTGCTGAAGATGGCTCACAGCGCCGCAAACAAGAAATTAATTATCACGATGCGCCGGCTGTAGATATTAATCAGTTGGACGATTTATTGCAGCGTCAGTTACCTGCTTTACGTTTTGAAGCTCATGTGTATGCCACTGAGGCTAAGCAACGTTGGATCAAAGTCAATGGCAAAGACTTACAGCAGGGGCAGTGGGTAACGGCTGATATTCAGGTCAAAGAGATATTGCCTCAGTATGTAGTGCTGCAATTTAATCAGCTGCAGTTTAGTGTTGAAGCCTTAACAGACTGGAGTTATCAGGGCCGCTAAAGCCTCTGTTACTCCAGCACAGACTGGCGGAAAAAACGAATCATATCAATGCCAAAGTCTTCCGGCATCACGGCACCTTCGATCTCCAGATCTACTTTGTTACTGGCCAAATCCACCACTGAAACTTCGATATAACGCCTGAATTTGCAGTTGTAAAATACTTTGACTATAGGGCGTAGCGGGTCCTGCTCATTGGCTTTGAGTACTATGCCCAGTTTTTCATTGCTGAGTTTCACCAGCGTACCTACAGGGTGAATACCTATAGCTTTAATAAACTGAGCCAAGAGCACAGGATCAAAACTCTGTGGTGATTCGCGTTTTAAAATTTTCAGGGCTGAAATACCAGTCTGACCCTCTTTGTAACAGCGTTGCGCGGTAATAGCATCGTAGGTGTCGACTATAGCAATCATCCGGCCATAGACTGAAATTTGCTGTTCAACCAAGCCATGAGGATAACCTTTACCATCCAGTCGCTCATGATGCACAGCTGCCACATCAATACTGACAGGACTCAAACCAGGGATTTGCTGCAGAATTTCATGGCTGTACACCACATGGCGGCGCATTTCGGCAAATTCTTCAGCCGTCAGTTTGCCGGGTTTATTCAAAATGCTGTCCGGCACCAGAATTTTGCCTATGTCGTGCAACAAAGCGCCTGTCGCCAGTTGTTGGATCAGCTTTTCGTCAAACTTCATTTGCTTGGCAAAAATGGTCATCAGAATAGAGACGTTGACCGAGTGTTCCAGCAGATAGGCATCTTTTTCGCGGATGCGGCTGATGCAGAGTAAGGCATCCTGATTACGAAATACCGAGTCGATAAAGCCTGTAGCGCAGTCCTGAAAGGGTTGCAGGTTCAACGCACGGCCTGCCTCAATATCGGCAAAGGCTTTTTTCTGCAGACCTTTGGCTTGTTGGTATAAGATGTTGGCTTGTCCAAGTTCTTGCTCAAAACTAACTTTTTCGCGTGTTCTTCCACTCGACGCTGCAGACACAGGCTCTGATAGAGCAGCAGCTTCCACTTTGGGCTGTTCCAGAGTTTTACTTAAATCGACCACCAGTTCCAGCACGCCTTTGTTCTTTAGTTGCTCTATCACGGCCTCAGTTCTGGCCCAACCCTGGGTTTTAATTTCGACACTGCCTTTTTGCTTATGCACAGACACCACATACATACCGGGCTGTAACTCGGCAATAGACAAAACTTTAAGCTGAGCTGGTGCTGTCATAAACTGACTCTCTCTGATTGCCAAAGTGCGAAATTCACTAATAAGCGTAAATATGAAAAAAATGATACATTATTTTCAGTTGAAAAAAAAGCCCGCAACAAGGCGGGCTTCATATTTAATTAGCTTTTGCTTAAGTTTTAACCCAGATTGTCTGTCATCGTCATTAACGAGGCATTACCACCTGCAGCTGTTGTATTGATAGTGACAGTTTTTTCTGTCACTAAACGGTGCAGCAACTGGTGATCCGCTGGGCTGGTGACTAACGCACTGATAGCGCCGTCACGGGCCGCCATCCACTGCGCAGAGAGTGCTTTCAGCGGGTTGGTGCCTTCAATCACTGCCGTAGCCACTACAGGATGTGCTAACACTGCTTTTAAGGCTGGCAGCTTCACCCAATGGAACAGGTTGGCTGGTAAACCGGCCTGCAGTAATAACTTACGGCAGGTATCCATTTCTGCATGCTGAGCTTCACCTGCAGTGCTGACCACTGCATTACCAGAGACCAGAGCTGTGATTAACGCCAGCATCCAGTGTTGGAAGCTGCTGTGTTCGCTGCGAATAAGCGCCGCTACACCTTTAGCTTCCAGATGCAATTGGTTCGATTCACCTGTAGGTCCTGGCAGAGTGATAGGTTGTGCCAGCTCTTTTTCGATAAATTGCAGCTGTTCACGGGCCGCTGTGATCACCTCGTTTAAGTCGTGTTCTTGCTCTGATACCAGCTTGTTACCAGCCAGCTGAGCGATAAAACGACGTAACACAGAGCCGCGATTTGTGACGTTTTGATTCAGCCATGCCACCTGAGCCACAGCCATTTGCTGCAGCTGAGTATTGAGCTGAGCATCAAAACCGCTGGCTGCTTCTAACTGTTGTTGTACCGCAGTATCCAGAGCAGGAGCTTGTAATTCATGTTCTTTTACCAGACGGCTTAAGTAGAACGGGCCACCGGCTTTCGGGCCAGTACCCGACAAACCACGGCCACCAAATGGCTGCACGCCGACCACAGCACCAATCATATTGCGGTTCACATAGATGTTACCCGCTTTGATTTCGCTGGCGACTTTCATGGTGGTTTGCGCAATACGGCTATGAATGCCCATAGTCAGGCCATAACCTGTGGCGTTGATTTGCTGGATAACTTTATCCAGCTCTTCGGCTTTAAAGCGGATGATATGCACCACAGGGCCAAAAACTTCACGTTCCAACAGATTCAGGCTGCTGATTTCATATAAGCGTGGTGCGAAGAAATAATGATCGCCTGCTGCTGGTGCATCACAAACATAATGCAAGGTGGCTTTGCCTTCCAGATACTGCACATGCTGATTTAAACGCTCTAAAGCTTTGGTATCAATCACAGGACCTAAGTCAGTGCTCAACCAGGCCGGATCGCCCACATGCAGCTCTTTCATCGCGCCTTTGATCATGGTGATGATCTTATCGGCCACATCTTCTTGCAGGAACAGCACACGAAGGGCAGAACAACGTTGACCAGCGCTTTGGAAACCAGACGAGATCACATCGTCAACCACTTGCTCAGGCAGAGCAGTAGAGTCCACAATCATGCAGTTCTGACCACCTGTTTCGGCAATGAGTGGCACTGGCTCGCCACCACGTTCGGCCAGTTTACGGGCAATCCAGGCACCTGTTTCAGTCGAACCTGTAAACATCACGGCTTGAATACGGCTATCTGGTACTACATGCTCACCCACCTGACGACCTGGTGCTATCACTAACTGCACTGCATGGTCCGGGAAACCAGCGGCTTTCATCAGCTCCAGAGTACGCACAGCAATTAAGCTGGTTTGTTCGGCAGGCTTAGCTACTACTGTATTACCAGCCACTAAAGCGGCGCTGACCTGACCTAAGAAAATAGCTAATGGGAAGTTCCACGGGCTGATACAAAGCACTACACCACGGGCTTGAGAGGCTTGCAGGTTCTTGCTCGCTTCAGCTGCATAATAACGGCAGAAATCGACCGCTTCACGTACTTCGGCCATGCTGTCGCCCACGGTTTTACCTGCTTCTTTAATACATAAAGCCAGTAATTCGTCGCGGTGTAATTCCAGTTGATCCGCCAGTTTATTTAAAAGCTGTGCGCGTTCAGTCACAGCTGTCGCAGACCAGGCTGGGAAAGCGGCTTCAGCTAAAGCCACTGTCTGCTGCATTTGCTCAGGCGTGCTGTGATGGTGGAAACCTATCACTTCTTTGGTGTTGGCCGGGTTAGTCACAGCAAAAGCACCTGCCGGTACTTCAATTTGGCTGACAGAGGCGAGCCATTTATCCATAGCTTCGCGCATGGCTGTGATTTGGTCGATATCGGTAAAGTCCTGACCTTTCGAGTTCAGACGCTCTGCACCGTACAGCTGATGAGGCAGCGGAATAGAGTTATTACGTTTTTTGCTCCAGGCCCGCACTGTCTCTACCGGATCTTTGAGCAGTGATTCAACCGGAATAGTCTCGTCGACAATGTTGTTGACAAAAGAGCTGTTGGCACCGTTTTCTAATAAACGACGGACTAAATAAGCCAATAAGTCTGAGTGTTCACCCACAGGGGCATAAATACGGCAAGGTACTTTGTCATCTGCAACTACCTGATCGTACAGCGCATCGCCCATACCGTGTAAACGCTGGAACTCATAGCCAGTGCGATCCGGTGCCATTTCTAAAATAGTGGCCACTGTATAGGCGTTGTGGGTAGCGAACATAGGGTAAATGCTGTCGCGGTATTCCAGCATCTTTTTGGCACAAGCCTGATAAGACACATCGGTCGACGGCTTGCGGCTAAATACCGGGAAGTCGCTTAAACCTTCGGTCTGGCTGACTTTTACTTCAGTATCCCAGTACGCGCCTTTGACCAGACGCACCATCATTTTGCGGCCCACTTTGACCGTCAGCTCGCGCAGCCATTCAATCACAAACAAACCACGTTTGGAGTAGGCCTGAACTGCTAAACCAAAACCTTCCCAGCCGTTTAATTCCGGATCGGAGAATACAGCTTCGATAATATCCAGGGATAAATCTAAACGGTCAGCCTCTTCAGCGTCGACAGTAAAGCTGATGTCATAAGCTTTGGCGGCAATAGCCAGTTGTTTTAAGCGGGGGACTAATTCACTGATCACGCGGTCGCGATGGGTAAATTCGTAGCGTGGGTGAATGGCCGATAATTTCACGGAGATGCCAGGGCTTTTTAATGGGCCACGTTTTTTCGCTGCTGTACCTATGACTTTAATCGCCATCATGTAGCTGTCGAAATAACGGTTGGCGTCGTCCATGGTGCGGGCGCCTTCACCCAGCATATCGTAGGAGTAAGTAAAACCTTTGCTTTCCAGCTCTACTGCACGTTCTACCGCTTTTTCAATGCTGGTGCCCATGACAAACTGGGTGCCCATAATTTGCATGGCATAACGCACAGCCTGACGGATCACTGGCTCGCCCATACGGCCGCAAGTACGTTTTAATAAACCAAACTGAGCTTTTTTCTGATCGTCGCTGTAATTCACCAGCTTGCCGGTCAGCAATAAACCCCAGGCCGAGATATTCACAAATAAAGATTCGCTATTGCCTAAATGCGAGCTCCAATCGCCGTTGGATAACTTGTCGCGAATAAGCAAATCAGCCGTATGTTTGTCTGGCACACGAAGTAGGGCTTCGGCTAAACACATCAGCACTAAACCTTCTTCGGTCGACAAAGAAAACTCGTTTAACAGGGCGTCTACACCGCCTTTACCGACCTGAGCTTCACGGATATTCACTACCAACTGACGGGCTTTTTCCCAGGCACGGCTGCGCGCTGCAGGGCCAATATCAGCAATAGGCAATAAGTGGTTAAGTACCTGATCTTCATCAGCGCGGTAATGGTCGCGCATGGTTTGACGAATAGCGTGACTAGTGGTCAGTTGGCCTTGGAATAACATAGGGTTTTAATCCAGTGAATTGAAAAAAATTATGCTGCATTTTAGTGAAAGCGCAGCCCTATTTGGTGGTTTCTTTTTCAAGGTAACCTTATATAATTCGGTTTATTAACCATAAAACCAGAAAAAATACTGCCATGACTCAAAGCGCCAAAGGCCGGTTACCGGACCGTATCGACATGACAATTCTAGACACGCTACAAAAAGATGGACGTATTTCTAATGTCGAACTGGCAAAAAAGGTCAACTTAAGCCCAAGCCCTTGCATAGACAGGGTTCGCAAGCTGGAACAGGACGGTTTTATTGAAGGTTATGGCGCCCGTTTAAACGCCAGCAAGTTGGGTTTTGGCACTGCGGCTTTTATTCAGGTGACGCTGGACAGAACCACAGGCGCAGTCTTTGATCAGTTTCGCGATGCGGTGGTGAAAATTCCACAAGTGGCGGAATGTCATATGGTGGCCGGTGGTTTTGATTATCTGTTGAAGCTGCGGTTATCCAGCATGGAGGCGTATCGCGGTGTATTGGGCTTGATTGTGGATTTGCCGGGCGTGTTACAGACTCATACTTATGTGGTGATAGAGCAGGTAAAGCAGGATGCGGGGTTGCCGCTGAAGTTGGCTACGGCACCGGAGGGGAAGGTGGAATAACTATTGTTATTTGGCAGGTGCTGATCGGGCCATGTCGACTAATCACATCTGGGGGGAAATTGTAGGGGCGGGTCTTGCGCCCGCCCGTTGTGTTAGAGGAGTGAACGAAGCTGGTGTGTAGTTGTAACTGTTTTTGATTGATATATTTTTTGCTTGAAAGCTCTCGTCTTTGAGTTCACGTCGCAGGTGATTTTGCTTGGTTAAGTAGCTCAGACTAGCGTAAGGCACAAGGTTTCAGTACAGGCCTGCTGACGACCATTGGCCTTGGCGCGGTATAACTGCTCGTCGGCCCTGCGAATGGCATCTTCAATATCCTGATGTTTCGTTGTATCTTGCGCATTCACGCTGGCTATGCCTGCAGAAAAACTCACTTCAACGCCTAGTTGTATGTTCTCGGAGCAGTGCTGAGTAAAGCTGTGTTGCAGGCGCTGTAGTAGCGCTGCAATGGTCAAGGTATCTTGTTCTGTGGTGGCAAGGATAAACTCCTCACCGCCAAAACGGCCGATAATATCTGTTTGTCTGAGAGTAGCTTTCGCAGCATTAGCGAATGCAGCTAGCACCGCGTCACCAGCCTGATGGCCATGCTTATCATTGATTTGTTTAAAGAAGTCGAGATCCAACAATGCAATAGATAGTGGAAATCTTTGACGATGTGCAAGTTGGTGCAGTTGCATAGCTCGCTGAATAAAGGCGCGTCGGTTTAACAGGCCTGTTAATGGATCCGTGTCGGATAGCTGCTGCAATTTCTGTCCGAGCCGGAAGCTGCGGTAAAGGTACAGCGACAGCACTAGCGTGACCAGTACGCCAGAACCAATGATAGTCAGCATCATATACAACCGGGAGGTGGCCTTTTGTTCAGCAGCAGCCAATTGTTCGGCTTGTTTCGCTTTTTCTGCCGCTTGAGTTTCCTCCTGCGCCATCTCTAAGCGTACTTGATAGCTACTCAGCATCAGGCTTCTTGCTTCGGCATCTTTTTGTGCCCGCAGTTGTTGATAACGCTGGCTGGCTTCAAAAGCGGCTTGATAATTCCCTTCGACCTTGCGAATTTGCTGCAATAAGTCATACCTTTCCCAGTTGTCCGGATCTGTGATCCGGTTCAGCATAGCTTTGGCGGAAGGGAGATCGTTCAGTTGCAAGTAGGCTAGTCCGGCGTAATAAGCCGAACGCTCGTTGAGGCGGGGCATTTGCTGAGTAGTATTAAACTGCACTAGTCTGGCTATGTTAGCCAGATTGCCTTGCTGCACTTCGCCAAGCAGTACCAGCTTATCCATTACATCAGAGCAGGCTACATTGGTGTGAGCTGCTAGTGACGCTTTGGCGTAGCGGATTTTTTCTTCAAGAGGCAGAAAATAAATATTTGCCATGTTGCAGTATTGAATCGCGATAGTTTCATTCATACCTCTCTGTTGTGCGCGTCTGATCGTTTTATTATAGAGTGCTAATGCCTGCCCAGTATCGCCAATGGCCCCGCTGTGATAAGCCAATTCAGCTTCTAAATCTAAATAAAGCTCTTTGAATTGCTCCATTGATCCTGAATTCATTACTTCAGCTAATTTGAAGAGCGGTTTTGATATTTTATGAAACTGTTTGAGTTTGTAATAAACTTCAAGCTGATTCGTTAAAAACATTAAATGAGTTTGAGCGTCATTGATTAAAGCGGGATGTTGTTGCAGGCTGTCCAGCAACACTGCAGCTTGCTCCGCCTGATTCTGGTAGGTGTACATACCATAGCTTTTCATTGCCATTGCATATAGATAGAGTTCAGGCTGTAGTTCTGGTTTAATGAGTGCCAATGCTTTACCAAGATTCTCCTCAAGAGGAGCTAAGCCCAAATGCATCTTTATTCGGGCTTTTTCAAGGTATAAAGCTGCTTGACGAATCTGATTATTATTTGTCTTTGCAAGACGCTCATCAATTAATTCAATGGTTTTCGCTGCATCTATTGCTGAAGCTTTGTCTAATTCTTGCCGTTCAGCAAAAATCTGCTCAAGACTATATCGCTCTTCAGCCTGTGCGAAAGGAATGCAGCTCAATCCAGTCAGGGTTAAGGCGAATAATCTAAAGAAGAAACTTTTAAAGCGGTAACACACAGAAGTTCGCGGCTGTTCTAAAAAACGGCTCAAAAGGGGCAACAACCACAACATGAGTAGGTTCACTCCATGAATAAAAGGGCGCTACAGGCTCCTTAGATAGTGGCTAGTTATAAACGATTTTTAGCTTTAAACACAATGGTTTGGTGCTGCGGCGGTTTAAAGTCAGTGGGGGGCATAAAAAAACAGCTGCTGAGGTCAGGGCATCAGTAGCTGTTTTTTCAGATCAGTATTGTGGGTATAGTACATGCCGCATTAACTTGGCTTCAATCACATCCAGCGTTCTTTGCGGCGGCGGCCTGGGATTAGGGATGGAACCACTAAACCAAACAGTAAACCGGCGAAACCTAAAATAGAACCTAATACCATTTTGTCTTGCCAGAAGGCGGATGGTTTTTCCTGTAGTTGTTGTGTTAGCAGGGCAATAGTTTGCTGCGCCGTAGCTGTGGCTTTTTCTGCTTGTTGCACTGCGGCGTCTGTTTCATTGAGTTGTTGTTGTAACTGATCTTTTTCTTGCTGCAACTGCGACACCAGACTTTGCTGTTGTTGTAATTGCTGCTGTAGTTGCTCGCTTTCACCGCCAAATACCGGAGTTAAGCTGACGTACTGTTTTAAAATCCAGCCGGTGCGGCCTTTGCTGTCGGTGAGTTGCCAGTATTCGGAGCTACTGTCTTCTGCAACCAATTTAATTTCTTCGCCAGCGGCTATGCTGCCAATAATTTTGTAGTCGCGGCCCGGGCCGTTGTAGAGATAAGTGATCAGCTTATCGCTGATATAAGCATTTTGTGGGCTGACCGGGGTGCCTGTTGGTTCTTGTTGTGCAGTGACGCTGGTGCTCAGCAGCACTGTGGCTAGTAGCATGCCTGCTTGCCATGGTCTTGAGGTGATCAACATAAAAATCCTAAAAAAACCGACCAACATCTGGCCAAAATTGAGAATTAAGCCGATCATAGGCCAGAAGCTAATGACTTGACAACTTCTTCTTACAGAACAGGAATTAAGCCGCTATGGCGATGGAAGCTGAACTTAAATTTTTACTCACCCAAAGCACGCTACCTGCTTTTGACTCTATGTGGCAGCAGTTGGCTGTGGCAGTGCAAAAACATGAAAGCGTGCAGTTACTCAATGCTTATTATGAAACGGATGATCTGTGGTTTCGCAGTCATGATGCGGGCCTGCGTACCCGGTTGAAGAAAGGTCAGTTTGAGCAAACCATTAAACTCTCAGGGCAGCAGCATGGCGGTTTGCATCTACGGCCTGAGTACAACTTACCTTGTGCTTCGGTTTGGCCTGAACTCAGCGCTTTTCCTGCTGAAATATGGCCGCAAGATACAGATTTAGCGTTGCTGCAACGTCAGTTGAAACAACTGTTTCGCACCGACTTTGTTCGTCAAAGCTGGTTACTGACTTTAGCCGATGGCAGCACAGTAGAAGCTGTGTTGGATCAGGGCGAAGTAGTCTCAGGCGAACAAAAAGAAGTGATAGCTGAGCTGGAACTGGAGCTGCAACAAGGCGATGTGAAAGCCTTATTTGATGTGTCGCGTCAGTTGGTGCAATTATTGCCGCTGCGTTTGGGCTGGCAGTCTAAGGCGGAACGGGGTTATCGTTTGGTGCAGAAGCAGCCTTTGGTCTTTATGCCACTGGATAACAGCAATACTGCAGCGTTATTAAAATCGCTGCAGTATCACGAGAGTTACTTTTTGCGCAGCCAGGATCCGCAGTCATGGCAGGTGATCGAACAATGTATCCAGGCCTTGTCTGGTGTCTCTGCAGACTTTGCCGCTTTGTCATCACCTGATGCAACACAAGCCTTGAGTTTTTTCAGCAGTGCGGCTTATAACTGTGCTTTGCTGAATTGTTCTGAATCTTTGTTTTCTGCCTGAGGTATAGATGAGCCAACCGACCGCCCTGTTAAGCCCTGTATTGCCTGCTGAGTTACAGCATGAAGTTGATTTGGTATGGCCCACTTTAGTCAGACCGGATTTAACTTCGGAGCAGCATCAGGATCTGCAATTACTGCTGGCGGTTAGTCCTTTTTTAAGCCGGGTGATGCAGCAGCAACCAGAGCTGATTGCTGTGCTGCTGAATAAAGATCTATTGGCTCAGCCTTTAATACATCTGAACCCATTGTCTGATCTTGCTGATCAATCCGAAGCTACTGTATTTAAAGCCTTGCGCCGTTGCCGAAACGCGCAATTGGCGCAAATTCTGGCGGCCGATGTTCTCGCTGTGAAATCGACAGAGCAGTGCTTGCTGGATATTTCAGCTATGGCAGATAACCTGATTAACAGTGCTTATCAGTGGGCTTATCAGGATATAGCTACTCAGTGGGGCCAGCCTTTGGATCAGCAAGGCAAGCCTATGCCTTTGCTGATCTTAGGTATGGGAAAATTGGGTGGTGGTGAGCTGAATTTCTCATCCGATATCGACCTTATTTTTACCTATCCGCACAACGGTGAAACCAGTGGTGGCCGCAGGTCGGTTGAAAACCAGCAGTTTTTTACCAAGTTAGGTCAGAAGCTGATATCCGCTTTGCATCAGGTCACAGCTGATGGTTTTGTCTTTAGAGTCGATATGCGCTTGCGGCCTTTTGGTGATTCTGGTCCGCTGGTGCTGAGTTTTGCTGCGATGGAAGATTATTATCAGGCGCAGGGCAGGGAGTGGGAACGCTACGCCATGCTCAAGGCGCGTATTCTGAACCCTGACTCTGTGCATGCGCCTGAGCTGAATCAGCTGCTAAAACCTTTTGTTTATCGCCGCTATATCGACTTCTCCGCTTTGGAATCGCTACGCCGGATGAAACAGCTGATCGAGCAGGAGAACCGCCGTCGTAATCGCGTGGACAATATTAAGCTTGGCGCTGGCGGTATACGCGAAGTGGAGTTTGTGGTGCAAACTCTGCAGTTAATTCGAGGCGGGCGTCTGCCTGAGTTACAGCAAGTCTCTATTTTCAAAGCCTTAGAGGCTTTGCAAAGTCAGCAGCTGTTAGAGCCACAACAGTATCAGCAATTGCGACAGGATTATTTGTGGTTACGTAAAGTGGAGCAGCTGCTACAAGGTTTGGACGATCAACAAACTCAAACCTTACCGTCTGATGAGCTAAACCGGCAACGACTGGTGCTGGGGTTAGGTTTTAGCAACTGGCAGCAACTGACTGATACCACAGCAGAGGCCATGGGTCGTATTCATCAGCACTTTAAATTAGTGATTGATCAGGGCGATAACCCTGAACCGGAAGAAATGGTGTTAGGTCGTTTATGCTGGGACAGTGAATTGCCGTCAGCCGATTTAGCTGAACATCTGGACTGGTTAGCAGCCGACGAAGCAGTGCAATTGCTGGAGCATTTAAAGCAGTTTAAACAGGATTGCCAAAAGCGCAGTGTGGGTCCCCGTGGTCGTGAGCTTTTAGAAAAACTCATTCCGTTTTTATTGCATCAGCTGGCAAAACAGCAAGGCTCGGCTGTGGTATTGCAGCGGGTGCTGGGCGTGTTCCGACAGATTGTCAGCCGTACTGCTTACCTTGAGTTGTTATCCGAAAATCCGCCTGCGCTGCAGCAATTGGTGATGTTATGCCATAAAAGCGGCTGGCTGGCTGAATATCTGGCGCGCTACCCGCTGTTGTTGGACGAGCTGATAGACCCGGCTCAGCTGTATCAGGTACCAGACTCGACAGATTACAGTGACAAACTACGGCAAGTGATGCTGCGGGTACCAACGGATGATTTAGAGCTGCAAATGGAAGTGTTGCGTCAGTTTAAACAGGCCCAACAACTGCGCATTGCAGCGGCCGATATCACGGGTATTTTACCTTTGATGAAAGTCAGCGACCACCTGACCTTTTTAGCCGAAGCCATTATTGCCGCAGTAGTGGAGTTGTCCTGGCAACAAATGGCAGAAAAGTACGGCCTGCCAGCAGGTTTAAAGCCAGAAGATGCCAAAGCTTTTGCTGTGTTGGCTTACGGTAAACTGGGCGGGTTGGAGTTGGGTTATGGTTCGGATTTAGATCTGGTGTTTGTACATCAGTGCGACAATCTTGCGCCGACTCAAGGTGACAAAGCCATTGATTCCCGTCAGTTTTATATCAAGCTGGTGCAGCGCATCGTTCATATGTTTACCACCAGAACCCCAAGTGGCGTGTTGTATGAGATAGACACCCGCCTGCGTCCTGCCGGTAATGCCGGCTTATTGGCTGTGCATATTGATACCTATGCTGAGTATCTGGAAAAAGACGCCTGGACCTGGGAGCATCAGGCCTTAGTGCGCAGCCGCCTGGTCTATGGTGATGACAAAATTGCCGGGCGTTTTAGTCAAATACGCAGTGAAGTCTTAGCCAAACCTCGGGATTTAGCTGTGCTGAAAACTGAAGTCACAGACATGCGGCATAAGTTGCGGCAGCATCATGGTGAGCAGTCAACAGAAGTCAAACACGCGTCCGGTGGCATAGTGGATCTGGAATTTATCAGTCAGTATCTGGTGTTGGCGTATGGCCATCAGCATGCGAATTTGTACTTCTACAGCGACAATATTCGTATTCTGGATGCGGCTGCAGCTGCCGGTTTATTGCAGTTGGAACAAACTCAGGCGTTACAACAGGCCTATCAGCAATTGCGGGGCGTAAGCCACAGACAAACCCTGGACCCGGCGACTGAAGCCGTGCAGCAATTAGATGGTGCGATGGAGCAAGTGCGCAAAGTCTGGGAGCAGTTATTTAGCTGAGGAATTCAATAGACCACGCCACGCAGAGTATCCATCAGCTATTGACCCTGCGGCGTGGTGCGTTGATATTTATACAGTTTTGCTGCAAAAACGGAATGATTTTGTCGGTCAGTACTACAGCTCTGGAGACATTACAAAAGTAGGCTTGTACTGGTTGCTCAAAGTCTGAGGAGATAGCTTGTGATGCTTCCTGAATGGCACTGATATAACTGAAGTCGGTCTGAAAATAGTGTTTTACTTTGTAGTCTTTGGACAAGACCCAAAACAGTTCCACCCCTTCTTTTCTGCCTTGCATAGTCAGCACGGTTTTTAGGGTATCGCCAACGCGGAAACGTCTGTCGATTTCATTGCCTTTCCAGTTTTCCGGCAAGGCGACCATACGATTGGCTCTGTCCTGTAACAGTGACACCAGATTACTGTGGTCATCCGTCAGTTCTATAACAAAATCAGCCGAGTCTTCATCTTTGTCAGTAAAGGAACTACGGATATTGCTGTAAAAGTTAGTAAAACCTTTGACGGCTTCAGAACCTTTTTCAGACAGTTTGTCCGGCTTGAAGTACAGCAATTCAGGTTTAAACATCACAATAGCAGCAAGTATAAATAATAAAGCCGCAAGCAATAAGTGCTTGATCCAAAACCACATAGCTTTTATCCCTGGTCAGCGTCAACGCATCATAACTTGCCTTGACGCTGCCCTGCAACTTCAGTTCATGGCTGCTAAGCAGACTGCTATCTTAATATAAGCTCGGGTCGTCCGGATTAGGTCTGGTTTTAAAGCGGCGATGTAACCACATATATTGCTCAGGATGCGCCAGAATGCCTTGCTCCAGCCACTGATTAACCCGGGTCACATCGGCTTTAGCATCATCACTTGGGAAGTGGTCAAAAGCAGGTAAGGCATCGACACGGTAACCCTGATACCCAGGCAAACGGTAACAATGAATGGGCACAGTTTCACAATTGGCGCTGCCGGCAAACAATAAAGTGCCTGTGGTGGTGGCTGTTTCTTTTACGGCGAAAAAGGGCACGAACTCAGCCTTATTGCGGCCATAGTCCTGATCGGGCAGATAAAAACAGACTTCTTTTTCATTTAAAGCGTTAATCATGGTGCGAACATCCCGCTTACCTATCAGGTAGCGATTGGAACGTACGCGGCCATGGTATTGGAAATACTCCATAATTTCATTGTCGTTTGGACGGTAAAAGCCGACCGCAGGGCAATGAAAACCAAAGGTACGGGCAATCATTTCCAGCGACAAAAAATGACCACTGAGCAGCAACACGCCTTTGCCCTGATCTAAAATGGCCTGAATATGTTCTTTACCGGTGAAATGACACAAAGGACGGGCGCGCCAGTCTGGCCACCACCAACCAATAAAGGTTTCAAAAGCAGCTTTGCCGGTTTCTTTAAAGTTTTGTTTTACTAGGGCTTCACGTTCAGCTTGGGGCATATCAGGGAAGCACAGTTCCAGATTACGGCGGGTGACTTTTACTCTGGATTTCATGGTTTTCATCAGCAACCAGCCAACCCCTTCGCCCATTTTCATCAACACAGGATAAGGCAGCCACAGCAGCAGCCACATCAGGCCTAACGCAAACCATAAGGGCCAGTGTTTTGGATGCAAAAAACCAATGGTAAAACGTGGGACATGAACCACAGCAAATCCTCGGGCAAAAAAAGAGCGGCTATTGTAACGAAAAAAAACGGGGAAAAAAGCGCTAACTGGTAGGAACAGGCTCACCTGAAACTGCAATTACAGCCTCAGGTGAGAAAATCTGAAAGAAGCTTTAGTTACCTAAGGCTTTGTTTACAGTGAATAAATCTTCTTCAGTTAAAGTACCTGCCGCTTGTTTTAAAGCTAAAACAGACAGGATGTAGTCGTAACGGGCTTTGGACAGGTTACGGCGGGCATCAAACAGGTTACGGGTACTTTGTAATACGTCAACAATAGTACGGGTACCTACTTCAAAACCTGCTTCAGTGGCTTTTAACGCACTTTCAGCTGAAACTACAGCTTGTTCCAAAGCTTTAGTACTGGAGATCAAAGCACCTACATTGTTGTAGTTGCTGCGAACCTGACGAATGACGCTGCGGTGACTCAGCTCTAAATCTTCAGCTGCTTCTACATAGTTGGCACGCACTACTTCTTCATTCGCCACAGTGCCGCCACCGGCGTACAATGGCAGAACCAACTCAATTCCTACTGAGCTGCTGTCTGAGCGCGGAGAGTTAAAACCAACACCGGTATCACGGTTTTCACTGGTGCTGTTACTAAAACCTGTCTGAGCTGTCAGATCAACAGTAGGGTAATGACCTGACTTTGCGATCTGGATATTGTGCTCTGCAATATCTAAAGACAGCTTACGGATTTTTAACTCCAGGTTATTATCCTGCGCCGTTTGCACCCAATCCTGTGGATTATTTGGTGTCGGCTGGCTGGTGCTGAAACGGGCCGTGTTTAATGGGTCCAGTTGTGAGTGGTATTCACCGGTAATTTCACGTAAAAATTCACGGGCTGTTTCTAAATCATTTTGCGCACTGATTTCACGGGCAACAGCACTGTCGTATTGCGCCTGAGCTTCATGTACGTCAGTAATGGCCGTTAAACCTACCGCGAAACGTTGTTTAGTTTGTTCCAACTGACGTTCAATGGCGCGTTTTTCTGCGACCACAAAACTTAAGTTGTCGTTTGCTGTTAATACATCAAAATAAGCTTGAGAGACACGAACTATCAGGGTTTGTACTGCAGCGTCATAAGCGGTCTGACCTTGCAATGCAGCTTTTTCAGCGATAGACAGGTTCTCATAACGGCTCCAGTCAAAGATCGATTGACGTAAACTAATGCCTGCGCTGGTTGTAGTCGATTCAGTTTTAAACTGACCGCCTGTATCATTATCGAGTTGGTCGCTGAAGGATTTATTTGCACCAGCACTTAAATTTACCTGTGGCAGTAAACGAGCTTTAGACACATCAATCCCGGCTTTGGCTGCATCACGGGTGGCGGCAGCTTTTAATACCTGCGGGTCTTTTTTGGTGGCTAACTGATAAATGGTTTGCAAATTTTCGGCATTCGCCTGCACACTCAGAAGAGCCAGTGCCGAGCCTACCAACGTGCCTAACAAGGTTTTTTTCATAACCGAAAGTCCATAATGTTGCGAAAGTGAACCAATAATACCTTGTTGGTATTAACTAAGTAATGATTAAAGCGTAAACAGCATAGCTTCAAGTGTAACAGAATGTGAGTCTTCAAATGTCTGATTTCAAGCCAGAAAATTATCCATCCTTTCATTGTTCTGATGTAAAAATACTCGACCAGACCACAGTTTTTCAGGGTTTTTTCCGGATCGACAGCTACAAAGTACAACATAAGTTGTTTAACGGTGGCTGGAGTGGCGAAGTAAAACGGGAATTATTCGAGCGTGGTCATGCCGTCATTGTGCTGCCTTATGATGTAAAAAATGACAGTCTGGTGCTGATTGAGCAGTTTCGCATTGGTGCTTTGCAGAATCCAAACGGCCCATGGCTGATGGAAGCTATAGCCGGCATGATTGAGCTGGGGGAAAGTGTTGAACAAGTCGCACAACGTGAGTCAGAAGAGGAAGCGGGTCTGAAGCTAACAGAATTCTGGCCTATGCTTAGCTATCAGAGTAGCCCAGGTGGCAGTACAGAACGTATTTATTTAGTGCTGGCGCGGCTTCAGCAGCAGGTAGAAACTGGTGTCTATGGCTTGGCATCCGAGCAGGAAGATATTAAAGTTCACAGCTTATCGCGCCAGACCGCTATGCAATTGCTACAGGATGGCAAAATTGATAATGCGGCTACTGTCATCGCCCTGCAATGGTTAGCCTTGAATCTGGACAAGGTACGCCAGGGCTGGGCTGAATAAATTCACTACAAAAGAGGTTAAGTCGCTGGTATGCCAAATCTGGCCCGAAAACGTTATGTGCCTTACTTGCCTGATTTTCTCAGTTTATGTGAGAGGAATTACGCACAGCTACGTTTTTTTCTGCCGGTCAATCAACGCGCAGGCCAGCGTTGCCTCATTCACATTAACGCCAGCGAAAGTTATCAGGTTGAGCTGTTAGAACTGTGTAAATACACCACCACTGTCAGTATTGAACTCATTAGCCAGTCGATGACAGGCTGGTTAAAGCCCCGTTTTGAGGTGCGTTTGTACCACGATGCCCGTTTGGCGGAAGTTTTGGCCTGTCAGCAGGTACGGCAATTAAAGGCTGTCTACAGTTATCCGAATGTGGATATGTTATTGCCGGATGAAAAACGCCAGATTAATTTGTTGCTGCGCGACTGGCTGAATTTATGTTCACGCCGTGGTTACCAGAATGCTGAGTCATTAGCCTGATGCCCTATGTGTTTGCACTGCAAGACTCTTATCGTGTAATTCAAATTTCTGATTGTCATCTGCTGGCGGAACCGGACTGTTGGTTTTACGGTGTGCAGCCTTATCGTCAGTTAGAGGCGCTCGTCAGTCAACTGCATCAAAATCAACCCGATGCGCTGATCCTGACCGGCGATTTAACTCAGGATCATAGTCTGGCCTCCTATCAACTGCTTGCACAACTCCTGAGTGGCTGGTCTTGCCCTGTATTTTATCTGCCTGGTAATCATGATGATATGGAGTTGATGCAACAGGCTTTTGTATCATCACCTTTTTCTCCGGATACGGAGCTAAGTCTGGGCGACTGGCGGCTGTGTTTACTCAATAGCAAAGGACCGACACCGGCTGGTTATTTTGATACAACAAGGCAGCAACAGTTACAACAGTGGTTGTTGTCCTATCCTGCTGAAGCTGCAGTCTGGTTGTTTTGCCATCATCACATCAGCCCCATGGGCAGTTTTATTGATCAGCATATTCAGCTCGATGCCAGGGAATTATGGCAGATCATCGGCTCTGATCGGCGTATTAAGGGGGTTGCCCATGGTCATTGTCATTATGCCTATGCCAAAATACAGCAGGGCATCCAACTGGTTGGCTGTCCCGCCAGTTCGGTACAGTTTTTGTTAACACCAGACTATCAGCCTGTTGCTGCTCGTCCTGGTTATATTGAATGGATTTTTAATGCCAATGCAAAAGCGGCTAGCGCAGTAGATTGGCAATTTCTGGAAGGGTAAATGTCTAAACTTGTTGTCTATTTACATGGCTTTGCCAGTTCATCGCAATCCGAAAAAGCTCTTATCACCAAAGCGTTTTTTCAGCAGCAACTGCCTGATGTCGAACTGTTGCTGCCGGATTTACCTTACACGCCAAAAGAAGCTGTAAGTGCCATTGAGCAGGCGTTGAATGGCCGACGTCCTGATGCGGTGATAGGCAGTTCCTTAGGTGGTTTTTTAGCCACTTATCTGGCCGAAAAAAACGGTTGTTATGCCGCACTAATTAACCCAGCTGTCGCGCCTTATGAACTATTAAGCCAACATTTGGGTACTTATCATCATCCAGTGTTGAAACAGGATTTTAAAGTGGCAGCAGAGCATATGCCGCTGCTGGCTGAGCTTGAGCATAAACCTTCGGCTTTGGATCGTTATCTGGTGCTGCTACAACAAGGGGATGAAGTGCTGGATTATCGCAAAGCGGTACAGTTTTATGTTGGTTGTACAGTAGATGTGCAACCAGGTGGGGATCATAGCTATCAGGGCTATGTCAATTGCCTACCCGCTATTGTTAAGTTTTGCCAATTAGAGTAAAACACTGGTTGTTAATACAGTTATACCCTGCGTACTTGACGCTGCAGCTTTGTTGACCGCGTTCTCTCGCCCCAGTCACATAGGTTTACTATGCTCCTGGGGTCTCGATAACTTGTCGCCTCGCTGCAATGCCAATTACTTTGGGTACACTAAAACGAATTATAGAAAAAAGAAGTGATGTTTGCCTTATGACAGACCAGCAATATAACGCCGATTCCATTGAGGTGCTGACCGGCCTGGAGCCAGTGCAGCGCCGTCCAGGTATGTATACCGATACCACCCGTCCTAACCACTTAGGCCAGGAAGTTATAGATAACAGCGTCGATGAAGCTTTGGCCGGTCATGCAGATTTAGTGCATGTGATTTTGCATGAAGATCAATCGCTGGAAGTGATAGACAACGGCCGTGGTATGCCGGTGGATATTCACCCGGAAGAAGGGGTGTCTGGTGTTGAACTGATCCTGTGTCGTTTGCACGCTGGTGGTAAGTTCTCCAATAAAAACTATCAGTTCTCCGGTGGTTTACACGGCGTAGGTATTTCTGTCGTCAACGCCCTGTCAAGTCGGGTTGATGTCGCTGTGCGCCGTGATGGTAATGTCTATGAAATAGCTTTTGAGCACGGCAATAAAGTCAGTGAACTGGCGATTACCGGCACTGTAGGCAAACGTAATACAGGCACCCGCGTACGGTTCTGGCCTGCGCCGGATTATTTTGACTCGCCTAAGTTTTCGGTCAGCCGTATGCTGCATGTGCTCAAAGCCAAAGCGGTATTGTGTCCTGGCCTCACCATCAAGTTTGACGACAAAGTAAACAACCAGAGTTATCAGTGGTGTTATCAGGCCGGTATCCGTGATTATTTAATGGATGCTGTCAAAGACATGATAGCGCTGCCTGAGCAGCCTTTTGTTGGCAGCTTAAGCGCCAGTCATGAAGCCGTGGAGTGGGCAGTGCTCTGGTTGCCTGAGGGCGGCGAGTTGGTGACAGAAAGTTATGTCAACCTGATCCCAACAGCTCAGGGTGGCACACACGTCAATGGTTTACGTCAGGGATTGTTAGAGGCGCTGCGTGATTTTTGTGAATTCCGTAATTTATTGCCGCGTGGCATCAAGTTAACACCTGAGGACGTCTGGGACCGCTGCAGTTATATCCTGTCGTTAAAAATGCAGGAACCGCAGTTCGCCGGTCAGACTAAAGAGAAATTATCGTCCCGTCAGGCTGTGGCTTTTATCAGCGGTGTGGTCAAAGACTCCTTTAGCTTATGGTTGAATGAACACACGGACATTGCTGAGCAACTGGCTGAGTTTTGTATCAACAATGCGCAAAAGCGCCTGCGAGCGGCGAAGAAAATTATCCGTAAAAAAGTGACAGCTGGTCCTGCCTTACCGGGCAAGTTATCGGACTGTTCATCACAGGATCTCAACCGCACTGAATTGTTTTTTGTCGAAGGGGATTCAGCCGGTGGTTCAGCCAAACAGGCTCGGGATCGTGAATTCCAGGCTGTCATGCCACTGCGCGGTAAAATTCTGAATACCTGGGAAGTGGAATCTGAGCAAATCTTGGGTTCACAGGAAGTGCATGATATTTCTGTAGCCATTGGCATGGACCCAAACTCTGCCGATTTAAGTCAGCTGCGCTACGGCAAAATTTGTATTCTGGCTGACGCCGACTCCGATGGTTTGCATATCGCTACTTTGCTTTGTGCCTTGTTTATGCGCCATTTCCGCCCGCTGGTGGAAGCAGGGCATATTTATGTCGCTATGCCGCCTTTGTACCGTATTGATTGTGGCAAAGAAGTATTTTATGCACTGGATGAAGACGAGAAAAAAGGTATTATTGACCGGTTAGAAGCCGAGAAAAAACGCAGCAAAATCAACGTGCAACGTTTTAAAGGTTTAGGTGAGATGAACCCGATGCAGCTGCGCGAAACGACTATCGATCCAAACACCAGACGTCTGGTGCAACTGACCATAGATGACTTGGTACAGACGATGGAAATGATGGATATGTTGCTGGCGAAAAAACGGGCCACAGACAGAAAAGACTGGCTGGAGATGAAAGGCGACCGCGCTATAGTGGCTGTGTAGCTATTGAGCCGTGCCTGAGAGATTACAGATGAAACAAAAACAATACCTCAGAACATGGGGAACTCTGTTAAGCCTCTGTTTTTGTTTGGCTGCTCCGCTGCAGGCGGAAGACGCGGTCTGGCCTCAATGGTTGGTGCAGGTCAAACAACAAAAAGCGCAACAACCTGAACAAATGCTGCAACTGTTACAGCAGCAACAGTCATCTTATGGCGATTGGCCTGTTGAGCTGCAGATGCAGTACTTATTGCAACTCTCTGATGTGTATGAAAGTTTGGGCAAACACCAGCAGCAACAGGAAGTAGCTGAGCGGGGTCTGGCTTTACTGGGAGAGCGCCGGGATTTAATCACCATCGATTTTTGGAACAATTTAGGTTTTGCCCTGGAGATGCAAGGCCAGTATCAGCAGGCCTTGCATTATTATCAGCAAGCGTCGGCTTTGGCGACAGAGTTAAAGGCTGAAAAACTGCATATCGAAGCGGACATTAATATTGCAGCTATTTACAGCATTCAGGATAAGTTTCAGGAGGCTTTGGTGCTGCTCAAAAGCAGTTATGACAGAGCTCTGGTGCTAAAAGACCCTGAAATTCTCGCCTACGTAAATGCTGAATTAGGGCTGTTGTACGTAGGCCTTGGTTTTGACAAAGAAGCCATAGACTTTATGGAAAAGGCTATTGCAGGTTATGAGGCCTTAGGTTGGCAAAAAGACAAAATGGATGTGCTGTTTAATCTGGCCAGAAGTTACAGCTACTTAGAACAGTACGACAAAGCTATGCAAAGTTATGATCAGTTGTTGCAGTTGGCGGTGGCGCAGCAGGATCAGGCTAATTTGTATTTCGCCTATTTGGGTCTGGCTTCTACCAGCAAAGATAATGAAAAGCTGGATGCTGCTTTAGCCTATATCGAAAAAGCCGAACAGTATTTGCCAGGCTTGCAGTCGACTTATCAAAACTCAATGCATCATTACGAAAAAGCGCTGATTTATCGTGAATTAGGGCAAACCTCTTTAGCCAGCCAGGAATTGGCTCAGGCGGAGCAAAGCTTAAGCAAAGAAGAAAATGATGCCAATCAATCCAGCCAGTTATGGATCCTGAATTTAAAAGCCAAGCTGGAAGCAGACTCAGGTCGTTATCAAAAGGCCTATGAGCATCTGGACCAGTTTTTTAAGGGCTATCACAAATTACGCAATAAAGAACATGAGCTGTCGGTCGAAAAATTGCGTTTAGGTTTTGATGCGCAGCGCCAGCAAGCACAAAATGAACTGCTGGAAAAAGACAATGAATTACAGGCTCTGCGCCTGCAGGAAGCAGAACGTAAAAGACAAAACCAATGGTTATGGATCGGGCTTTTTGGCTCTACCAGTTTAATTTTACTGGTATTACTGCTGTGGCAACTGGCACGCCGTCAGGCCCAGATGCAGGCACAATTGCAGCAAAAGTCACTTGAAAAAACACACTAGAAACAGGCTATAAGCTAACTATGACAGATATTATAATATCCAATGAAGGGACAGAGCAGCTGCCGCTGCGTCGCTTCACTGAAGAAGCCTACCTGAACTATTCAATGTACGTCATTATGGACCGTGCTCTGCCTTTTATCGGCGACGGTTTAAAACCAGTACAACGCCGTATTATTTATGCGATGTCAGAGCTGGGTTTATCGCATCTGGCAAAGTACAAAAAATCTGCCCGTACTGTCGGTGATGTGTTAGGTAAGTTTCATCCTCATGGAGATAGCGCCTGTTACGAAGCTATGGTACTGATGGCGCAGCCCTTTTCTTACCGTTACCCATTGGTGGATGGTCAGGGCAACTGGGGTGCGCCAGACGATCCGAAGTCTTTCGCTGCTATGCGTTATACTGAAGCCAAATTGTCCCGTTTCAGCGAAGTGTTATTAAACGAGCTGGGGCAGGGTACTGTGGACTGGGTGCCCAACTTTGACGGCACTATGGAGGAACCCCGCACTTTACCTTCGCGTTTACCGCATATTTTGCTCAACGGCGTGACGGGTATAGCTGTAGGTATGGCGACAGATATTCCGCCGCACAACGCTCGTGAAGTGGCCAATGCCACCGCCTATTTGCTGGACAACCCTAAAGCCACAGTGCCTGATTTGATGCAGTATATTCAGGGCCCGGATTATCCAACCGACGCTGAAATTATTAGTCCGGCGCATGAACTGCAGGCTATGTACGAAACAGGCCGCGGCAGTATCAAGATGCGTGGTTTGTATCAGCTGGAAGATGGCGACATTATTATTACAGCTCTGCCGCACCAAACCTCGGGTGCCAAAGTGCTGGAACAGATAGCTGCTCAGATGAACGCAAAAAAATTGCCTATGGTTAGTGATTTGCGTGATGAGTCCGACCATGAAAACCCGACCCGTATTGTGATAGTGCCGCGTTCCAACCGCATAGACGTTGAACAGCTGATGGCACATTTGTTTGCCACTACGGATCTGGAAAAGAGCTATAGAGTGAACTTAAACATTCTGGGGTTGGACCAAAGACCCCGGGTGAAAAACTTAGTGGAAGTCTTGTCGGAATGGCTGGTGTTCCGCCGTGATACAGTGCGTCGTCGTCTGCAATTCCGTTTAGATAAAGTGCTGGACAGATTGCATGTCTTAGCGGGTTTGTTGATCGCGTTTTTAAATATCGACGAAGTGATCAAAATCATCCGTGAAAACGATCAGCCAAAACCTGTGTTGATGTCGCACTTTGGCATTTCTGAACGTCAGGCTGAAGCCATACTGGAATTAAAGTTACGTCATTTAGCCAAGCTTGAAGAGATGAAAATCCGCGGCGAACAAGCCGAGCTGGAAAAAGAGCGTGATTACTTAGAAGGTATTTTAGGTTCAGAGAAAAAGCTGACCAAACTGATTCGTGAAGAGTTGCTTGCGGATGCAGAAAAATATGGCGATAACCGCAGAAGCCCGATAGTTCAGCGCGAAGAAGCCAAAGCCTTAAGCGAAAAAGAATTACTGCCAAGCGAAGCAGTGACTGTTGTGTTGTCAGAAAAAGGCTGGGTGCGCTGTGCCAAAGGTCATGATGTCGACGGCAATAGCCTGCAATACAAAGCGGGGGATGGTTTTAAAGCGGCTGCTATGGGCCGCAGTAACAGATACGCTGCCTTTATCGACTCATCGGGGCGCAGCTTTGCGGCAGAGGCTCATGATTTACCCTCAGCCCGTGGCCAGGGGGAGCCTTTAACAGGCCGCTTTACTCTCGTGGCAGGCGAGACCTTTGAGCATGTACTGATGGCGGAAGACAGCCAAAAGTTATTGCTGGCCAGTGATGCTGGTTATGGTTTTGTTGGCACTTTTGCCGATTTAGTCAGCCGTAATAAAGCCGGTAAAGCGGTATTAAGCTTACCGACTGGCGCTAAAGTATTACCACCTGTGCCTATTAAAAATCCGGAAACAGATTTAGTGGTCGCCATCAGTACTGAAGGTCGTATGCTGGTGTTCCCTGTGGCTGATTTACCGCAGTTGAGTAAAGGTAAAGGCAATAAGATATTGTCTATCCCTTCAGCCCGTGCCGCCAGCCGTGAAGAGTATCTGAAGCTATTAACCGTAGTGCCTGCAGCCACAGCTGTGACCTTAGTGGCGGGTAAACGCAAAATGACCATCAAGGTGGATGATTTAGCCCATTACATAGGGGAACGTGGCCGTCGTGGTAACAAGCTGCCTCGTGGTTTGCAGCGTATAGACGAGCTGCTGACCGGTGAAGTAGCTGGTGATACTACGGAATAGGTGCTGTTGCTTTGCGGGCGACCATAAAGGTCGCCCCTACGGTATTTAGGGTTACTCATTGTAGGGGCGGGGTTTATCCCCGCCCTTGTACTGCAGCGTCAGATGCAACTTATTATTTCCCCTAAGTAATTGAGGTTGCAGCGAGGCGACAAGTCAGCACGACCCCAGAAGCATAGTTTACTATGTGACTGGGGCGATGCCCTTTATAAAAGATTGGGCAGTCAACAAAGCTGCAGCGTCAAGTACGATGGGGAAACAGATCAAACCAGACTTATGCTGCCAAACCGTTATACTCAGGCCCTTGTAAAATACAGGGGCCCTTTTGTGTTAGCCATTATTCGTCTGGTGCTGGTCACCATCTTTATTATAATCAGTGCCTTAGTGGGTTTGCTGATCTGTCTGGTGCGTCCTTTTTATGTCCCGAATGTCGCCTTGTTTTCCAGCTGGTATGGCTGGTCGGCCTGGATCTTTGGGTTAAAAGTGGAAGTAAGGCAGTCTGTTGAAGTGACGGCAGCTATGCCTTGTGTATTTTTAGCCAACCATCAGAATAACTACGATTTATTTACGATCAGCAAAGCCTTGTTGCCAGGTACTGTCACCATAGGTAAAAAAAGCCTGAAATGGATCCCGTTTTTTGGTCAGCTGTATTGGCTCAGTGGCAATATCCTGATCGACAGAGCCAACAAATCAAAAGCTGTAGGCACTATGCAAGGCGCAGTGGACCGTATAGTGCAAGACAAAGTATCGGTCTGGGTGTTTCCAGAGGGCACCCGCAGTTATGGCCGTGGTTTATTGCCTTTTAAAACTGGCGCTTTTCATATAGCTCAGCAAGCCAAAGTGCCGCTGGTGCCCATCTGCATGAGTAACACCGGCAAAGTGCGGTTAAACAAGTGGAATAATGGCAGAGTCATTATTGAAATCATGCCACCTATTTATCCTGAAGCAGGAACTCCGGCCCGTGAACTGGCTGAAACCATACGGCAACAGATGGCAGATAAGATTAAGCTGCTTGATAGCGAAGTGGCAACCGACTACACTGCCGACTCATTGACTGTCACGGGGTAATATCATGGAAAACTGGCAAGAATTTACTGAAGACACCATAGCTGCATTGATGGAAGATGGCAGCGATCCGGATGCGGAATACACCATCGAACACCATTTTTACCATGAAGATTTTGCCCGCTTAGAAAAACTGGCTGTGGAAGTCTTTAAATTAGGTTACGAAGTAACAGACGCCGAAGAAGTTGAATTTGAAGAAGGCGGCACAGCCTGGGTATTCGACGCTATTCGTGAACAGTCGCTGGACGGCGCCAGCATCACAGCAGATGCGATTAAACTGGAAGCCTTAGCGCAGAAGTTTGGTGTCGAATACGATGGCTGGGGCACCTATTTTGAAGGTGGTGAAGACGAAGACGGCGACTTCGAGGATGACGAAGACGACGGCGACGAAGCTCCGCGTCATTAAGTAAAACCTGCTTTTACCTATTCAGATCTCTAATCTGTTGGGATCAAACAAAAAGGCCAGAGCTACCACTCAGGCCTTTTTCTATTACAGTCTCATATTTCTTTTTCGTATAATCTTGCTACTTTAAAGTATTTTAAGTTATTAGTTGGCTCTGCTTTAATGCTTAAAGACATACAGATGTCCTTAAGGAGAACATAGATGGCGGCAAAAGAACTATCTGCAGATTTGCTGAACCAATTGCTCGATAAACTGGAAAAACTGGTGGGTCGGGTTGAGTTTGGCTCTATTGAACTGGTGTTTCATCAAGGTAAATTAGTGCAGCTGGAAAAAAACGAAAAACTACGTCTGGATAAACCTTAGTCTTCACGGTTCAGACTGTGTCCCTCAGTGAACCTACCCGTCGTACTTGAAGCTGCTGCTGTGTTGACCATGCTCTATCACCCCAATCACATAGGCCACTATGTTCATGGGGATTCTTTCACTGGTCGCCTTGCTGCAACTGCAATTACTTAGGGAACCAATTTTTTCACCTGCTTCTGCGCACCGGACCACCGGATCTGAAGTGATGTTGAGCCACTAATACAAAAACTGTGCTGGCTACAACCTGAACTCAGAGCCTAACTATGAGCATCCGCATAGATCAGATCAATAAAAAATTCGGCGACTTTGTTGCCGTCGATAATGTCAGTTTATCCATTCAGACCGGCGAATTAACCGCCTTACTTGGCCCTTCAGGTTCAGGAAAAACCAGCGTATTGCGTATTATTGCCGGCTTAGAGCAAGCCGACAGTGGCAGTATCCATTTTGATGATCTGGATATCAGCGCACGCCATGTTTCAGAACGTGGTGTAGGTTTTGTGTTTCAGCACTATGCGCTGTTTAAGCATATGACCGTCTATGAAAACGTGGCTTTTGGCTTAACAGTGAAACCAAAAAAGCAGCGTCCTTCGCCGGAGCTTATCCGTAAAAAAGTGCAGCATTTGCTGGAGCTGGTGCAACTGGATTGGACTGCCGATCGCTATCCGTCCCAGCTCTCCGGTGGTCAACGTCAGCGTATTGCTTTAGCCCGGGCTTTGGCGGTTGAGCCTAAAGTACTGCTGCTGGACGAACCTTTTGGTGCTTTGGATGCCAAGGTCAGAGCTGAATTACGTCGCTGGCTGCGCCGACTACACGATGAAATTCATGTCACTAGTGTGTTTGTCACTCACGATCAGGAAGAAGCACTGGAAGTGGCCGACAAAATAGTGGTGATGAACAAAGGCCGGATTGAGCAGCAAGGCTCACCTGAGCAAGTGTACGACAACCCGGCAAATCCTTTTGTCTATGAATTTTTAGGCAATGTGAACCTGTTCCACGCCCGGGTTAAACAAGGCAAAGCCGAAATAGGCCAGTTGTCTGTGGCATCGCCTGAATTTACCAATGAACAGGAAGAAAGTGGTTTTGCTTATGTGCGGCCGCATGAAATTGATGTGTTGTTAAAACCTAGCGGCGAGGCGCTGGAAGCCAAAGTCGACCTGATTACCATAGTAGGCCCTAATGTTCGGCTGGAATTGTTAGCCAAAGACAGCCAGCAACTGATCCATGTCGAGCTGGCGCGCGATCGTTTTAAACAACTGGGTTTATCAGTGGGGCAACAAGCCTGGGTGAAGCCCCGTTACACTAAGGTTTTTCTTGGCGAAGGTATTTAGCTGACCATTTCACTGAGGTACTAACTGAATAAGTTATTGAGATCAGAGTAATTTAAAGCTGGATCTGCAAGTGGGCTTTGTTGCAAAAAACTTAACACAGCCCGCTGATAAGCCTGATAACTCTGAAGAAATAAAGCAGGCCCTGCACTTAAGCGCTTCACTCCTGCTGCAGTTAAATCCTCCATAGTTGCAGCTTCCGGCCAGCCCATTAAGTTCAGCGGCAAACTGCTGTGCTGACTCAATTGTTTCGCCACAGCTAAATCCGTTAATCCAGGCACAAAAGCGCCATCAGCCCCAGCCTCTTGATACAAGGCCAACCGTCTACGGCACTCTGTAACAGCTTCTGACCCTGTAGCCAATTGCGCCAGATAGACATCAGTTCTGGCGTTGATAAATAAAGCCCGCTCAGCCAAAAGACTAAGGCAAGCTTGGATCTTGGCGCATAAAAGTTGTGGCTCTGCAGTACCGTCTTCCATATTAATACCAGCCACCTCAAGCTCTGCCAACTGCACAACCAATTCTGCAACTTGTGTTGGTTCATCGCTATAGCCTTGTTCGATATCCACAGTGAAAGGTAATTGAATCACTCGCAGGATACGCTTTACTGCGGCCAGCAATTCGGCAACTGGAAGCTGTTGACCATCAGCGTACCCCAAAGACCAGGCTAAAGCGGCGCTGGAGGTGCCAAGGGCTTGGGCACCTTGTTGTTGTGCTAAAACCGCACTGGCCGGGTCCCAGATGTTGACAAGCAGTAAAGGGGTTCTTTGGTGGTGAAGCTGGTGAAAGTAGGTGGGCATGACGCTAATCCTATTTAATAAGAAGACCTCATACTAAAGAGCCTTTAGGGTTTTGTCTGGCCAGTTCCGGTACTGAACAGCAGATCCACCCCATCTAGTCGCAACAACGTTCCCGACAGTTGCGACATACCGTCCTTCCATGGACATAAAAAAGGCAGCCGAAGCTGCCTTGAAGATACTGATATTAACCTGCTTAGAAGCGATAACTCAGATCGGCGTAATAAGAGCCACCGTTAAAGCCAAAAGGCGCATTGGTATTTGGATAGATAAAGATCCCATTGAAGCTGTTGATCTCTGGTTGTTTATCCGGATAGGTATCAAACAGGTTGTTGGCACCAAAACCAAAACGTAACAGGTCTGTCAGCTCATAGTGGAAACTGATATCCACTGTGGTTTTACCGCTATAAGTTTTATCGCCTGTGGCATAACCAATAGTGTAAGGACCAAAGTAGTTGAATCTCAGATTAGTTTGTAGCTGTTTGTAATCCTGTGTCAGGCTCCAGACTGCGCCTTTATTTGGGTTGGCTTTGGTTAAGCGTACTTGCTCAACCCGATCAAAGAGTTTGCTCTGAAGACCATCCAACAGTGTGGGAACACGGATAGCGTCTATGCTGGTGTCGTTGTATTGCGCACTGAACGAAGTTTTCCATTCACCCCACAAACCGCCATCCCACTGATAGGCCACTACAGCTTCCAGGCCTTGAGTCGTGGTATCTACAGCATTAGTAAAGAAGCGAACTGAGTTTGCTCCTGAATCACCCAAAATAGCAGCTAAAGCAGCACTGTCGGCACGGCCAACGCTGCCTGTCAGTATCACGCGGTCGTCCAGCTCAATGCGGTAGCCATCCAGCGTGAAGCTGAAGCCGTCATCACCCTGAAAGGTAATGCCGCCACTGAAACTTAACGCCGACTCTGCTTGCAAATCACCCTGGCCAATAGCGCGGGTTACGGCCGATATATTGTTAAAAGTACCGGATTCAGTAGGAGTCAGCACACCTGTTTGTGGATCGGCCACAAAAAGTGTCGACAAGTTAGAGAAGTACAGTTGCTGCACACTAGGGGCTCGGAACGCATCGTTTGCTGTGGCACGTACAGCCCATTTCTCAGTCAATTGATAACGGCCAGACAGTTTCCAGCTAGTGTCGCTGCCAAAGTCGGAATAGTCTTCCTGACGTACAGCTGCACCCCAGGTAAAATCGTCGGTCAGGGCGTTTTCAAGTTCCAGATAAAGCGCGGTATTGTGGCGCGATTCGTCTACTTCTGACTCTGGGGTAAAACCACCAAAACCCTGAATACCTCCGGCTTTATTCTGATAACCATAATTGCGCCATGACAACTGTTCGCCAGCGTTGATCTGATAACTGTTGTGACGACGGCTTAAGCCTGTTGAAACCACCAGTTCTGAGTCGTTGACAAAGCTGTATCTTTTACTGGCATCCAGATTAAAGTTTTGCTCAGCATTGACCAGCTCACCTGCATACGCGCTGGTTGGGCTGTTGGGGCCAAAAGATGCATTCAGCGAATTATTGACATAGTATTTGAAGCTGCTTTCGCCTGTGCCTGCTGAAAAATCTAGACGCCAATCGGCCACATCAAATTTGACACCTGCCGTTAAGGAGTAATCACCTGATTCCGGTGCTATTTCCGGCAGATAACCGTCAGGATAAATTTCCGGGATGTTACGGGCGTCTTTTGCTATCCGGTAGAATGCACCTGAAGCTGATTCTCTGTGGCTGGCTCCACCAAAGGCGTACCATTCTGTGCTGCCATACTCGTAGCCTGCATTAACAAACACAGCTTGTTGTTTAAAAGCTGCATCTCCTACTTTGTGACTTAAGCGGTTAAAACTGGCTTCGCGCGGGTCCGGAGCTCCATTGACCGGGTTGTATTGCTGACGTGGGTCTAAACCCGCTCTGTTGGTACCATTTTTGTGTTGCTGTTCAACACTGAAGTTTACAAAACCTGTATCGGCAAAACGAAAGCCTGAATTGATAGCGGCTTTGTAGTATTCACCATCGCCTTCATAGGTTTGTCCGCCACTGGCTGTAACTTCACCTGAGCCAGCCTGATCTTTCAGTACTATGTTAATTACACCTGCAATAGCATCTGAGCCGTATTGAGCCGCGGCACCATCACGCAGCACTTCAATACGTTTAATAGCTGAGACTGGGATTGCATTCAAATCGACGTTGGAACTACCGCGGCCCATAGTACCGTTCAGGTGCACCAAAGCTGTGCCATGGCGTCTTTTCCCATTCACCAGTACCAAAGTATGGTCAGGCGACAAACCTCTTAAGCTGGCTGGTTTTACTGCATCAGAGCCGTCTGTAATAGAAGATGTTGGGAAGTTAAAGCTGGGTACCAGCATTTGCAGAGCTTTGGCAGTTTCCAGTGCGCCTGTGCTGGCTAACTGAGCTTCGTCAATAATATCGACAGGAGCGCTGGTTTCTGTGGCGGATCGCACAGATAAACGGCTGCCGATCACGGAAATTTTTTCTACATCGGCCTGCGTCTGTTGCGCCAAAGCGTTATTGCTATAGGCACTGCTGAGCAGCGCCAAAGTGATAGCGGATGCCAGTGGAGTTTTTATCGTCATGCTAAGTCCTTTCAATGATGTATTACCTTCAGATCATACCGAAACTTTTATGTAAATATTTCAACAAATTGTGATTTGATATTTCAAATAGATATAAAGGTTTTTTGAATAAAAAAGACCCCGCCAAAAGTTAGCGGGGCTATATTGGGGTAGTCACTGAAGTCGATAAAGACTCTGGACCACAAGCAACAGGACAAGGAATAGGACGTAGCTGGGGTAGCACTTCTTGTGCTCTACGAATTTCGAATCCATTCAAACCAGAGTAGTTGCCACTTCTCGCTGACGGTGAGTTGCGACAACAACTTTAATCTATTAGATCGAAATGTTTGTGTAAACTGTATTTATATTCCAAAATTGAATATAATATTTTGGAGGTGGTAATAACCCTTGCCTTGCTCCTTTTGGTTCTTTCTTAGAACTGAACTGAATTGGCCCACTCCCGTATAGCACTTATACTGGCCGACTCTATTTCTCGGAATTTGTTATGAAAAACATCAATTTAAAATTTGCGCTCTGGCAGCAGGTGTTAGTTGCCATGGCGCTGGGTGTGATCGCGGGTTTAGTCTTAGGTACTGACGCGTTGCTATTAAAGCCGTTAGGAACCGCCTATATCAATGCGATTAAAATGTTAGTGATCCCGCTGGTGTTTTTTAGTTTGATTTTAAGTATTACCTCACTGGGGCAAGGCAAAGGCTTAGGTCGTATCGCCAGTAAAACTGTGGGGTTATTTTTACTGACAGCTTTGATTGCCAGCCTGATAGGTCTTGGTGTCGGCACCGCCTTTCAGTTTGAAACAGGCCAGAACTTAGTGGCAGCACAAGTGACTGAAAAAGTCATACCTCCTGTCAGTCAGGTGTTGGTGGATTTAATTCCGGCCAATCCAATAGCAGCTATGGCGCAGGGCCAGGTTTTACCTGTGATGTTATTTGCGATTTTACTTGGACTGGCACTGCGAAATATAGGCGAAAAAGGCACAGCTATGCTGGCATTGGTGCGCTCTGGTGCTGATATGATGTTTGAAGTCACCCGGCTGGTGCTGCTGTTTACTCCTGTGGGTGTTTTTGGTTTGATCGCCTGGGTGGTTGGTACTTATGGTCCGGAAATGCTGCTGCCGTTGGGTAAGTTTATTTTGGCTATTTATGTGGGCTGTTTGCTGCATATCAGCCTGACTTATGGTGGTTTTGTGCACTTTTTCAGCTCAATGAAAGTCACTGACTATTTCAAAGCTATTTTCCCCGTGCAGCTGGTCGCTCTTAGTACCTGCTCCAGTTATGCCTCGTTACCAGCTAGTTACAGAGCCGTGACTGAAGATCTGAAAGTATCTAAAGATTACGCAGGTTTTGTTTTGCCCTTAGGCTCCACCATTAATATGGATGGTTGTGGTGGTATTTATCCGGCAATATCCGCTATCTTTATCGCGAACTTATATGGCATTGAGCTGCAATTTATTGATTATCTGCTGATCGTCGGTACTGCCACTTTGGCTTCATTAGGTACAGCCGGTGTGCCCGGTACGGCACTGGTAATGCTGACTGTGACTTTATCTGTAGTAGGTTTACCACTGGAAGGTATCGCTTTTATCGCTGCTATCGACCGTATTGTCGATATGATCAGAACCACCACTAACGTCACAGGCGACACTATGGTGGCTCTAGTGATCGCTGAGCAGGAAGGCTTACTGAGCGAATCAAGGGCCGGGGATCAGCTAAAAGACGACACTGTATTTACCAAAGCTTTGACAGAAACTCCAGTTAGCTGCGACATTCGCAGCTAACTGCATCAGGTAAAGGTTAATGCGGTTGACCAGCGGCTAAATCTTTAGCCGCTTTGTACTCCAGCAAAGATTTCAGCAGCAGTGTAACTAAAGCCAGCAACGCTAATAAAGACGAGACAGCAAAAGCAGCAGCAAACTGGTATTCGTTGTATAAAATTTCAATATGAAGTGGCATGGTATTGGTTTGCTCGCGGATTTTTCCTGAAACCACACTGACAGCACCAAACTCACCCATAGCGCGGGCATTGGCTAAAATAACGCCGTATAACAAGGCCCATTTCACTGAAGGCAAAGTGACTCGGAAAAAGGTTTGCCAGCCGTTAGCCCCTAAGGTTAAAGCGGCTTCTTCCTGTTCCCGGCCTTGCTCCTGCATCAGTGGAATAAGCTCACGGGCAACAAAAGGAAAGGTAATAAAAATAGTCGCCAGCACTATGCCGGGTACGGCAAACATAATGCGGACATCGTGGTCCATCAGCCAGTCACCTAAATAACCCCGGGCGCCAAAAATCAGCATCAGGCTTAACCCCACAATCACAGGCGAAACGGCTATTGGCAGGTCTATCAGGGTGATCAGCAGCTGGCGGCCTTTAAACTGAAACTTGGCGATTGCCCAGCTGGCGGCCAGACCAAAAATCACGTTGCAGGGTACAGCAATAGCAGCCGCTATCAGTGTGAGTTTTATTGCATGTAAAGCCGCAGGTTCACTGATGGAAGCCCAATACAGCTCAGCACCACGGGCAAAAGCTTCGCTAAACACAATAATAAGCGGCAGCACCAGAAACAAAGCTAAAAATAACAATGCTATGCAGGTCAGCAGCAGGCGAACCCATAGAGGTTCAGTGGTTGCTTTACGTAAAGTTGCAGCTGCCGGATGAGGTGAATGAAGTGGGGTACTGCTCATGCTTTAGCTCCATGTCTGTTATTGCTCCAGTGTTGGAGCAGGTTAATCAGCAGCAATAAAATAAAGGAAATCAATAACATCACAGAGCCCAAAGCGGCAGCACCGGCATAATCAAATTGCTCTAAGCGGGTCATGATGAGTAGCGGCGTAATTTCAGTTTTCATTGGCATATTGCCGCTGATAAAGACCACAGAACCGTATTCACCTACAGCGCGGGCGAAAGCCAATGCAAAACCTGTAAGTAAAGAGGGCAACAAGGCTGGGAATAAAATGCGGCAAAAGGTTTGTAAGCGGTTCGCACCTAAACTGGCGGCTGCTTCTTCAATCTCTTTTTCCAGATCTTCGAGCACAGGCTGCACTGTGCGCACTACAAAAGGCAGGCCGATAAAAATCAATGCTAAGGTGACACCTAAAGGGCTGTAGGCTGCTTTAATGCCCCAAGCGCTTAAATGCTGGCCAATCCAGCCATTGGGCGCATAAATGGCGGTTAAGGCTATGCCCGCCACTGCTGTGGGTAAAGCAAAAGGCAAATCGACTAAGGCATCAATCACCTTTTTACCAAAGAAGTTGTAGCGCACTAACACCCAGGCGACTATCAAACCAAACACCAGATTGACAGCTGCTGCAATAAAAGAGGCGCCAAAAGTCAGCTGATAACTGGCGATAGCTCTGTCGCTTGCCACTACTTTCCAAAATTCAGCCCAACTTAACGTCAGGCTATGACCCAATAAAGCAGCTAAAGGCAGCAGCACTATCAGGCTTAAATAAAAGGTGGCAAAGCCCAGAGATAAGCCAAAGCCGGGTAATACTGTGGGCTTTAGCCAGGATGATTTGGTCACTAGAAGGATCCTCCTTTGTGGTTATCCGCTTCTGGCTGTATTTATGCTGAAGCGAGACGGGCTGGGATAAACCCAGCCCCTACAGTGTCGCGACCCTGCAGCTGCATACCGTCGCTTTCTAATTCGTTGTGTTGGCTAGTTATAGATCTGATCAAAAACGCCGCCGTCACCAAAGTGTTCTGGTTGGGCTTTTTGCCAGCCACCAAAGTCGGCAATAGTTACCAGCTTCAGTTGTGGAAACTGTGTGCTGTACTCTGCTGCCACTTCTTTGTCGCGAGGTCTGTAGTAATGTTTGGCTGCTATTTGTTGGCCTTCTTTGCTGTACAGGTATTGCAGATAAGCTGTCGCCACTTCGGTGGTGCCTTTGGCTTCAGTGTTTTTATCTACGACTGCGACAGAAGGCTCAGCAAGAATAGACAGAGACGGCACTACGATTTCAATTTTGTCTTTGCCCAATTCATTGACAGCTAAAAAGGCTTCGTTTTCCCAGGCCAGTAATACATCTCCTATGCCACGCTGCACAAAAGTGGTGGTTGAACCACGGGCGCCTGAATCCAGCACTGGTACGTTTTTAAACAGCTTGCCCACGAAGTCTTTAGCTGCATCCTCTGAGCCGTATTTCTGCTTGGCATACCCCCAAGCTGCTAAGTAGTTCCAGCGGGCACCACCTGAGGTTTTCGGATTCGGTGTGATCACTTCCACCCCTTCTTTGACCAGGTCGTCCCAGTCTTTGATATTTTTCGGATTGCCTTTGCGCACCAGAAAGACGATGGTGGAAGTGTAAGGCGCGCTGCTGTCGGCTAAGCGGCTTTCCCAGTTTTCCGGCAGTAACTTACCAATTTTTGCCAGCGGATCTATATCGCCGGACAAAGCTAAAGTCACTACGTCTGCTCTTAAGCCATCAATGACAGAACGTGACTGGCTGCCGGAGCCACCATGTGATTGTTCAATTTTGACGTTATCACCGGTTTTTTGCTGCCAGTAAGCCGAGAAGGCTTTGTTGTAATCACGGTATAACTCACGGGTTGGGTCGTACGACACGTTCAGTAAGGTAATATCTTTGGCCATTAAGCCTGAACTTAAGGTCAGTACAGTGGCGGCCAGCAGTAATTTACTTTTGATGCTTTGCATAAAATTTTCCTGTTAAAGTAGTTTTTAGAATCTGAAATCCAGACCTAGAGCCAAAGTGCTGTCTTTAGGTTTTACCGTGCCGATCGCTCTGTCACCTTCGGTTTCTAACTGGGCGTAGTAGCTGTAAAGCCGTGCTGCATCACTTAATTTGTAATCCACACCCAGGGCCAGAGCCGTCACATCCACATCGCCGTAGCTGCTGTTGGCTGGTGTTGAAGTTGAACTGCCGTACTGAGCTTTGGCTGTCCATGGGCCAGCCACTTTCCATGCCGCGTTCAGCACATAACCATCCTGTTCAATAAAGGCATTGCCTGAAGCGCCATCCCATTCGCTGATAGGATTGAGGCCGTTTTGTGCGCCAGAACTGGATACTGAAGAGCCAACGAAGGTAGAGAAGGGGCCAATACGGTCTGTGTCTTTATGGGCTTCTGCGGTTTGGTAGATAGCCCCTAGTTTCACCGGGCCAACAGCTACTTCGCCTAAAACCCGGACTGCATCAGTGGTCGCCACATTGTTGTCGATGGCAACACCGACAAACCATTTGGATTTACCGTAAGTTAAAGCGCTGGAATAACCGCTGGCTAAATCACTGTCATCCTGCGGGTTGCTGGCGCTGACTGCTATGCCTGTTTCTTCGCTTTGAATAGCGGCAAAACTGAATTCGAAACCTTCGAGGAAAATAGGCGAGTTGTATTGGATGACGTTATCGGCGCGGTTTTCACCAACCAGATAACTGCCGATATCAGCCAGCGCTGCATCGTTAAAACGGTCTATGTCACCACGTATGACTGTATTAGTTTGCAGGGTTTTCAGTGGCGTATCGTTTTTGCCGATAAGCAGCGTACCCCATTGACCTTGCAAGCCAGCGTAGATATTGCGCTGAGTCAGCTCACGGCCATTGGCGTTGGTGCCGTTGTCTGTGTCTATACCGTATTCCACCAGGTAAATAATCTTCAGATCGGCAGACACGTCTAAATCACCACGAATACCAAAACGCGAGGCGTTGCTTTCTACAGAGGTATTGTCCAGCTCATCTGCTAGGCTGGTTGCACCACTATGCTGATAGCTAACAGGGTTAGTGGCTGGTGTAGTTTGGGCAAAATTTAACTTTTCGAAATCATACTGCTGGGCACTGACATTAATTTTGCCGTAAATAGTAGGGAAACCGGCCTGACTGGGTAAGCTGACCAACAAAGCTGCGGTCAGGCTGGCCAGTTGAAAGGTTTTATAGAAACGGGTTGGGCTGGTTCTGGCTTTACTGAATAAGCCGTAATATTGAGTGTACTGAGCTGACATAATATTCTCCGCAAGTTTTTTATAACTTCCGGCGTTCCGGTCAGTCTGTTTTTTGTTTTTGTGTTCCTGGATGTTTTTTATTTTTTACGAAGCGCAAGTGGTGGTGGCTTCGGGTCCAGCAACTTTGCTTTAAGCTTTAGCCGTCTGGACACTCGAGATGAATGTAGAGGATATTTATATTCTTAAAAAGAACGAAATTCGTATTTGATAGTTTAGAAAGGAATAAGAAATGAAATTGGGGTCGGATCACATTGTTAACTGTTAACAATGTGATCTGACCCCATTTTTAGAGCTTCGCCAGAGCCTGAGCTAAGTCGGCAATTAAATCATCGGCATCTTCCACGCCTATACTCAGGCGCACCAGATTTTCGGTAACACCGGCTCTTTGTCTGTCTTCTGCGGTCATAGCCGCATGAGTAGTGCTGGCAGGATGACAAGCTAAGCTTTCCACATCACCAAGGCTTACTGCCTGTGCGAAGAGTTGCAGGTTATTTAAAAACACTGCAGCCTTGGCAAAACCACCTTCGATATCCACAGCCACCATGCCACCAAAACCAGTGGCTGTGTCTGCTATTGCCTGATGCCCAGGATGACTGGCATGACCCGGATAATACACCTTGGCGACTTTCGGATGCGTTGCTAAAAAGTCTGCTACTTTGCGGGCGTTTTCGATGTGAGCGTCCATCCGCAAGGTCAGAGTTTTTACGCCACGTTGCAGTAAATAGGCTTCCTGCGGGCCTATAGGTGAACCTATATGCTTCAGTGCCACAGTACGGATTTTCTGCATCAGTTCGCTGCGTCCTGCCACTATGCCAGCAATAATATCACCGTGGCCAGATAGGTACTTAGTACCGCTGTGCATCACAATATCAGCACCTATTTCCAGTGGGCGGAATAAATAAGGCGTTAAAAAGGTATTGTCACAAATCACCAAAGCGCCGACTTTACGGGCCGCTTCCACCACAATACGGCTGTCTATCACTTTTAAGGTGGGGTTGGTAATAGGTTCAAATAACACCACTTTGGTATTGGGTTTCACCCGTTCGGCAAAGTCTTTATCGCTGCTGTAACGGCTTAAGGTCACACCAGCGCGGGTTAAGGTATTCCGTAAAAAGGCGTCAGTACCGCCGTAGACCGGGTCGATAAAAGCCACTTCATCACCTGCATTAGTCAGCGCATACATAATGGCGCTAACAGCCGCCATACCGCTGGCCACGACTAAAGCTTCATCAGCCCCTTCCAGCGCTGCTAATTTCTGCTCTAAAGCTGAGGTTGTAGGGTTGGCAAAACGACTGTAGATATAACCCGGATTCTGGCCGGAAAAACGTGCCTGACCTTCTTCGGCAGTGCCGTAACTAAAGGTGCTGGTGAAATACACCGGCGTAGCTAAAGCGCCTGTGCTTGGGTCTGGTTGTTGTCCGGCATGAATACTTAAAGTACGGAATTTCATAATAAACCTTGGTTATATTTTTTATTTATGTTTGGTTGTGCTGAGCTTAGACAGCTTTTGCTAACTCTGCGTAATGAGCCGCAGCCACATCACGGTGCGAACGTAACCGTCCTTTTAACACATTCTGGCCGACCTGATAAAACAATGGGTTAGTTGGATCGCTGGCCGGACCTTTAGCTTCGTCAGCTAAATGAGACGGTAACTGCAATAAAGGCACGGTCGCATCCAGTTGAGCTGCCATAAAAAAGGCACAGGAGTAACGCTCTACACCCGAATTCGGGCTAACAACACGGTGTAAGGTAGCTTTTAAGTAGCCGTTGGACGCCAGTTCCAGCAGCTCACCAATATTGACCACAAAAGCGCCCGGCAGCGGGGCCACAGACACCCAACCTTGGTCAGTTTCCACTTCTAAACCTGATTGATCGTCCTGCACCACTAAGGTCAGGTAACCCGGATCTTTATGTGCGCCCACACCTTGTTTACTGCTCGACGCTTTGGCATCGACGCCCGGATAACGAATCAGCTTCATATGCTGATAAGGACCAGCTTTGATAGTGGCATCCAATGCATCAGCAGGTTGCTCCAGCGCCAGCATTAAAGCGCGCATCAGCTTTACTGTGATATCCGACAGCGACTGTTGCCACTTAAGCAGTTCAGTTTTCATTTGAGGTAATGCCGTTGGCCATTGGTTAGGACCAATCAAACCTTGCCAGGCCGGGCTGATATCCGTCTGTGCCGGGACTTCTTCTTCCCGCATCACATCAAACTGCTCGCGGATATCCGGCTGACCACGGGTGAGCTCACCACCTAAACCTGTGTAACCACGAAAATGCGGAGAGTGAATCATCTGCACTTGCTGTTTATCGGCCAGTGGCAATGCAAAAAACTGTTTGGCCAGCGCTAAAATCTGTTGTTGTTTCTGCTGCGTCTGGCCATGACCTGTCAGGTAAAAGAAACCCACATCACGGGCTGCAACACGCAATTGCTGAATAAAAGACTGCTGCTCAACGGTTGTGCCATCCATCAGGCTCAGATCCAGCACAGGCAAAGCACTGCTGGCCTCTGGTGTAGCGTTACCGGATAAAAACTTTTGTGTTGAATGAAGCATACAAACCTCGTTGTGCTTAGGGTCCTGTATCACAGAGCTGTGGCTCTGGCAGAAAGTGAGCGCATTCTAGGCCTGAGTAGGAAGTTAAATAACTAATGGATTGGTCTTGTTTAGATGAATTAGAAATAACCGGATGTCTGGATAGTTAGCGGTCTTTAAGCATAAAAGTCTTACTATCTAAAACTTTATGGAATAAAAGAATGGTCACTTATGCTTTTCAAGCCAGTCCTTCGCTAACTAGCTTATTTCTAACAATATTTCGTAAAAAATGGATAGGACGCATAAATCTGTGCGTTTTTATGGATTAAAAGCCTGAGCGTTTCTATATCGCTAAAAGTTATAACCAAGATACATTTGGCCTGTAGCCTTATCGTTGTTGCTGAATAAAAAAGGCACCCGAAGGTGCCTTTCGTATGGAACTGCATAGACTTAAGCAATCAGGATAAAGCCTACAAAAGCTAAACTAGCCGCAATTAAGCAATAAGGCAGCTGTGTTATAGCGTGTGAGACCAGATGACAACCTGACCCCTGAGCTGCTAATACAGTAGAGTCACTGTAGAAACAGGCTTGACTGCCAAAAGAGCTGGCGGATAGCAGCGCGCCTATCACCAGCGGAATATCCGCTTCCACCGCATAAGCCAAAGGCATCACGATAGGAATGGATACCGCGAAAATACCCCAGGATGAACCCGTAGCAAAGGACAACACGGCCATAGCTAAAAATACGATAGCAGGCAGCATCTGCGCTGTCATATAAGGCGTCAGGTTTTCAATCACATACTGAGGCAGCAATAATTTATCGCAGACATCTTTAAAAATAAAAGCAGCGATCACAGTACAGATGGCTGGCAACATGGTTTTAAAGCCATTCATCATCACTTCCATCATCTCAGCCAACGGCATCAGACGCTGGTAGCTGTAGAAGGCAATAGTCAGTACTAAAGTGACCAACAAACCTTTGAGTACATCAATATCGAAATAGATGGTAAAACCAATAAGCATCAGCATAGGTACTATAAAGTTACGTAGCTTGCCGTGTTTATTGCTCTCTTCAAATTCTTGTTCCATCGAATGCACAGCATACTGATCACCAGCCGGAACCGTCTGACCCTGAACATGATGATGACTGGCACTGGCTTGTGCACCTACATCAGGCAAAACATCCAAAGGAGTACCATTTTGTGCAGCCAGTTCAGCTTTTTTCATTGGACCTAGCGCAGGCATAATTTTTAGTGTGACTAACAGCACAATGGATACTGCCAGCCAAGGGTAGAGCATATAAGGAATAGCCTGTATATACACGTCTATTCCTTGTCCTGCTTCTGCTACTTTATTGTTTTCCAGTAAGCCACCAAAAAAGATAGCCCAGGTCGAAATAGGGATAATGACGCAAATAGGCGCTGCGGTAGAGTCCACTATATAAGCCAGCATTTGACGGGAAATTTTATATTTATCCGTCACGCGTTTCATCGCCTCACCCACGCTTAAAGCGTTCAGGTAGTCGTCGATAAAAATAATGCAGCCTAAGACAAAGGTCATGAACATGGATGATTTGGGCCCTGTCGCCAGCTTAGAGGCTGAACGGCCAAAAGCCACAGCGCCTCCTGTATGGATCAACAAGCCAATCAAGGAGCCAAAACCACCACAGACCAGAATCAACCAGCCAATGGTTTCATCCTGCATTACGCTGGTCGAGATCTCAGCAAAGGTATTCAGTAACTCAAAAGGTTGAGTTGGAAACAGCATCAGCAAACCTGCAACTGCGCCCACAACCAGCGACAAAATAGGCCGCTTCAGCCAGATGGCAACGGCCATCACAACAACTGGTGGGATCAAACTAATGGCACTTGGTGAATCCATTTAAGGGTTCCTTCACAAAGCCTGGCAACGCCAGAAAAATAAAAGCCAACCGCAGCATGAACTGCATACGGAGTGTTTGGGGTTTTAGCTGCCAGAGCCCGGGACTGAATCGCACTGCTTATGCTGCAGGTTTGCCAGATCAGGGTAAACAACAAGATGAATTTACACGGGTTAAATTCAGGCGCGCAATAATAACAAAAAAAATGTTTTCCACAATCTACTTAGGGAAGATATGAGCGTATGTAAAGAACTGTGAAAATGCAGGTATTGAGAGAGGAAAGTCTCGAAGAAAAATCACTGCCGCGCTCTGCGGCAGTGATCAAAGAATTACTTAGCGTTGTTGATTAGCTCTAACTTAGCTAACACATCGGCATTAAAGCTTAATTGCACTGACTTTTGTGCAGCTTCCTGAGTTTTTACTAACTCAGTTAACGTTGGGTAGCTGGCAGATAAAGCGGTGACATCGTATAACCACAGAGTTTGCCCGTCTTTTTCTGTTTTGCTGGCTGGTTCACCCAGTTTCTCAGCGATCGCCGCCTGAGTAGATTTACCTTCAGTTAAACCTAAAGCTGTGCGTACTGAGGTATTTAAAGCCGCGGTTTTAGCGCTATCTTTGGTTTCTTTCAGCATGCTGCCTGCGCCGTCTTTGACTGCATTTAACCAATCCGCCTGAGCTGGAACTGCAGTGACAACTAAGGCAACGAATAAGGCGCTTAACTTTAATTTCATGGTGTCTCTTCCATTTGAGAATGAATCAGGGAACCTGCAACAGCTTGCTGCAGGCGGCGCGGATGGTATAGCAGATTGCGCTCTAGTCCAAGTTTTTTACCGGAAATTTACAAAAATTAGCGATAAGTCTTATCATCAGGCATTAAGCTGGATGAAAAGTGAATACAGGCCTTCGTCTTTGTTTTGCAAGCTTTGTTTGGAAACCATGCACTTAGCCTAAGTGCAAGATGACCTGAGTTTGGTTTACATCAAAGAACTTTGCTAATAAGATGTGTACAGTAGTGTTGCGCTACAGAATGCTCAGAGCTTTCAAGTATCAGGCAGAACATAACAGCTAAGGTGAAATGGACTATGACTGGACAACAAACAAAGGTATGGTTAGCTGCAGGGACAGTCGGAGCCGCTCTGCTGTTGTATTACCTGAACTTTACCGGTGCTGACACTGATAATTTACTGAAAAGTAATGGTCGTATTGAAGCCACTGAGATTGCAGTCGCCAGCAAAACTGCAGGACGCATCAAAGAATTACTGGTGGACGAAGGTGATTTTGTTGAGGCTGGCCAACTGGTTGCCAGCGTCGCCTCTGAGTCGCTCGAAGCTCAGTTACATCAAGCGGAAGCTCAGCTGCGTCAGGCGCAAAGTGCCACTGTGACTGCTGAAAGCCAGCTGTTGCAGCGCAAAAGTGAAAAAGCTGCGTTGGAGGCGTTATTAATTCAGCGTAATGCTGAGCTGGTTGCCGCCAGAAGCCGGGCCAGTCGCACAGGTACTCTGGCTGAGACGGGGTCTGTATCAAAGCAGTTAGCAGAAGATAACGATACTTTAGTCACCAGCGCAAAAACTGCAGTCAGTTCAGCCAAAGCACAAATAGAAGCAGCATTAGCTGGTATTGCAGCAGCTGAAGCACAAGTAAACTCTGCCGCATCAGCCGTAGATGCGGCAAAAGCTACAGTCGCCCGGGTGCAATCTGAGCTGAGTGATAACCAGCTCAAAGCACCAAGAGCGGGGCGTATTCAGTACCGTATTGCCCAAACGGGCGAAATTGTCGCAGCAGGTGGCAAAGTGTTAAGTCTGATTGATGTGACAGACGTACATATGACCTTTTTTCTGCCCTCTGTTTTGGCTGGCCGTATTGAAGTAGGTAGTGAAGTCAGGGTAGTGCTGGATGCTGTGCCCAATCTGTCTATACCGGCGGAAGTGTCTTATGTGGCTGATGTAGCGCAGTTCACGCCTAAAACGGTCGAAACTGCCAGTGAACGTGAAAAGCTGATGTTCAGGGTCAAAGCTAAAATTAATCCGCAGTTGCTGCTCAAGCATAAAACCAAAGTAAAAACAGGTCTGCCCGGTGTAGCTTATCTGCGCTTGGATAGTTCCCAGCCCTGGCCCGCTTCCGTACCTGAACTGGTGCAGTAATGACCACTCTGGTCGCACAGCTGCAGCAGGTGCAGCTTAGCTATGGTACAACCAAAGCGCTGGACAGTATTTCACTGGATATTCCTGCCGGAGTGATGGTGGGCTTAATTGGCCCTGACGGGGTGGGGAAATCCAGCTTATTGGCTTTGTTATCTGGTGCCCGCGCTATTCAGCAAGGCAAAGTGCAGGTGTTGGGTGGTGATATGGCAAGCAGCGAGCATCGCGATGCAGTGTGCGCCGATATTGCTTATATGCCGCAGGGGCTGGGGAAGAATCTTTATCTGACTTTGTCGGTGGAAGAGAATCTGCAGTTTTTCGCTCGTTTATTTGGCCACAATGCCAAAGAGCGTCGCCGCCGTATCGACGAGCTGACCAAAGCCACAGGTTTGTATCCATTTTTGCAGCGCCCGGCTGGTAAGCTGTCCGGCGGTATGAAACAAAAATTGGGTTTGTGCTGTGCGTTAATTCACGATCCGAAGTTGCTGATCCTGGATGAACCTACCACTGGCGTTGATCCGCTGGCGCGCAGTCAGTTCTGGCACTTGATCCGCAGGATCAGGCAGAACTCGCCGCATATGAGCGTTATCGTCTCCACGGCGTACATGGACGAAGCCGAAGGCTTTGACTGGTTGATTGCGATGAACGCGGGCCAAGTACTGGCGACGGGCAGTCCGGCCGAATTGCATCAACACACCCTCACTCAACATCTGGAAGCCGCTTTTATTCAGTTATTACCTGAGTCGGCAAAACAAGGATACCAGGCTGTAGTGGTGCCGCCTTTAGTCAGCGGTGACAACAGCATTGCTATTGAAGCCGAAGGTTTAAGCATGGTCTTCGGCGATTTTAAAGCCGTCGATAACGTCAGTTTTCAGATCAAAAAAGGCGAGATTTTTGGTTTTCTCGGCTCCAATGGTTGCGGTAAATCCACCACGATGAAAATGCTGACAGGCTTATTGCCTGCTACTTCAGGCCGGGCTTTGTTGTTTGGCCGGAGCTTAAACCCGGACGATATTTCCACTCGCAAAAGAGTGGGGTATATGTCACAGGCTTTCTCTTTGTATTCTGAATTGACAGTACTGCAAAATCTGGAGTTACATGCCCGCTTGTTTCACGTCCCGACTGAGCAAATCAAAGACCGGGTGGAGGAAATGCTGCAGCGGTTTGGCTTACAAAAGGTATCCGCTTTATTGCCAGAGCATTTACCTTTGGGAATGCGCCAGCGTTTGTCTTTGGCTGTGGCTATGGTGCATCAACCTGAGCTGCTGATCCTGGATGAACCGACATCAGGTGTTGACCCTATAGCTCGTGATAACTTCTGGCAACTGATGATTGATTTGGCGCGCCAGGATCAGGTCACCATTTTTATCTCCACTCACTTTATGAACGAAGCTGAACGCTGTGACCGCATATCCCTGATGCATGCAGGCAAAGTGCTGGTCAGTGACACTCCAGCGCAGATTATGGCGAATCAGCAGTCTGACACGCTGGAGCTGGCTTTTATTCGTTATCTCGAACAGGCTGGTGCCAGAGACAACAGTACGGATACAGAGATTAGCTTAGCCTCAGCCAGTACAGCTGAGCCTGTTAAAAAAGCGTTCAGTTGGCAGCGACTCTGGAGTTTTACCCAGCGCGAAACTCTGGAGCTGCGTCGTGATCCTATCCGCTCTGCATTGGCGCTGTTGGGAAGTCTGGTACTGATGTTGTTTATCGGCTACGGCATTACCATGGACGTAGAAGATTTAACTTTTGCAGTGCTGGATCAAGACCAGTCTGTTTTGAGCCAAAACTATGTGCTGAACTTATCAGGTTCGCGTTATTTTGTTGAAAAGCCGCCACTCAATAGCCAGCACGAGATTGATCAGCGGATGCGCAGCGGTGACATTAGTCTGGCGATCGAAATTCCGCCCGGTTTTGGCCGTGATTTGTCGCGTGGTCAGCAGGTGGCTGTAGCCGCCTGGGTCGACGGTTCTATGCCAAACCGGGCTGAGACTATTAAAGGTTATGTGCAGGGCATGCATTTGCATTGGCTCAGAATGCAGGCGACAGAACAGCTTGGCACAGATGCCAGCAGTCTGAGCTCAGCTATTGAAACCCGTTTTCGTTACAACCCCGATGTAAAAAGTCTGGTGGCTATGGTGCCGGCTGTGATCCCTATGTTGCTACTGATGATCCCGGCTGTGCTGACAGCTTTATCCGTGGTGCGGGAAAAAGAGTTGGGCTCCATTATTAATCTATACGTCACACCTGTCAGTCGGCTGGAGTTTTTACTGGGTAAACAATTACCTTATATAGCCCTGGCTTTCGTCAATTTTTTACTGATGTTAGTCACCGCCATGCTGTTGTTTAAAGTGCCACTGACAGGCAGTTTTTGGGCTTTAAGCCTGAGTGCTCTGGTGTTTGTATTGTTTTCTACTGGTTTTGGTTTATTTGCCTCTACCTTCACCAAAAGCCAGATAGCCGCTATTTTAGCCTCGGTGCTTGGCACTATTATTCCGGCTGTACAGTTTGCCGGTATGATCACCCCGGTGTCGGCTTTAGAGGGGGCAGGCCGTCTTATTGGTGAAGTGCATCCGGCCAGTTTTTTTCTGACCATCAGCCGTGGTGTGTTCAGTAAAGCCTTGCAGTTGTCTGATATTTATCCTGCTCTGCTACAAATGACGCTTGCTGTACCTGTGATTATTCTGGCGTCCGTCTTGTTATTGAAGAAACAGGAGCGCTGAGCATGCACAATAAACTAGCCAATGTGTATCGGCTTGGAGTCAAGGAGCTGTGGAGTTTGTGGCGCGACCCTATGATGTTGCTGCTGATTTTATATGCCTTTAGTGCCAGCATTTATGTCGCTGGCACCTCCATGCCTGAAACCTTACACAAAGCCCCTATTGCAGTAGTGGATGAAGATCAGTCCGGTTTGTCTGGCCGTATTATTTCGGCTTTTTATCTGCCTTATTTTATGCCACCTGAGCTGATCAGTTTGTCAGAAGTGGATGCGGCGCTGGATGCAGGCATCTACAGCTTTGTGCTGACTATTCCGCCCGATTTTGAACAGGATCTGTTGGCTGGGCGTTCGCCGAAAATACAGCTGAGTGTGGATGCAACCCGTATCAGTCAGGCCTTTAGCGGCAGCGGTTATATTGAACAGATTGTCAGCAGCGAAATCAGTGAATTTAGCCAAAGACATAGGTTAAACAGCAGTTTGCCGGTGGATTTAGTGCTTAGAGCCAGCTTTAACCCTAATTTAACCGCTAGCTGGTTTGGCTCTTTGATGGAGGTGATTAATAGCGTTACCATGATTTCCATTATCCTGACGGGCGCAGCGCTTATTCGCGAACGTGAGCATGGCACTATTGAACATTTGCTGGTGATGCCGGTGACCCCCGGTGAAATCATGCTGTCGAAAATTCTGTCGATGGGAATGGTAGTGCTGGTTGCCACAGGGGTTTCCTTAACTGTGATGATTAAAACTGTACTGGCTGTGCCGGTGGAAGGCTCGGTCCTGCTGTTTTTACTGATCACAGCACTACAGCTGTTTGCCACCACCTCTATGGGGATTTTTATGGCAACGGTCGCGCGTTCTATGCCGCAGTTTGGTTTGTTGCTTATTCTGGTGTTATTGCCATTGCAGTTGTTATCCGGTGGTATGACACCCAGAGAAAGTATGCCTGAAGCTATTCAAACCATTATGCTGGCGGCGCCTAATACTCATTTTGTTTCGGCTTCTCAGGCTATTTTGTATCGTGGCGCCGGTTTGGATGTGGTGTGGCCGCAAATGGTGTTTCTGCTGCTGATTGGTGGGCTATTGTTTCGTTTCTCGCTGCAACGATTCAGAAAATCTTTAAGTACTATGTAAAGGGCTATGTAAAGTACTATGTAAAGGGCTATGGAGGGAGGATCCCCATGGGATGGATAGTGCGTGCTCTGTTGTTTGTCAGTGGTGTTATTGCCAGCTGGTTTGTGTCAGTGGAGGCCAGTAATTACATTGTCTATCAGTTGGTGATAGCTGTAGGTCTGGTCACCTTGTGTGCCGCGGCTTTGGTCTATCTGCCGGCGTGGTGGCGACGTTGGACCTCTGGTTCAGGCCATCGAAAGTAACAAAAAAGGCGACCCGTAGGTCGCCTTTGTCTTCTATGCAACTGACAGTTAAATCGCAGCTATTTGTGCCTGCTGAGCTTTTAACTTGCTGATAGCTTCTAAAGCTTCTGAGAGTTTTTCACGCTCTTTTGCCAGCACTGCTTCAGGGGCTTTGGCGACAAAACCTTGGTTCGCCAGTTTGTTAGCCACGCGGTCATGTTCCTGCTGAGCTTTTTCCATCAGCTTGGCAATACGCGAGAGTTCAGCTTCTTTGTCAATCAGGCCTGCCATAGGGATCAGAATATCCATCTTGCCCAACAACTGAGCGGCGCAGGCTGGTGCTGTGTCGCCATCGGCCAGTACAGTAATGGCTTCTAACTTCGCCATATTCTGCAGGAAAGCCATATTGCTTTGTAAACGGCGGCTGTCGTCTGCTGTCAGGTTACGCACTAGTACAGACAATGGCTTGCTTGGTGCTATATCCATTTCGCCACGCACATTACGGATCGCTACTATAAAGCTTTTCACCCATTCCAGATCGGCAGTAGCAGTTTCATTCACCAGCGCCTGATTAAATTCAGGGTATGCTTGTAGCATAATGCTGTCGCCTGGCTTGATGTCGCTTCTGATCATCGGTGCTACACGTTGCCAAATCTCTTCAGTGATAAAAGGCATAATCGGATGCATTAAACGCAGCAAAGATTCCAGCACTGTCAGTAAGGTATGACGGGTGCCACGTTGCTGAGCTTCGCTGCCTTTAAACAATACAGGCTTGGTCAGCTCTAAGTACCAGTCACAGAACTGGTTCCAGGTGAATTCGTACAGCGTATTGGCCGCCATATCAAAACGGTAACTGTCTAAATAACCACGGAATTGACTGATAGTTTGCTGATACTGGCTGATGATCCACTGATCGGCTAACGACAGCTCCATTTCGCCTGCTTTGCCATCAACAGACAGACCACAATCTTTGTCTTCAGTCATCATGGTGACGTAACGGCTGGCGTTCCACAACTTGTTACAGAAGTTGCGGTAACCGTCTAAACGTTTCATATCCCAGTTGATATCACGGCCAGTTGAAGCTAAAGCCGCTAAGGTGAAACGCAGAGCGTCAGTACCGCTGGCTTCAATACCTTCAGGGAATTGTTTTTTGGTCTGGTTGCCAATTTTTTCGGCCAGCTGCGGCTGCATCATATTGCTGGTGCGTTTGGCCAGCAGGTCGTCCAGACTAATGCCGTCAATCATATCCAGCGGGTCAATCACGTTGCCCTTGGATTTTGACATCTTGTCGCCGTTTTCATCACGAATAAGGCCAGTCACATACACAGTCTTAAACGGCACTTGTGGTTTGCCGTTTTCATCTTTGATGAAATGCATCGTCATCATAATCATCCGGGCTACCCAGAAGAAAATAATGTCAAAACCTGTGACTAACACGTCAGTTGGGTGGAAGGTTTTTAAATCTTCAGTGTTTTCAGGCCAGCCTAAAGTAGAGAAAGTCCAGAGCGCTGAGCTAAACCAGGTGTCCAGTACATCGTTGTCCTGACGTAATTTCACGTCATTGCTTAACTCGTGCTTAGCTCGTACTTCAGCTTCATCACGACCTACATAAACTTTGCCCGCTTCGTCGTACCAGGCTGGAATACGGTGACCCCACCACAGCTGACGGCTGATACACCAGTCCTGAATGTCGCGCATCCAGCTGTAGTACATGTTTTCATACTGCTTAGGCACAAACTGAATATCGCCGTTTTCCACAGCTTCAATGGCAGTTTTAGCCATAGGTGCTACACGTACATACCATTGGTCTGTCAGTAATGGCTCAATCACCACACCAGAACGGTCGCCGTAGGGCAGGGTGTTATTGTGATCTTCTACTTTGTCCAGAAGGCCAGCCGCATCAAAAGCAGCGACTATGGCTTTGCGGGCTGCGTAACGCTCAAGGCCCTGGAATTCAGCAGGGATCAAGGTGTTATGCGCCGGGTTAGCTTCGCCATTCGGGAAGAAACACTCGCCTTCAGTGCGGATCGTAGCGTCCGCCGTCATCACGTTAATCATCGGTAACTGATGACGTTTACCTACTTCGTAGTCGTTAAAGTCGTGAGCTGGTGTAATTTTTACGCAGCCTGTGCCTTTGTCTTTATCGGCATGTTCGTCGGCCAGAATGGGAATACGGCGGTTCACCAGCGGCAGCAGCACTTCTTTACCAATCAGGGACTGATAACGTTCATCGTCCGGGTTCACTGCAACACCGGTATCGCCCAGCATAGTTTCAGGACGGGTAGTGGCAACTACTATGTAGTTTTTGCCATCTGCTGTAGTGACGCCATCCGCCAGTGGGTAACGTAAGTTCCACAGGTGGCCTTTTTGTTCTTTGTTTTCTACTTCTAAATCAGAAATCGCCGTATGCAGTTTCGGATCCCAGTTCACCAGGCGTTTGCCACGGTAAATCAAATCGTCATGATACAGACGGACAAAAACTTCCTGTACTGCATTCGACAGGCCGGCGTCCATAGTGAAACGCTCTTTGTCCCAGTCGACTGAGTTGCCTAAACGGCGCATTTGTTCAGTGATGGTGCCACCGGATTCGGCTTTCCATTCCCATACTTTTTCAATAAAAGCGTCGCGGCCCATGGCGTGACGGTCTGGTTTGCCTTCAGCGGCCAGTTTACGCTCTACGACCATTTGTGTCGCGATACCAGCGTGGTCAGTACCCACTTGCCATAAGGTATTTTTGCCCTGCATACGCTTGTAGCGGGTTAAGGCATCCATAATGGTTTGCTGGAACGCATGGCCCATATGCAGGCTACCGGTCACGTTTGGTGGTGGGATCATGATGCAATAGGCACCATTGCTGTTATCACCGCTTGGCTTGAAATAGCCTTTGCTTTCCCATGCCTGATACATGGCTTGTTCAACGGTACTTGGGTTAAATGTCTTTTCCATCTTCGTTACCTGAAACTCTCACTAAAAACGCAGGCCGGCCATCAGAGCTGCACTGTTTGCGGGGTTAACCCCGACTGGCGATAAAATTTAAATCTTTCCCGCGCCTGAACTTTTAATTGTTCTTCGGCTGGAACAAATTCGATAATCTGTTGAAAACGCTGACTAAAAGGCGGCACTGTTGCCGACAGGTTGATTAAAACCGGTCTGGCATTGGTTGGCGGTTGCCAGCTGATTTCCACCGGAGCACCGCGTGCCGGGCCTTCGCCCGCCAGATTGTGTGGCACAAATCGCATCGGATCAAAGCGCCATAATACCTCATCCAGCAGTTCGGCGTCCGCCTGATTTTGGCAGAACACAAAAACCCGCTGTCCGGCCTGATACAAATCGGCGCAGAGTTGTGCTGCAACATGAAAAAAAGCTGGCTCGGTTGCCAGCTGTGATCCAGTATCTGCCGCCGTTTCCGGCAGCAGATAAAAACTGACTTGAGGCACTGTTATCCCTCGATGTCGGTTCCGACACGGTTAATTAAAAACTGGGTCAACATAGCCACAGGGCGGCCTGTGGCACCTTTGTCTTTACCACCACTGCGCCATGCAGTACCAGCAATATCCAAGTGCGCCCAGTTGTATTTACGGGTAAAACGCGACAGGAAACAAGCTGCGGTAATAGTACCAGCGGCACGGCCACCTAAATTACTGAAATCCGCAAAGGGGCTTTCCAGCTGATCCTGATAGTCATCCCACAAAGGCAAACGCCAGGCTCTGTCACCACTTTGCTCTGAGGCATTTAAAATTTCATGCGCCAGCGGGTTATGGTTACTTAACAAACCTGAGGCATGTTTACCCAAGGCAATGACACAAGCACCTGTTAAGGTGGCTACGTCAATCACCACGTCCGGGTCAAACCGCTCAACATAAGTTAAGGCGTCACAGAGCACTAAACGGCCTTCAGCGTCCGTGTTGAGTACCTCAACCGTCTGGCCAGACATAGTCGTTAAAATATCACCAGGGCGATAAGCGCGGCCATCCGGCATGTTTTCGGCGCCAGCCAGCACAGCCACCATATTCACAGGCAACCCTAAACTGACCACAGCATGCATAGTACCCAGCACTGAAGCTGCGCCACACATGTCGTATTTCATTTCGTCCATCGCATCGCTTGGCTTGATGCTGATACCGCCGGTGTCAAAGGTTAAACCTTTGCCGACCAGTACCACAGGCGCGCTGTTATCCATAGCGCCGTTGTATTTAATTACCGCCATTTTGGCTTCGTTTTCCGAGCCACGGCCAACAGCCACGTATGAATGCATACCCAAAGCTGCCATTTCAGCAATGCCAAGCACTTCCACCGAAACTTTATCGTGCTGCGCTAACGCCACGGCCTGTTCGGCCAGATAAGCCGGAGTACAGATGTTTGGCGGCATATTCGACACGTCTTTACAGACCTTAATACCAGCAGCTACAGCTAAACCATGTTCAACGGCTTTTTCGCCTATGGTTAAGTCGCGACGGGTTGGCACGTTAAAGACAATTTTACGCAGCGGCCGACGGGTTTCGTCTTTGCGGCTTTTTAATTTGTCGAATACATAGAGGCAATCTTGCGTGGTTTCCACCGCATGACGGACTTTCCAGTAGGTGTCACGGCCTTTGACATGCAGCTCAGAGAGGAAACAGACAGCTTCCATCGAGCCGGTTTCATTTAACGTACTAATAGTTTTAGCAATGATCTGGCGGTACTGACGTTCGTCCAACTCACGCTCTTTGCCACAGCCGACCAAAAGTACACGTTCACTCAAGACGTTCGGTACATGATGTAATAACAACATCTGACCGGGTTTGCCTTCTAAATCGCCCCGGCGTAATAAATTGCTGATGTAGCCTTCGCTGATTTTATCCAGCTGTTCGGCAACCGCTGACAAGCGGCGCGGCTCATAAACGCCGACAACGATACATGCGCTTCGTTGTTTTTCCGGACTACCGCTTTTTACGCTGAACTCCATGCTCACTCCTGATTCTAAGACTTCCGGCCACTATACCAAGTTAGTTCGGTGTTACAGTGGGCTTCTTTGTGATGATATTTTATCCTGCTTTATAAAAAAGCTCGGATTTATCGCCACTTTAGTCAATAATAATTGCTGTAAATATCCAGTTTACTTAAAAATCGTCAGGGTTCCAGCAAAAAGACAGGTTTTAGGGGGCATTTTTGATTGTTTTTCGTTATCTGATTGGTGAAGTGTTCAAATCCCAATTGGCGGTCTTCCTGATCCTGATCACTATTATCATGAGCCAGCGCTTTGTGAAAATTTTGGCTGACGCATCAGACGGTGATATTCCAGGTCAGTTAGTACTGACCATTTTGTCATTAAAGCTGCCGCAACTGGCGGTGATCATTATTCCGCTGAGTGCTTTTTTAGGCGTGCTAATCGCCTATGGCCGTATTTATGCCGACAGCGAAATGACGGTATTACACGCGACCGGTATCAGTGAATGGTATGTCACCCGTTTAACTTTGATCTTGTCTGTGGTGATAGCACTGGGCGCAGGTTTTGTTACTTTGTATTTAAGCCCTTGGGCCACAGAGCGCGAATATCAGATTTTAGAAAAAGCTGAGGCCGACTCTGGCCTGAGTAGTTTAATTCCTGGACGATTCCAGCAAACCTCGAATGAGAAAGCTGTAGTTTTTGTCCATGAAATCAGCCGCGACGGTGGGCAATTAGAGCGGGTGTTTCTGGCGCAAGCTCCTGCTCAGGAAGGTGGCCAGACCTCAATTGTGTACGCTGAATCCGGTAATGTAAAAGAGGACGCCAGTGGCGCTCAGATGCTGGAGCTGAACAGCGGCCGCCGTTATGCCGGTGAAACCAGTTCTCCGGCTTATGAAGTGGTCGAGTTTGGTAAATACCAAATTCAAATTCGTGAACAGCAGGTCGAACAAAAACGTCGTAAATTATCCAGTTTGCCGACAGATGAATTGCGTAATCAAAAAGGCCCTGAGGCTTCAGCGGAGTGGCAATGGCGTATCGCTATACCACTGTCTATTCCTATTCTGATGCTGATTGCAGTGCCGCTGAGTAAAGTCAATCCGCGTCAGGGGAAATTTGGCCGTTTATTGCCAGCTTTGGCTTTGTATTTGCTGTATTACATTCTGCTGATTGCCTGCCGCTCTGCCATTGAAGACGGTAAAATTCCGCAGCAGTTAGGGATGTGGTGGATCCATGGACTTGGGCTTTCGTTTGGTATAGTTCTACTGGTGAAACACCGCACCGCAGGACAGAAGTTCAAAGCATTAATCACAGGGCGTTCTTCTCATGTTTAAGATCCTCGACCTGTATATAGGCCGCACCATATTAACCACAGTGCTGATGACTGTCTCTGTGTTGATGATTTTATCCGGTATGTTCAGGTTTATTGACCAGCTGCGTTTAGTCGGGCGGGGTGACTACGATATGTTATCCGCTGGTTTGTTTACGTTATTCAGTGTGCCCGGCGACTTGATACTGTTTTTCCCTATGGCGGCTTTAATAGGTGGCTTAGTCGGTTTGGGGATGCTGGCAAGTAATAGTGAGTTGGTGGTGATGCAGGCCGCGGGCTTGTCGCGCTTGAATATTATCAACTCTGTAATGAAAACCTCGTTACTGATGATGCTGATTGTGATGTTGGTCGCCGAATTTGGCGCGCCAGTGGCCGAAAAAACCGCTCGTGAATTGCGTACTAAAGCTATATCAGGCGGTGATTTAATTTCAGCGAGACAAGGGGTGTGGGCCAAAGATGGTGATAACTTTATTAACATCAAGCAAGTTGACGATTTTGGCAATTTAACCGATTTAACCATTTACGAGTTTGATACCAACTTAAAGCTGCAGGCGATCGTCAGTGCTAAAACCGCAGTCTTTGTCAGCAATTCATGGCGCTTAAGCGATGTCAGCCGTTTGCATTTCCGTGATGACAGAGTAGAGAAACACCAGTGGCAGGAACAGCGCTGGCGCTCGACCTTAACGCCGGACAAATTGGGTGTGGTGTCTATTAAACCTGAGCTGTTATCGCTCAAAGGCTTAACCGACTATATCGATTATCTGGAAAGTAACCAGCAGGACAGCAGCAAATTTGAACTGGCGTTCTGGCGTAAGGCCACTCAGCCTCTGACGATTATTGCTATGTTGCTGGTGGCTTTGTCTTTTATCTTCGGACCACTGCGTAGCGTCACTATGGCGGCCCGTATTCTGATGGGCATTCTGACCGGCTTTGCGTTTTATATGAGTGACCAGGTATTTGGCCCTGTCGCTTTGGTCTACCAGCTACCGCCAATCTTTGGTGCAGTGTTACCTTCGGCCTTGTTTATCGGGCTTGCGATGTATTTATTGCAGAAGAAATAGCGAAGTTTGTTGCTGTGGCGAATATGGCTGATATAAAAAAGGCAGAATTGAATTCTGCCTTTTTTATAACTGTTGGTTTAGCAGCAGGTTTAGCCCGCTTTACGATGTAAATTCAGCTCTTTGCTTTCATCTTTGGTCAGTTTCACCACTATGGTGTCTGTGACTTGGTCCTGCAGGGCTAAACCTTTACCCCAGCGGATCCACAACCAGAAGTTGCCAAGGCCTAACAAAGACACCACCAAACGCAGCAGCGCTTGTTTTAAGGTGATGGGAGAGCCATCCGGCTGAATCAGTAAGATACGCCAGGCACGCATGCCCAGGGTTTGACCTGCTTTGACCCAGAAGTACAGGTAAAACCATAAAAACACCAACAGCGAATACAGCTGAAACCAAAGAGAGTGTTTCTGAATAAAATCAGCCTGATCCTGATAAGCCGCCAGTGAAACCAAACCCAGCTTATCCAAAATAGTTACCAGCAACAGTGCCAAACCCATAGCCAGCATCCAGAGCGCAGCTAAAATCAGCACGTCATAAACAATGGCCGCTAAACGGCGGAACAAACCCGCTTTTGGAGATCCGTGATACATCAGTGTGTCCTGACTTTTATTGATTATGTAATTGGCGCTAAGTGTATCACGCAGCTTTGTTTTTTCGAAACTGCTGCAAAAATGCGCAACCACACAAGCAACTGAAACTTTTGCTTGCGCCGCGCCATTCGCTTTGTATAATGCAAGCGTTTACTTCTATACGACCCCTCAATGCCTGGGTGGCGAAATCGGTAGACGCAGCGGATTCAAAATCCGCCGGGGGAAACTCCGTGTCGGTTCGAGTCCGACCCCAGGCACCACTACTCTCTTGTTATAATAAAAATACTTAGTTCCAGTATCATTAACGGGTTAGCACTTATTGTGCCTGCTATCTCATTCTCCTTATGGCCAGCGGTTCAGGTACTAGGTTGTAATTTATTCTTCCCCTCTCTGCTTCTGGTATCTAAAGTCCCCACCTGCCAGTGTGGTTTCTCGCTCACCGCAGTAAAACTGAGTCCAATTCGTCCAAACAGCCAGTCTAAGTTGATAGCGACTTGGTGCTAAAAATTGTTGAAGCTGAGGTATATCAGCCTTAGTTTGGTCTGCGGGACTAATTAAGGCTTATGCTCTCTCTGACTTTGGCTACAAGGTATTGTAAAGTAGGCATTATCTTTAATCGCCTTGATCAAGCTGTTACTATTTTCTTGTCCAAGCGATTTTATTAAAAAAACGAGGTCATCCCAGTGAGCAGAGAGACATTGTCTGAGCAACAGATTGCAGAAATTAAAAGTAACTTCGATTTTTTTGACCGAGATGGCAATGGCCGTATTGAGTTAGCAGAGTTTATCGAATTGCTTACTGCACTGGCTCCGAAAACCAAAGCCAGCCATGTGGAAGAAGGTTTTAAACTTATTGATACGAACAATAACGGCTACATCGATTTCACTGAGTTTTTAGACTGGTGGCAAGATTGCTGGTGGGAATACTAAAACCTGTTCTCTTTGCCATTTTTTAGCTGCATTCACAGAGCGAATGGGATTGTTCGTGAAGCAAAGTTTATCTACAGGCATAAATTCTGGTTTGCTCTGATCCAACTGGCCGCTTTGCTGTATTTATTAGCTGCAAAATAGCCTTTTCGGTTTGAAACTCAGTACGCAGCATAAAGTGGTTTCAAATTGTTAATCCTTTGATATTTTTAGGTCTTTAATCAAGAGCATCGCATTGTTATGGCAGCTGATTTTTCTTCACTTCCCAAAAATCGTGCAAAGAGAACCACTGTGCTGTGGTTATTGCGTAGTGTCGGTTTTGGGTTACTGAGTGCATGTAGCGCTTTGCCAACTGCAGAGCTGGCGACTGATTCCAAGCCTTCAGCAGCACTGAGTGCTGCGCCTCTTTACAATGTGAGTTTTAACAGCGTACTGGCTTTGCCGCTAAAAAATCAGGGCGTGAAATTGGCTTATGGCGACGCAGCCTTGCAGTTTGGTCTGTTGTCGTTACCTGCAACTAAGGTAAGCACCAAGCCGCCTTTGGTTATTTTTGTGCACGGTGGCTGCTGGTTGAATGCTTACGATATAGGTCATAGCAAGGCGTTAAGTCAGGCGCTGACAGAAGCAGGTTATGCGGTATGGTCGCTGGAGTATCGCAGGGTGGGCGACGAAGGCGGCGGCTGGCCTGGTAGTTTTAACGATGTAATGCAAGGCATCCACTATGCTCAGGCGCAGTTTGAACGCTATGGCGTGGACCTTAGCCGTATTGCCTTAATGGGCCACTCTGCTGGCGGCCAATTGGCCCTTTTAGCGGGGGAGAAGTTGGCCGCAGAAAAGCTAGCAGGCGACAAAAAAGCTGCACAAATACAAGCTGTAATTGGCCTGGCCGCCATTACCGATATGGCCAGCTATGCCAAAGGCAGCAATAGTTGCCAAAGTGCCACTGCTCAGTTTATCGGTGCATCACCAGAGCAAGCACCTGCGTTATACCAGCAGGCCAGCCCTAGTCTGCACAGAGCGCACCCTAAAACCCTCTTATTGCAGGGCAATGCCGATCAGATTGTGCCTACAACTCAAGCGACTGATAGCGGTATGCCGTATCGTCTGGTGGAAAAGGCTGGGCATTTTGACTGGATCCATCCACAAAGTGCTGCATATCCGCAGTTAATTCTTACCCTACAGGAGTTAGTCCCACTGTGATGGCACCTTTAACCCTCGAACAGCTGCAGCAGTATGATCAGCAGGATGTATTGGCTTACAAAAGAGCAGAATTTACCTTGCCTGAGCAGAGTCTTTATTTCGACGGCAATTCGTTAGGCGCTATGCCGAGCTGCGCATTGCAGCGGGCTCAGGATGTGCTGGCACGGCAATGGAGTCAGGATTTAATTCAAAGCTGGAACAGCAATCAGTGGATTGATTTACCCTTCAAAGTGGGCGAGCAGATTGGCCGTTTGATTGGTGCTGGTAGTGGTCAGGTGATTTGCTGTGATTCGACCTCAGTGAATTTATTTAAGGTGCTAAGTTGTGCTCTGCTGATGCAGCCAAAGCGCACTGTGGTGCTCACGCAGCAGGGCAATTTCCCAACCGATTTATATATGGTGCAGGGGCTGACTAGCCTGTTGGGCGAAAGCCGTTGTCAGTTAGTGGAGGTGCCAGAGCAAGGACTGGAACAGGCGCTTACCAGTGAAGTGGCTGTGTTAATGCTGACTCAGGTTGATTTTCGTAGTGGCCGCTTATTGGATATAAAGCGTTTAACCCAAATAGCGCACGAGCAAGGTGTAATAGTGATTATAGATCTGGCCCATAGTGCCGGAGCTTTGCCTGTAGAGCTGGACGCATGGCAGGTCGATTTTGCCGTAGGTTGTGGTTATAAATACTTAAATGGTGGCCCCGGTGCTCCGGCTTTTTTATATGCGGCTAAACGGCATCATGCGCAAATTCATCAGCCACTGAGCGGCTGGATGGGGCATAAAACCCCCTTTAGTTTTAGCCCTCAGTACGTGAAATCTGACGGTATAGAACAGTTTTTGACGGGCACTCCTGCTGTAATTTCGATGAGTGTGCTGGACGCTGCCTTGCAGGTGTTTAGTGATGTCAGCATGCAACAGATTCGCGAAAAATCCCTGGGTTTAACCCGCTGTTTTCATCAGTTGGTGCAGCAACATGCGGCGTTAGCCGAATTAAGCTTAATTACGCCATTAAAACCGGAAGAGCGTGGCAGCCAGTTGGCTTATCAGCACCCTGCGGCCTATGCCTTATGTCAGGCTCTGATTAAGCGAGGTGTGATTGCTGATTTCAGGGCCCCTGATATTTTACGCTTAGGATTTACTCCATTGTATTTACGTTATGTCGATGTGTGGCAAGCGGTTGAAATATTGAGCGACATTGTTGTGAGCAAAGAGTATTTAAAACCTGAGTATGGTATCCGGCAAAAAGTAACCTGAAGGACTAAACCGTGTTCTTAAAGTGCAAGCTCTCTGCTGTTGCTCTCTATCCCCTCCAACCAGACAGAGAGATACTTCAGCGTACTTTATTGCGGATGTCCCACAGATGCTTTACTCTTCCAGTCAAATGAAGGTTCGCCAGTCAGTGTTTTTAATTTTATCTAAAAACAGTTTTTGCCAGAAAAACAACAAACTTAAGGATAAATAAAAATGAATAAATTTTTAAAAGCCAGCATCCTCTGCCCAGTGTTAGTGCTTGGAATGAGCCAGGCCAATGCTGCAGTATTTAGTTCAGAGCAGGTGATGGCTAAGCAGCAGTTTAACTTCAATAAACAACAAGTTTTGTCTTTTGTCGACAGTGCAGAAGTGCAGAATAAACTGATTGAGCTGGGTGTCAGCCCTGCCGATGCCAAACAACGTATCGCCAATATGACGGCTGAAGAGCTGAACGCGCTGAATACGCAGATGAACGACATGCCTGCAGGTGGTGTGGTAGGAGCTATCGTTACTGTATTAGCCATTATTGCGTTGCTGGATTTATTAGGCGTTACAGACGTTTACCCTTTTATTAATCCAATTAGCCGTTGAGTTTAATGGTGTTACTACGACAAGCCTGCTTTTTGGCGGGCTTGTTGATTGTACTGACAGGCTGCCAAACGCCGCCACAAACTAAGCTGCTGTTGGCAAAACCTCCTGCTATAGCACCTCAGCATCTGATCCCGCAGGTGCCATTTTATCCGCAGCAAGAGTATTTTTGCGGCCCAACGACCTTGTCTGAAGTGGCTGGCTTTTATGGCCTGAAAAAAGACCCTGCTACCATAGCGCCCGCTACTTTTATTCCGGGTTTACAGGGGACTTTGCAAATTGAAATGGCGTCAGCAACACGACAATTGGGTTTAGTCGCTTATGAGCAGCGTGGCAGTATGAGCCAGTTGTTAAGTCTGGTGGCTGAGAATATTCCCATCATAGTGCTGCAAAATAACGCATTGGCCTGGTTGCCGCAGTGGCATTATGCCGTAGTGATTGGTTACGATTTGCACAGCAGTGAAGTGATTTTGCATACCGGGGTAACTGAAGCCTATCGCTTAAACTTTGCCACTTTTGAACGCACCTGGGCGCGGGGGAATTACTGGCTGTTCGCCATGTTACCGCCTGAGAAAAGCAGTGCGCAGTTGGATCCTTTTATTTACACCAAAGCCAGTCAGGATTTACTGCAGACTCAACAGGTTGATAGTGGTATCGCTGCACTTAAAACTGCGACTGGCCAATGGCCTGATTATTGGTTGCCTTATTTTTTGCTGGGTAATTATTATTTCCAAAGCCAGCCTGTGGTGGCTGCAGAGTGGTTTGAAAAAGGTCTGCCTTATGCCCGGCAGGAAATAGCTTATCTGAACAATTATGCGGTGCTGCTGAGTGAGCAAGGCTGTCAGGCTCAAGCCACAACACTGATTGAAGCGGCATTGAAGATTGCTCCAAATGATAGCAATCTGCTGGATAGTCAAAAACAAATCCGCGCCGGTGCAGCGACGAATTCTCCGTTATGTGTTGCAGCTGGCGACTGATCCGTCTGCATAGGCAACCCAGCCTTTAAAACTAAATGCTGCATAAAACAGACTGATCTGACAAAAGCCAGCTTGTTTTAACAAGGCTTCCTCCTCTTCTGGCGCCAAAATACTGAGTTTGGTTTTCATTGCTGCTTGCGCTGCTTCGGCCTGCGCAGGTGGCGAATGACTAAATGCCAGATGTCTCGAGATCCAAAGGGTCCGCTCAGGTTCTGTTTGAGGAAAACTATGATGGGCAATAATCAAAGGTGCTTTGGGCTTTAGCCGCCGCTGGATCTGTTGCAGTGTTTCAAGTCGCATTTCACGTGAAATAAAGTGGAAGGTCAGCAAATGGTTAATTGCATTTAATTTACTACCTCATTGCAACCTGCCTTTACCAAGTGTTGCAAATCAATCGCACCACCACTTTCATGGAAAGTACCACTTAATTGGATAGTGGCTTTGTGCCAGAAGCGGAAATCACAGACTTTTAATGGCTAAACTGGTTGTAAAAGTGCTACAAATAATCTTTATAGAAATTACATTTGCTTCCTGTAAAACAACCCCCTTTATAGTCGTCAAGCA
>Ga0247725_1000188_pt1 | contig 66335 bp, 65 predicted proteins | sample OKSTACKMCFT3sol_FD_183021 | JGI IMG/M metagenome (GOLD analysis project Ga0247725, IMG submission 183021) | Subsurface sediment microbial communities from gas well in Oklahoma, United States - OK STACK MC-FT3-sol | ecosystem: Environmental > Terrestrial > Deep subsurface > Rock core/Sediment...
GTTACCTTCGTCACGGAACTTCTCAGCCATGGTCAGGCCGGTCAGCGCTACGCGCAGACGGTTTCCTGGTGGCTCGTTCATCTGACCGTAGACCAGCGCTACCTTGTCGAGAACGTTGGAGTCCTTCATCTCGTGGTAGAAGTCGTTACCCTCACGAGTACGCTCACCCACACCAGCGAACACGGAGTAACCGCTGTGTTCCATGGCGATGTTACGGATCAGTTCCATCATGTTGACGGTCTTGCCGACGCCGGCACCACCGAACAGACCAACCTTACCACCCTTGGCGAACGGGCAGACCAGGTCGATAACCTTGATGCCGGTTTCCAGCAGGTCGTTGCCGCCTGCCTGGTCAGCGAACGAAGGCGCTGGCTGGTGGATACCGCGACGCTCTTCTTCGCCGATCGGGCCGGCTTCGTCGATCGGGTTGCCCAGGACGTCCATGATACGGCCCAGGGTTGCCTTGCCAACAGGTACCGAGATGGCAGCCTTGGTGTCGACGACATCCAGACCGCGCTTCAGACCTTCGGTCGAGCCCATCGCAATGGTACGAACCACGCCGTCGCCCAGCTGCTGCTGAACTTCCAGGGTGGTTTCCGCGCCTTGTACTTTCAGCGCGTTGTAAACACTCGGCACGGCGTCACGTGGGAATTCCACGTCGATGACGGCGCCGATGATTTGAACGATACGTCCGCTACTCATAGCTGGATCCTCTGAATTTTTGAACCGTTAAACCGCGGCAGCGCCGCCGACGATTTCCGAGATCTCCTGGGTGATCGCAGCCTGACGCGCCTTGTTGTAGATCAACTGAAGCTCTTTGATCAAATCACCGGCGTTGTCTGTGGCGTTCTTCATGGCGATCATCCGGGCCGCTTGTTCAGCAGCGTTGTTCTCGACCACCGCCTGGTACACCTGCGACTCCACGTAACGCACCATCAAGCCGTCCAGCAGCTCTTTTGCGTCGGGTTCGTACAGGTAGTCCCAGTGGTGCTTGAGTTCCTGATCCGGGGTTGCCACCAACGGTACCAATTGCTCGACCGTCGGTTTTTGGGTCATGGTGTTGATGAACTTGTTCGAAACCACCGAGAGGCGATCGATACGGCCGTCGAGGTAGGCGTCCAGCATCACTTTGACGGAGCCGATCAGATCGTTGATCGATGGCTCTTCGCCCAGGTGGCTGATCGCGGCTACGACGTTGCCGCCAAAGATGCGGAAGAAAGTCGCACCCTTGCTGCCGATCACGCACAGGTCGATTTCAACGCCCTGTTCGCGGTTTTCGCCCATGTCCTTGACCAGGGCCTTGAACAGGTTGGTGTTCAAGCCACCGCACAGACCACGGTCACTGCTCACCACGATATAACCAGCGCGCTTTACAGGGCGCTCGATCATGAACGGGTGGCGGTATTCCGGGTTGGCGTTGGCCAGATGACCGATCACCTGGCGGATACGCTCCGCGTAAGGACGGCTAGCAGCCATGCGCATTTGTGCCTTGCGCATCTTGCTGACCGCCACTTTCTCCATGGCGCTGGTAATTTTTTGCGTGCTTTTGATGCTCGCAATCTTACTGCGAATCTCTTTTGCGCCTGCCATGTATCACCTATCAGGTTAGCAAGCGGGGGCCGGAGCCCCCGCTGCGGCTTACCAGGTCTGGGTGGCCTTGAACTTCTCGATACCGGCTTTCATGCCAGCGTCGATTTCGTCGTTGAAGTCACCCTTCACGTTGATCTTGGCCATCAGTTCGGCGTGATCACGGTTGAAGTAGGCAATCAGAGCTTGCTCGAAGCTGCCAACCTTGGAGACTTCTACGTCGGTCAGGAAACCACGCTCAGCGGCGTACAGCGACAGGGCCATGTCGGCAATCGACATTGGCGCGTACTGCTTCTGCTTCATCAGCTCGGTAACGCGCTGACCATGCTCCAGCTGCTTGCGGGTAGCCTCGTCCAGATCCGAAGCGAACTGGGCGAAGGCCGCCAGTTCACGGTACTGGGCCAGGGCGGTACGGATACCACCGGACAGCTTCTTGATGATCTTGGTCTGGGCGGCACCACCAACACGGGATACCGACACACCGGCGTTAACGGCAGGACGGATGCCTGCGTTGAACATGGCCGATTCCAGGAAGATCTGACCGTCGGTGATCGAGATCACGTTGGTCGGAACGAACGCGGAAACGTCGCCAGCCTGGGTTTCGATGATCGGCAGAGCGGTCAGCGAGCCAGTCTTGCCAGTTACGGCACCGTTGGTGAACTTCTCGACGTACTCTTCGGAAACGCGCGATGCACGCTCCAGCAGACGGGAGTGGAGATAGAACACGTCGCCTGGGTACGCTTCACGTCCTGGTGGACGGCGCAGCAGCAGGGAGATCTGACGGTAGGCAACGGCCTGCTTGGACAGGTCATCGTAAACGATCAGGGCGTCTTCACCGCGGTCACGGAAGAACTCGCCCATGGTGCAGCCGGCGTAAGGCGCCAGGAACTGCAGTGCGGCGGATTCCGAAGCACTGGCAACGACCACGATGGTGTTGGCCAGGGCGCCGGCTTCTTCCAGCTTGCGAACGATGTTGGCAACGGTGGAACGCTTCTGGCCGACTGCAACATAAACACAGAAAATACCGGAGTCTTTCTGGTTGATGATGGCGTCGATGGCCATGGCGGTCTTGCCGATCTGACGGTCACCGATGATCAGCTCACGCTGGCCACGGCCGACAGGGATCATGGCGTCGACGGACTTGTAGCCAGTCTGTACAGGCTGGTCTACCGACTTACGCCAGATCACGCCTGGAGCTACTTTCTCGACCGCGTCGGTCTGGGTGTTGCCCAGAGGACCTTTGCCGTCGATCGGGTTACCCAGTGCGTCGACGACGCGACCCAGCAGTTCCTTACCAACCGGAACTTCCAGGATGCGGCCGGTGCACTTGGCGCTCATGCCTTCGGCGAGGGTGTCATAGGCACCCAGGATCACTGCACCTACGGAGTCTTGCTCCAGGTTCAGGGCCATGCCGAATACGCTGCCAGGGAACTCGATCATTTCGCCGTACATGACGTCGGCCAGACCGTGGATCCGCACGATGCCGTCGGAAACCGAAACGACGGTACCTTCGTTACGGGCTTGGGAGCCGACATCGAGGTTGTCGATGCGGCCCTTGATGATTTCACTAATTTCGGAAGGATTGAGTTGCTGCATTGCTCTGCTGCCCCTTCAAACTCAAGATTTCAAGGCTTCGGCCAGTTTCGCGATTTTCCCGCGAACCGAACCGTCGATTACCAGGTCGCCAGCGCGGATGACGACGCCGCCGATCAGGCTGGCATCCTCCGACGCGTGCAGGCGCACTTCCTGGCCTAACCGTGCACTGAGAACCTTGGCGAGTTTGTCTTGCTGTTCTTGGTTCAACGCAAAAGCACTGGTGACTTCCACGTCCACGGACTTCTCTTGCTCGGCCTTGTACAGGTCGAACAGAGTCGAAATCTCCGGCAGAAGCAGGAGACGTTCGTTTTCCGCGGCAACATGAATGAAATTCTGTGCCTTGGCGTCAAACTTGTCACCGCACACTTCAATGAATGCGGCGGCCTTTTCTGCGCTAGTCAGTTGCGGGGCCTTGAGCAGGCGCTGCATGGTGTCGTCTTGCGACACCGCAGCAGCCAGGCCGAGCATGGCTGACCAATTGGCCAGTTGCTGATGGGCCTGGGCATGCTCGAAGGCAGCCTTAGCGTAAGGTCGGGCCAACGTGGTCAGTTCTGCCATGATCGCCCTCGCTTAAATTTCAGCGGCCAGTTTGTTAACCAGCTCCGCATGCGCGTTTTGATCGATTGTGGCGCCAAGGATCTTTTCAGCACCGCCAACAGCCAGGGCACCCACTTGGGCACGCAGGGCGTCTTTGACGCTGTTCAGTTCCTGTTCGATCTCGGCTTGAGCCTGAGCCTTCACACGGTCAGCTTCGACGCGAGCCTGTTCACGGGCTTCCTCGACAAGCTGAGCAGCGCGTTTCTTGCTTTGCTCAATGATTTCGGCTGCCTGTGCCTTCGCTTCACGCAGTTGCTGACCCGCTTTCTCTTGGGCCAGCTCCAGGTCGCGAGCTGCGCGGTTGGCAGCGTCCAAACCGTCGGCAATCTTCTTTTGGCGCTCTTGCAGGGCAGTGATGACCGGAGGCCATACGTACTTCATGCAGAAGAGTACAAAAATCAGAAAAGCAACGGATTGGCCAATCAGGGTTGCATTAATGTTCACGCCAACACCTCGCTCGGTCTTTGTCCATCACACCAATCAACTCGTAGGAACGAGTGATTAGCCGGCGATCTGACCAACGAAGGGGTTCGCGAAGGTGAAGAACAGAGCGATACCAACACCGATCATGGTTACGGCGTCGAGCAGACCGGCAACGATGAACATTTTGACCTGCAGCATCGGAACCATTTCTGGCTGGCGAGCAGCGCCTTCCAGGAACTTGCCGCCCAGCAGGCCGAAACCAATGGCGGTACCCAGAGCACCCAGGCCGATCAGCAGAGCAACAGCGATAGCGGTCAGACCAACTACAGTTTCCATCTTTCCTCCCGACTTTTACGTCGTATTGGTTAGGTTTTTAGTTTGAAGCGGTAAAACAAATCGTTTGGTACAGCATGCCCTTGCGGACTTTTTAAGCCCTCCCCCCAAACCGGCGGGGAAGGCTATCAGACACGCCAGGCGGTCTTAATGGTTATCTTCGTGAGCCATCGACAGGTAGACGATGGTCAGCATCATGAAGATGAAAGCTTGCAGGGTGATGATCAGGATGTGGAACACAGCCCACGCCCACTGCAGCACCACACCCAGGCCGCTGAGCCAGAGGATGCCGGCGCCGAACATCACCGCGATCAGGATGAACACCAGCTCGCCGGCGTACATGTTGCCGAACAGACGCAGCGCCAGCGAGATCGGCTTGGCGATCAGGGTGACGAACTCGAGCAGGAAGTTCACCGGGATCAGCAGGATCTGCACGAAGATGTTCTTGCTGCCGAACGGGTGCAGGGTGAGCTCGCCGATGAAGCCGCCGATGCCCTTGACCTTGATGCTGTAGAAGATGATCAGCGCGAACACGCTCAGGGCCATGCCCAGGGTGGCGTTCGGGTCGGTGGTCGACACCGCGCGGAACGGAATGTGCGGATCACCGGAGATCAGGATGGCCAGTTGAGGAATCCAGTCGACCGGTACCAGGTCGATGGCGTTCATCAGGAATACCCAGACGAAGATGGTCAGCGCCAGCGGGGCGATCACCGGGCTGCGGCCGTGGAAGGAATCCTTCACGCTGCCGTGGACGAAGTCCACCAGCACTTCTACGAAGTTCTGCAAGGCGCCAGGCTGGCCGGAAGTGGCCTTTTTAGCCGCCATGCGGAAGATGAACAGGAAGATCAGACCCAGCGCAACGGACCAGCCCAGGGTGTCCAGGTGGAACGCCCAGAAGCCCATTGCCTTGGCTTCTGCAGCCGAATGGGCCAAGCCCCAGCTGCCGTCTGGTAGTTGACCGTAGGTCAGGTTCTGCAAGTGGTGCTGGATATAGCCCGAAGCGGTTTCTGCTGCCATGGTTGCCTCAAACGCCCTAAGGTCTCGAAAGTCTTTTATTCATCAGCAGGGGCGCGAACCAGCTGACCAAAAGGGTCAGCACGAAGACGCCGAATACTGCCAACGGCGCCAATGGCTTCACTCCTGCGAAGGTCAGTGCAAACAGCACTGCCGTCAAAATCATCTTGCCTGCCTCGCCCGCGTAAAACGACTTGACGATGGCCTGCGCCGCCCGGGCTCCGCTGAAGCGAAAAGCCTTCCAGGCGAAATACACATTGGGCAGCCAGGCAATCAAACCTCCGCAAAGGCCTGAATATCCACTGACCACCCCTTTCCACTGCCACAACACCAGCGTTGCCAGCAGCAGTACGACAAATTGAGCCAGCAGTACCGGAAAAACCGCCCAGCGATGGAAAGGCAGGCGGTTTGGCGTGCGGATTTCCATCACAACTGCTCCTCGAAAGTCGACCGCCTCGTCAACAATGACTTGGCATAATTTGTGCCGACAAAATGCGCGCAGAGTATAGGGGTGGATTAACCCCTATTCAACTCTTGGGTAGTGATTTCCGACTGCGCGCTACAACAGGAATTGTTTCAGCGGATGTGAGCAAGCACGCCTTGCAACTCGTCAAGGGAGTTGTAGCGAATAACCAACTGGCCTTTGCCCTTGTTGCCATGGCGAATTTGTACCGCCGAGCCCAGGCGCTCTGCCAGACGCTGTTCAAGACGCGTGATATCCGGATCAGGTTTGCTCGCCTCGACCGGCTCAGGTTTGCCACTGAGCCACTGACGCACCAGTGCCTCGGTCTGGCGCACGGTGAGGCCGCGTGCGACAACATGACGCGCCCCTTCTTCCTGTCGATCTTCCTCGAGGCCGAGCAAGGCGCGGGCGTGGCCCATCTCCAGGTCGCCATGGGCGAGCATGGTCTTGATCGCCTCGGGCAGCGAGATCAGGCGCAACAGGTTGGCCACGGTGACCCGCGACTTGCCGACGGCATCAGCCACCTGCTGCTGGGTCAGTTCGAACTCCTGCTGCAGACGCTGCAGGGCGAGCGCCTCTTCCAGCGGGTTGAGGTCCTCGCGCTGGATGTTCTCGATCAGCGCCATGGCAATGGCGGCTTCGTCGGGTACTTCGCGGACCATGGCCGGAACGGTATCCAGGCCAGCCTGCTGGGTGGCGCGCCAGCGGCGCTCACCGGCGATGATCTCGTAGCGGTTGTCACCGATCGGGCGAACCACGATCGGCTGCATGACGCCATGGGTGCGGATCGAGTGCGCCAGTTCTTCCAGCGCCTCGGGATCCATGTCGCGACGCGGCTGGTACTTGCCGCGCTGGATCAGCTCGACCGGCAGGTGTTGCAGTTCCTTCTGGTCGATCTTGACAGCCTGCGCTTCGAGCGCGCTGACGGAAGGACCACTGAGCAGTGCATCCAACCCACGTCCGAGACCGCGTTTCTTGATGGCCATGCGGATTCCTTAAGTTGTTTGTGCAATGCGTGATGGACGGCGTTGACGACGAACCAGTTCCCCGGCCAACGCCAGGTAGGCCAGCGCGCCACGGGATTGCTTGTCGTAGGCCAGTGCCGGCATGCCGAAGCTCGGCGCCTCCGCCAGGCGGATGTTGCGCGGGATCACCGTATCGTACAGCTGCTCGCCAAAGTGTTCCTTGAGCTGCGCCGAAACATCGTTGTTCAGGCTCAGGCGCGGGTCGTACATGGTCCGCAACAGGCCTTCGATCTTCAGCTCCGGATTCAACCGGGCGGCGATGCGCTTGATGTTATCCACAAGGTCGCTCAACCCTTCCAGCGCGTAGTACTCGCACTGCATGGGGATGATCACGCCATCGGAGGCGACCAGCGCATTGAGCGTCAGCATCGACAGCGACGGCGGGCAGTCGATGAGGATGTAGTCGTAGTTCTCGCGGATCGGCGCCAACGCGTTGCGCAGGCGGCTCTCCTTCATCTGCATTTCCAGCAGGACCACTTCGGCGGCGGTCAGGTCGCGGTTGGCCGGCAACAGCTGGTAACCACCGTGCTCGGAGTAGTGCATGGCCTGGGCCAGGTCGCATTCCCCGATCAGCAGGTCGTACACCGAATGCTCGAGCTCGTGCTTATCCACACCGCTGCCCATGGTCGCGTTGCCCTGTGGATCGAGGTCGATCAGCAGCACGCGACGCTTGGTCGCGGCCAGCGATGCGGCGAGATTGATGCAGGTGGTGGTCTTGCCCACACCACCCTTCTGGTTCGCGATTGCGAATACCTTAGCCATTGTTGCTCGTGTTCCCAGTCATGCCTTGCGGCGCAGTATCAGCAGATGGCGCTGGCCCTGGCAACCTGGAACGGTCAGGGCCTGCTCGCTTTCCACTGTGAAGTCTGCGGGCAATGCTACCAGTTCATCGGCAGGATGCAGCCCCTTCATTGCAAGCCATTGCGTGCGGCTGTCACCCAGGTGGCGGGTCCAGTTGGTGAAATTCTCCATGCTGCTGAAGGCCCGGGAGACGATCCCGCAGAACGGCTGCTCGGGCTGGACCTCTTCCACCCGGCTGTGGATAACCCTGAGGTTGTCCAGTTTCAGCTCCATCTTCACCTGGGTGAGGAAGCGCGTCTTCTTGCCGTTGCTGTCGAGCACCGTCACCTGCTTGTGCGGGTGCAGGATGGCCAGCGGAATGCCCGGCATGCCGCCGCCGCTGCCGACATCCAGCCAACGCTGGGTGTCGTTGTGGATAAACGGCATGACGCTGAGGCTGTCGAGCAAGTGACGCGAGACCATCTCGTCGGGGTCGCGCACGGCGGTCAGGTTGTAGGCCTTGTTCCATTTGATCAACAGGGCCAGGTAGCCCAGCAGCAGTTCGTGCTGCTGCGCGGTCAGCTCGACACCAAGCTGGCGCGCACCTGTGGACAACTCTTCGGCATGTTGCGGGGTGACCGGGGAACTCAAGCGCTTTGCTCCAATTCGCGGCCTGCGCCGCGTTTTTTCAAGTGAATCAGCAACAGGGAAATCGCCGCCGGGGTGACGCCGGGAATACGCGAAGCCTGGCCCAGGGTCTCTGGCCGGGTGTCGCCGAGCTTGCCCTGGATCTCCTTGGACAGCCCGGAAATGGTCGTGTAGTCGATATCCACAGGCAGACGTGTGTCTTCACTGGCGCGCAGGCGGGCAATTTCTTCCTGCTGGCGGTCGATGTAGCCGGCGTACTTGGTCCTGATCTCGACCTGTTCGGCGACCTGTGGATCGATATTCTCGCCGCCGGTTGCCTCGATCAGGCCAGCGTAGTCGATTTCAGGGCGGGCAAGCAGGTTGAGCAGGCTGTACTCATGCGCCAATGGCGTGCCGAACTTATCCACAATGGCCTGGCCTTGCGGCGTGTTCGGGCGCACCCATGTGCTCTTCAGGCGCTGCTCTTCACGCTCGATGCCTTCGCGCTTGGCGCTGAACGCCGCCCAGCGCTCATCGTCGATCAAGCCGAGTTCGCGGCCTTTCTCGGTCAGGCGCAGGTCGGCGTTGTCTTCGCGCAGGATCAGCCGGTACTCGGCTCGCGAAGTGAACATGCGGTACGGCTCTTGGGTGCCGAGGGTGATCAGGTCGTCGACCAGCACGCCGATGTACGCCTCGTCGCGGCGCGGGCACCAGCTTTCACGGCCCTGGGCGCGCAGAGCCGCGTTGGTCCCGGCCAGCAGGCCTTGGGCACCGGCTTCTTCGTAGCCGGTGGTGCCGTTGATCTGGCCTGCGAAGAACAGGCCGCCGATGACCTTGGTCTCGAGGCTGTACTTCAGGTCGCGCGGATCGAAGTAGTCGTACTCGATGGCATAGCCCGGGCGCACGATGTGCGCGTTCTCCATGCCGCGGATCGAGCGGACGATCTCAAGCTGCACGTCGAACGGCAACGATGTGGAAATGCCGTTGGGATACAGCTCATGGGTGGTCAGGCCTTCCGGCTCGATGAACACCTGGTGGCTTTCCTTGTCGGCGAAGCGGTGGATCTTGTCCTCGATCGACGGGCAATAACGCGGGCCGATGCCTTCGATCACCCCCGAATACATCGGCGAACGGTCGAGGTTCGAGGCAATGATCTCGTGGGTGCGGGCGTTGGTGTGGGTAATCCAGCAGCTCACCTGGCGCGGATGCATGTCGGCATTGCCCATGAACGACATTACCGGGATCGGCGTATCGCCCGGTTGCTCGGTCATCACCGAGAAGTCCACCGAACGGCCATCGATGCGCGGCGGGGTACCGGTTTTCAACCGGCCGACACGCAGCGGCAATTCACGCATGCGGTTGGCCAGGGCATTGGCGGGCGGATCGCCGGCGCGGCCACCTGAATAGTTCTGCAAACCGATGTGGATAAGTCCACCGAGGAAAGTCCCGCTGGTCAGTACCACGGAGTCGGCGAAGAACCGCAGGCCCATTTGGGTGACCACGCCCTTGACCTGGTCCTGCTCGACGATCAGGTCATCGCACGACTGCTGGAATATCCACAGGTTGGGCTGGTTTTCCAGGATTTCACGTACCACGGCCTTGTAGATGGCGCGGTCCGCCTGTGCACGGGTGGCGCGTACCGCCGGGCCTTTGCGGTTGTTCAGAACGCGGAACTGGATGCCGCTCTTGTCGGTGGCCAGCGCCATCGCGCCGCCGAGCGCATCGATTTCCTTGACCAGGTGGCTCTTGCCAATGCCACCGATGGCCGGGTTGCAGCTCATGTGACCGAGGGTTTCCACGTTATGAGTCAGCAGCAGGGTTTTCACACCCATGCGTGCGGACGCAAGCGCAGCCTCGGTACCGGCATGGCCGCCGCCGATGACGATCACTTCAAAACGGGAAGGGAAATCCACCACGCACCTCGTGCCTGTTTTTGCGAATAGAGAAGGTAAGCGGACAAGTATAGGGACTTCCCACCCTCCAAAGAAACCTTCTGAGCAAAATTTGACCAGGCTGTGGATGAGTGGCAGGTAAAAGAAAACAAAGAGGAAAAATTTAAAAAAGCTTTGTTTTTATGTTTATGTTTAGGTACCCACCTGTCTGTGCATAAGTCTCTACAGCCTATGTATTACAATGTGTACAGAGAATCATAACCCTGTGTCCAGGTAGGCCTGGGGGCTCTGGATACCGCTGTTTAACCTGTGGATGAATGGTGCTGTTACCCACAGGCAGGTTTGTCCTCAGAAAAAAAGCCTGGTTATCAACGGAGCTGAGGCCGAGTTTTCCACAGAGCTTAGCCAGGCGTTCGGAACGCTGTTGATGAAATATTTTGCGCAGCGCTTGTCGTCCGTGGTCGATGGCCTGCTTGCAATGACCCGTACCCACACGAATCGCAGACAAAAAAAAGCCGCTCCAGAGAGCGGCTTTGTTGCGAATCGAACCCTGTGGGATCACTTGCCAATGCAGAAGCTGGAGAAGATCCGCCCCAGCAGGTCATCCGAACTGAACGCTCCGGTAATTTCACCCAGCACTTGCTGTGCCTGGCGCAGATCCTCTGCCAGCAGCTCACCGGCACCGGCGAGGGTCAGCTGCGCACGGCCATGCTCGAGGTGGGCACTGGCCTGGCGTAGCGCCTCCAGGTGCCGGCGACGAGCGCTGAAGCTGCTTTCGGCGGTTTGTTCATAGCCCATGCAAGCCTTGAGATGCTCACGCAGCAGATCCAGGCCCATGTCGTTGTCCCGGGCGCTGAGGGTGATGGTGACGTGCCCATCGTCGCTTTGCTCCAGGCCTACGACCTCACCACTGAGGTCCGCCTTGTTGCGAATTAGGGTGACCTTGGCCACGTCGGGGCGCTGATCGAGAAACTCTGGCCACAAGGCAAACGGATCACTGGCTTCCGGTGCCGTCGAATCGACTACCAGGAGCACACGGTCGGCCTCGCCGATGGCCTTGAGCGCCCGTTCCACACCGATCTTTTCCACATGGTCATCGGTGTCGCGCAAGCCTGCGGTGTCGACCACATGCAGGGGCATACCGTCGATGTGGATATGTTCGCGAAGGATATCCCGGGTGGTGCCGGCGATATCGGTGACGATTGCCGCTTCACGCCCGGCCAACTGGTTGAGCAGGCTCGACTTGCCGGCGTTCGGCCGGCCTGCGATAACCACGGTCATGCCGTCGCGAAGCAATGCGCCTTGCCCTGCTTCGCGCTGAACTGTGGATAACGTGTCACGTACTTCATCGAGCATGCGCAGCACATGGCCATCGGCAAGAAAATCGATCTCTTCCTCTGGGAAGTCGATCGCGGCTTCGACATAGATGCGCAGGGCGATCAGATCTTCGGTGAGGCCATGCACACGCTTGGAGAATGCCCCTTGCAGGGAACGCAGGGCATTGCGCGCAGCCTGTGTGGAGCTGGCTTCGATCAGGTCGGCGATTGCCTCGGCCTGGGCCAGGTCGAGCTTGTCGTTGAGGAACGCTCGCTCGCTGAATTCGCCTGGACGTGCCAGCCGGCAACCGAGCTGCAGGCAACGTTGCAGCAGCATGTCCATGACTACCGGACCGCCATGGCCCTGCAGCTCCAGCACATCTTCGCCGGTGAACGAGTTTGGCCCGGGGAAGAACAGCGCGATCCCTTCATCCAGCACCAGGCCATCGTCATCGCGGAACGGGCCGTAATGGGCATGCCGCGGGGTCAGCGTATTGCGCCCGGTGATGACTTGCCCGGCCTGGCGGGCCAGCGGGCCGGACAATCTGACGATGCCTACCCCGCCACGGCCCTGGGCGGTGGCGATGGCGGCAATGGTTTCACGCACTGTGTTCATGCTCGAACCTCTACAACGAATACGACAGATAGCAAAAACGCCCCAGGGGGGCGTTTTTGTTAACAGGCTAGCGTAGCAGCCCGTCAAGCGGCTGCGTTCTTGGTCGCAGCCTCGATACGGCGAGTGATGTACCACTGCTGTCCGATCGACAGGCAGTTGTTCACAACCCAGTACAGCACCAGACCAGCCGGGAACCACAGGAAGAAGAAGGTGAAGATGATCGGCATCATTTTCATTACCTTCGCCTGCATCGGATCGGGCGGGGTCGGGTTCAGGCGCTGCTGGATGAACATGGTGGCGCCCATGATGATCGGCAGGATGAAGAACGGATCCTTGATCGACAGGTCGGTGATCCACAGCATCCACGGGGCCTGGCGCATCTCGACGCTTTCCAGAAGTACCCAGTACAGGGCCAGGAACACCGGCATCTGCACCAGGATCGGCAGGCAGCCGCCCAGCGGGTTGATCTTCTCTTTCTTGTACAGCTCCATCATCGCCTGGGACATCTTCTGGCGATCATCACCGAAGCGTTCCTTCAGCTGGGCCAGTTTTGGCGCCACGGCACGCATGCGCGCCATCGAGCGGTAGCTGGCGGCCGACAGCGGGAAGAACAGGCCCTTGATCAACATGGTCAGGACGATGATCGACCAGCCCCAGTTGCCCAGCAGGCTGTGGATATGTTGCAGCAGCCAGAAGATCGGCTGGGCGATGAACCACAGGAAGCCGTAGTCGACGGTCAGTTCCAGGCCTGGGGACAACTCTTTGAGCTTGGACTGGATCTTCGGGCCGGCATACAGCATGGCGCTGGTTTCGACCTTGCCGCCGGCAGGGACGTTAAGCGCCGGGCCGGTATAGCCGATGATGTAGTTGCCCTGGCTGTCCTTGCGGGTCTGGACGGCGTTGTTGTCCGAGTGGGTCGGGATCCAGGCGGTCACGAAGTAGTGCTGCAGCCAGGCGACCCAGCCGCCGGTCACATTTTCTTTCAAACTACCTTTGTCGATGTCTTTCATCGACACTTTCTTGTACGGCTCGGAAGCTGTCCACAGGGCCGCGCCCAGGTAGGTGGCGGTACCGGTGGCGGTGCTCGACGACGGGTCGGAGCTGGCGTCACGCTTGAGCTGGGCAAACATGTTGCCGGTCCAGGCCTGGCTGCTCTGGTTGTCGATCAGGTAGCTGACAGTCAGGTCATACTCACCGCGCTTGAAGCTGAAGCGCTTGATGTAGTTGACGCCGTTCTCGCTGAACTTCAGGTCGACCGACAGTTGGTCCTGGCCGTCGGCCAGCTGGAAGCTCTTCTGCTCTGCGGAGTACAGCGGACGACCCGTGGAACGGGCGTCCGGGCCGTTGGCGCCGGTCAGGCCGCTCTGGGCCAGATACACACGTTCGCCACCGTTATCGAACAGCTGGAACGGAATATCCGGATGATCCTGGCGACGAGGGTACTTCGGCAGGGTCAGTTGGACGATGTCACCACCGACCGGGTCGATAGCCAGGTCCAGGACGTCGGTCTTGATCCGGATCAGGTCCTTGCTGAGCGCCACTGGCGCCAGTTCGGCTGGGCTGGATTCAGCATTGGCGCTCGGCACATCGGCACTTGCACCGGAGTTGCCGGCCGGCACGGTGTCCGGCAGGGCCGGGGCAGCATTGCTGGCAGCAGCATTCTGAGTCGGCAGGGCAGCCTGGCCGTAGTCCTGGTTCCACTTGAGGACCATGACATAGGACACGATTGCCAGGGCGACGATCAGGATCGTGCGTTTAATATCCATGATTACTCGGCTATCGAAGAAGTTCGGGAGGAAGGAGCAGGTGGAACGGGATCGAAACCGCCGTCGTTCCACGGATGACAACGCCCCAGGCGACGAACGGCCAGCCACCCACCACGCAAGAGGCCATGGTTTTCAATGGCTTCATAGGCGTAACAGGAACAGCTGGGATAGAAACGACAGTGACTGGCCATCAGTGGACTGATGGCGTAACGGTAAAACTGGATCGGAACGAGGGCCAGTTTACGCATTGTGACTGTCTACCCCTGCGGAATTGGCGACCGCTGGAGAGGGCCGACTGCGGACCAGTCGCTTCCAGAGCTTGCCAAAGTGTTGGTGCAATTCTGGGTTTTCCACTTCGCCCAACCCCTTGCGCGCGACGATCACGATGTCCAGGCCAGCCAACAGCTGCTGGTTCAGGCGAAACGAATCGCGCATCAGGCGTTTCAGGCGATTGCGTTGAACGGCGAGCTTGACGCTCTTCTTGCCGATCACCAGGCCTAGGCGCGGATGATCGAGGCCGTTCTCGCGGGCAAGGATAAGCAGGTTTTTCCCTGGAACCTTGCCGGTTGGGGAGTCGAAGACCGCTTTGAAATGCCGGGCTGTAAGCAGTCGCTTTTCCCGACTGAAGTCCTGACTCACCACCTGTGCCGAAAAATCAAATTGCCAGACGCTTACGGCCTTTGGCACGGCGACGCGACAGAACGGCACGGCCGTTCTTGGTAGCCATACGGGCACGGAAACCGTGGGTGCGGGCGCGCTTGATGGTGCTTGGTTGGAAAGTACGTTTCATGGCGTGTTACCTGGGTTGGTCGACAACGGGCCGGAAGGGCCCCCTTTTTAAGAGATCGGCGATTCTAGAGAAAGCAAGGCAATAGGTCAATTTCCAACCAGCCATTCCTTATGGAAGGTCGAATCAGGGTAGATCGAATCTCCCTCGAATGATGACCGTTTGCCCGTGTGGACAAAACGCAGGCAAACAGAAAAAACAAAGAGGCATATAAAAAGCTTTTTTGAAGAACTTATAGATCTTAGCTGGACAACCTTCTGTGGATAAGCCATTCAAGGCCACGTTTTACAGGCTGTACAGAGCTTCGCAACCTTGTCGGTAAAGGGTGCTCTGTCTGTGCGGGCCATGAGGACAACCTGTGGGCTGAATGGGTGTTTATCCACAGGGCTTTTATCCACAGAGCTCAGCCCGGGGTTGTGCATAGCCCACAGGTGTCGTTATCCACAGGGCTTATCAACACCGCTTGAGTGATGTAAGCGTCAGTTTTTGGCGGTTTTAACGTGATCGCGGTCGCCACCACGTGTGGATAACTGACCGCCTGCCCGGTACAATGGCGGTTTGTTTTGCCTCATCCGGCTTTCAACTCAGGGGATATCCGTGTCAGTGGAACTTTGGCAGCAGTGCGTGGAGCTTCTGCGCGATGAACTGCCTGCCCAGCAATTCAACACCTGGATCCGTCCGCTACAGGTCGAAGCCGAAGGCGACGAGTTGCGCGTCTATGCGCCCAACCGCTTCGTGCTTGATTGGGTCAACGAGAAGTACCTTGGCCGCCTGCTCGAACTGCTGGGTGAACAGGGCAGCGGCATTGCCCCTGCGCTTTCCTTGTTGATAGGTAGCCGTCGCAGCTCCGCGGCGCGTGCTGCCCCCAACGCACCTGTCAGCGCTGCAGTTGCCGCGACCCTTGCTCAACAGAGCCAAGTGCAGCCTCCGGTGGCGGCGGTCCAGCATACGAATGCCCCTGTGGTCGAGCTGGCGGAGGTTGCCGAGGTCGAGGAGCCATCGAGTCGTGATAGCTTCGACAGCATGAGCGACACCATCACGCCGCCGAAGGCCGGTGGGCGCACCGAGCAGCGCACGGTTCAGGTCGAAGGTGCGTTGAAGCACACCAGTTACCTGAATCGAACCTTTACCTTCGAGACTTTCGTCGAGGGTAAATCCAACCAACTGGCCCGCGCCGCAGCTTGGCAGGTCGCCGACAACCCAAAGCATGGCTACAATCCGCTCTTCCTTTATGGCGGCGTAGGTCTGGGTAAGACTCACTTGATGCACGCTGTGGGTAACCACCTGCTGAAGAAGAACCCGAACGCCAAGGTGGTCTACCTGCATTCCGAGCGCTTTGTGGCCGATATGGTCAAGGCGCTGCAGTTGAACGCCATCAATGAGTTCAAGCGTTTCTACCGCTCGGTCGACGCGCTTCTGATCGATGACATTCAGTTCTTTGCCCGCAAGGAGCGCTCCCAGGAGGAGTTTTTCCACACCTTCAATGCCCTGCTTGAAGGCGGCCAGCAGGTGATCCTCACCAGTGACCGCTACCCGAAGGAAATCGAAGGCCTGGAGGAGCGACTGAAGTCGCGCTTTGGTTGGGGTCTGACGGTCGCCGTCGAGCCGCCAGAGCTGGAAACTCGTGTTGCGATCCTGATGAAGAAAGCCGACCAGGCCAAGGTCGAGTTACCACACGATGCTGCCTTCTTCATCGCCCAGCGCATTCGCTCCAACGTGCGTGAACTGGAAGGTGCACTGAAACGAGTGATTGCCCACTCGCACTTCATGGGCCGCGATATCACCATCGAGCTGATTCGCGAGTCGCTCAAGGACTTGTTGGCCCTACAGGACAAACTGGTCAGTGTGGATAACATCCAGCGCACGGTGGCCGAGTACTACAAGATCAAGATCTCGGATCTGTTGTCCAAGCGTCGCTCGCGCTCGGTGGCGCGGCCTCGGCAGGTGGCGATGGCGTTGTCGAAAGAGTTGACCAACCACAGTCTGCCGGAGATTGGCGATATGTTTGGCGGCCGTGACCACACCACCGTCCTGCACGCTTGCCGGAAGATCAACGAATTGAAGGAATCCGACGCGGATATCCGCGAGGACTACAAGAACCTGCTGCGTACGCTGACGACTTGATGACCGTCGTCTGCGCAGCTATTTGAAGGCAAGGGACTAGACCATGCATTTCACCATTCAACGCGAAGCCCTGTTGAAACCTCTGCAACTGGTCGCAGGCGTCGTCGAGCGCCGCCAGACCTTGCCGGTTCTGTCCAACGTCCTGCTGGTCGTGCAAGGCCAGCAGCTGTCGTTGACCGGTACCGACCTGGAAGTCGAACTGGTTGGCCGCGTCCAGCTGGAAGAACCGGCTGAACCGGGCGAGATCACCGTCCCAGCGCGCAAGCTGATGGACATCTGCAAAAGCCTACCCAGCGATGTGCTGATCGACATCAAGGTCGACGAGCAGAAGTTGCTGGTCAAGGCCGGGCGCAGCCGTTTCACCCTTTCCACCTTGCCTGCCAATGATTTCCCGACTGTGGAAGAAGGGCCGGGCTCGCTGACCTGCCAGCTTGAGCAGAGCAAATTGCGCCGCCTGATCGAGCGCACCAGCTTCGCCATGGCCCAACAGGACGTGCGCTACTACCTCAACGGCATGCTGCTGGAAGTATCCCCCGGCACCTTGCGTGCCGTGGCCACCGATGGCCATCGCCTGGCGCTGTGTGCCATGCAGGCACCGATCGACCAAGCTGATCGTCATCAGGTCATCGTGCCGCGCAAAGGTATCCTGGAGCTGGCGCGCCTGCTGACAGACCCAGAAGGCATGGTCAGCATCGTTCTGGGCCAGCACCACATCCGTGCCACCACCGGTGAATTCACTTTCACCTCCAAGCTGGTGGACGGCAAGTTCCCGGACTACGAGCGCGTTCTGCCTAAAGGTGGCGACAAGCTGGTGGTCGGTGATCGTCAGGCACTGCGCGAAGCGTTCAGCCGCACCGCGATCCTGTCCAACGAGAAATACCGCGGCATCCGCCTGCAACTGGCCGCTGGTCAGCTGAAGATCCAGGCCAACAACCCGGAACAGGAAGAGGCGGAAGAAGAGATCAGCGTTGACTACAGCGGCAGCTCGTTGGAGATCGGTTTCAACGTCAGCTACCTGCTGGACGTGCTGGGTGTCATGACTACAGAGCAGGTGCGCCTGATTCTGTCGGACTCCAACAGCAGCGCCCTGTTGCAGGAAGCCGGCAATGACGACTCGTCCTACGTTGTCATGCCGATGCGTCTGTAACCCGTAGCAGGCGACATGTCCCTTCGACGTCTCTCGGTCACCGCGGTGCGCAACCTGCACCCGGTGACCCTCTCACCCTCCCCTCGCATCAACATCCTTTACGGCGCCAACGGCAGCGGCAAGACTAGCGTGCTCGAAGCTGTGCACCTGCTCGGTCTTGCGCGCTCGTTCCGCAGCACCCGGTTAAACCCGGTGATCCAGTACGATCAGCCGACCTGCACGGTGTTCGGCCAGGTCGAATTGGCTGAGGGCGGTATGAGCAACCTTGGTGTGTCGCGGGAGCGCCAGGGGGATTTCACCATTCGCATCGATGGACAGAACGCGCGCAGCGCCGCGCAACTGGCAGAGATGCTGCCGTTGCAGTTGATCAATCCGGACAGTTTCCGGCTGCTCGAAGGTGCGCCTAAAGTGCGTCGGCAGTTCCTCGATTGGGGCGTGTTCCACGTGGAACCCCGCTTCATGGCTACCTGGCAGCGCCTGCAGAAGGCCCTGCGGCAGCGGAACTCATGGCTGCGGCATGGTACACTGGACGCCGTTTCGCAAGCCGCCTGGGATCGAGAGTTATGTCTCGCCAGTGCGGAGATAGATGAATACCGTCGCAACTATATCAAGGCCTTGAAGCCTGTCTTCGAGCAGACCCTGAGCGAACTGGTCGAACTGGACGGGCTGACCCTGAGCTATTACCGAGGCTGGGACAAGGACCGGGAACTCAATGAAGTTCTCGCCGCCTCCCTCCTTCGTGATCAGCAGATGGGCCACACCCAGGCCGGGCCACAGCGTGCTGATCTGCGCCTTCGATTGGGCGCGAACAATGCGGCCGACATTCTTTCGCGTGGGCAGCAGAAGTTGGTGGTCTGCGCCCTGCGCATTGCACAGGGGCACCTGGTTAGCCAGGTTCGTCGCGGTCAGTGTATTTATCTGGTGGATGACTTGCCGTCCGAGCTGGACGAGCAGCATCGCCGCGCCCTGTGCCGCTTGCTTGAAGAATTGAACTGCCAGGTGTTCATCACCTGTGTAGACCACGAATTTCTGAGGGAAGGCTGGCAAACGGAAACGCCAGTTGCCTTGTTCCACGTGGAACAAGGCCGTATCACCCAGACCCACGACCATCGGGAGTGAAGGCATGAGCGAAAATCAAACGTACGACTCCTCCAGCATCAAAGTGCTGAAAGGGCTGGATGCCGTACGCAAACGTCCCGGCATGTACATTGGCGACACCGATGACGGCAGCGGCCTGCACCACATGGTATTCGAGGTGGTCGACAACTCGATCGACGAAGCCCTGGCCGGACATTGCGATGACATCACCGTCATCATTCACCCGGACGAATCTATCAGCGTCCGTGACAACGGCCGTGGTATTCCGGTCGATGTGCATAAAGAAGAAGGCGTTTCTGCAGCCGAGGTCATCATGACCGTGCTGCACGCCGGCGGTAAGTTCGACGATAACTCCTACAAGGTGTCCGGCGGTCTGCACGGTGTAGGTGTATCGGTTGTGAATGCCCTGTCGGAACAGCTAGTGCTCACCGTTCGTCGTAGCGGCAAGATCTGGGAACAGACCTACGTCCATGGCGTGCCCCAAGCGCCGATGGCGGTCGTGGGTGACAGCGAAACCACCGGTACCCACATTCACTTCAAGCCTTCGGCTGAAACTTTCAAGAACATCCACTTCAGCTGGGACATCCTCGCCAAGCGTATCCGCGAGCTGTCGTTCCTGAACTCCGGCGTCGGTATCCTGTTGAAGGATGAGCGCAGCGGCAAGGAAGAGTTCTTCAAGTACGAGGGTGGCCTGCGTGCATTTGTTGAGTACCTGAATACCAACAAGACTCCGGTCAACTCCCAGGTATTCCACTTCAATGTCCAGCGTGAAGATGGCGTGGGCGTTGAGATTGCCCTGCAGTGGAACGACAGCTTCAACGAAAACCTGCTGTGCTTCACCAACAACATTCCCCAGCGCGATGGTGGTACCCACCTGGTCGGCTTCCGTTCCTCGCTTACCCGTAGCCTGAACAGCTATATCGAGCAGGAAGGCCTGGCGAAAAAGAACAAGGTTGCCACCACCGGTGACGACGCCCGTGAAGGCTTGACTGCGATCATTTCGGTCAAGGTGCCGGATCCGAAGTTCAGCTCGCAGACCAAGGACAAGCTGGTTTCCTCGGAGGTGAAGACCGCCGTGGAACAGGAGATGAACAAATACTTCGCCGACTTCCTGTTGGAGAACCCCAACGAAGCCAAGGCCGTAGTCGGCAAGATGATCGATGCCGCACGTGCCCGTGAAGCGGCGCGTAAAGCGCGCGAGATGACTCGTCGCAAAGGCGCCCTGGATATCGCTGGCCTGCCAGGTAAACTGGCCGACTGCCAGGAGAAGGACCCTGCCCTTTCCGAACTGTACCTGGTGGAGGGTGACTCCGCGGGTGGCTCGGCCAAGCAAGGCCGCAACCGTCGCACCCAGGCTATCTTGCCGCTGAAGGGCAAGATCCTCAACGTCGAGAAAGCACGCTTCGACAAGATGATCTCCTCGCAGGAGGTCGGCACGTTGATCACCGCACTGGGCTGTGGCATCGGCCGCGAAGAGTACAACATCGACAAGTTGCGCTATCACAACATCATCATCATGACCGATGCTGACGTCGACGGTTCGCACATCCGTACCCTGCTGCTGACCTTCTTCTTCCGTCAGCTGCCGGAGCTGGTCGAGCGCGGCTACATCTACATCGCCCAGCCACCACTGTACAAGGTGAAGAAAGGCAAGCAGGAGCAGTACATCAAGGACGACGAGGCCATGGAAGAATACATGACCCAATCGGCCCTGGAAGATGCCAGCCTGCACCTGGATGAGGCAGCGCCAGCAGTATCTGGTGTCCAGCTACAAGCACTGGTAAACGAGTTCCGCGGAGTGATGAAAACGCTGAAGCGTCTGTCACGCCTGTATCCGGAAGAGCTGACCGAGAACTTCATCTACTTGCCTAAAGTTACTGTCGAGCAATTGGCTGACAAGGCGCAGATGGATGATTGGCTCAAAGCGTTCCAGCAGCGCCTGGACAACAGCCAGCGTTCTGGTTTGACCTACAAGGCTGCCTTGCACGAGGACAAGGAACGTAATATCTGGTTGCCGGTGGTGGAAACCACCTCTCACGGCTTGGCCAGCTACGTCACCTTCAACCGTGATTTCTTCGGTAGCAATGACTACCGCAGTGTCGTCGCCCTCGGCGAAAACCTCGGTACGTTGTTGGGCGAAGGTGCCTACGTTCAGCGCGGTGAGCGTCGCAAGGCGGTCACCGAGTTCAAGGAAGCCCTCGACTGGCTGATGAACGAGAGCACCAAGCGCCACACCATCCAGCGATATAAAGGGCTGGGTGAGATGAACCCGGACCAGCTGTGGGAAACCACCATGGACCCGACCGTGCGCCGCATGCTCAAGGTAACCATCGAGGACGCTATCGCCGCCGACCAACTGTTCAACACCCTTATGGGTGATGCGGTCGAGCCACGTCGCGACTTCATCGAAAGCAACGCCTTGTCGGTGTCCAACCTGGACTTCTGATTACTCAGGCGATACGCAATAGAAAAAGCCAATACGTAAGTATTGGCTTTTTTTTGCCCGTCTGATGGTGATCGACTGTTACGTCACGGCCCTACGGTTCTGTACAGGTAGCCTTTGTCCGGCACACAGACTCCGGTTTTCACAGGCTGGGGCGTCTTGACCGGACCATTGCCAGTCAGCTCGCTGACTGCGACTTTGCAAGAAGAGGACATGAAGCTTTCCTTTACTGTGATGTATCTGACCTCATAGTCCTTCCCTGCTTGTGGTACCAAGTAGACGGGTTTTGGGTAACACCAGGCCTTGCCCTGATCAGATACAGCGTGGAAACCCAAGCTCAGGACGATGGGTTTACCAGCCGGGATCACATGCTCGTTGTAACCTACCCGGTCGTTCTTCAGCTCTTCTGTCGTTGTCGAAGCAGGAACACCAATGGTGCGGTTGATGTAATCTTCTTCAACCATACCTAACAGATCAACCCTTCTCCAAAGCATGTACTGCTTGGTAGAGGTTCGATCTTTGAACGTTACAGTGAGCGGTGTACCTTCCTTGGTTTGGAGAGGGCGATACTGTTCACAGGTTGCATTGGCCTGATAGGACCCGGTGATCTCAGGAGACGTAAAGGCGCGAATGCGAGCCGTGGTAGCGGGGTCGTACTTGGCCGTCTCGGCCTCATTTCGAATGTTGGTTTTTTCGTAGAAGCTGCAGCCATGCAGGCCTGCTGCAACTAAGGTCAAACCGATGATCTTTTTCAACACTCTCTCCGTGACCCAGGGCAAAGCTCGCAATCTTCCTTGAGCGGCGATATCAAAACAATACCATTCAGCAGTGTTCTCGTTGAATGTTCCACGTGGAACGCTCAAAGCCCTAGTGATTTGAGACGGCGATAGAGAGTCCGCTCACTCATGCCCAGATGTGCTGCCAGCTCATTACGTGATCCTTTGAAGGTCTCCAAGGCATGCGCCAGCTCGGCCATTTCATTACGTCCGCGACGGCCGAAATGACTCTGATCTGATAGTGGATGGATGTCTTCGGGCAGATGTTCCGGACGAATGAAACCATCATCGGCAAACAGCCGGGCCCGTTCCAGGATGTTCCTGAGCTCGCGAATGTTGCCTGGGAAGGTATGCAGGTTGAGGCGCTCAAGGGCTTCGGCGGTAACCTTGGGCGCATGCTTGCCGGCCATGCGTTGCAGCAGGCTCTCACAGAGTAACGGTAAATCCTCGACTCGCTCACGTAGTGACGGCAGGCGAATCGGGAATCCGCTGATGCGGTAATACAGGTCTTCGCGGAACGTCCCTTCGACGGCCATCTCTTTCAATGGCTTATGCGTTGCCGAGATCAGACGGAAGTCTGAATGGACCGTGCGAGTGCTGCCGACCGGACGGAAGCTTCCGGACTCGATCAGGCGTAGCAACTTCACCTGCATGGCCAGCGGCACCTCACCGATCTCGTCGAGGAACAAGGTTCCACCGTGAGCCGCTTCTGCCAGGCCGATCTTGCGCTGGATCGCGCCGGTGAAGGCGCCCTTCTCATAACCGAACAGTTCACTTTCGAATAGCGACTCGGTCAGCCCGGTGCAGTCCACCACCACCAAGGGGCCATTGGCTCGTGGGCTACCCAGGTGCAACGCCCGGGCGAACAGCTCCTTGCCCGTCCCGGATTCACCCTGGAGCAAGACCGGGATCTGCGCGGGGGCGGCACGCTGCAGACTGGAAACGGCGCTCTTGAAGGACGGAGCCCGGCCAACCAAACCCTGTTGTTGAGGTTGTGCCGATGCCAGGGTGACACTGGTCAGCCGCTCGACGAACGCCACCACCCTGCCCTCGTCGTCGAGGATCGGACGCAGTTCTACATCCACATGTTCAGGCCCGCGTGGAGTGTGATGGATGTGCAGCACACGCTCGGGCACCTTGCTGTCCAGCGACTTGCGCAGCGGGCAGTGTTCACCCGCCTGGTCGCAGGGAACGGCATAGTGATGGGAAACCCGATGGCACTTATCGCCGATTGGCGCGTGCTCCTCATTGCCGAACTGGCGACGGTAGGCGGCGTTGGCGGCGAGGATGTTGTAGTCGGTGTCCAGCACGATGCTGGGCAGCACATCGTGTTCAAGGTATGACACCAGCGCGATGATCGCGGGATGGGAAGCGGCTAGCATGACAGCACCAGAGGAAGGACCAGGCGAGCGTAGCAAGGACTGCCAAACACTGCCAAACACTGCCATCGACTGACAGTCGACTGCCAGGAACTGTCACCTTTGGGTTGCTGGAATGACGGCTGCTGCGCGTCCTTCGCGGCACGATACCGTTCCTGCAGGGGGAAGGCGTCTATCTGAAAGGCTGGCATGTATCTTGATAAAGCACCTCCCACTGCCTATGCCTTCAAGGAGGCTTGGGACAACTGGAGAGTGCAATGATCATCGGCAACAACCTTCACGTCGAAGAGTTTTTCGACAAGGCGACCTGGACCATCAGCTACCTGGTCATGGATGGCGAGACGCGACAATGCGCGTTGATCGACAGCGTGCTGGATTACGACCCCAAGTCCGGGCGTACCTGTACCGATTCGGCGGACAAGCTGATCGCTCGCGTCGAGGAGCTGGATGCCAAGGTGCAATGGATCCTGGATACCCATGTGCACGCCGACCATCTGTCCGCGGCGGCCTACCTCAAATCCCGGCTGGGCGGCAGCATCGCGATCGGTGCGCAGATCACTCAGGTACAGAAAGTCTTCGGCTCCCTGTTCAACGCCGAACCGGGCTTTGCTCGGGACGGCAGTCAGTTCGACGTGCTGTTCGAAGATGAAGAAGGATTCCGCATTGGCAACCTGCATGCCCGTGCCCTGCACACCCCTGGGCATACCCCGGCGTGCATGAGCTATATGATCGAGGATGCTGGTGAGACCGCCGTGTTCGTCGGCGACACCTTGTTCACTCCCGACTATGGCACGGCTCGTTGCGACTTCCCGGGCGCCAGCGCAAGAACCCTGTACAAGTCGATCCGTCGCCTGCTCGCCTTCCCGGACCAGACCCGGCTGTTCATGTGCCACGACTACCTGCCTGGTGGCCGTGAGCTGTGCTTCGTCACCACCGTGGCCGAGCAACGCGCCGACAACATCCATATTCATCAAGGGGTCAGCGAAGACAGCTTCGTGCAGATGCGCGAAGCCCGTGACAAGACCCTCGACATGCCCGTGCTGATCTTGCCCTCGGTGCAGATCAACATGCGCAGCGGGCAATTCCCCGAACCTGAAGAAAACGGTGTGAGCTACCTGAAGATCCCGCTGAACAAGCTGTAAGTCACGCTTTACCCATAACGAGATTTCCAAGGAACACCGCCATGCCTGCCCTGTCCCCTGCCGATTCATCCCGTGCCGACCACCACAAGGTGGTGATCGTCGGCGCCGGTGCCGCCGGTATCGCTACCGCCTCCAGCCTGATCGCCCGTGATCCTTCGCTGGATATTGCCCTGATCGACCCCGCCGATGTGCACTACTACCAGCCAGGCTGGACCATGGTCGGTGCCGGTGTGTTCAAGGCGTCGAGTACCGCCCACACCATGGCCGCCACCCTGCCGCGCGGTGTGCGCTGGATCAAGACGCGGGTGGACGGCTTCGATCCCCAGGGCCAACTGGTGCTGCTCGAGGGTGGTCGCGCTGTCAGTTATGAACAGCTGGTGGTCTGCCCGGGTTTGAAGCTCGATTGGAATGCCATCGAAGGCTTGAGTGAGACCCTCGGGCGCAACGGCGTCACCTCCAACTACCGCTATGACCTGGCGCCCTATACCTGGCAACTGGTACAGAACCTCAAGCAGGGGCGCGCCCTTTTCACCCAGCCGCCGATGCCGATCAAGTGCGCCGGGGCGCCGCAGAAGGCGCTGTACCTGTCATGTGACCACTGGCTGCGCAGCGGCCAACTGGGCAACGTGAGGGCCAGCTTCTTCAATGCCGGCGCGGTGCTGTTCGGCGTGCCGGACTATGTACCGGCGCTGATGAGCTACATCGACAAGTACGGCGTCGACCTGAACTATCAGCATCGCCTGACGGCAGTAGATGGCGCGAACAAGCGCGCTACGTTTGTGCGCACCCTCCCCGACGGCACTACCGAGACCCGCGTCGAGGCCTTCGATATGCTGCATGTGGTTCCGCCCCAGGTGGCGCCTGATTTCATCCGCCAGAGCCCGCTAGCTGATGCGGCGGGTTGGGTGGACGTCGACCCGCAAACCTTGCGCCATCGCCAGTTTGGCAATATCCATGCCTTGGGCGACGTGGCCAACACCACCAACGCCAAGACCGCCGCCGCCGCCCGCAAGCAGGCACCGGTGGTGGCCAACAATGTGCTGGTGGCGCTTGGGCGACTCGCGACCCTCGCGCAATACGATGGCTATGGCTCCTGCCCGCTGACAGTGGAGCGGGGCAAGATCGTCCTGGCCGAGTTCGCCTACGGCGGCAAGCTGGCACCGAGCTTCCCGCGTTGGCTGCTCGATGGCCGCAAGCCAACTCGCCTGGCCTGGCTGCTCAAGGCGCAGATCCTGCCGCCGCTGTACTGGAAAGCCATGCTCAAGGGCCGCGAGTGGCTGGCCCGGCCGCAACCTCTGGTGGTCGAGGCGCAACAGTGATCGAGCACCAACTGCTGGGCGCCGGGCTTGGCGGGATCATTGGTGCGGTGTTGGCGCTGACCGGGGCAGGTGGCGGCATCCTCGCGGTGCCGCTGTTGGTGTTCGGCTTGGGTCTGAGCATGGTCGAGGCGGCTCCGATCGGCCTGCTGGCTGTGGGGTTGGCGGCGGCAGTCGGTGCGATGCTCGGCCTGCGCCAGGGGCTGGTGCGTTATCGGGCGGCACTGTTCATCGCGCTGATCGGGATTGCCTGTGCGCCGTTCGGCTTGATGCTCGCTCACCGTGTGCCGAATACACCGTTGGCCTTGGTCTTCGCCGGGGTGCTGGTGTACGCCTGTTTGCGGATATGGCGCAAGGCAGCACGTGAGCTGCGTGGCGAGTCACCCTGCGGCGAACGGGAGATCATGCCCTGCGTGCTCAACCCGCTGCAGGGTCGCTTGCGCTGGACCCTGCCCTGCGCCCGGGCACTGGCGTTCACCGGGATGCTGTCGGGGTTGCTGTCTGGCCTGCTGGGCGTCGGTGGCGGCTTCGTGATCATTCCTGCTTTGAACCGCTACACCAACCTGAACATGCAAAGTATCGTCGCCACCTCGCTGGCGGTGATCGCCCTGGTGTCCATTGGCAGTGTGGTCAGCGCCAGCGTGGCGGGTGTGATGCATTGGTGGGTCGGCGCACCATTCGCCGCAGGGGCGGTGCTGGGCTTGCTGCTGGCGCGGCCGTTGGCTAGCAAGCTTGCCGGTCCGCGTCTTCAGCAGCTGTTCGCCGCAGTGGGCTGCGGCGCTGCCGTGCTGCTCGTCGGCAAGGCGCTACTCGGCTAGCAACTCTTCCTGTTCGGCGGCGCACAGCGCCAGCAGGTAGTCCCACACCACGCGCAGGCGCACCGACTTGTGCAGCTCGCGGCGAGTGCAGATCCAGTAGCTGCGCTGGATGGTCTCGCCGGGCAGCACGCGTACCAGCTTCGGATCGTGCCGGGCCATATAGTTGGGCAGCACGGCGATACCCAGCCCGGCCTGGGCGGCGTGCTGCTGGGCGATCACGCTGGTGCTGCGGAACACCACGTTCGGCGCTCGGCAGAAGCTGTTGAGGAACAGCAGTTCCTGGCTGAACAGCAGGTCGTCGACATAACCGATCCAGTTGTGCCGGGCCAGATCCTCACGAGTGTCGAGCGGTGGCGCTTGATTCAGGTATTCCTGACTGGCGTACAGGGCCAGACGGTAGTCGGTGAGCTTGCGGGTGATCAGCAGGTCAGCGTTGGGTCGTTCCAGGTGGATGCTGATCTCGGCTTCGCGGTTGAGGATACTCACGAACCGCGGCACCGCCACCAGTTCCACTTCAAGCCCCGGATAGCGCTGGAACAACGCTTTCATGCGCGGGGTGAAGAACATGATGCCGATGCCTTCGGTCACGCCAAGGCGGATCTTGCCCAGCGGCGTGATGGCCTGGGTGATCTCTTCCTGCGCCAGCAAGGCGACGTTCTCCATGGCTTCGGCATGCTTGAGCAGCGCCTGGCCCGAGGGGGTGAGCTCGTAACCCTGAGCGTGCTGGACGAACAGCGCGGTGCCCAGGTGCTTCTCGATGCTCTCGATATGCCGGGCGACGGTGCTGTGGGTAGTGTTGAGGCGCTTGGCGGCGCTGAGCAAGCGGCCGCTGCGCTGCAACTCGAGGAAAAAACGCAGATCGTTCCAGTCGAACATGGGCGTCCTTGGATGTGCTGGCTGTTGAAGCCACCGCGGGATGAACCCGCTCTCACAGTCGGATAGTCGCTGTGCTAAAACGCACAACGGCTGCGCGAAATCTCGTGTTTCCTCCGCGAAATTAATCAATAAGATGGATCGGGACAAGAATAATAATCAGGCGCGAGGTTGCACATGCCATCAGCCGATTCTGTCTACGACTACGTGGTCGTGGGTGCCGGTCCCGCCGGTTGCCTGCTGGCCAATCGCTTGTCCGCCGATCCATCCTGCCGCGTGTTGCTGCTCGAGGCGGGTGGCCGTGACAACTATCCCTGGATTCATATCCCCGTCGGTTACCTCTACTGCATCGGCAATCCACGCACCGACTGGTGCATGAAGACCGAGGCCCAGCCCGGGCTGAACGGGCGTGCCCTAGGCTATCCGAGGGGCAAGGTGCTGGGTGGCTGTTCATCCATCAACGGCATGATCTACATGCGCGGCCAGGCCGCCGACTACGACCGTTGGGCCGAGCAAGGCAACGAGGGCTGGGCATGGAAGGATGTGCTGCCGCTGTTCAAGGCCAGCGAGAGCCACTATGCCGGTGCCAGCGACAGCCATGGCGTCGACGGTGAGTGGCGAGTCGAGCAGCAGCGCTACAGCTGGCCAATCCTCGATGCCTTTCGCGATGCGGCCGAACAGAGCGGCATCGCCAGGACCGACGACTTCAATACAGGCGACAACGCCGGCTGTGGATACTTTCAGGTCAACCAGCGCAGCGGTGTGCGCTGGAACTCGGCCAAGGCATTTCTCAGACCCGTTCTCAAGCGCCCGAACCTGACCGTGCTAACCGGCGTGCAGGTCGACCAGGTATTGCTCGGCAACACCCGCGCTCGGGCTGTAAAGGCGCTGTGGCAAGGTGCATGGCATGAGTTCGCGGCACGCCGCGAGATTATTCTCTGTGCAGGTTCGGTCGGTTCACCCGGGATCCTGCAGCGCTCGGGGATCGGCCCACGCAAACTGCTCGAAGGGTTGGGCATCGCCGTGCGTCACGATATGCCTGGTGTCGGCGGCAACCTGCAGGACCATCTGCAGCTGCGGTTGATCTACCAGATCCAGAACACGCGCACCCTCAACCAGATGGCCAACAGCCTGTGGGGCAAGCTGGGCATGGGCCTGCGCTATGCCTACGACCGCAGTGGACCACTGGCCATGGCGCCAAGCCAGCTGGGCGCCTTCGCCCGTTCGAGCCCAGAGCAAGAGACCGCCAATCTTCAGTATCACGTCCAGCCCTTGTCGCTGGAGCGCTTCGGCGAGCCGCTGCACCGGTTCCCGGCCTTCACCGCGTCGGTATGCAACCTGCGCCCGGCGAGCCGGGGGCGGATCGATATCCGCTCGGCGGACATGAACGCCGCGCCGCTGATCGACCCCAACTACCTCAGCGCCTCCGAGGACCTGCGTGTGGCTGCCGACGCCATCCGCCTTACCCGGCGCATCGTCCAGGCCCCTGCCCTCGCCGCCTTCAAACCCCGCGAGTACCTGCCAGGCCCTGCCCTGCAGAGCGAAGAAGACCTGCACCAGGCCGCCGGTCAGATCGGCACCACCATCTTCCACCCGGTGGGTACCTGTCGCATGGGCAGTGGTGCGCTCGATGTTGTGGATAACCAGCTGCGCGTGCATGGCATTCCGGGCCTACGTGTGGCGGATGCCTCGATCATGCCGCAGATAGTCTCCGGCAATACCTGTTCACCCACGTTGATGATTGCCGAAAAGGCGGCACAACTGATCCTCAAGGGGGCCAACACCCAGACCAACCTCAGCGACAGCAACGCGATACCGACGCCCTGACCCGGGTGTGTGCAACAGCGGCAGCGCGGTCAGCGGCTGCCGGCAGTGGAACAACAAGAATAATCACTGTGGCCCCAAGGGCCGAGGACAGCAACGATGTCGGATTACATCCAGGAACAGGGTGCGGTGGCGAGCAGCCCGAGCCGCCGAGAGGAACGCAAGATCATTTTCGCGTCATCCCTCGGGACAGTGTTCGAGTGGTATGACTTCTTTCTCTATGGCGCCTTGGCGGCGGTGATCAGCAAGCAGTTCTTTGCAGGGGTCAACGACACCACCGCGTTCATCTTCGCCTTGATGGCCTTCGCCGCCGGTTTCCTGGTGCGCCCGTTCGGCGCCTTGGTGTTCGGCCGTCTGGGGGACATGATCGGGCGCAAGTACACCTTCCTGGTGACCATCGTACTGATGGGCCTCTCGACCTTCGCCGTCGGTCTGCTGCCCACCTATGCCAGCATCGGTATCGCCGCGCCGATTATCCTCGTCATACTGCGCATGCTCCAGGGACTGGCATTGGGCGGCGAATACGGCGGTGCGGCCACTTATGTGGCCGAACACGCTCCGTCCGGCAAGCGCGGTTTCCATACCGGCTTCATCCAGTCCACCGCTACGCTCGGCCTGCTGTTGTCGTTGATCGTGGTCCTGGCCAGTCGCTATATCAGTGGCGATGAGTTCGAGACCTGGGGCTGGCGCCTGCCGTTCCTGCTGTCGATCGTCCTGCTGGCGATCTCCACCTGGATCCGCATGAGCATGCATGAGTCGCCGGCATTCGTGAAAATGAAAGCCCAGGGCAAGACCAGCAAGTCGCCGATCCGCGAATCGTTCACCTCCTGGCCAAACCTCAAGGTGGTCCTGACCGCGCTGTTCAGCATCAACGCCGGACAAGCGGTGACCTTCTACACCGCACAGTTCTATGTGCTGTTCTTCATGACCCAGATGCTCAAGATGGACCCGGCCCAGGCCAATACCCTGTTGATCATCAGCGTGGTGATCGGCGCGCCGTTCTTCGTGTTCTTCGGTTGGCTGTCGGACCGTATCGGGCGCAAGCCAATCCTCATGGTTGGGCTGTTGCTGGCCACCGTGTGCTACTTCCCGATATTCAAGGCGCTGAGCCATTACGCCAACCCGCAGATCGACTCCGCCAGCCGGGAAGCGCCCATTGTCGTCAGTGCCAACCCGCAAGGCTGCACCTTCCAGTTCGACCCGGTGGGCAAGGCCCGTTTCGACAGCCCTTGCGACAAGGTAAAGACCTTCCTGGTCAAACAGGGCGTGCCCTACAGCTCGGTCGAGGCTGCCGGCAGCGAAGTGCAGGTGAGCATCGGTGACAAGACCATCAACGGTTTCGACGAGGCGGCCATGCGCAGCGCCATCGAAGCGGCTGGCTATCCGGCCAAGGCCGACCCGGCGCATGTGAACCAGGTGATGGTGGTAGTGCTGATCGTTGCCATGATCCTGATCGCCACCATGACTTACGGGCCACTGGCGGCGGTCATGGTCGAGCTGTTCCCGACGCGGATCCGCTATACCTCGATGTCCCTGCCCTACCATATCGGTAACGGCTGGTTCGGTGGCTTCCTGCCAACGGTATCGTTCGCGTTGGTGGTGTATACCGGGGATATCTTCTATGGGCTGTGGTATCCGGTGCTGATCACCGGGGTGAGCCTGGTGGTAGGGATCTTCTGCCTGAAAGAGACCAAGGACGTTGATATCGATAAGGTCTAGGCAGTACAGATGACACTGCGTGCGGGCTTGTCCCGCGATACCGGCGCAGCCTGTGCCATCCATCGCGGGGCAAGCCCGCTCACACGTACTCGCTATGCCACCATCAAACGAGCAAAAAAACCGGCGTAAAAGCCGGTTTTTTTATAGCGCGAAAAAACTTATGCACGATTTTCGCAAAAACGTCATACATGGAAATAAACAGCCAATTCAATCACTTAGCATGCTTTATCGATCATCCATGCAAAACTTGCTAACAAGTTATCCACAGATCGTCAGGCTGGCTGCTGCTCCGGGTTTTCCGCCAGCGGCGGCAGCGAACCCATGGCTCGCTGGGTCGCTTCGTTCCAGGCCTGGGCGCGGTCGTTCAGCTCGGCGATGGCGCGTGGGCCAGTGCCCACGGCATACATTGGTTCACCGATCACCACCTCGATGGTGCCCGGGCGTTTGCCCCAGCCTTCTCGCGGCCAAAACTTGCCGGCGTTGTGGGCAATCGGCAGTACCGGCAGGCCGGCGTTGACCGCCAGGGCGGTACCGCCACGGGAGAACTTGCCGATCTGGCCATGAGGCACGCGGGTGCCTTCGGGGAAGATCAGCACCCAGGTGCCTTGCTTGAGCAGCTCGTCGCCCTGGCTAGCGACCTGGCGCAGCGCTTCCTTGGGATTCTTGCGATCGATGGCGATCGGCCGCAGCATGGCCATGGCCCAGCCGAAGAACGGCACGTACAGCAGTTCGCGCTTGAGCACCTGGCTAAGCGGCGAGAAATACGCGGAGAGCAGGAAGGTTTCCCAGGTGCTCTGGTGGTTCGACAGGATCACGCAAGGTACTTTCGGTACGTTCTCGGCACCGGTGATCTTGTAGTCGATGCGCAGGATCGTGCGGGCCAGGAACAACGCACAGCGGCACCAGTACACGTTGATGAACTTGTAGCGCTTGGGGAACGGCAGGAAGGGCGCGACGAAGAAGCTCAGCGAGCACCACAGCAGTGAACTGGTGCCCAACAGCAGGTAAAAAAGAAAGATTCTGATCGCCTGCAGGATCGACATAGTGGCATGTACCGTTGCGGGGCGTGCCCGCCTAATGAAAAGTGCGCCGTTTCTGGCGCACTCATTTAAATAAGTTCTCTGGCGATAGCCGCCAGATCGTCGAAAATCAGTGTAGTTTGCGGGACGCCTTTTTCCAGGGTCCTCTCGCCCTTGCCGGTTTTTACCAACACGGGTTGTGCATCGACGGCCAGGGCCGCCTCCAGGTCACCTTTGCTGTCACCGACGAACCACACGCCGGCCAGGGACACCTGGTAATGCTCGGCAATGGTCCGCAGCATGCCGGGCTTGGGCTTGCGGCATTCGCAGCCCTCGTCCGGGCCGTGCGGGCAATGCACGATCAGGCCGACCTCGCCGCCCTGCTCGGCCACCAGCGCGCGCAGGCGCGCATGCATGGCCTCGAGGGTTTGCAGCGGGTAGTAGCCGCGGGCGATGCCGGACTGGTTGGTGGCCACGGCCACCGTCCAGCCCGCCTTGCTCAACTGCGCGATGGCCTCGATCGAGCCGGGAATGGGGATCCACTCCTCCAGCGACTTGATGTAGGCGTCGGAGTCGTGGTTGATCACTCCGTCTCGATCAAGAATCAGCAGTTTCAACGACTTACCCCAGCAGCGAGATATCGGCCACGCCCAGGAACAGACCGCGCAGGCGGCTGAGCAGGGCATAACGGTTGGCGCGTACCTTGGCGTCCTCGGCGTTGACCATCACCGCCTCGAAGAAGGCGTCGACCGGGTCACGCAGGGCGGCCAGACGGGCCAGGGCTTCGCTGTACTGACGCGCCGCGGCCATCGGTTGCACAGCCTGGTCGGCCTGCTGGATGGCCGAGTACAGGGAGAACTCGTTGGCGTTGTCGAAGTACTTGGGTTCGACCTGATCGGCGATGGCGCCTTCGGCCTTGCCCAGCAGGTTCGACACGCGCTTGTTCGCTGCAGCCAGCGCGTCGGCTTCCGGCAGCTTGCGGAAGGCCTGCACGGCCTGTACGCGTTGGTCGAAGTCCAGCGCCGAGCCGGGCTTCAGGGCACGCACCGCCAGGTAGGTGGAGACGTCGATGCCTTCATCCTCGTAGCGCGCGCGCAGGCGGTCGAAGACGAACTCCAGCACCTGCTCGGACAGGCCGGCGGCCTTGACGTTGGCACCGAACTGCTTGACCGCGAACTCGACCGCGACATTCAGGTCCAGATCCAGCTGCTTCTCGATCAGGATACGCAGCACGCCCAGGGCAGCACGGCGCAGGGCGTATGGGTCCTTGCTGCCGGTGGGCAGCATGCCGATGCCGAAGATGCCGACCAGGGTGTCTAGCTTGTCGGCAATGGCCACGGCGGCACCGGTGAGGGTCTGCGGCAGCTCGGCGCCAGCGCCGCGCGGCATGTACTGCTCGTTCAGCGCCAGGGCGACGTCTTGCGGCTCGCCGTCGTTGAGGGCGTAGTAGTAGCCGGCAATACCCTGCATTTCAGGGAATTCGCCGACCATTTCCGAGGCCAGGTCGCACTTCGACAGCAGACCGGCACGACCAGCATTGGCGGCGCTGCCACCGATGTACGGGGCAATGAAGGCGGCCAGCTTGGAGACGCGCTCGGCCTTTTCGAACACGGTCCCCAGCTGAGCCTGGAACACCACGTTCTTCAGGCGTTCGTTGAAGCTTTCCAGGGGCTGCTTCTTGTCCTGCTTGAAGAAGAACTCGGCGTCGGTCAGGCGCGGGCGCACGACCTTCTCGTTGCCCTGCACGATCTGCTTGGGATCACGGCTCTCGACGTTGGCCACGGTGATGAAGCGCGGCAGCAGCTTGCCTTCGCTGTCCAGCAGGCAGAAGTACTTCTGGTTGTCCTGCATGGTGGTGATCAGCGCTTCCTGCGGCACCTCGAGGAAACGCTCCTCGAACGAGCACACCAGCGGCACCGGCCACTCGACCAGGGCGGTTACTTCGTCCAGCAGCGCCGGCGGCACGATGGCCGTGCCTTCCTGCTGCATGGCCAGCTCTGCGGTGCGCTTGCTGATCAGCTCGCGACGCTCGGCAAAGTCAGCCAGCACGTGGGCCTTGCGCAGGTCCTCGACGTAGTTTGCCGGGGTGGTGATGAGTACGTTTTCCGGGTGGTGGAAGCGGTGGCCACGGGATTCACGGCCGGCTTTCTGGGCCAGGATGGTGCAGTCGACGACCTGATCGCCGAGCAACATCACCAGCCACTGGGTCGGGCGCACGAACTCTTCACGGCTGGCGCCCCAGTGCATGCGCTTGGGGATCGGCAGGTCGTTGAGCGAATCCTCGACGATGGTTGGCAGCAGGCTGGTAGTGGCCTTGCCCGGAATGTGCTGGGAGAAGCGCAGCTTCGGGCCGCTCTGGTCGATGTCCGACAGCTCGACGCCGCACTTCTTGGCGAAGCCCAGGGCGGCCTGGGTAGGTTCGCCGTCTTTGAAGGCAGCCTGCACGGGCGGGCCGTCGATGTTGATGCTGCGGTCTGGCTGCTGCACATCCAGCTGGCGGATCAGCACGGCCAGGCGGCGCGGCGCGGCGTAGACCTGCTTGCCGGTGTAGTTCAGGCCGGCGGCCTGCAGGCCTTTCTCGATGCCGGCGAGGAAAGCGTCGCCCAGCGTGGCGAGGGCCTTGGGTGGCAGCTCTTCGGTGCCCAGTTCAACCAGGAAATCTTGAGCACTCATTGTGCAGCCTCCAGCTTAGCCAACACTTCGTCACGCAGTTCAGGGGTGGCCATCGGGAAGCCCAGGCGTGCGCGAGCTTGCAGATAGCTTTGCGCTACGTCCCGGGCCAGGGTACGTACGCGCAGGATGTAGCGCTGGCGCTCGGTCACCGAGATGGCGCGGCGGGCGTCCAGCAGGTTGAAGGTGTGTGAGGCCTTCAGGACCATTTCGTAGGTGGGCAGCGGCAGGTCCAGCTTGATCAGACGGTTAGCTTCGCTTTCGTAGAAGTCGAACAGTTCGAACAGCTTCTCGACGTTGGCGTGCTCGAAGTTGTAGGTCGACTGCTCCACCTCGTTCTGGTGGAACACGTCGCCATAGGTAACCTTGCCGAACGGGCCGTCGGCCCATACCAGGTCGTAGACCGAGTCCACGCCCTGGATGTACATGGCCAGGCGCTCCAGGCCGTAGGTGATTTCACCAGTGACCGGGTAGCACTCGATACCGCCGACTTGCTGGAAGTAGGTGAACTGAGTCACCTCCATGCCGTTCAGCCAGATTTCCCAGCCAAGGCCCCAGGCGCCGAGGGTTGGCGATTCCCAGTTGTCTTCGACGAAGCGAATGTCGTGAACCAGCGGGTCGATGCCGATGGCCTTCAGCGAGCCGAGGTACAGCTCCTGGAAGTTCGCCGGGTTTGGCTTGAGCACCACCTGGAACTGATAGTAGTGCTGCAGGCGGTTGGGGTTTTCGCCATACCGCCCGTCGGCTGGGCGACGGCTGGGCTGCACATAGGCGGCGTTCCAGGTCTCCGGGCCCACGGCACGCAGGAAGGTAGCGGTGTGGAAAGTGCCGGCGCCTACTTCCATATCGTAGGGCTGAAGCACCACACAACCTTGAGCTGCCCAGTAGTTCTGCAGGGCGAGGATCAGGTCTTGGAAGGTACGCACGGCTGGCGTAGGCTGGCTCACGAAATTCACCTGTATCTGGGGATGCGGATGTAAAGAGCGGGAGTATACCCGATTCGCCTCGCCCTCTACGTTATTGGAGCCTTATGCCACGCTGCTTTTGGTGTTCCGACGATCCGTTGTATCAGGCCTATCACGACCACGAGTGGGGAACGCCGCAGCGCGACCCGGCGTTGCTCTTCGAGATGCTTTTGCTCGAAGGGTTCCAGGCGGGGTTGTCGTGGATCACGGTATTGAAGAAGCGCGAGCGCTATCGCGAGGTGCTGGACGGCTTCGATCCGCTGAAACTGTCGCAGCTCAGCGATGAACGCATCGAGGAGCTTATGCTGGATGCTGGCATCATCCGCAACCGCCTCAAGCTCAAGGCCGTGCGCCGCAATGCCCAAGCCTGGCTGGCTGTGGATAACCCCGCCGAGTGGCTATGGTCGTTCGTCGGCGGCGCGCCGAAGATCAACCATTTCCAGGGCCGTGGCGACGTGCCGGCGGTCACCGACGAGGCTAAGGCGATGAGCAAGGCCTTGCAGAAGGCTGGCTTCACTTTCGTCGGGCCGACCATCTGCTACGCCTTCATGCAGGCCACCGGCATGGTCATGGACCACACCACCGACTGCGATCGCTACGCCGCGCTGGTGCGCTGACGGGGTACAATGCGCGCCTTGCTGAAATAAGGAATTCGCCTGTGGAAAAGTTCAAGGGCGCCCTGATGGTCGGGGTGCTGCGCCTGTTTGCCAAGCTGCCCTGGGGCGCCGTGCAGCGCGTCGGCGCCGGTATCGGCTGGCTGATGTGGAAAATCCCCAACGGCTCGCGCAATGTCGTGCGCATCAACCTGGCCAAATGCTTCCCGGAGATGGACCCGGCCGAGCGTGAGCAATTGGTCGGTCGCGCGCTCAAGGACATCGGCAAGTCGTTCGTCGAAAGCGCCTGCGCCTGGATCTGGCCGCCGCAGCGCTCGCTCGACCTGGTCAAGGAAGTGCACGGCCTGGAAGTGCTGGAGCAGGCCCTGGCCTCGGGCAAGGGCGTGGTCGGCATCACCAGCCACCTGGGTGGCTGGGAGGTGCTCAACCACTTCTATTGCAACCAGTGCAAACCGATCATCTTCTATCGCCCGCCGAAGTTGAAGGCGGTGGATGACCTGCTGCGTGAGCAGCGGGTGCAGATGGGCAACCGCGTGGCGCCTTCGACCAAGGAAGGCATTCTCAGCGTGATCAAGGAAGTGCGCCGGGGTGGCCAGGTGGGGATTCCCGCCGACCCGGAGCCGGCCGAGTCGGCCGGGGTGTTCGTGCCGTTCCTGGGTACCCAGGCGCTGACCAGCAAGTTCGTGCCGAACATGCTCGCCGGTGGCAAGGCTGTCGGGGTGTTCCTGCATGCGCTGCGCCTGCCGGATGGTTCAGGCTTCAAGGTATTCCTGGAAGCGGCGCCAGAGGCCATGTACAGCACCGATGTGAATGAATCGGCGGCAGCCATGAGCAAGGTGGTCGAGCGTTACGTGCGCGAGTACCCGAGCCAGTACATGTGGAGCATGAAGCGCTTCAAGAAGCGCCCGGCGGGTGAGGCGCGCTGGTACTGAGATTTTTGGGGGCTGCAAAGCAGCCCCGGCATTCTCAGACCTTGTTCAACTTTTTCAGGAACACCGTCATCTCTTTCTCGGCCTGCTTGTCCCCATGGGCCTGCGCCGCCTCGATCCCCTCTTCCCAGGCCTTGCGCGCGCCAGCCAGATCTCCGCTGAGCTGATACGCCTTGCCCAGCAGCTTCCATGCCGCCGAATACTTGGGGTCCTGCTTCACGCAGCTGGCCAGGTGCACCGCCGCCTCAGCGCCATTGCCCTCGTCCAGCCAGGCCTTGCCCAAGCCAAAGCGCAGCAGCGGGTTATCCACACCCTTGGCCAGCATCTTCTCCAGCGATTCACGCATGCCCTTCCCTCCTAGAAGAAACTCAAGCCCACGTGGAACAGCTTCTCCACGTCCCGAATATGCTTTTTATCCACAACGAACAGGATCACATGGTCGCCCGACTCGATCACCGTGTCGTCGTGGGCAATCATCACTTCGTCCTCGCGGATGATTGCGCCGATGGTGGTGCCTGGCGGCAGGTTGATGTCCTCGATGGCCTTGCCGACCACCTTGCTCGACTTCGAATCGCCATGGGCCACGGCTTCGATGGCCTCGGCCGCGCCGCGGCGCAGCGAATGCACGCTGACGATATCGCCACGGCGCACGTGGGCCAGCAGGGTACCGATGGTGGCCAATTGCGGGCTGATGGCGATGTCGATGTCGCCACCCTGCACCAAGTCGACATAGGCCGGGTTGTTGATGATGGTCATCACCTTGCGCGCGCCCAGGCGCTTGGCCAGCAGCGACGCCATGATGTTGGCCTCGTCGTCGTTGGTCAGGGCCAGGAAGATGTCGGCGTCGGCGATGTTCTCTTCGAGCATCAGGTCCTTGTCCGATGCGCTGCCCTGCAGCACCACGGTGCTTTCCAGGGTATCGGAGAGCTGGCGGCAACGGGCCGGGTTCATCTCGATGATCTTCACCTGGTAGCGGCTCTCGATGGCCTCGGCCAGGCGCTCGCCGATCTGCCCGCCACCGGCGATGACCACGCGCTTGTTGCTCTCGTCGATACGGCGCAGTTCGCCCATCACCGCGCGGATGTCCTTTTTCGCTGCGATGAAGAACACCTCGTCGTCAGCTTCGATCACCGTGTCACCCTGTGGGGTGATCGGCCGGTCGCGCCGGAAGATGGCCGCCACGCGGGTGTCGACGTTGGGCATGTGGGCGCGGATCTGGCGCAGTTGCTGGCCGACCAGCGGCCCGCCGTAGTAAGCGCGGACCGCCACCAGCTGGGCCTTGCCCTCGGCGAAGTCGATCACCTGCAGGGAGCCGGGGTGTTCGATCAGGCGCTTGATGTAGTTGGTCACCACCTGCTCGGGGCTGATCAGCACATCCACCGGAATATGGTCGTTGTCGAACAGTTCTTCGCGAGTCAGATAGGCCGACTCGCGCACCCGGGCGATCTTGGTCGGGGTGTGGAACAGCGAGTACGCCACCTGGCAGGCGACCATGTTGGTCTCGTCGCTGTTGGTCACCGCCACCAGCATGTCGGCATCGTCGGCGCCGGCCTGGCGCAACACCGTCGGCAGCGAGGCGCGGCCTTGCACGGTGCGGATGTCGAGGCGGTCGCCGAGGTCGCGCAGGCGCTCGCCATCGGTATCGACCACGGTGATGTCATTGGCTTCGCTGGCCAGGTGTTCCGCCAGCGTGCCGCCCACCTGCCCTGCGCCGAGGATGATGATCTTCATCCACTACTCCCTACGTTCTTGTGCTTACCGCGAGGCGGCGATCTTGATCAGCTTGGCATAGTAGAAGCCGTCGTGGCCGCCTTCCTGGGCCAGTAGCTGGCGCCCGTGGGGCTGGCGCAGACCGGCCTCGGTGGCCAGGTCCAGCTCGCGGGCACCGGGGGTGCGGGCGAGGAAGGCGTCGATCACTTCGGTGTTCTCGGTCGGCAGGCTCGAGCAGGTGGCGTACAGCAGCATGCCGCCCACTTCCAGGGTCGGCCACAGGGCGTCGAGCAGCTCGCCTTGCAGCGCGGCCAGGGCCGGGATGTCGTCGGCCTGGCGGGTCAGCTTGATGTCCGGGTGGCGGCGGATCACCCCAGTGGCCGAGCAGGGGGCGTCGAGCAGGATGCGCTGGAAGGGCTTGCCGTCCCACCAGCTGGCGGTGTCGCGGGCGTCGCAGGCGATCAGCTCGGCATCGAGCTTGAGGCGGTCGAGGTTCTCGCGCACGCGCGTCAGGCGCTTGGCCTCGAGGTCGATGGCGACCATGTGCGCCAAGCCCGGTTCGGCTTCAAGCAGGTGGCAGGTCTTGCCGCCCGGGGCGCAGCAGGCGTCGAGCACGCGCTGGCCGGGGGCCAGTTCCAGCAGGTCGGCGGACAGCTGCGCGGCTTCGTCCTGCACGCTCACCCAGCCGTCGGCGAAGCCTGGCAGGCCGTGCACGTCGCAAGCCTCGGCCAGGACGATGCCGTCACGGCTGTACTGGCAGGCGCTGGCGCCGATACCGGCCTCGGCCAGCAGCGCGAGGTAAGCGTCGCGGCCGTGGTGGCGGCGGTTGATGCGCAGGATCATCGGCGGGTGGGCGTTGTTGGCGGCGCAGATGGCTTCCCACTGCTCCGGCCAGAAGGCCTTGAGCGCCTTTTGCAGCCAGCGCGGATGGGCGGTGCGCACTACCGGATCGCGCTCCATGCCGGCCAGCAGTGCCTCGCCTTCGCGCTGGGCGCGGCGCAGCACGGCATTGAGCAGGGCCTTGGCCCACGGCTTCTTCAGCTTGTCGGCACAGCCGACGGTTTCGCCGATGGCGGCGTGGGCTGGGATGCGGGTGTAGAACAGTTGATACAGGCCGACCAGCAGCAGCGCCTGCACATCGGCGTCGGCAGCCTTGAACGGCTTCTGCAGCAGTTGCGCGGCCAGCAGGTCCAGGCGCGGCTGCCAGCGGGCGGTGCCGAAGGCCAGGTCCTGGGTCAGGCCACGGTCGCGCTCATCGACCTTGTCCAGTTGCGCTGGCAGCGAGCTGTTCAGCGAAGCCTTGCCGCTGAGTACAGCGGCCAAGGCACGGGCGGCAGCCAGGCGTGGATTCATTGGCCGAGCACCTTGCCACTGGCGAATTTCTCGCGGCGGCTGTTGAACAGGTCGGCGAAGTTGAGGGCCTTGCCACCCGGCAGTTGCAGGCGGGTCAGGCTCAGGGCCTGGTCACCGCAGGCGACCACCAGGCCATCTTTGCTGGCCGACAGGATTTCGCCGGGGGCGCCCTGGGCTGTGGACAAGTTGGCGGCCAGCACCTTCACGCTTTCGCCGTCCAGGGTGCTGTGGCACACCGGCCAGGGGTTGAAGGCGCGGATCAGGCGCTCAAGCTCCACGGCCGGGCGGCTCCAGTCGATGCGCGCTTCGTCCTTGTTCAGCTTGTGGGCGTAGGTGGCCAGGGCATCGTCCTGCACTTCACCTTGCAGGCTGCCATCGGCCAAGCCGGCGATGGCCTGCACCACGGCGCCCGGGCCCATGGCGGCGAGGCGGTCGTGCAGGGTACCGCCGGTGTCCTCGGCGCTGATCGGGGTGACCACCTTGAGCAGCATCGGGCCGGTGTCCAGACCTGCTTCCATGCGCATCACGGTCACACCGCTCTCGGCGTCACCGGCTTCAACGGCGCGCTGGATCGGCGCCGCACCACGCCAGCGCGGCAGCAGCGAGGCGTGGCTGTTGATGCAGCCCAGGCGTGGGATATCCAGCACAGCTTGCGGCAGGATCAGGCCGTAGGCGACCACCACCATCAGGTCCGGCTTCAGTGCGGCGAGTTCGGCCTGGGCGTCGGCGTTGCGCAGGGTCTGCGGCTGGTACACCGGGATGTCATGGGCCACGGCCAGCGCCTTGACCGCGCTTGGCATGAGCTTCTGGCCACGCCCGGCCGGGCGGTCGGGCTGGGTGTAGACGGCCACGATCTCGTACGGGCTGTCGAGCAAAGCCTTGAGGTGTTCGGCGGCAAACTCTGGGGTGCCTGCGAAGACGATGCGCATGGAGTTCTCGCTTCTTGAAAAAGAAAAAGGCTTGCCGGAGCAAGCCTTCTGGAAGGTGGGGATCAGGCTTGCTGGCGGTGCTGCTTTTCCAGCTTCTTCTTGATCCGGTCACGTTTGAGCTGCGACAGGTAGTCGACGAACAGCTTGCCGTTGAGGTGATCGAACTCGTGCTGCACGCACACCGCCAGCAGGCCCTCGCATTCCAGCTCGTACGGCTTGCCGTCGCGGTCCTGAGCCTTGACCCGGACGCGCAGTGGGCGGTCGACGTTTTCGTAGAAGCCCGGCACCGACAGGCAGCCTTCCTGGTACTGGCCCATGTCGTGGGTCAGCTCTTCGACGCTGGGGTTGATGAAGACGCGCGGCTCGCTGCGATCTTCGCTCAGGTCCATCACCACGACTTGCTGGTGCACGTTGACCTGGGTGGCCGCCAGGCCGATGCCCGGGGCCTCGTACATGGTTTCGAACATGTCGTCGATCAGCTGGCGCAACGCGTCGTCAAACACCGTTACCGGTTTGGCAATGGTACGCAGGCGCGGATCGGGAAATTCGAGAATGTTCAAAATGGCCATGGCGGTCAGGCAGTCACTGTGCGGTCGGTTGAAAACTGAGCACACATAATAAAGGGAAACGGTGGACAAGGCACCTGTGAAAGCTCGGCTAGGGTCTTTATGGGCTTGATAGCTGCCATTTAATGGACAGCTTTTCAAAGTATTACCCACAAAGTTATCCACAGGCTGTGCCACGCCGATGGCCCCCTGTCGATCGAGGAGGATCACCCATGAGCACACTCCGTTCTTCGCCTTGCTCGCCTGCCGAACTGGAGGCGCGGCTGCGTCTGCATCGCCTCCCCGACATCGGCCTGCGCCGCTTTCTTACCCTGATCGAAGCCTTTGGCAATGCCTCATCGGCACTCAGTGCGCCGGCCAGTGCCTGGCGTGCGCTGGGGTTGCCAGCCGCCAGTATCGATGCCCGTCGCAGCCCTGAAGTGCGCGACGGCGCATTGGCTGAAATGGCCTGGATAGAGCGCCCTGGCCAGCATTTGCTGATGTGGGACGGGCCTGGCTACCCCGCATTGCTGAGTGAAATCGACGACCCGCCACCCCTGCTGTTCGTCGCCGGTGACCCCGCTTTGCTGGAGCATCCGCAGCTGGCGATTGTGGGTAGCAGGCGTGCTTCACCACCGGCGCTGGATACTGCGGCTGCGTTTTCGCGCTGCCTGGCGCAAGCCGGGTTCACCATCACCAGCGGGCTGGCGCTGGGCGTTGACGGTGCCGCTCATCGGGCCGCGCTGAAAGCCGGAGGGCAGACCATTGGAGTGCTCGGCACGGGGTTGCAAAAACTTTATCCACAGCGCCACCGTGACCTTGCCCGGGCGATGCTCGACAGTGGCAGCGCGCTGGTCTCCGAGTACCCGCTGGATGCCGGGCCGCTGGCCGGTAACTTCCCCAGGCGCAACCGCATCATCAGCGGGCTGTCGCTCGGCGTGCTGGTGGTCGAGGCGAGCATCGCCAGCGGCTCATTGATCACCGCGCGCCTTGCCGCGGAGCAAGGGCGCGAGGTGTATGCCATTCCGGGTTCGATCCACCACCCCGGCGCCAAGGGCTGCCACCAACTGATTCGCGACGGTGCGCTGTTGGTGGAAAGCGTGGAACAGATCCTCGACAGCCTGCGCGGTTGGCAGAACCTGCCGGGCGCGCCTATGGGCAAAGCCGACCATCCCCTGCTCGCCTTGCTCCACGCCGCACCCCACACCAGCGAGGGCCTGGCGCACAGCAGCGGTCAGCCTTTGGCCCAGGTATTGGCCAGCCTCACCGAGCTGGAGCTCGAGGGCCGGGTCAGCAATGAAGCCGGGCGTTGGTTTGCCCGTTCCGGCTAAGTACACTGCGCACACGGCGTTTATGCGGAGAGACGGAAATGGTGAGCAGTTGGCGTGTGCAACAAGCCGCGCGTGAGGTGAAGGCGGGTGCGGTGATCGCCTATCCAACGGAAGCGGTCTGGGGCCTGGGCTGCGACCCGTGGAACGAGGACGCGGTGTATCGCCTGCTGGCGCTCAAGTCGCGGCCTGTGGATAAAGGCCTGATCCTGGTCGCCGACAGCATCCACCAGTTCGACTTCCTGTTCGAAGACTTCCCCCAGGACTGGATCGACCGCATGGCCGCCACCTGGCCGGGGCCGAACACTTGGCTGGTGCCGCACCAGGACCTGCTGCCCGAGTGGGTGACCGGGCAGCATGACAGCGTGGCATTGCGGGTCAGCGATCACCCACAGGTGCGTGAGCTGTGCGCGCTGGTGGGCCCGTTGATTTCCACGTCCTGCAACCCGGCCGGGCGCCCGGCGGCCAAGAGCCGGTTGCGGGTGGAACAGTATTTCCACAAGCAGTTGGACATGGTGCTGGGTGGGGCGTTGGGTGGGCGGAAGAATCCAAGCCTGATTCGGGACCTGGCGACCGGTGAGGTTGTGCGCCCGGGGTGAAGACTCAAGCCCTGTGAGTAACCTTTGTGGGAGCTGGCTTCAGCATTTTCTGATTTTGATCCCCAAGGCTGCCCATCTCGAATGCAGAGAATTATCCTACGCTGCCTGTCGACTGCCATTACTTTCTCAGTGGGAACTCTTGCCTCTAGGCTCCAGACCGTCGCCGAATAACTTGGCGATCGGGTGTGGTAACCCGAGCAGGGAGAGATCTTGGCAGTCTATGGTGGCTGCATGCGGGAGGCCTCGTGCCTGCCGGGTTTTGAGATCTCTCCCGGTTTACCACCCCGTATGCAGCTGCCACCCATCCGTGTGGTAACGGATGCGTGCCGGTCTAGATGCGAGATCTCATGATGAAAAAGATCGTCCCCGATCCACCCCTCCCCAACACCTCCACCCACCCCTTCGGCCGCTGCGATGCTGGCCATCCGCCGCTTTTCACCGTAAACCCCAACATCGAAGCCCATGACGCCCTGGTGCACGTCGCGCTCTATCTGCGCTGCGCCTACGACACCGGCATCAAGGCACTCGACCACCTGCGCGATGAGGGGCGAGGCATGTACTGGTCGAGCCTACATTCGCTGGAAATGGCGGAGGGGTTGGTGGAGGCGATGCTCGATGGCCTCGAGTCGGCGCCAGCGGTCAAGAAATCCACCGGTTGAGATGACGCAATCGCGGGGCAAGCCCGCTCCCACTCCATGATCAGAGTCCGGCGTGGGAGCGGCGGTGCGCCGCTGCGACTTGCCCGCGATAGGGCCTTCAAGGCAGCAGAACAGTCGAGCCCACCGTCCGCCGCGCCGACAACTCACTCTGCGCCTTGGCCGCCTCACTCAACGGATACCGCTGCTGGATATCCACCACCAACTTGCCACTGGCGATCATCGCGAACAGGTCATCGGCCATGGCCTGGGTGTTCTCGGCGTTGTTGGCATAGCTCGCCAGCGTCGGCCGGGTTACATATAGCGAACCCTTCTGCGACAAGATTCCGAGGGTCACCCCGGTCACTGCACCAGAGGCATTGCCGAAACTCACCATCAACCCTCGCGGCCTCAGACAATCCAGCGAAGTCAGCCAGGTATCGGCCCCCACGCCGTCATACACCACCGCGCACTTCTGACCGTCTGTCAGTTCCAGCACACGCTTGGCCACATCTTCATGGCTGTAGTCGATGGTCGCCCAGGCCCCGAGTGCCTTGGCCCGCTCGGCTTTCTCGGGAGAGCTGACGGTACCAATCAGCTTCGCCCCCAGCGCCTTGGCCCACTGGCAAGCCAGCGATCCCACGCCACCGGCAGCGGCATGAAACAGCACGAAATCCCTCGGCTGCACGGCATAGGTCTGCTTGAGCAGGTACTGCGTGGTCAGCCCCTTGAGCATCACCGCCGCCGCCTGCTCGAAGCTGATCGCATCCGGCAGCTTGACCAGGTTAGCCTCCGGCAGTGTATGCACCTCGCTGTAGGCCCCCAGCGGCCCGCCGGCATAGGCCACGCGGTCGCCGACCTTGATCCGGCTGACGCCCTCGCCCACCGCCTCGACCACCCCTGCCGCTTCGGTACCCAGCCCGGAAGGCAGCGACGGCGGCGCATACAGCCCGCCACGGAAATAGGTGTCGATGAAGTTCAGGCCGATCGCATGGTTGCGCACGCGCACTTGCTGCGGGCCGGGCGGGGCCGGGTCGAACTCTACCAACTGCAACACTTCCGGGCCGCCATGCTGGCTGAACTGAATATGCTTGGCCATCACACACTCCTGTCTTTGGGTCGCTCGGTTTGCACGAAAAGTGCCTGCGCGACGATCATGCTGCGTTGAAAACAGGCTCGGAATGCTCATTTGCAACCAGCAAAGTCGAACGCGACTCCGACCGTTCCTCGCCTGTTTTCGCCTTGCCTGATCGCCGCTCGGCGACTTTTCGTACAAACCTTAAAGGCCTTCTATCGGACGCCTTTGCTTGATCGCCGTCAACTGCGGCGCGGGGTTTGCCGGTGGTATGCTACGCGGCGAATTTTCCCCGCTCCTTCCAGGTGACCCGATGACCAGCCGCACCGAGGCCGTGAAAGCCTACCTGCTCGACCTGCAAGACCGCATCTGCACTGCCCTCGAGAACGAAGACGGCGGCGCCCGCTTCGTCGAGGATGCCTGGGTGCGTGATGCCGGCGGCGGCGGTCGCACGCGGGTGATCGGCGACGGCAAGGTGATCGAGAAAGGCGGCGTGAACTTCTCCCACGTGTTTGGCAGCGGATTGCCGCCGTCGGCCAGTGCCCACCGTCCCGAGCTGGCGGGCCGTGGGTTCGAGGCGCTGGGCGTATCGTTGGTGATCCACCCGCACAACCCGCATGTGCCGACTTCCCACGCCAACGTGCGGTTCTTCATCGCCGAAAAAGAGGGTGAAGAGGCTGTATGGTGGTTCGGCGGCGGCTTCGACCTGACCCCCTACTACGGCAATGAAGAAGATTGCGTGCACTGGCACCGCGTGGCCGAGCAGGCCTGCGCGCCGTTCGGCGCCGACGTGTACCCGCGCTACAAGGCCTGGTGCGACCGCTACTTCCATCTCAAGCACCGTGGCGAGCCACGGGGCATCGGCGGCCTGTTCTTCGACGACCTGAACGAGTGGGACTTCGACACCTGCTTCGCCTTCATCCGCGCCATCGGTGACGCCTATGTCGAGGCCTACCTGCCGATCGTCCAGCGCCGCAAGGACACCCCGTACACCCCCGCCCAGCGCGAATTCCAGGAATACCGCCGTGGCCGCTACGTGGAGTTCAACCTGGTCTATGACCGTGGCACCCTGTTCGGCCTGCAGTCCGGTGGCCGCACCGAATCGATCCTGATGTCGCTGCCACCGCAAGTGCGCTGGGGCTACGATTGGAAAGCCGAACCAGGCAGCGAAGAAGCGCGCCTGACCGAGTACTTCCTGCAAGACCGCGACTGGCTTGCCCAGTAAGCCTGTGGAAACCTGAGGATCACCCATGGACCAGTACGTCGTTTTCGGTAACCCCATCGGCCACAGCAAATCACCGCTGATCCACCGTCTGTTCGCCGACCAGACCGGCGAGGACCTGGAGTACGCCACCCTGCTGGCGCCGCTGGACGAGTTCAGCGACTGCGCCCGTGGCTTCTTCAAGCAAGGCTGCGGCGCCAACGTCACCGTGCCGTTCAAGGAAGAGGCCTACCGCCTGTGCGACAGCCTCACCCCACGTGCCAAGCGTGCCGGCGCGGTGAACACCTTGAGCAAGCTGGCCGACGGTACGTTGCAAGGTGACAATACCGATGGCGCCGGGCTGGTACGCGACCTCACCATCAACGCCGGGGTCGAGCTGGCCGGCAAGCGCATCCTCATCCTCGGTGCCGGGGGGGCGGTGCGTGGCGTGCTGGAGCCGATCCTGGCGCACAAGCCGCAGTCGCTGGTGATCGCCAATCGCACGGTGGAGAAGGCCGAGCAGCTGGCCCGTGAGTTCGATGAGTTGGGGCCGGTTGTGGCCAGCGGTTTTGCCTGGTTGCAGGAGCCGGTTGACGTGATCATCAACGCCACCTCGGCGAGCCTGTCCGGCGAGCTGCCGCCGATTGCCGACAGCCTGGTCGAGGCGAGGCGTACCGTTTGCTACGACATGATGTACGGCAAGGAACCGACGCCGTTCTGCCAGTGGGCGAGCAAGCTGGGCGCGGCCAAGGTGCTGGATGGATTGGGGATGCTGGCGGAACAGGCGGCCGAGGCGTTCTTTATCTGGCGTGGGGTTCGGCCTGAGACCGGGCCGGTGCTGGATGAGCTGCGTCGGCAGTTGGCTCGCGGCTGAGGCTGCAATTTTGGGGCTGCGAAGCAGCCCCAGTCATTCCTCAAAGCGAATGGGGCACAGTTCAACCCCCTCCAGCTTCTGCAACTCCTCCACCACCTGCGGTCGTGCCCGTTGCAACGTCAGGCTCCCGCCACTGCGCATCAACCGCCGCGCCTCACGGTGCAACATATCCACACCTGAGTAATCGATGAAATTCACCTGCCTTGCATCGATCACCACGTGTGGTCCCTGGCAGCGCTGAAGGCGCACCTGAAGGTAATGCGCCGCGCCAAAGAAGATCGACCCACCCACCCGCAATACGTCCGCCTCCCCTTCCCGGCTTTGCTGCACCCGTGGCCTCGAGGTGCGCTTGAGGTAGAAGAACAATGAGGCCAGCACCCCGGCATAAATCGCCGTCTGCAACTCCAGCAGCAACGTCGCCGCCGCCGTCAGTGCCATCACCAGGAACTCCGAGCGGCTGACCCGGAACAGCGCGCGAATGCCGCGATGGTCCACCAGCCCCCAGCAGATCAGCAGGATGCTCCCCGCCATCGCCGGGATCGGCAGGTGGGCGATCAGCCCGGCACCGGTCACGGCGAACAGCGCCACCCACAAGGCCGAGAACACCCCAGCCAGTGGCGAGCGGGCGCCGGCATCGTAGCTCAGACCCGAGCGAGTGAAGGAACCTGCGGACAGGTAGCCGGAGAAAAAAGCGCCACCGATATTCGACAGGCCCTGTGCGCGGATTTCCTGGTCAGGGTCAATCAATTGCTCCGAACGTGCCGACAATGAGCGGGCTATCGACAGGCTAGTGACCAGCCCCAGCATGCCCACGGCCACGGCGCTGGGCAGCAGGCGCAGCATCAGTTCCACATCCAGCAGAGGCAGCGGGCTGAAGGGCGGGAGCTGTCCGGTGAACGCAGCCACTCTGGGCACATGGCCGAACACGCCGGGCATTAGCCAGGCCATCAGGCTGACCAGCAGCAGGCTTATCAACAGGCTTGGCCAGCGCGGGCGCCACAGTTTCAGGGCGATACCGATCACCAGCGTGGCCAGGCCCAGGGCCAGCGATGACAGATCAACTTCGCCCATGTGCCCAGCCAGGTCCTGCACAGTCTTCAACGCCGTGGCCTGGCTCGGCAGGTCCATCCCCAGGAGGTTCGGTAACTGCCCAAGGGCGATGACGATGGCGGCGCCGAGGGTGAAGCCCAGCACCACCGAGTGGGAAACGAAATTGACCAGCGCACCGAAGCGCAACAGCCCCAGCAGCAGCTGGAAGATGCCGCCAAGGAAGGTCAGCAGCAGTACCAGAGTTACATAGTCGGCGCTGCCGGCCACGGCCAGGGGGCTGATGCTGGCGTAGAGGACGATGGAGATGGCGGCCGTGGGCCCGCAGATCAGGTGCCAGGACGAGCCCCACAGACAGGCGATCAGCACGGGGACGATGGCGGCGTACAGGCCGTACTCGGCGGGCAGCCCGGCGATCAGGGCGTAGGCAATTGACTGCGGCAGGGCGAGGATGGCGCCGCTCAGGCCCACCAGCAGGTCCTGGCGCAGGCTGCGGCCCGATTGGCGGGGCAGCCAGGTGAGGAAGGGCAGCAGGTGGGTCAGGCGGGGCATGGGGTGTCCTTGAGGTGCATGATCGCTGTAGGAGCGGCTTCAGCCGCGATGCAGGCAACGCGGTGTCTGGTACCCACTGCGCGGGTAATCGCGGCTAAAGCCGCTCCTACAGGTGTTGTGTCGCTTGTTAAGTCATAGTTTGGCCTTTATAGCCTCTAGCGCGTCACCACCGGCTTTGGTGGTCACTCCAGCCAACCACCCTTCCAACAACTGCGGATGCGCTTTCACCCAAGCCTTGGCCGCCTCATCGAAGCTCACCTTCTTATCCACAACCTCGGCCATGATGCTGTTCTCCATCTCCAGCGAGAACTTCAAGTTCCCCAGCAGCTTCGCCGCATTCGGGCAGGCTTGTGGATAACCTTTGCGGGTCAGGGTGTAGACATCGCCCTTGCTGCCGAACCATTTCTCCCCGCCCGTGAGGTAATGCATCTTCAGCTTCACGTTCATCGGATGCGGAGTCCAGCCCAGGAAGGTGATGAACTGCTGCTTCTTCACTGCCCGGTCCACTTGAGCGAGCATCGCCTGCTCGCTGGACTCGACCAGTTTCCACTGGCCCAGGTCGAACTCATTCTTGTCGATGATGTCTTTCAACGACAAGTTGGCCGGTGCGCCTGAACCAATGCCGTAGAGCTTCTTGTCGAACTGCGCAGCGTGCTTGTGCAGGTCGGCGAAGTCTTTCACGCCCGCGTTCCATACGTAATCGGGCACCGCCAGGGTGAACTCGGTGCCTTCCAGGTTTTTCGCCAGTTGCTGCACATCGCCATTGGCGATGAACTTGTCATGGAAGCCCTGCTGCGCCGGCATCCAATTGCCGAGGAAAGCATCCACCCGGCCATCTTTCAGGCCGCCATAGATAATCGGCACGGCCAGGCTGTCGATCTTCACCTGGTACCCCAGGCTTTCCAGGAGCAGCCGGGCCACGGCGTTGGTGCTGGCGATATCGCTCCAGCCGGGGTCGGCCATCTTCACGGTGCTGCATTGCGCGTCGTTGTCGGCGGCGTGGGCCGTGCCCAGGCTCAGGGCCAGGGTGAGCACGGCGGTGGAGAACTTCTGCATGGCGGCCTCTCTTCTCAATCCAGGGGGGCGGGCTGTGGATAACGTGCCTTGCGCTCGAGGTCGTCGAGATCGATATGGTTGCGCATGTACTGTTGGCTGGCGTCCACCAACGGTTGGTGGTCCCAGCTTTTCAGCTTGCCGATGGCCAGTGCCTCGGCCACCAGGCGGCGGCGCCGTTGGCTGGCCAGCACCTGCTGGCGTAGGGCCGGGATATCCCAGCGCTGCCTGGCTTCATCGGCAAATGCCTGCAGCAGCGCCTGGTGGTCCGGGCTGCCGGTGAGGTTCTCCCGCTCGTGCGGGTCGCGGCTCAGGTCGTAGAGTAGCCATGGGTCGTCTTCGCTGTACACGAACTTGTAGGGGCCACGGCGGATCATCATCAGCGGGCCGACCGTGCCTTCGGCCATGTACTCGCCTATTACCTCGTCATGCCCGCCCTGCCCTTGCAGGTGGCCGAGCAGCGAGCGGCCGTCCAGGTGCAGGTGGTTATCCACAGCGCCGCCGGCCAGTTCGACCAGGGTCGGCAACAGGTCGCAGGTGGAAACGCTGGCGCTGACGCGAGCTGGCCCGAAGCGCTTGGGCGCGTGGATCAGCAACGGTACCCGCGCCGACATCTCGAACCAGTGCATCTTGTACCAGAGTCCGCGCTCGCCAAGCATGTCGCCGTGATCGCCCGAGAACACGATCAGGGTGTCGTCGGCCAGGCCGCACTCCTCAAGGGTCTGCAGGAGCTTGCCGATGTTGTCGTCGATGTAGCTGCAGGCACCGAAATAGGCGCGGCGGGCGTCGCGGATCTTGTCCACAGGTAGTGGCTTGTTCCACAGGTCGTAGACCTTGAGCAGCCGTTGCGAGTGCGGGTCCTGCTCGCCCTGAGCGATCTCGTCCTGCGGCAGGGGGATATCCACATCCTCGTACATGTCCCAGTAGTGCTTGGGAATGGTGTAGGGGTCGTGGGGGTGGGTCATGGAGACGGTCAGGCAGAACGGCCGGCCGTCGTCCTCGCGCACATGGTCATAGAGGTACTGGCGCGCCTTGAACACCACCTCTTCATCGAAATCCAGCTGGTTAGTGCGCACGCAGGGCCCGGCCTGCAACACCGAGGACATGTTGTGGTACCAGCTCGGGCGCACCTCCGGTTCATCCCAGTTCACCGCCCAGCCGTAGTCTGCCGGGTAGATATCGCTGGTCAGGCGTTCTTCGTAGCCGTGCAGTTGGTCCGGGCCGCAGAAGTGCATCTTGCCCGATAGCGCTGTGCGGTAGCCGAGGCGGCGCAGGTAGTGGGCGTAGGTGGGCGCGTCGGCGGGGAAATCGGCAGCGTTGTCGTAGGCGCCGATACGGCTGGGTAACTGACCGCTGACCAGGGTGAAGCGCGACGGCGCACACAGGGGGCTGTTGCAGTAGGCACTGTCGAACACCACGGCCTTTTCGGCGAGGCGAGCCAGGTGGGGCATCTTGATCGGCGATGGATTGTAGATGGGCAGCAAGGGCGCGGCCATCTGATCGGCCATGATGAACAGGATGTTGGGTCGCTTCATGGGAGCCTTCCATCGTCGAGAGTTATGGGTACCGCTTGCAATCCAGCATGCGGCTGCGGATAACAGTGGTAAAGCCCATGCCGGACAATGACTGGGATTAGCCAAGCTTATGTTTGAGCACCTTGCCGACCTGCCCCTCGACACCTTGCGCGTGTTCGAGGCCGCCGCCCGCCTGCGCAGTTTCACCGCTGCCGCCGTGGAGCTGGGCACGACCCAGCCGGCGGTCAGCCAGCAGATGAAGCGCCTGGAGGCGCAGCTGGGCACGCGGTTGTTCGACCGGATCTACCGCGGTATCGAGCTGACCGAGGCGGGGTTGCTGTTGTTCGAGCAGGTGCACCAGGGCTTGCAGGCGATGGACGATGGCGTTGCCCAAGCCAGTGGGCGCGGCCAGCGCGAGGTGCTGCAGGTAGCTACCGACTTCGCCTTTGCGGCGTTCTGGCTGATGCCACGCCTGCAGCGTTTCCACGAGGCTTATCCACAGGTGGACGTGAGCCTGGTGACCGGCGAGCGCAGCCAGGCGATGCTGCGTCCGGACATCGATGTGGCGGTGCTGTTCGGTGATGGGCGATTCCATCAGGGCGAGAGCCGCTGGCTGTTCGATGAGGAAGTTTTTCCGGTGTGCAGCCCTCGGCTGATTCATGGCAAACCCTTGTCAGCCGTGGCTTTGCAGAGATTGCCATTGCTGCATTTGAAGGGCGAGCAGGCCAGTCGCTGGTTCGATTGGGCCGGAGTTTTCCGTGGTCTTGGTGTGGACAGCCCTCCTCCGTCCGGTCAACTGCGGTTCGACAACTACACCCTGCTGATTCAGGCCGCGATTGCCGGCCAGGGCGTGGCGATCGGCTGGGCGCACCTGGTGGATGGGCTGGTCGAGCAGGGGCTGCTGTGCCGGCCGCTGGAAGGCAGTTTGCGCTCGAAGCGGGGGTATTACGTGGTGCTGCCGCCACGCAAGCGGCGTGGGGCGTTGATCGAGCGGTTTGTGGATTGGCTGGAGCAGGAGCGCCTGTAATGAGATGGCGTAGACTTCAAGATGTTCGCATTACTGCAATCAGGAGCCACCGTGCAAAGGATCAAGGGCTATCACGCCCACGTGTACTACGACGCATCGACCATGGAACAGGCCCGTGAGCTATGCGAGGAGGCGACGCGGCTGTTCCCCGTGACCATGGGTCGCATGCACCAGAAGCCGGTCGGGCCGCACCCGGACTGGAGCTGCCAGCTGGCGTTCGGGCCGGAGGTGGTGGGGGTGGTACTGCCGTGGCTGGCGCTGTATCGCAAGGGGCTGGTGGTGTTCCTGCACCCGGAAACCGGGGATGAACTGGCGGATCACCGCGATCATGCGATCTGGATGGGGGCAATCAGGCCGTTGGACCTGTCGATTTTCGAAGGCTAGTTGCTTGGGCCGGCAAGCTCCCACGAGTCGTGTGGGAGCCGGCTTGCCGGCGATCGAGGGCGGAGCCCTCGCGCTTAGTTGCGTGCCGCGCGCACACCTTCGGCCAGCGCCGAGCACAGGCTCAGCACATCAGTCACGGCCTGCTCGGCACCCTTGGCCTGGGCGATCTTGTCGACCAGCGCCGAGCCCACCACCACGCCATCGGCCAGGCGGGCGATAGCCGCAGCCTGCTCCGGCGTGCGAATACCGAAACCAACGCTGATCGGCAGGTCGGTATGCCGACGCAGGCGCGCAATGGCCTCGGTCACATGCTCGGTGGTCGCCGAGCCCGCACCGGTCACACCGGCCACCGAGACGTAGTAGACGAATCCGGAACTGCGCTCCAGCACGCGTGGCAGGCGCGCGTCGTCGGTGGTCGGGGTGGTCAGGCGGATGAAGTCGATGCCCGCGGCCTGGGCCGGCGTGGCCAGCTCGGCGTCATGCTCGGGCGGCAGGTCGACGATGATCAGGCCATCGACACCAGCTTCCTTGGCTTCGGCGACGAACTGCTCCACGCCGAAGCGATGGATCGGGTTGTAGTAACCCATCAGCACGATCGGAGTGGTTTGGTTATCCACGCGGAATTCACGCACCATCTGCAAGGTCTTGGCCAGGGTCTGGCCGGCTTCCAGGGCGCGCAGGGTGGCGAGCTGGATCGCCACGCCATCGGCCATCGGATCGGTGAACGGCATGCCCAGCTCGATCACGTCGGCACCGGCGGCCGGCAGGCCCTTGAGGATTTGCAGCGAGGCATCGTAGCCGGGGTCGCCAGCGGTAACGAAGGTGACCAGTGCCGAGCGGCCTTCGGCCTTGAGATCGGCGAAGCGTTGTTCGAGACGGCTCATGCCTGTTTCTCCTGGGCGGCCATGTGGTTCATCACGGTTTGCATGTCTTTGTCGCCACGACCGGACAGGCAGATCACCATCAAGTGGTCCTTGGGCAGGGTCGGGGCGCGCTTGATCGCCTCGGCCAGGGCGTGGGAGCTTTCCAGCGCCGGGATGATGCCTTCCAGGCGGCAGCTGGTGTGGAAGGCGTCGAGGGCTTCGTCGTCGGTGATGCTGACGTATTCCACGCGCTTCACTTCGTGCAGGTAAGCGTGCTCCGGGCCGATGCCGGGGTAGTCCAGGCCTGCGGAAATCGAGTGGGCGTCGGTGATCTGGCCGTCGTCGTCCTGCAGCAGGTAGGTGCGGTTGCCGTGCAGCACGCCTGGTACGCCGCCGTTCAGGCTGGCCGCGTGCTTGTCGGTGTGCACGCCGTGGCCGCCGGCCTCGACGCCGATGATCTTGACGCTAGGCTCTTCGAGGAACTCGTGGAACAGGCCCATGGCGTTGGAGCCGCCGCCGACGCAGGCGATCAGGCTGTCGGGCAGTCGCCCTTCCTTCTCGTGCAACTGGGCGCGGGTCTCTTTGCCGATGATCGACTGGAAGTCGCGGACCATCGCCGGGTACGGGTGGGGACCTGCCACGGTGCCGATCAGGTAGAAGGTGTCATCGACGTTGGTCACCCAGTCGCGCAGGGCTTCGTTCATGGCGTCCTTGAGAGTGCCGGTGCCAGCGGTGACCGGAACGATTTCGGCGCCCAGCAACTTCATGCGGAACACGTTGGCCTGCTGGCGCTCGATGTCGGTGGCGCCCATGTAGATCACGCAGGGCAGGCCGAAGCGCGCGGCGACGGTGGCGGTGGCCACGCCGTGCATGCCGGCGCCGGTCTCGGCGATCAGGCGTTTCTTGCCCATGCGCTTGGCCAGCAGCACCTGGCCGATGCAGTTGTTCACCTTGTGCGCGCCGGTGTGGTTGAGTTCTTCACGCTTGAAGAAGATCTTGGCGCCGCCGCAGTGCTCGGTCAGGCGCTCGGCGAAGTACAGCGGGTTGGGCCGGCCGATGTAGTCGCGCTGGAAGTAGGCCAGCTCTTCGAGGAACTTGGGGTCGGCCTTGGCGGCTTCGTATTCGCGGGCAAGGTCGAGTACCAGCGGCATCAAGGTTTCGGCCACGTAGCGGCCGCCGAACGAGCCGAACAGGCCGTTGGCGTCGGGGCCGGGGCGGTATTGGGTCTGGGTCATGGGGCGCTCCGTAGGCGAAGTAGAGATTCGATGAGCTTTACTCTAACCACGACGTGGTCGGCTGAAAACCGATAAGATTGCGCAAACCTGTCAGGAAAACTCACAAGTAAGATGGCTCAGGACCTTCCTCCCCTCAATGCGTTGCGGGCCTTCGAGGCGACAGCCCGGCTGAACAGCGTCAGCCAGGCAGCAGAAGCGCTTCATGTCACCCATGGCGCGGTCAGCCGGCAGATCAAGGTGCTTGAGGAGCATCTGGGGGTAGCCTTGTTCGTCAAGGATGGGCGTGGCGTCAAACTCACAGATGCCGGTGTGCGTCTGCGCGATGCCAGCTTCGAGGCCTTCGACCGGTTGCGCGGGGTCTGCGCCGAGCTTTCCCGCGATGCCGACGAAGCGCCGTTCGTGCTCGGTTGCTCCGGCAGCTTGTTGGCGCGTTGGTTCATCCCCCGCCTTGGACGCCTGAAAGCCGACCTGCCGGAGCTGCGCCTGCACCTGTCAGCGGGCGAAGGTGACCTTGATCCGCGACGCCCGGGGCTGGACGCACTGCTGGTCTACGCAGAGCCACCGTGGCCGGCGGACATGCAGGTACACGTGCTCGCCGAGGAGCGCATCGGCCCGGTGATGAGCCCGCGCTTTGACGCCTTTGATCGTTTGAAAGCCTCGCCAGCCGTGGCTTTGCAGCATGTTGCCGTGCTCCATACGACCTCGCGGCCGCAGGCTTGGCCTACCTGGGCGCGACAGCATGGGCTGGCGCCCGAGGCGCTGAGTTACGGGCAAGCCTTCGAGCATCTCTACTACTTGTTGGAAGCAGCGGTGGCCGGGCTGGGTGTGGCCATCGCCCCGCAACCGCTGGTGGCGGACGACCTGAAGGCCGGGCGGTTGGCCGCGCCATGGGGCTTTTCCCCCACCAATGCGGCACTGGCCTTGTGGGTACCCCGGCGCGGCGCGGACGGGCGCGCCGAGCAACTGGCGCAATGGCTGCGCCAGGAGCTGCAGCGACAGACGGGTTAGTTACGGCGGCACATCAGGTAGGCGGCCAGCAGACCCAGGGCGCCCACCGCGACACCTGCGGTGGTCCAAGGGTGTTCCTGGGCATAGTCGCGGGTGGCTACGCCGGTTTCGCGGGTGCGGGTCTTCACTTCCTCGTAGGCATCGCTGAGCAGGCTGCGTGAGTGCTTGAGGGCGCTTTCGGCGTTGCCGCGCAGCGTCTTCATGGTCTTCTGCGTTTCTTCCGACGCATCGTGCTTGAGGCCTTCCAGAGTCTTGAGGAGGCTTTCGATCTCGGCTTCCATGCTTTCCAGTGAGGTTTTGCGCAACGCATTGCGTGCCATGTCGACTCTCCTTGCTGAGGGGGGATGTACAGGTTGCGACTGCGCAGCTGGGTGAAAGTGCGATCGAACTTTCCCCTGCGGCGATCGCTCGCAGGTAAACCGGGCCTGTGCTGCTAGGCTCAAGCCACTACCACTCAAGGAGAGCGCTCATGTCGGATCATCACACCTACAAGAAGATCGAGCTGGTCGGGTCTTCGCCCACCAGCATCGAAGAAGCGATCAACAATGCCCTGGCCGAGGCCGGCAAGAGCATCAAGCACCTGGAATGGTTCGAAGTGATCGATACCCGCGGGCATATCCGTGACAACAAAGCCGCGCATTTCCAGGTGACGCTGAAGGTTGGGTTCCGCATCGCCAACAGCTGAAACCAAGCTGGGCTAGGCTCGCCCGGCGTGTTGGGGTATCAAGGTTGCAGGGCGCGTGCTTCGCGCCCTTTTTGTCTTTGATCTGTACAAGGAAAGCGATCGATGAAGAAATTGATTCTGGCCGTGGGGCTGATGGTGTTGGCTGGCGGTGCGATGGCGGCGGGCAAGCCGTGCGAGGAACTCAAGGCTGAGATTGCGGCGAAGCTCGATGCCAAAGGGGTGAAGGGGTACTCGCTGGAGATCGTCAACAAGGGCGAGCCGGCCGGCAAGGTAATCGGCAGCTGCGAGGGCGGGACCAAGGAAATCGTCTACCGCCGCGGCTGATCGAATCCTTATCGCGCGGCAAGTCGCAGCGGCTTGCCCCGCGATTGAGTTCACTCGGCCTTGAGTGCCTGCGCCATCAGCTCATAGGACTTGATCCGGTCCGCGTGCTCATACAGGTCACTGGTAAAGATCAGCTCGTCCGCCCCCGTCTGCTCCAGCAACACCTCGACCTTCGCCCGCACCTTCTGCGGGCTGCCGATCATCGCCAGGCCCAGGAAGCTGCTCACCGCATCACGTTCATGGGGCAGCCAAAGGCCATTCATGCTCTCGACGGGCGGACGCTGCATCAGGCTCTGGCCACGGATCAGCGCGAGGATGCGCTGGTACACCGAGGTGGCCAGGTATTCGGCCTTTTCGTCGGTTTCAGCCACCACCATCGGAATGCCCAGCATCACGTAAGGCTTGTCCAGCGTCGTCGACGGTTTGAAATGGTCGCGATAGATGCGGATCGCCTCGTGCATGTAGCGCGGCGCGAAATGCGAAGCGAAGGCGTAGGGCATGCCGCGCATGCCGGCGAGCTGGGCGCTGAACAGGCTGGAGCCGAGCAGCCACATGGGTACCTCGGTGTCGTGGCCGGGTACGGCGATGACCTTCTGGTCGTCGGTGCGCGGGCCCAGGTAGCGTGACAGTTCCTCGACATCGTCCGGAAAGTCGTCGGCGCTGCCGGAGCGCTCGCGGCGCAAGGCGCGGGCGGTCATCTGGTCGGAGCCCGGGGCGCGGCCCAGGCCCAGGTCGATGCGGCCTGGGTACAGGCTGGCGAGGGTGCCGAATTGTTCGGCGATTACCAGCGGTGCGTGGTTGGGCAGCATCACCCCGCCAGAACCGATGCGGATGGTCGAGGTACCCCCGGCGAGGTAACCGATCAGCACGGCGGTGGCCGAGCTGGCGATACCGTCCATGTTGTGATGCTCGGCGACCCAGAAGCGGTTGTAGCCGAAACCCTCGACGTGTTGCGCCAGGTCCAGCGAATTGCGCAGCGATTGCGCCGGGCTGCCGTCGGCGCGTACGGGCACCAGGTCGAGGGTGGAAATCTTCAGGTCTCGCAGGTGCGTCATTGGAGCCTCCGCTACAGGTGGTTGGCCATGGGCCTTCTGGACTCTGTATGGGCATATTCGCTGGATTCAATGCCTTCTTGCAGATTGATCTGAACTTGGCGTGGGCCTGGTCCTCAGAACCTTAGACACCCCAACCCTGTGACAGGAGGCAGCATGAAGAAGACAGCATCGGCGGTCTGGCAAGGTGGCCTGAAGGATGGCAAGGGCCAGATCTCCACTGAAAGCGGCGCGCTCAAGCAAGCGCCCTACGGCTTCAACACCCGTTTCGAAGGCACGCCTGGGACCAACCCGGAAGAGCTGATCGGCGCTGCCCATGCCGGCTGCTTCTCCATGGCGTTGTCGATGATGTTGGGCGAGGCGGGATTCACGCCTGAACGGATCGACACTCACGCCGAGGTGAGCCTGGACAAGCAGGCTGATGGCTTTGCCATCACCGCCGTTCACCTGACCCTCAAGGCCACCGTGCCTGGGGCCAGCGATGCGCAGTTCCAGGAAATCGCCAACAAGGCCAAGGCCGGCTGCCCGGTATCCAAGGTGCTGAACGCAACTATCAGCCTGGATGCCACCCTGCTTTCCTAGGCTCTGTATGAAAAGCCTTGATACTCGGTGATGCTGCGTTGAAAACAGCCTCGGAATGCTCATTTACAACCCGTAAACTCCGCTTCCTCGGCTGTTTTCGCCTTGCCTGACCTTCGTCTCAAGACTTTTCATACAGACCCTAGGAGGCGCAACGGCGGCGGTTTCCTGTAGTCTAACCAGCGTTGGCAGCTCGTCTGCCCTGCCTCAGGAGCCGTTCCATGATCCGCGTAGCATTTGGTGTGCTGGCTTCCCTGCTGGCCACCGCCGCCCTGGCCGCGCCCAAGCCGTGCGAGGAACTGAAGGCCGAGATCGAAGCGAAGATCCAGGCGAACAAGGTTTCCTCCTACACCCTGGAGATCGTGCCCAACGCCGAGGTCAGTGACCCCAACATGATCGTTGGCAGCTGCGATGGCGGCACGAAGAAGATCATCTACCAGAAGAATGATCGGTAAGGCTCGACAGTCGGGGCTGCACAGCAGCCCCACCATCGATCAAGGAATGCAGGTGACGTTGCTCGGCTCGTTCACCACCACCTTGCGGCTGGCGTCGTACAGCAACACCTGCGGCTGCATCGCCGGAGCCCGGGCCTCCAGGCGGTAACGCTCGCCCGCCTTGAAATCATTGTAGCGCACGGTCAGGTAGCAGGTCCGCTCGGTCGGGTCGGTACTGAAGCCACCGGCGTAGATCTCGTAGTCGAAGCGCACCACCAGCTCATGCCGGCCCGGCGTCACCTGGAAATAGCGGCCGTCGTCGAGGCGCTTGCCGTCCAGGCGGTCGGCCATGAGGGTGCGACCGGGGGTGATGGTGTACATGTCGATCCAGGCCTTGCCGGGGTCGGCGGGGGGCAAGGGGCTGGCGCAAGCCCCCAAAGCACTGAGGGCCATCAGCATCATGGGCTGGCGCATGGTGAAACTCCCGCTCGCGGTTCACAGGCTACAAGCATAGCGCCGTTCGCGGTGTTCAGGTGCGCTGGCAGCCTGCCGGTTCGCCCTGGCCGATCAGCTTCTGGCGCTGGTCGTAGAGTTTGATCCACGGCCGGAAGCCGATGCTGCCGGCTTGCATCTGGTAGCGCTGGCCGGCGGTGAAGTCCTTGAAGGTGAGGTTGAGCTGGCAGTCGCGCCACAGCGGCTCCTCTACCGGGCCGATGTTGCTGGGCGTCACGGCGAACTGGTAGCGCACGGTCAGTTCATGGTTGCCGGGCTGTACCTCGAAATAGCGGCTGTCAGCCCAGTCCCGTTCATCCACTTGCAGGGCGTGCAGCGAATCGTTGTCACCCGGTGCCAGGTCTACCCAGGCTTGATTCGGGTCCGGGTCGGGCAAGGTGGAACACCCGGACAACAGCACGAGCGTGCCGACCGCAAACAGTGTACGCATGGCAAAGCTTCCCCTTGGCGAGATAGTCTTGGTCGCATTCGGCCGACGAGCGAGATAGACAGCCTCGATGTTTGGACTTTTTCTTTTCATGCGCTGCAGCCGTCGGGCTCTCGACCGCGTTTTCACCCGGTTTGTTCCCGTGACGCTGGCTGTCCTGCTGAGCGGTTGCTCCAGCGTGGGCTATTACGGTCAGCTGGCCGAGGGGCAATGGCAGCTGTTGCGGGCACGCCAGCCGCTGGATCGGGTGATTGCAGACCCTGCCACCAACCCGGCCTTGCGGCAGCGCCTGCTGTTCGCCGAAAAAGCCCGGGCCTTCGCCAGCGCGCAACTGAAGTTGCCGGACAACGGCAGTTATCGGGTGTATGCCGATCTCGGCCGGCCATACGTGGTGTGGAACGTGTTCGCCACCCCGGAGCTGTCATTGCAGCCGGTGACCCATTGTTTCCCCATCGCCGGTTGCGTGGCCTATCGCGGTTACTACCGCCAGGGTGCCGCCCGCGGAGCGGCGGCGCTGATGCGCCAGGACGGGCTGGATGTCTATGTCGGGGGCGTGGAGGCCTACTCCACCCTGGGCTGGTTCGACGACCCGATTCTTTCGACCATGACCGGCTGGGGCGAGGAGCGCCTGGCCACGGTGATTTTCCACGAGTTGGCGCATCAACGCTTCTACGTACAGGACGATACCGAGTTCAACGAATCGTTCGCGTCGTTTGTCGAGCAGGAGGGCACCCGGCAATGGCGCGCGGCGCGCGGGTTGGCGGCGGTCGAGGAGCATGGCGCCGGGCAACGCGACGCCTTCATACGCCTGGTGCTCGCCAGCCGCGAGCGTCTGCAGGCGATCTATGCCGGGCCGCTGGATGCAGCGGGCAAGCGGGCGGCCAAGCAGGCGGAGTTCGAACGGTTGCGGCGCGAATACCGAGAGGTGCGGGATCGGGATTGGGCTGGGGATCGGCGTTTCGATGCCTGGATGTACGGGCCGATGACCAATGCGAAGTTGTTGCCATTTGGCCTGTATGATCAGTGGGTGCCGGCTTTTTCGCAGTTGTTCAAAGAGGTTGGTGGGGATTGGCTGCGGTTTTATGAGCGGGTGGAAGCGCTTGGAAAATTGCCGATCGAGCAGCGCAAATTGGCGTTGGCAGCGCTGGCCTCATCACGGGGCAAGCCCGCTGCCACGACAGCGCGTGGGTGCGGGCCTGATCCGCGATAAAGCGGGATCAGCGCACGAATGCCTGGTGCAACTCGGCCAGCGTCTCGAAGTGGAACGCCGGCGCCTCGGCCTCGAGTTCTTCCCGGCTGCCGAACCCATAGCCCACCGCGACGGCCTGCAAACCGTTGCTGCGCGCACCGATCAGGTCATGCTTGCGATCCCCGATCATCAAGGTCTGCGTCGGATCCAGCCCCTCCTCGTCCAGCAGGTGGCGAATCAGTTCCACCTTGTTGGTACGCGTGCCATCGAGCTCACTGCCGTAGATCACCTTGAAGTGATGGTCGAAGGCGAAATGCCGGGCGATTTCACGGGCGAACTCCCAAGGTTTGGAGGTGGCGATGTACAGGGTGCGGCCCTGGCCATTGAGCGCTTGCAGCAACTCGGGCACGCCGTCGAACACCAGGTTTTCGTACAGCCCGGTTACCTTGAAGCGCTCGCGGTAGAAGTTCACCGCGTCCCAGGCCTTGGCCTCGTCGAAGGCATAGAACTGCATGAACGCCTGCAGCAAGGGCGGGCCGATGAAGTGCTCAAGGCGGGTAAGGTCTGGCTCGTCGATGCCCAGCTTGGCCAGGGCGTACTGGATCGAGCGGGTGATGCCCAGGCGCGGGTCTGTCAGGGTGCCGTCGAGGTCGAAGAGGATGTTCTGCTGGTGCATGGTGTTCTCTGCAGTCGGATTCATTCCGGGAGGTCGTAGGCTTCGGCCAGGTGCTGGTCCTTGAGCTTGACGTAGTTGCCGGCGCTGTAGGGGAAGAACGCGTGTTCCTGCTCGCTCAGCAGGCGCACCTGCTTCACCGGGCTGCCCATGTACAGGTAGCCGCTGACCAGGCGTTTGCCGGGTGGCACCAGGCTGCCGGCGCCGATGATCACTTCGTCCTCGACGATGGCGCCGTCCATGATGGTGCTGCCCATGCCGACCAGGATGCGATTGCCCAGGGTACAGCCATGCAGCATGACTTTGTGACCGATGGTCACCTCGTCGCCTATGATCAGTGGGTAGCCATCGGGGTTGAACGGCCCGGCGTGTGTGATGTGCAGCACGCTGCCGTCCTGCACGCTGGTACGCGCGCCGATACGGATCCGGTGCATGTCGCCGCGTACTACGGTCAACGGCCAGATCGAGCTGTCCTCGCCGATCTCGACGTCGCCGATGACCACCGCCGAACGGTCGACGAAGGCCCGTGGTCCCACTTTCGGCGTGTGTTCCCGAAACGTGCGGATGGCCATGATAGTGTTCCTCTGCAATGCCGATAGGCAGGCTGCCTGCTGCGGTCGGCGTCGATTGTAATTAAGATGGTCCCGTGTTTCTCCTGCCAAGGTACCCGAACCGTGAGTGCGAACAACCCGCTGCTGCAGTCCCATGATCTGCCGCCCTTCTCGGCGATCCGCGCCGAGCATGTGCTGCCGGCGATCGAGCAGATCCTCGCCGACAACCGCAAGGCCATCGCCGAGATCCTTGAGAAGCAGGGCAAGAACCCGACCTGGGCCGGCCTGGTGCTGGCAATGGACGAACTCAACGACCGCCTGGGCGCCGCCTGGAGCCCGGTCAGCCACCTCAACGCGGTGTGCAACAGCCAGGAACTGCGCGAGGCCTACGAGTCGTGCCTGCCGGCCCTGAGCGCCTATTCCACCGAACTGGGCCAGAACCGTGCCCTGTTCGAAGCTTATGAAGCCCTGGCCGCGAGCCCTGAAGCCGCCAGCTTCGACGTGGCGCAGAAAACCATCATCGACCACGCCCTGCGCGATTTCCGCCTGTCGGGCATCGACTTGCCGGCCGACAAGCAGCAGCGCTACGCCGAGGTGCAGAGCAAGCTCAGCGAACTGGGCAGCCGCTTCTCCAACCAACTGCTCGACGCCACCCAGGCCTGGACCAAGCACGTCACCGACGAAGCCGCGCTGGCCGGCCTGACCGACTCGGCCAAGGCGCAGATGGCCGCCGCAGCGCAGGCCAAGGGCCTGGACGGCTGGCTGATCACCCTGGAGTTCCCCAGCTACTACGCAGTGATGACCTACGCCAGCGACCGCGCACTGCGCGAAGAGGTGTATGCCGCCTACTGCACCCGTGCCTCCGACCAGGGCCCGAACGCCGGCCAGTTCGACAACGGCCCGGTGATGGAAGAGATCCTCGACCTGCGCCAGGAGCTGGCCGGGCTGCTGGGTTACAAGAACTTCGCCGAGCTGAGCCTGGCCACCAAGATGGCCGAGTCCAGCGACCAGGTGCTGAGTTTCCTGCGCGACCTGGCCAAGCGTTCCAAGCCATTCGCCGCCCAGGACCTGGAGCAGCTCAAGGCCTATGCCGCCGAGCAGGGCACCGCCGAGCTGGCCAGCTGGGACGCCGGGTACTTCGGCGAGAAGCTGCGCGAGCAGCGCTACAGCGTGTCCCAGGAAGCGTTGCGCGCCTACTTCCCGATCGACAAGGTGCTGTCCGGCCTGTTCGTCATCGTGCAACGCCTGTACGGCATCGAGATCAACGAGCTCAAGGGCTTCGACAGCTGGCACCCGGACGTGCGCCTGTTCGAGATCATGGAAAACGGCCAGCACGTCGGCCGTTTCTTCTTCGACCTCTATGCCCGCGCCAACAAGCGTGGCGGTGCCTGGATGGATGGCGCCCGCGACCATCGCCGCACCGCCAATGGCAGCCTGCAGAGCCCGGTGGCCAACCTGGTGTGCAACTTCACCCCGGCCACGCCCGGCAAGCCCGCGCTGCTCACCCACGACGAAGTCACCACCCTGTTCCACGAGTTCGGTCACGGCCTGCACCACCTGCTGACCCGTATCGAGCATGCCGGCGTGTCCGGCATCAACGGCGTGGCCTGGGATGCGGTGGAGCTGCCGAGCCAGTTCATGGAGAACTGGTGCTGGGAGCCCGAGGGCCTGGCGCTGATCTCCGGCCACTACGAGACCGGTGAGGCATTGCCCCAGGACCTGCTGGACAAGATGCTCGCGGCGAAGAACTTCCAGTCCGGCATGATGATGGTGCGCCAGCTGGAGTTCTCGCTGTTCGACTTCGAGCTGCACGCCACCCATGGCGACGGCCGCAGCGTGCTGCAGGTGCTCGAGGGCGTGCGTGACGAGGTCTCGGTGATGCGTCCGCCGGCCTACAACCGCTTCCCCAACAGCTTCGCGCACATCTTCGCCGGCGGTTATGCGGCGGGTTACTACAGCTACAAGTGGGCCGAAGTGCTGTCGGCCGACGCCTTCTCGCGCTTTGAGGAAGAAGGTGTGCTCAACGCCGAGACCGGTCGCGCCTTCCGCGAAGCCATCCTGGCCCGTGGCGGTTCCCGAGAGCCGATGGTGCTGTTCGTCGACTTCCGTGGCCGCGAGCCTTCCATCGATGCATTGTTGCGCCACAGCGGCCTCACCGAGGACGCTGTGGCATGAGTGAGGTAGCCTTGAGCAAGAGCAAGCGACGCTTCATCGCCGGGGCGGTATGCCCGGCATGCAGCGAGATGGACAAGCTGATGATGTGGAACGAGGACGGCGTGCCGCACCGTGAGTGCGTGGCCTGCGGGTTCACTGACACCCTGAACGAACAAGGCCTGTCGGTACCCAGCGAGCTCGGCACCCGGGTCAATCACCTGGCGCCGAAAGCGCCGCCGGCCAAGGTGCAGACCGTGCAGTTCTTCCCCAATCCGAAGCTGAAGAAGCCTTCGGAATAACGACCTTTCGGGCGCCCTCGGGACGCTCTTTGGGGGCAGGGTAGATATTGCTGCCTGTCCCGCTTGGGTGGGTCACTAAGGTGTAGGTCCTTTGACCCGCACCGAGATGCACGATGACCCATCCCTTTGTTTTTCTTCCTGGCGGGCTGCTTGATTACGCGTCGTTGCGGCCCGAGCAGCTCGAACCGGCTGTTCGTCAGATTCATGATGCCAACCTGGTAGCGCTTGAGCGGATCGTTGCCGATCAGGCGCATTTTCCTGGATGGAATGACCTGGTCCTGGCAATCGAGCGGCTCGACCAGCGGCTGGAGGACACTTTTCACTCACTGGTCCCCCTCGCTTACGAGGGCGAGGATTGGGCCGATGCCGTGGGTGCCTGCCATGGTTTGCTCGGCGGCTGGAAGCGGTCTAAGCATGAATATCCGGGGCTGTTGCAGGCCTATCAACGCATCGACGAGGCGACACTCGACACTGAGCAACGTGTGGTGCTGTCGAGGATTCTCAGGGACTTTCGCCTGGGTGGCTTTCAACTGGGTGGCGCTGAACGAGCCCAATTGCGCGCGACCGAAGCCGCCATAAGCGGGCTCGAACGGCAGTTCATGGACAATCTCAGCGGCGCCCGAAGTGCCGGTGCACGTTTGTTGTCCGATGAATCGCAATTGAGTGGCCTTGACGGACCCCAACGGCAGCGCCTGCGTGACAAAGCCCAGGAAGAGGAGCTTGTTGCCGCTGACCGAAAACTGACCCAGTAGAGGCTGTTCTGCCGACTGAAAACTGACCCAGGTGTTCAACTGCTTCTGCTCAATTTTTGAGCAGGAGAACACAGGGTGATCAGTATGGAAATG
>Ga0247725_1000189_pt1 | contig 66324 bp, 61 predicted proteins | sample OKSTACKMCFT3sol_FD_183021 | JGI IMG/M metagenome (GOLD analysis project Ga0247725, IMG submission 183021) | Subsurface sediment microbial communities from gas well in Oklahoma, United States - OK STACK MC-FT3-sol | ecosystem: Environmental > Terrestrial > Deep subsurface > Rock core/Sediment...
CGCTTCACTTTTGAGCCTTTCGATCCCACCGCGCTGCGAGGCGGCCATTTTAGTGATTTTCAATCTCGTGTCAAGCGATGTTTTGCATCATTTTTCACTTCATTTCAAAACCACCCCAGAGCTGCTTCCGCACTACCCCGTTGGCATGGCGCGCATTATAGGGAGTTTTTGACAGCGCGCAATACCAAATCTTAGTTTTTTGAGGCTTTGGCGATCGTTTGCTGGTTAAACCGTCAATATGGGCAAAATAGCTCCAAAAACAATATCAGTAACTATGCATTTAATAGTTGGCTGCTTAAGAACTAGTCGCTAATATGAAAGAGCTTTAAGTATTTATATGTATTTACTCTGACTCTTTCATCTTTATTACTTAGGAAATCTCTATGTTAGCTAATTTACAACGATCCTTACCTTTTACTCTGGCGTTAGCCATCATCGTTTATCTGGTTCTACTGTTAATCCCTGATCTTGCTTTAAGCGCTTCTGTATTAGTTGCAGTAGGTGTAGTGCTGGGTGGTGTATTGGTGCCAATTCTGGTTGAAGTAAAAGGTTCAACTCTTGATAGCACAGGCCCACATGCTGCAGCCAAAACAAACTACGATGGCGAAACCGCTACTTTATATGTAGGTAATTTACCTTACCGCGCTAATGAAGACGCTGTGCGTGAGTTGTTTCAAAAGTTTGGTGTAGTCGTCAACGTACGTTTGATGAAAGATCGCCAGACAGGCCGCCGCCGTGGTTTTGGTTTTGTTGAAGTGGCAGCGAAAGATGCCAATAAGATGATCCAAAAGTTAAACGACTTTGCGTTTCAGGAGCGTACTTTAAAAGTGCGTGAAGCCAAAGAACGCCAAGACGGTGACGATAACGACGAATAAGTTAGTCCTGATATAAATCTGGCCAGCAGCTCTGCTGGCCAAATCCCATCTGTTTGACTCTTAACTTTTGCTGCTCTGTCAGTTCTTGTGTTGCAATAAAACAATCCTGCTTCTTCTCTTTATATGGAGAAATGATCGCTGCGGCTAAATGTTGTACTCGTCTGGCTATCGCATCGGCTGTATCAAACAGCTTTGGTGCTTTCGTAAATGCCAAACGGATCTCTTGAGCTAAAAAAGGAAAATGGGTGCAGCCCAGGATAATAGCTTTAGGCGCAAACTCATTTAAGCCACTCTCTCTGATCACTTCAGCCACTTCGGCTTTCACATCAGCACCTTCCCAAACTTTTTGCTCCGCCAGCATCACCAATTCACTACTACCAACCAATTGCACCTGACTCTGACCTGCATAGTCAGCGACCAGCTTCTGTATATAGTAGCCTTTGGCTGTGGCAGGAGTGGCCAGCAACGCCATTTTTTCGCCAGCGCAATATAAAGCAGCAGGTTTAATGGCCGGTACTACACCAACAAAAGGCAAGTCAAACTGCTGGCGTAACCAATCAACGGCCTGAGTCGTAGCTGTATTGCAGGCGATCACAATCAGATCGACCTGATGAGTCAGCAGATGCTCGGTCAGCTGCTTTAAGCGTTGGCGGATAAATAACTCCGACTTAGTGCCATAAGGCAGGTACCTGTTATCCATCATGTAGAAGTAGTCAGCAGGCACTAAAACACGCACCGCCTCTAATATAGAAAGACCACCCACGCCACTGTCGATAAAACCTATACGCATGCCATATCTTCTGAAAAACCGCCTTAAAAGCTCTGGCGCTATTTTGCCAGACATTCGCTCGCTAAGGCAGTTGCTCTGCTACTTTTATCTGCAGCTTGCTTTTGCTGATAGACATTCAGGCAAAAGCCCTTAGAATAGGCCGCTTTTTCGACAACAGGTGACAGGCAATGGCTTTAGGGCAAGTATTTCCGGATTTATATGAAACTCAACTGGCAGAAAAGCAAGCTGGTATAGAGCAGCTGTTTGCCTCTTATACTCTGCCAAAGTTAGAGTTGTTCCGCTCCGAACCCAGCCATTATCGTCAACGTGCTGAATTTCGGGTCTGGCATGAAGGGGACGATTTGTTCCATATTATGTTTGACTCTGAAACCAAGCAAAAACAGCGCATTGATTACTTCCCTGTTGCCTGCAAACAAATAGCCGATTTTATGCCTGTACTGCTGGAAGAGCTGAAAAAGCGTCCGGCGCTGCGGAACAAGTTATACCAGATTGATTACCTGAGTGGCTTAAGTGGCGAACTGTTGGTTTCTCTTATTTATAAGAAGCCATTAAGTGACGACTGGGCTGAACAAGCTGCCTTGTTAAAAGCTGAGTTAGCAGCAGAGTGGCCGCTGGACTTTATAGGTCGCTCGCGCAAACAAAAAGTGTTGGTGCATCGCGACCATATTATTGAAAAGCTAAAGGTGAAAGATCGTACTTTAAGTTACCAGCAAATTGAAAACAGCTTTACCCAGCCTAACGCCAAAGTGAATCAACAGATGTTGGAGTGGGCCTGTGATATTTCCAGCCAACTCAAAGGCGACTTACTGGAGCTTTATTGTGGCAACGGCAATTTCTCGCTGGCCCTGACGCCTTATTTCCGTAAGGTGGTCGCTACAGAGATTGCCCGCAGCTCGATTAAATCAGCGCAGCTGAATATAGAAATGAACCAGGTGACGAATTTGCAGGTGCTGCAGATGTCAGCTGAAGACGTTAGCGCAGCCATGGCAACAGGCAAGCAGTTAAAGACTTTGGATTTATCAAAGCTACAACTGGATACTATTTTGGTTGACCCTCCACGGGCTGGTTTAGATCCAGCCACTGAAGCTTTTGTCAGCCAGTTTAACGATATTATTTATATCTCCTGTAACCCTGTGACTTTAGAGCAGAACTTACAGCAGCTGAGCAAAACTCACGAAATCAAAGCTTTTGCTTTATTCGATCAGTTCCCCTATACCCACCATATTGAATCAGGTGTCTGGTTGCGCAAACTTAATCCTTAGGTTTGCGGCCATAGCTGGCGGCACCATGAGCCATCCAGCGTAACTGCATGATAGTACGCTGGGTGATTTGTTTGCGTTGCTCCGCTGTAGCATCCAGCGCATCGGCTCCGGCATGAAAAACTAAAATCACCATAGCTTCGGCCTGCATCTGAGCAAACTCCGCCGGACAATCTGTTTCTTTACGCAGATAATCCGCCAGCTCAGCACCAAAATGATAAATCTCCCGGGCGACCGCGCTACGAAAAGCTGCCGATGTGCCTGAGCGCTCCCGCAGCAGCAACCGAAACACGTTGCTGTGGCCAGTGACAAACTCCATAAAGGTTTCAATCGAGGTGCGGATCACACTGCCATTGGCTTCGATACGGTGGCGGGCCTGACGCAATAACTGACGAAGCATCAACCCAGCCTCGTCCACCAGGGTTAAACCTAATTCATCCATATCAGTAAAATGGCGATAGAAGGACGTTGGTGCTATACCAGCTTCGCGCGTTACCTCACGTAAGCTTAAACTTGAATAACCTTTATCGGCACTCAACTGCTGGAAAGCTGCGTCTATAATGGCGCGTCTGGTTTTTTCTTTTTGTTGGGCGCGGGTCACGGCTCACTCCTTTTTGCTTCTGGTTCATTTTAACGCTTGACCCTGTCAGTTTGCACGGCTAAATTAGCTTACAGTTGTAAGCTTAAAGTTCCTAAAATGAATAAACCCCCTATTATCTGGACCAACGTCATCCTGTTTGCGTCCACTTTTCTTGTCGCTGCTATTCTGGTGCCCTGGTATGCCGTAGCAGTTGGTTTTACCTGGACAGAGATTATTGCCACTATTTTATGTCTAGGCTATTGCGGCATGTCGATCACGGCCGGTTACCATAGACTTTGGGCCCATAAAACTTATAACGCCCATCCTGCTTTGCAGTGGTTTTATGCCATAGGTGGTGCTTTTGCGCTGCAAAACAGCGCCTTACATTGGTCGTCCGATCATCGTGTTCACCATAAATTTGTTGATCAAAACGATAAAGACCCCTACTCAGCTAAGCGCGGTTTTTGGTTCAGCCATATAGGTTGGATGTTACGTGAATACCAAAGCAATACCTATGCAGATTACAGCAATGCCCGCGACTTACAGAACAACAAAATAGTGATGTGGCAACACAAAAACTATCTGCTGCTGACTGTAGCAACCAACTTTGGTATCCCTCTGTTTTTAGGTTGGTTAACAGACAGCTACATCGGCATGTTGCTGAGTGTAGGAGTGTTACGTTTGGTGCTGAGCCATCATTTTACGTTCTTTATTAATTCTTTAGCTCATATCTGGGGTAACCAACCTTATACGGATCAAAATAGTGCGCGGGATAACGGTATTTTGGCGTTTTTAACTTATGGCGAGGGTTATCACAACTTCCACCACATTTTTGAATACGATTACCGCAACGGCATCAAATGGTGGCAATTCGATCCAACCAAATGGCTTATTAAAAGCTGTTCCTGGTTAGGACTGACCCGTAACTTAAAAGTCTGTCCGCCAGATCGTATTGAGAAAGCTAAAGTACAGATGCAACTCAAACGTGCGCAAGCCAAGGTATCTCATCTGCCCGATGCAGAACTGGTGATGCAACGCCTTGAGCACGAATACGAGCTGCTGATGGAAAGAATGCATGCCTACTACGATGTGAAAAAAGCACTGTTACAACAGAAGAAACAACAGCTGATGCAACAGTACAATGAATTTGATTTAAAGCATCAACTGCTGGAAGTCAGACAAAATCTGCAACTACAGCAAAAACGCTGGCAGCAGTTAACGGCACAATTTGCCTGAGCATTTGATAAAAACTTACAAAAGGTGGCATTTGCCGCCTTTTTTATCGCCTTTCATTCAGGATTTCTGATTAAATATAATAAGTGCAGTCAGCGAAGGAATAACCCGGTGGTTAAAGCAACTCAAAGCAAAGCATACGATTTTGATGCAATTATTATAGGCACAGGCCCTGGCGGCGAAGGTGCTGCAATGAATCTGGCGAAAAGTGGCAAAACTGTGGCGGTGATTGAGCGCCATCAGCAAGTTGGCGGCGGTTGTACACACTGGGGCACTATTCCTTCCAAAGCTTTACGTCATTCGGTCAGCCGTTATATTGAATACAAAGAAAACCCTTTGTTTCAAATGGATGATCAATCGTCCAACCTGACCTTCCCACATATTTTAAAACATGCTGCTGGTGTCATTCGTAAACAGGTGCAGCTACGCGGCAGTTTTTATGAGCGCAACAGAGTCAAAGTCTTTCAGGGCAATGCCTCTTTTGTCGACGCGCACCAAATTCGCATTGAGCAGGATGGTTCCCCGGATCAAATTATCTCCGCCGAACATATCATTCTGGCCACAGGCTCTCGCCCTTACCGGCCACAAAATGTCGACTTTACTCACAGCCGCATTTTTGACAGCGACACTATTTTGTCTTTAAAAGACGATGTACGCCATATCATCATTTTTGGTGCAGGCGTAATTGGCTGCGAATACGCGTCGATTTTTCGAGGTTTAGGGGTGCGGGTCGATTTAGTCAATACCAGGGATCGCCTGTTGTCTTTTATGGATGCTGAAATCTCTGATGCTTTGAGTTATCACTTCTGGAATTCGGGTGTAACTATCCGCCATGGTGAAGAGTTTGATCGGATTGAAGGCTGCGCTGACGGCGTGATTTTACATCTGCAATCCGGCAAAAAAATGAAAGCCGACTGTATCCTGTTTGCTAATGGCCGCACCGGCAACACCGATAAGCTAAACCTGAATGCTATAGGCTTAAAGGCAGATAGCCGTGGCCAGCTCAAGGTCAATGACAACTACCAGACTGAAATCCCTAGTGTTTACGCTGTGGGCGATGTGATTGGTTACCCTAGTCTTGCCAGCGCCGCTTATGATCAGGGCCGTATCGCAGCCAACTCTATTATCCATGGCAACTGCAGCACCTATCTGATTGACGATATTCCGGTTGGTATTTACACCATACCAGAGATGAGTTCAGTCGGTAAAAACGAGCAAGAATTAACTGCAGCTCGAGTGCCTTACGAGGTAGGCCGGGCTCAGTTTAAACATCTGGCTCGCGCTCAAATCGCCAATACCAGTGTCGGTAGCCTGAAACTACTGTTTCACCGTGATACCAAAGAGATTCTGGGCATTCACTGCTTTGGCGAAAGAGCTGCCGAAATTGTGCATATAGGACAAGCCATTATGATGCAAAAAAATGGCGGCAACACCATAGAGTATTTCGTTCACACCACCTTTAACTACCCCACTATGGCTGAAGCTTACCGGGTTGCAGCTTTAAATGGCTTAAATCGTTTGTTTTGAGCCTTGCCCATAAAAAACGCCAGCTCCAGGCTGGCGTTTTTTTATAACGGATCAACGAAAGAGTCTATTCTTCGTCTTCCGCAATTTCAGTTTTCATATGATAAGTACGACTGAAAGACTGCACAGCATCAATAAAGACACCCGCTTTTTCCGGATCCACATCAGGAGTAATACCATGACCCAGGTTAAAGACATGACCTGATCCCATACCGTAACCATCCAGAATAGCCTGAACTTCCTGACGAATACGCTCTGGAGTACCCAACAAAATGGACGGGTCCATATTGCCCTGCAACGCAACTTTATCGCCGATACGAGCCCGGGCATGACGAATATCAATGGTCCAGTCTAAACCTACGCCGTCACATCCCGTTGCTGCGATTTCTTCCAACCATAAGCCACCATTTTTGGTGAATAAAGTCACAGGCACAGGACGTCCATCGGCAAAGCGGGTTAAACCAGAGACAATTTGCTGCATATAGCTTAATGAATATTCACGATAATCGTGTGGGGTTAATACGCCGCCCCAGGTATCGAAAATCATCACAGACTGAGCACCAGCTGCAATTTGCGCATTCAAGTACAAAATGACACTTTGCGTCAGTTTATCCAGCAGGATATGCACCACTTCAGGTTCTGTGTACATCAGCTTTTTGATTTTTGAGAAAGTTTTACTGCTGCCGCCTTCAAACATATAAGTAGCAAGAGTCCAAGGGCTACCAGAAAAACCAATTAACGGTACTTCACCATTCAATTCACGGCGAATAGTGCGCACAGCGTCCATCACGTAACGCAACTCAACTTCAGGATCAGGCACAGGCAGCTGCATCACATCCATAAAGTCGGTCAGTTGTTTGGTAAAGCGTGGCCCTTCACCTTCACCGAAGTAAAGTCCCATCCCCATAGCGTCGGGGATAGTTAAAATATCGCTGAATAAGATAGCTGCATCTAAAGGATAACGTTTTAACGGCTGCAAAGTGACTTCACAGGCCAACTCAGGGTTTTTACACAACGACATAAAATCGCCGGCTATGGCTCGTGTTGCTCTGTACTCCGGAAGGTAACGACCCGCTTGACGCATCATCCAGATTGGAGTGCGATCAACAGGTTGTTTCATCAAAGCCCTTAAGTAACGATCATTTTTTAATTGCATCTATCATCTGCCATCTTTTGATTTATCATTAGTTTATCACTGATGTCTGATCAGTCACTATTTTTTACCAAAGGCAATTTTTTTACCAACTGAAAAAAGCTATTGCTCTGCAAAAATACATCTGTTATAAACTACCTGCGCTAGTAAAGAACAAGAATAAAGAAACTCGTTTTAACGAGTCCTGGTAACGTAAGTTACACCTCATTTAAGCCACAGTAGTGGCTTTTTATTTGCCTGTAATTCATTAGTGCCTTGCTTTAAATTCATCCTGCTAGCTGCCACTACCGACCGCCTCGGGCAATATACTGAATCACCTGACCTGATAAGGTTGCCACCATTGGTACTTCCGGCAGCTGATCCAAATCAAACCAGTGTGCTTCTTCAATTTCATCCGGCTGACAGACCAGCTCGCCTGACTTATAGTCCGCGATAAAAGCGGTCATCAATGAATGGGGAAAAGGCCAGGGCTGGCTCCCCATATAACGTAAATTGCAGATATCAATACCCACCTCTTCTTTGACTTCCCTTACCGCAGCTTGCTCCAGAGTTTCTGCAGACTCGACAAAACCAGCAAGTATCGAAAAGAAACCTGTTTTATGTCGGGCCGAGCGCGCTAACAACAGCTGATTTTTGTCATTAACAACGGCGATCAACACACAAGGGTTGATACGCGGGTAACAGCGATGGCCACATTTGTGACAAAGCGCTGCCAGCTCCCAGTTCACCAAATGCATAGAACTGCCACACTGGCCACAGTAGCGGTGCGTTTGCAAAAATAAAGCCACCTGACAGGCTCTGGCGGCATGCTCAAAAATAGCGGCAGATTGCTGTAATAAAGCCCGGGCAGAATGCCACTGCTCTTCAGCTTCAGGTCTGTCGGTATAATTCAGCAAATAGCAATCAACCCCCTCGATAGCACCAAGCAAACACAAAGGCTCGGAACCATCAAGAAATTGTGGTAATTGGTCATAACGACACAGAGGTGGTGCAGCATCAACCGAATTCAGCCAGATTTTGCCCTGGCTGACAATAAACCAGTGACCAAACAGGTCGGCTGTTGCAGTCACATTGTGCTTAATCATTTTTGTTTTACTCCACCACTTATTTGTGCGAACAGGCGTATGATAGAGCCAAAGACTGAGCTGACCAATAAAAAAGTAGTTGATCTTTATCCGAGAATTCTTTTAATTAGAGGTTCGAAGCAGTAAGTCACTTGAGTAAGGGGAAGTATATGTACACCCGTTTAGAGTCAGCACAGCAGAAATGGGGTGGCAGCCTGACAGCTATCGATAATTGGCTGGATGAGAGGCAGCGCCTGATTGTTCGCTATTGTGAGCTGGCGTCATTGCCTCCTTTTGACAAAAAAAGTGGAAACTCTTTGCCTGATTTGGCTGATATCCAGCACTTTTGCCAACTGCTGATGGATTATTTATCCGCAGGTCATTTTGAAGTCTATGAACAAATTGTATCGCAATGTGCCGTGAATGGTCAGGATAGCCGTCAGCTGGCAGATTCTTTATACCCAAAAATAGCGCATTCAACAGATATGGCCTTGGAATTTAACGATAAATACGCAGAAGCAGAAAGCAGCACTTTATCGAAGAACTTTGACCGGGATTTGTCGATGTTAGGACAGGCTTTGGTAGAACGTTTTGATTTTGAGGACGAACTGATCCAAACCTTACATAATAAACATTCTAAAGCCGTCTCGGCCTGAGTTTGATCTCTGCAGTACAAAAAAGCGACCATCAGGTCGCTTTTTTATTGGGTGAAAAATTACTTCTTCTCAGCCGCAGCTTCTTCTGCAGCAGGAGCTTCTTCGCCAATACCTAACAGTTCAACATCGAATACTAAAACGCTGTTCGCAGGGATAGTACCCATATCACGCTCACCATAAGCTAATTCAGCTGGAATAGTGAATTTGAACTTAGAACCTACGTTCATCAATTGAACGCCCTCAGTCCAGCCTTTGATCACCTGGTTTAACGGGAACTGAGCTGGACCACGTTCTTTTGAGCTGTCAAATTCAGTGCCATCCACTAAAGTACCAGTGTAGTGCACACGAACTACGTCAGTCGCAGCTGGTTTTGGACCATCAGCAGCCTGGATGACTTCGTACTGTAAGCCTGATTCAGTGACTTTAACGCCTTCTTTCTTTGCGTTAGTTTCTAAATAAGCTTTACCAGCAGCAATATTTTGTTCAGCCTGCGCTTTTGCCACTTCAACTTGTTTCTCGCGCGCTGTTTGTTCCAGCGCCATCATCACTTTCTGAACTTCTTCTTCAGTCAGCTGAGATTTGCCAGCTAACTGGTCTTGAATACCACGTACTATAGTGTCTGAAGCTAAAGGTAAACCTAACTTCTCATGTTCTTTGATAGTGGTGTCGATAAAACGACCAGCAGATACACCTAAACTATAGGATTGTTTTGCAGCATCAGTATCTAAAACTAAAGGTTTTGGCTGCTCAGCTTCTTTGTTACAAGCAGACAAAGTTAAAACGGTAGCCGCAATCAGCGACACCTTGGTTAATAAACGCATGTATTTCTCCAATAAATAAGCAGGTTTGGCTGCAAAATTGTGTTTTAATAAGTTTAAAGGTTTTATTCAACGTCCCTATACTAACGGTTTGTGCTAATGACGTTAACCCATAGCTGTAAATATCTGACGATTTTTCTGGCATTTTGTCTCTTTGCCTGCTCAGAAGTTCAACCAAAATCTGTGCGGCAAGTGCAACACAGTGAAACGCCTTCTTATGGCGCCGCCATAAATGATCAATCAACACGGGTTGCAGTCTCAGCTTTGGATCAGGGTGTGACCGTCTGGGACCTGAAAAACGATACTGCTTTGTATTCGCTGGGTCATCAGGAAAAAAGTGATAATCAAATTTTATCTTTGTCTTTGAGCCCAAGCGGCAGTCATTTGTTAACAGGTGACAGCAAAGACTTTGCGTTGTGGCAAATGGAAGATGGTCGCAATATAGGTTTTTGGTCGGTTAAAGACGCGACTATCCGCGACTTAGCCGTCTCAGATTTTGGCCGTCATCTGCTGGTGGGCCAAAGTGACGGTAAAGTGCAGCACATTACCTTAAGTTCCGGTCGTCGTATCGAATTTTTAGGCCATACCGAAAATGTGAACTCAGTCGACCTGTCCGCTAACGGTCGTTTTGCTTTGACAGGCTCTAATGACCATTTTGCCTACCTGTGGGATACAGAAACAGCGCAAATCATTTATAGTTTTCCACACCCAAACCGGGTTACTAAAGTGGCACTGGATCAACAAGGTCGTTATGCCTTTAGTGCAGGCAGTGAATTACAGGCTTTTATCTGGGACTTAAAAACAGGTAAGCAAATCAGTCAGTTGGAGTTATCCAGAGCACAAATTATTACAGCAGCCCGCTTTAGTCCGAATGGCAAATGGCTGGTGACTGGTTCCCCATCCAGAGCTTTAATTTTATGGGATGTGGCAACGGGGAAAAAAATACAACAATGGCAAGTCAGAGCTATTCTTAATAGCAGACCAGCCAGCGCTGTGATCCATGCGGTGGCTTTTTTGAATGACACTCAGATTATCAGTGAAAGTTCCAGTGGTGTAGCCGAAGTATGGGAGATTAAACAATGACAGAACAAGTGGTTGAGCTACAACAGCAACTTATTGATTTAGAGAGCAAACTGGCATTTCAGGAAGATGTGGTGCAAAGCCTGAACGACGAGTTGCATGAACACCAGAAAAGTATTGAAAAGCTGCAGCGTCAGGTGATGCTGCTGGCGGAAAAAATTAGTCAGGGCAACGACAGTGGCATATTACGTCTCGACGAAGAGCCGCCGCCACCGCATTATTAATACTTATTCTGTGACCCGGTTTACTCGGGTTTAAACACACCTATCACCTGTTCAGCAGCACGCGAAGCTTTTGCTACCTGCTGTTCAGGTTGTGCCATATGATGGCCACATTGCACACACTCCACTTTTTCCACATTATTTTCAATAAACAACATCAGGGTGTCGACAGCCTTACACTGTGGGCAAGTTGCACCGGCAATAAAACGCTTTTTCTTTCTGTCTGTCATATTTTTACTCTCCAAATCTGGCTTTTATCGCATCAAGCCCCAGCGAACTTGACGCTGCAGCATTGTTGGCTGCGTTTACTCACCCATTCACGTAGTGAGCTATGTGAATGGAGGTCTTCCGCCCTTGCCGTCGCACTGCAACCCCAATTACTTTGGGTAAAAAACCGCTTGCACTCTTGGTTTGTCGCCACTTTGCGATTAGAGTAGCAACCAATTTTCGTCTGGGCTAAAACACCATGATCCAACTGCAAAACGTCGAGCTGCGACGCGGTATCAATTGCTTATTGCAACATGCTGATCTTACCGTATTTCCGGGGCAAAAGGTCGGAATTATTGGCGCCAACGGCTGCGGCAAATCCAGCCTTTTTGCGTTACTGCAACAAAAGCTGCAACCTGACGCTGGTTCAGTATCCATTCCATCCAGCTGGACTATTTCGACCGTAGCGCAGGAAACTCCAGCCCTTGAGATTTCGGCCATGGACTATGTGTTGCAAGGTGACGAAAAACTCTACCCATTACTACAACAGTTAAAAATTACCGATGGCAGTGTCGATTTAGCCGCTGTGCATCACCAGATTGATGCTTTAGACGGCTACAGAGCAGAAGCCAAAGCTGGTGTTTTGCTGGATGGTCTTGGCTTCAGCGGTGCGGCGCAACAACAGAGTGTGAAGTCCTTTTCCGGTGGCTGGCGTATGCGTTTAAACCTGGCCAAAGCGTTAATGCAACCTGCTGAATTGTTGTTGTTGGACGAACCAACCAACCACTTAGACTTAGATGCCGTATTGTGGCTGGAGAAATACCTGGCTTCATTTAGCGGCACTTTACTGTTGATCAGTCACGACCGTGATTTCCTCGACGCTGTGATAGACAATACGGCGCATATAGATAATCAGACTTTAACTTTATACAAAGGCAATTACAGCCAGTTCGAACGTCAGCGCGCCGAACATTTGGCACAACATCAGTCGATGTTTGAAAAACAACAACGCCAGGTGGCACACCTGCAAAAGTATATTGACCGTTTCCGTGCTCAGGCGACGAAAGCCAAACAAGCGCAAAGCCGGATCAAAGCGCTGGAGCGTATGACGTTGCTGGCACCAGCTCACGCGGATTCACCTTTTCAGTTTGAGTTTTTAGATCCGCGCTCTTTACCTAACCCATTGTTAAAAATGGAAAACGTCAAAGCAGGTTATGGCGACACCGCTATTTTACAGCAGATTAATTTTCAGCTACTGCCAGGCAGCCGCATTGGCTTATTAGGTCGTAACGGCGCAGGTAAATCGACGCTGATTAAACTGTTATCTGGCTCTTTAACCCCACAAGCTGGTGAAATCTGGTACGCCAATGGCGTCAGTATTGGTTATTTCGCTCAGCACCAGCTGGAAACGTTAAGGCCACAGGATTCACCTTTACAGCATTTAGTCCGCCTTGCGCCGGATGCAACAGAACAGCAGCTGCGCGATTATATTGGCGGCTTCGGTTTTCATGGCGATAAAGCCTTATCTCCCTGTGCACCTTTTTCCGGTGGTGAAAAAGCCCGTTTGGTATTAGCTTTATTGGTCTATCAACGACCTAACCTATTATTATTAGACGAGCCCACCAACCACTTAGATCTGGATATGCGGGAAGCCATTGTCATGGCCTTACAAAGCTTCGAAGGTGCTATTGTAGTGGTGTCACACGACAGACATTTGCTCAGTAGCACTACAGATGAGTTTTATCTGGTGGCTCACGGCAAAGTCGCACCTTTTGATGGTGATTTGGCCGACTATTATCAGTGGTTGCAGCAAGACCAACGCGCCAGTAACCAAGCCTCAATCTCTGACGAAACAGTGACTGCACATAGTGCACAAAATCGTAAAGACCAAAAACGCTTAGAAGCAGAATTACGTGCTTTACAACGACCGTTAAAGCAGAAAATTGAAAAGCTGGAACAGCAGCAAGAAAAACTACACCAGCAACAACAACAAATTGAAAGCGCTTTAGCTGATGTCGGGATTTATGATGCCGTTCGTAAAGCCGAATTAACCAAGACATTGGCAGAGCAACAAAAAGTCCAAAAGGAACTAGCTGAAGTGGAAGAACAATGGTTCGAAGCTCAGGAAGCATGGGAGCAACAAAGTGCAGAATTCTGGCAAAAAAACGCTTAACCCTGAATCATTCTGGCAGTACAGTCTGAGTCTGTACCCTGCTGTAAAGGAGCTATGTCTGCAATGGCAGGACAACTTTGGCGTCAATATTAATTTGCTGCTGTTTTTGTTGTATCTGGATAAACAGCAGCAAAGCCTCGATGAAACCCAACTGAAGCAGTTAGAAGATTTGTTAAAACATTTCAGCACTGAAGTGACTCAATCTATCCGCTCTTTGCGCCGTACTTTGCCATCGCCTTGGTTAGAATCAGAGATGCAACAAGCTCTGCGCCAGCAATTGCTGAGTACTGAACTGGCCGCTGAGAAATTGGAACAGCAGTTATTGGTGCAGCAGTTTAATCAATTAAGCCACAGTGACGATTTACTGCCTCTTAGTCAGCTACTTGACCACTATTTAGTGCTAATAAAAGCACCGGTTGAACAACTGGATGCTGAAATTCTTGATCTGTATCAACAAAGCCAACAGCTAGAAGAACTCTAAAGTCCAACTTTGATCTACATCAGGCTTTGCTAAAACTAATGCTTCTACACTCAAAGCATCAGTCAATAGCGAGGATACGATCATGAATATATGGCAAGAATTTTTGAAAGATCCTGTGATCTTTATCTCTTTTACAGGCTTGGCTTTAGTGATTGGGTTGTGTTTGTTTTATGCTGGTTATTTCTTATATAAAACTTCACATGCAGAGTGATGTCACTTGGAAACACATGCTCTGTCATCAAATCACTGATACAGAGCATGTTTATAATTTGCCAACTCGATTTAGAAAATAAAACTACTTGTAGTAAAAAATATCAATCCTATATTTGTCGTAGTTACTTATTGAAGTTTGAGAACTAGCTTACATCGAGTGTCTCTCTGATAAACGTTTCCTCAATGAATGGACAAATTCCTTAGCTTCCTCAGCATCGCAACCTGTTGCGGTTTTATAAGTATTAACAGCCTTATCAACATCATCACTGCAAATCGACACCAAAAAGTCAGCGAGCGACTGCTCTCCACCCATCGTTTTAGTCTTTTGACCTAAAAGAAGTCTTTCTCGAATATCGTAAACGAGATGGAGCATATAAAGGAGATATATAACTAGAAATGTATATCCAACATTACTTTCCATACCGAGCTCCTACCCCTTAGTTAAGGGCCGTTTTAAAGGAAGAAGAGAACCTCTCAAAGGTCCTCTTCTTTCTCAGTGCTAGTGATGAAACATCCTGTAACCCGCATAAAACGCCATGCCAGACATCGCAAGAACAACAATAGGCGCCGCAGCAAAAGCAGCACCTACACTCATAGTTGCCCATCCTAAGCCAAACTTGGCAACACCCATACCACCTATAATTCCAACTGCGCCCGCACTATCTAACCCACCACTAACTTGCTCAACTTGTTCTGAAGTTAATTCACGCATGGTATCTCTCCTGGAGACTGACTAAGTTTAGCAATCTGATATCAGATTGCGACCAGCTGATACAGCCAGACATATCACTCCATGTCGCTCAGCAACTAGGTATTTTATTTGCACCGCCTAAGTAACTCACAAATAAAACACACAATTAACAAAATAATTACAATAATGAATTAAACCAAAAATTTTGTATTTTTCTAGTTCAGAGAGGAAAAACTTAGGATAGCTGACTTTAAAATAGTACAGATTTGTGGACAGCCTGAGCACTGTCCACACTGTATGGCTTAAGTAGATAATAAGGTTCGTAATCGATCAGTAAATGCAGACACCAAGGCATAAATAGTTAACTGCGGATTCGCACCTAAACTTGTCGGCAGTACCGACCCATCAAATACCGACAAATTCTCTAATTGATGATGACGACCAGACAAATTGACAACTCCTTTCGCCGGGTCAGCACTCATATTGCAGCCCCCCATCACATGAGCAGATGCCAAAGTAGCACGATACCTTTGCAAGGGCAGAGCCTGGATCGCCTGCCGGGCGTGCTGCCAGCTACGATATAACTCTGCATCCTGATGAATGGGTAAAACCGACTTTGCACCGGCTGCAAATTGTAGCTCAGCCATAGCCAGGTAAGCAGTTTGCACGCCCTGCCATAAATAATCGGATATAGGGTAATCCACCACGGGTTCGCCATTGTCGGATAACAATACAGTGCCCCCCTGACTATCCGGATGAAAGCCATCCCGCAGCAATGCAATCACCACCTGTAACTGATTAAACTGCTGCATCAGCGCTGCATGAGATTGTGCCAGACCCGTCAGTTTAGTCGCCATCAACACAGGATGCAGCGGCGGCACTTCTAATTTAAACCCAGCCTTTCCATTCGAAGGCCAAACAAACTGATCAGAATAAATAGATTGAGGTGCACCACTGTGACCAGCTATCGTCTCCTCAAATAAGGCACCCGAAATGACACTGGGGTGCAAGTAAGTATGCTTGCCTAAACGCCCGGAAGGATCCGGTACTTTAGAACGCAGCAGTAAAGCTGGTGAGCCTATAGCCCCTGCAGCCACAATGTAATGTTTGGCTTTGAAGCTGAGCTTTATTTTGAAATCAGCTTGAAAATAACGGTCTACAGGCACAGCCACCAGAGACTGCACTTGTCCATGCTGCCATTTTAGTTCTCGCGCCGATACCCGGCTGATTAACATAGCGCCAGCTTGCATAGCGGCTGGAATACTGCTGACCAGCATCGACTGTTTCGCATTGATGGGACAGCCCATACCACAATATCCAAGATTCGCACAGCCGCTGACATTGCGGTTGATCACTGTGTATTGCCAGCCTAAAGCCTCGCAGCCTTGTCGCAATTTATTATTATTGCTATTTGGTGGTAACGGCCAGGGATGAATATTCAAGCGCTGCTCTGCTTGCTGAAAATAAGAGGCCAAATTCTCTGAGGTAAAATCGGAGCCAAATTCAGCACGCCAGTAATCCAGAGTGTTTTCAGGAGTACGGATAGAGGTAGTCCAATTCACTGTCGTCGAACCACCCACAGTGCGTCCCTGTAATATGCCTATACTCTGATCAAGAGTTTTCCGGCCAGCTCCATCCTGATACAACGCAGGGTACGCCCAGCGCTCCTGCTGTTTAAAATCTTTGCCTTCGTACAAAGCCCCCATTTCCAGTAATATTACTTTGAATCCGGCAAGACTTAATTGTTCAGCGGCCATTGCTCCGCCAGCACCAGAACCTACTATCACCACATCAGCTTCAAAGTGTTTGTCGGCCGTTAAAGTGGACGCATCCAGATAAGACCAGCCCGCTGAGACGCCGTCGGCAATCAGATTTTTCATAGGTTAAACTCCGGCGCGCTGTACTGCAGAGACAACCAATGCTGTGGCTGGCCATAAAAAGCAGCGTAGATCAATTCACGTAAACCACTAAAGGCTTGCTGTAATAAAGAAAAATAACTGTCACGCCAGCTAAATAGCAAATCCAGACGAGCTGGCAACGGCAGATCTGCCAGTTGCAACCACTGTCCCGTCAAAGCCAGACGGGCCAAATCTTGCTGCAGTAGCTCAAACAGTTGCTGAAGTTGTTGCTGCTGACTGTGCGGCAAATAAGCAAGAAATTGCAGCACGTCATCCCTTGTCTGCGCTAAGGATAACTGTTGTGCCGCCATATCAGCAGGTAACGCCCCCATTAAGACAGCAGGCAATAACGCATCCAATACCAGAACAGCCGCATTGTCGCTGCCTTGCAGACTTTGATGCTGGTATACTGCGTAGCCTGTGCTGGCGGCTAAGGTCAGCGCAAGAGAGCGGAAAATAAACTGGCGTCTGTTCATTCTTGTAGTGGTCCGGCCAGAAAAAGTGACCTTGATTGTTAAGTAGGATTGTTGATTTTGCAAGCCCCCGAAATGGTAAAACTTCCCTCAGCTTTTAAACCGGCATGGTGGCTGCGTAACTGCCATCTGCAAACTATAGCGGCTAAATATCTGGCCCCACGTCGCGCTTTGGTTACTGACGCAGAAATGCTGGCGTTGCCGGATGGCGATCATATCCAGCTGAACTGGACAGAAATGCCAGATCAAGCCACAGCTAAACCCATAGTAGTGGTATTACACGGTCTGGAAGGGAATATCCATAGTCACTATGCAGCTGGCATGTTGCAGGCTTTGCAACACCAGGGTTTTATAGCAGTACTGATGCATTTTCGCGGCTGTAACGGTGTCGCTAACAGGTTACCTCGAGCTTACCATTCAGGTGATACCGCCGATTTGGCTTTTTTATTAGCACAAATTCAGTTGCGTTGTCCAGGTCGCTCACTGGCCGCTATTGGCTTTTCCTTGGGCGGCAATGTACTGGTGAAGTATTGTGGCGAACAAGGTGCACACTGCGTATTAAAGGCAGCTGTGGCTGTATCTGCGCCTCTGGCCTTAGCTCCAAGCGCAGAGCGTATTAATCAGGGTGGTAGCAAAGTGTATCAGCAGTATCTTTTGGGGCGGCTCAAAGCCACTATGATGCGTAAGCTGGACAGACACAAAGACTTCCCTCTACCGGTCAGCAAAGCGCAAATTCTGGCCTTAAAAACGATTCGTGAATTTGATGACTTACTGACGGCGCCACTGCATGGCTTTCACAATGCTGACGATTATTATCAAAAATCCAGCGGTAAAGCTTTTTTAAAACAAGTACGTATTCCGCTGTTATTGGTGCATGCCAAAGATGATCCATTTTTATCTCCGGCAGTGTTACCCAAAGCCGATGAAATACCGCCTTTTGTGCAGTTGATACTATCCCGTCATGGCGGTCATGTCGGTTTTGTCACAGGCAACACACCTTTTAAAGCGGAATATTGGTTAGAGCAACAGTTACCACCTTACCTTGCACAGTTTTTAGGACAACACTGATGTTATTGATCCCCCACGAACAATTATCCTCCGACACGCTGGACGCTCTGATTGAAGCTTTTGTACTACGTGAAGGCACTGAATATGGCGAGCAGGACATTAGTCTGGGCGTGAAAGTAGCTCAGGTGAAAAGTCAGCTGGAAGCTAATCAACTGGTGATTTTATATTCTGAGTTACATGAAAGTGTCGACATCATCACCAAACAACAATGGCGACAACTGGTGAAACAAGGTGAGATTGAGAGCGACCAGTTTTGAAGTTAGTCTAAGTTTCTTGTGGCGCTGTGGGCGCGGATCAGTTCAGTCCATGGCACTTCAGAGCGGCCTATCACCATAAAATCGGGGTTCGACAAGGTTTCACGTTGGTTATAGCTTAAAGGTGCAAACTGACTATCAAGAATTTTACCACCCGCTTCTTCGACTATGACATGCACAGCAGCCGTATCCCACTCGCCGGTAGGACCCAAACGCAGGTAACAGTCGGCACCGCCTTCCGCCACCAAACAGCTTTTTAATGAGCAACTGCCAAGTGCTATAAATTCTGAGCAGGCAGGTTTGTTTAACAACTGATGAATATGCTCTATCGGCTGGCGTCGACTGACCGCAATTTTAAGTAACTCACCGGATTGGTGCTGATTCACCTGAATACGGTTGATCAAATGTTGCTGCTGCTTAAAAGCCCCGTGCCCCCGGGTGGCGTAATACCAGATTTGTTCTTTGGGCCAATAAATGACCCCAAGTACAGGCCAGCCATGCTCTACCAGAGCGATGCTTACGGCAAAATCACCACTACGGGCAATAAACTCTTGTGTGCCGTCCATAGGATCAATCAGCCAGTAACGTGGCCAGTCCTGGCGCTGGCGCAGCGGCAGCAAATGCATTTCTTCGGAAACGATAGGAATATCAGGAGCCAGCTCAGTTAACGCATGCAAAATCAGCGCATTCGCAGCCAAATCAGCACTGGTGACAGGGCTTTCATCTGCTTTGTGTTTGGCTTCATAGTCGCCACTCTGGTAGATAGACCATAAGGTATCTCCAGCGGCTCGAGCTGCTTCTTTAACAGGTTCTAATAACCTACTTAAAAACATCCTGATGCTTATCCAGATAATCTCGGGCTAAGAATAAGGCCGCTACACTGCGCGCCTCAGTGAAATCGCTTTGGTCTAACAGTTCAAATTGCTGTTGCCACTGCCATGGCACCAGTTCTAAAGGTTCAGGTTCATCCCCTGGCAAACTGGAAGCCGTTAAATCCAACGCTAATACGATATGCATTGTAGCACTAAAGTATCCCGGAGCTAAGGCCACGGTTTTTAAAGGAATTAACCGTCCTGCCTTAAAACCTATTTCTTCCTGTAATTCCCGATTTGCCGCTTCTACGACTGTTTCACCCGGATCGATTAACCCCTTGGGGAAACCCAGCTGATAATCATGAGTACCAGCGCAGTATTCTCGTATTAAGTAAAAACTACCAGGTTCAGGGCAGGCCACCACCATCACAGCGCCGCGGCTTCCCCCTTTCATTCGCTCGTAGGTGCGTTGTTCACCGTTGCTGAATTGCAAATCCAGCTGTTCAATTTTAAACAGCCGGCTTTCAGCCACTAGTTTTTGATCTAAAATTTGCGGTTTTTCTTTGTCGCGGTCGCGCTGCGCCATAAAACTGCCTCTGCTACAATGGGCCATCGCCTTACTATAAATGGATTAGCCGGAAAAACCTATGCTGGACTGGAGACAAATTGATACCGTGTTGTTGGATATGGACGGTACTTTGCTGGATTTACACTTCGACAACTATTTCTGGCTTGAGCACTTACCCAAACGTTGGGCTGAACTTAGCGGTATTAGTGTGAGTGATGCCAAACAGCAACTCGAAGCAGAATACCATGAACTGAACGGCAAAATAGAGTGGTATTGTCTGGATTACTGGACGAAAAGACTGTCATTACCTATTACAGAACTCAAACGTGAAGTGATGGATAAAATTCAGATGCGCGCCGATACACCGGCTTTTTTAATGGCATTAAAACAGTCTGGCCGCAAAGTCATTTTGGTCACCAATGCTCATCCGGATTCATTGTCGTTAAAAATCGAGCGCACTACTCTGGCCAGTTATATTGATACTTTGGTATCGACTCATGAATTTGGTGTGACTAAAGAACAACAAGAGTTATGGCAAAGACTGCAACAACGTTTTGGTTTCGATCCAAAGCGTACTTTATTTGTCGACGACAGTCTGCCGATACTGCAATCAGCTCAACGTTTTGGCATAGGTCATTTATTGGCTGTCGCCAACCCGGATAGCCAAAAACCCAGCAGAGCTATCACTGAGTTTCCGGCTATAGAGGATTATTCGGTGTTACTGGCGGATATTCAGGCAACATCCTCTAATTAATTGAAGTTGCAACGAGGCGACCAGTGAATGAGTCCCCATGAACATAGGCCACTATGTGATTGGGACGAGAGAACACTGTCAACAAAGTTGCGCCTTCAAGTAAGACCGGGAGACTAGCGGCTCTGTAATTTCAGAGTAAACCGCCCCTCTGCATCAGGCTGCCCGACAAATTGCATCGCCTGATGCACTTCTTTTGGCATGCTGGCGTCTGGTTTGAGCGTGCCATTGAGCTGATAGTTACCCTGTTCGCCAATCAGCGCCGTTACATTTAACGCCAGTGGATTGCCAGGTTCAGTCATCATTTGCAGCTGGCCCTGCTCACAGCTTAAAGTCGCATCTATAGCTTTTAAATCTATCCATCCTGAAGGTGCCTGAAACTTGGCGTCTAACCAGCTGGCTTTACCTGCCAGTTGCTCGCACCAGGGTTGGCCCATACTGAACTGCTGAATATTCACTAGCATAGTACCGCTGGCAGCGACCTGAAACGGCAAACGCAATTTCAGTAAAGGGATGATAGGCTCAACCGGCAAACGTAACTGGCTGCTTTCAATCGTTAATCCAGAGAAACCATAAGAAAGCTGGGCTTTGGCATAAGGTAAAGCGCTCTGGCGTATTTGGCCAATATCGAGCGATAACGCCAGTTTTCCTGTCAATAAAGCCCATGGCTTTAATTGCCAATTGACCTGCTGCAGTACATAACCATTCAGTGATACTGCTTGGATCTGACCTTGCCACAAAGTACCACTGACTGGCCCTAACTGAATTTGTGAAGGCAAAGGCACCAGCTTTAACCACCAGGCAGCAGGTGCCAGGATCACTAAAAACACCAGATACAAACCAAGAGCGACCGGGATTATTTTTTTATAGTTCATTTACGACTCGACCAATAAACGACGAACACGCACCATACCAGGCGCATCGGCTACAGCTAAATCCAGCTGCACTATGCTGACATTGTGCTGATACTGTAATTCATGCAACCAGGCCAGTAGTTGGTCAAAACTAATATCATTCAGCATCACCTGCATCTGATCATTTTGTGGCTGCATCCGGCTGACCTGAATTTTATGGGTGCGGGCACTGGAACTAATCAGATCCGTCAGACTGCCCTGAACCTTAGTCTGTGCTGAGACCGCAGGGTAACTACGGACCTGTAATAACTGCTGACTGATCTGTTGCAACTGTTGCTGCTGGGTCTGATAACTCTGGTGCAAAGGAGCCCACACCAACCAATAAAAAGCGGCTATCACTAAAGTCACACCCGCACCAAGCAGCAACTGTTGTTCACGTTTTTGCAGCGACAGCCACCAGCTGTGTAGTTGTTGTATTTGACTCATGTTTTCACCTTCATCGCTACTGTGCCCTGGACTTTGCCACCTTCGTTACTTAAAGCCCCTTGTTTCACTTCAAAGCCTTTTTGTTCCAGTCGGGTTTTTAAGTTGTCAAAGCGCTGGAAGCTGTCTGCTTCAGCCTGAAACCGCAGTTCGCTGTTTTTTTGGTCGTACTTTAAATTATCTAAACGCACATTGGTTGTTGCCGCCAGTTCCTGCTGTAAATCATTCAGCAGACTAAATAAACTGCTGTCCTGAACAGCACCCGCGCCTTGTAATTTACGTGCCAGTTGACGGGAAATATCACGGGTCGACTCGGCTGGAAAGCGGCTTTTATACAAAGTCACTAATTCTGCCCTTTGTTGCTGCAGCAGTTGCCCTTGCTGCCAGACCCCAAAGGCTAAAGTGAGCAGATACAACGCCAGACAAGATGTACCCAGCACAATAGAACTTTGCCACAATGACCAGACTTTATTCCCGGCTTTTTTGGGCGCGTACTGCCCTTGTAACAGGCTAAATTTTTGTTCCGGCAATTGCTGCGCCAGTAAAGCTAAAGGCAATTCAGGCTCTGCCGCCTGCACATTTTGCAGTAGCTCTGCTGGCCAGGGACTGTAGCTGTGAATTAAGTCAATGTTCGCCAGGCTTAAAAAGTCTGGCCACCAACCAGGTTCAATACTAGACGCTTGCCATGGGCCCTGACGTAACAACCATTGCCCCGCCAGCTCTATAGCGGAAGCGCCATCCTGATGCAAAGGCAATAACAACGCATCAGGCAACAGCTGCATAGGCTGAAAACCTGCAACCACTAAAGAACCGACCCACTGTTCCAGTTGCACTTTTTTACACAGAGCCACTTGCTGCCAATATTCTTTACCACGCTGCTGGCATTGACCTAAGGCCAGATACAGCTGCTCTATATCCTCAGCATGCTCTTCTTCGAGCATGTATGGTAAGGCCTGAATAATTTGCCGGTTAGGTTTTGCAGGCAGCAAAACCTCACTTAACACCACATCAGCGGCTGGCACTAAAGCCACCACGGGACGACGGCCTAAACGCTCGGACAAAGCAGATAGCTCATCAGCGCAAGCCAGTTGCCCCGATGCGATAATCTCTTTATTGACGGCGGACCAAACCAACCAACTGATTGGCTGCTGTGGCTGACTGCCCAGTCTTATTATTAATTGTTCGTTCACCACTGGCCTCCAAACCGCCGCGCTATCACTTTTACCTTTTGTTGCTCATCAATCACCAGTACAGATGCCAGATTAAACACGGTATCCATGTAAGTCACTGTAGTTTCGAGCAAAAAATAATTCGAATTTATTGCCATCATGGCTTTGACCTCGTCCGTGACACTGATACTGGCAAACTGCGGACTGGCCCAGACTTCGTCCAAACTGGCAAATCCTTCTTCCGGTCTGCTGCCGATCAAATCCGAGGCAGCACTTTCATCCAGTTCAGGAATATAAGCCGATAACAAAGCAGCGTTTTCTGCTGTCAGCGTGTTGAGATTCAGCTTACTGCTACTGACTTTAGGGATCACACAAACCCAGGGCCGCACCAGCTCGTAATCTGCCGGCGTTAAATCCAGCATCACCCGTAATTCAGAAACCGACCCCATTAAACTATTGGCGGTATAAAACGGCATCTGCAAACCTGCATAGTCGTCCTGCTCAGCACCGCCTGCAATTTGCAATAAACTGTCTGCATCCAGCCAGTCACTGATACGAGCTGTTAAATATTCAGCAGGCATCGACAAATCCGTCGCCTTTAATTCAAGCAATCGCTGAAAGGCTTTTTGGCTAGCCGTTTGACCCACCCCCACCTGCTGCTGATCGGCGGGTCGCTGTAAATTATTTAAGTTAAAGCAGCTTTGTAAATCAATCAGCTTGCCAGTGATAGTGCCGTTATCTACTGGAAAGGTCGCGCCAAGTTGAGCCCAGTCCTGCGATAAGTTGACTGTCTCTTTACCCGCTACCGTGCTTTTCAGCAAGCGGATACTGGCCTGCTCTGCCGCTATACCATACCAATAAGCCTGTTGCTGTTGCTGTAAATTCAGTTGTCGCTGCAACTGCAACTGCAAACGGCCACTCATGCCCACAGCGATGACGACAACTAAAGCGACAATCATCATCACCACCACTAATGCCACACCAGACTGACGGCGCATCAGGTTAATCCGTTCATCAGGGTATAAAAACGCTGCATTTCGCCCAGTTGCTCATGGGTAATAGTCAAGCGCATTGCTTTGGGCAACTTATCCTCATTCCAGGTTTCCAGCCATTCTTCGTCTTTTAAGAATTCCACTTTAAAACCTGTGACTCTGTCCAGCAAAGGCTGTACTTTGGGCTCAGTGCCTGTGACTGCATCCGGAAATAAACTAAACAGCCGTTCAATTTTGCCTTCACGAAAACGATACCCAACGGCCTGAATTTCGCTGCGCGGCAGCACCATGCCGGGGTTACGCCAGCCATTGTGCACAAAAGCAAAACCACCCTCTTCGCTTTCCAGCATCAGTTTGTCCCCCAGCAAAGGAGATTTGACGGGTTCTTCGCCTTCTACCCTGATCTGCCGTGCGCTGATTTGCGCTAAATCGCGCTCTAAAATCAGGAAAAAGCGCTGTATCTGTGCCAGGCGCTCTGCCGCTTTTTGCGATGCGGCGTCAGACTCAGTCACACTCGACAACACGCTGGCTGAAGCCAAACCCACCAAAGCAAAAATAGCCATTGCCAGCAACATTTCAATAAAGGTAAAACCACGCGCAGTATTAACGTTCAGCATCGGCTTTACCTACGAAGGTTTGCAACTGATACACCACTTTTTCTGGGTTATCAGCCAGACTGACCTTCACTATCACAGCACTGAAATTAGCATCTACAGTTTTTTGAATCTCCTGTTGCCATAACCAGCTGCGGTTAGCAAATTCCACCGCTTTTTGCTCGTTCTTCAGTGGCCAGGTTTTCTCCAGAAATACTGCATTTAATTGATTTTCGGCGACATAAGCAGCAAAAGTCATATTCTCCAGATGAGAAATAGAATTCATATGCTCAGAGGCGGCTTTCATCACAGCAGCCCCCGCTGTGGCAAACACGGCCATAGCGATCAGCAACTCTATCAGGGTAAAGCCTTTGCTTTTCATGGTCTGTCATTTTCCACTGCAGATTTAACCAGCGGAATACTGTATTCACCTTTGAGCGCCTGATACCAAAAAGGGCGCTCAGTTTCATCCGCCAATACCAATTGAAAAGGGCTGATATCGCCGGAGGATAAAATATAGATGTTGGGTAACAAAGGTTTCTCACGGGCTTTTAACGGACCTTTGGCCTTGTCGTCCTGGTCAGTTTTTTTATCGTTCTCTTCAGCTGCTTCTTCTTGCTGCTCGAGCAATTCTTCCTGCAGTTTACGGAACTCTTCCTGCCCTAAAATACTGTCTTCAGCCCAGCTTAAGCCGTCCAGCTCCAGCTCTGCCCTTATGGTTTCAGGCCAGGGGTGGAATTGCATAAATTTAGGCTCAGCCACTTCCAGCCACTTTTGACCGTTGTGGACCAAAAACTGATAGCCTTTATCGTTCAGCATCAGGCCAAAATCCTGCTGCTTTAAAATAGCGGTCTCAGACAGTACCTGCACCAATTGCTGTAACCTGTCCGTTTCTTTTTGAATACGTGAAGGTCTGGATTCACTAACAAAATTCACCACCACGTAGGATGCCATTAAGCCAAGCAACAGCATCACTAACATGATTTCCAGCAATGTAAAACCGCGGTGGTGTTTCATTTCTAGTTTTGCTGCTCTTCCGGCGCATCCAGATTCCAGTTACCTATATCGTCATCTGTGCCGGCAACACGATCTGGCCCCATTGAATACACGTCAATACGGCCCATCTCACCCGGACTGACTAACAGATAATCGTTGTCCCACGGATCTTTTTGCAGACGTTTAATGAAACCACCTTCAGGGAAAGAGCGAGGCACTGGCTCTGAAGTCGCTTGGGTGACTAAGGCCTGTAATCCTTGTTCTGTGGTTGGATAAAAACCATTGTCCAGCTTGTACAAATCCAGAGCATTCTCCAGCTGTTGAATGTCCACCACCACTTTTTGTCTGGCTGCTTTTTCCTGATTACCCATTAAGTTAGGTACGACCATACTGGCGATCACACCCAAAATAACAATAACCACCATCACTTCCAGCAGGGTAAAACCCTTTTGTTGTTGCATTTTCTAACCTCCGACTAAATTGTTTAACGCCAAAATAGGCTGCAGAATCGCCATTACAATAAATAAAACTATGCCAGCCATCACGGCAACTAAAACAGGTTCAAATACTTTCAATGAAACAGTCACCAGAGTTTCAAATTCCCTGTCCTGTGTATTAGCAGCACGCTCCAACATGCCATCGAGCTGACCACTTTTTTCGCCAGAGGCAATCATATGCAGCATCATAGGTGGGAATAATTTGGTTTGCTCCAGCGCATTTTTCAGCGAAGAGCCTTCTCGTACTTTTAAGGTCGCTTCCGCTATAGACTGGCGCATGTAACTGTTATCCAGCACATCCGCACTAATACGCATAGCTTCGAGTAAAGGCACGGCACTGGCGTTCAGAATACTTAAAGTCCGGGCAAAACGGGCAGTGTTTAAACCCCGGCTGACTTTCCCAATCAAGCCCAACTTTAACTGCCTTGTGTCCATCTTCAATTTAAAGGCAGGCTTTTGCATTGCCCTTTTAAAGGCCGCCACAGCCAGAAAAATTGCCAATACCACCAAAAGGCCGTAGGAACGTAAAAAGTCACTGGCCGCTATCAAAAACAACGTAGAACCGGGCAAGCTTTGTCCCATATGCTCAAACTGACCGACAATCTGCGGCACCACAGCTGCCAGCAAAATACTGATCACTGCGATAGCAAAAAAAGTCAAAATAGCCGGATACAACAAGGCCTGCATAATTTGACTGCGCATGTGCTGACGCTGTTCAGTGTAATCCGCTAGCCGGTTTAATACTGCATCCAGATGGCCTGACTTTTCGCCTGCCGCCACCATAGATGTGAACAAGTGATCAAACACATAAGGAAATTCCGCCAGACCTTCAGCCAGGCTGTAACCTTCGACTACTTTAGAACGAACAGACATCATCATGCTGCGCAAACGGGCTTTGTCACATTGCTCAGACACCGCAAGCAGCGCGTTTTCTATGGGTAAACCAGCTTCAATCAAGGTCGACATTTGGCGGGTGATCAACGCCAGTTCACTGGCCTTGATGCCGGATTGGAACCACTTCTTACCAGACGCCAGCAGCTTTTCCTGTCGGGAAGCCAAGTCTAAACTCAGTGGCGTTAGTTTTTGCTCACGCAATAACTGACGAGCCTGACGGGCATTATCGGCCTCCAATACCCCTTTACTGCGACGCCCTTTGGCGTCCATGGCCTGGTATTCAAAAGCTGGCACTACAGATCCTCTCGGGTCACACGCAACACTTCTTCCAGTGTGGTTTCACCCGTTAACACTTTGCTGAAACCGTCCTGACGGATACTAGGGCTTTGAGTGCGAATATATTTTTCAATAGCCTGCTCACCTTTACCGTTATGGATAAGCTCACGGGTATGTTCATCCACCACCAACAGCTCATGAATACCAGTACGGCCGCGATAGCCGGTTTGATTACAATGTTCACAACCTACAGCACGGTAAATCAGGGTGCCGTCTTTTTTTGTCACGCCAAGCAGAGCTCGTTCTTCTTTATCCGGTTCATGGGCTTGTTTACAGTGCGGACATAAAGTGCGCACCAGACGCTGAGCCAATACACCCAATAAACTGGAGGAGAGTAAAAAAGGTTCAACCCCCATGTCTTCCAGACGAGTGATAGCACCAGCTGCGGTATTGGTGTGTAGTGTGCTCAATACCAGGTGGCCTGTTAAACTGGCCTGTACTGCAATTTGGGCAGTTTCTAAATCGCGGATTTCGCCGACCATCACCACATCAGGGTCTTGACGTAAAATAGCACGCAAACCACGGGCAAAAGTCATGTTGACCTTGGTGTTGACCTGCGTCTGGCCTATGCCTTCTAACTCATATTCAATAGGGTCTTCCACGGTCAGAATATTGCGGTCTTTGGTGTTGATTTCGGTCAGCCCCGCATACAAGGTGGTACTTTTACCTGAACCTGTAGGGCCTGTAACCAGAATAATGCCGTGTGGCTTTAAAATTTGCTGCGAAAAACTTTGCTGCACCGCAGCTGTCATGCCGAGCTTATTCAGATCCAGATGGGAGTTATTTTTATCCAGTAAACGTAATACCACCCGCTCACCGTGACTGGAGGGCATAGTAGATACACGCACGTCTACGGCACGACCGGCTATACGTAAACTGATACGGCCATCTTGCGGCACACGCTTTTCAGCAATGTCCAGCTTGGCCATCACTTTGATACGGGAGACCAGCAAGCTGGATAACTTACGGTTAGGTTTCAACACTTCCCGTAACACCCCATCGACCCGGAAACGAACCACCAGATTTTTCTCAAAAGTTTCGACATGAATATCTGAGGCGCCTAACTTGATCGCTTCGCCAAGCATGGCGTTGATCAATTTAATAATAGGCGCATCATCTTCGTTTTCTAATAAGTCTTCGGTTTCCGGGATTTCATCAGCCAGCGAGGCTAAATCTACCTCGTTGCCGATATCCTGCATGATTTGTTGAGCTTCGGATGAGTCTCTTTGATAAGACGCTTCCAGCAAAGCGTCAAATTCAGTTTGCTGTAGCTTTTGTACTTTAAAAGGAGCAGACAATAAACGTCGTACTTCAAGTAAAGCGGTTGGAGGGGTTTGAGGATTAACAACCAACAACCAGCCGTCCGCCTGAGCCTGCAACAACACACCAAAACGTTTAGCAAAACCAAAAGGTAAACGCACCTTGGCTGCAGCAGGTTGCATCTCATTCAGATCAACAGCAGACATTAGTTATTCCCCTGCTCTACAGGTTCAACTACGGCTTTGTCCTGAGCCTGTTTTTTCTGTAAATACTCATCAAAAGTCGGCGGAATAATTAAGGTCTCATCAAATTCCGGCATAGCTGGTGTTTCAGCACCAGGCATCAGGTTAATACCTTTTTCGCCCTGAGCCAGCTGCTGCGCCCGCACATAGTTGTACTTACGCTGACTGACTTCACTGAGCAAGCCGTCATCCCGCATGATGGTTGGTTTGATAAAAATCATCAGGTTACGCTTACGTTTGCTGGATGAGGTGGAGCGAAATAAAGCACCCAGCACTGGGATATCACCTAACAGTGGTACTTTGGATTCACTTTGTTGCACATCTTCATCAATCAAACCACCCAGCACTACAGTGGCGCCATTATCAGCCAAGACTGTGGTTTTTATTTCTCTTTTGGCGATGATAGGGTTGCCTTCAATATCACCATTACGGCCCGATACTTCCTGCTCTATAGTCAGTTTCACCGCATTACCTTCGTTAATCTGCGGTGTCACTTTGAGCTTAATACCAACTTCAATCCGATCTAAAGTAGTAAAAGGATTGGTGCCGCCTGAACCTGGGCTGGTGGTGGTCTTAATAGGTACCTCTTCACCAACAATAAAAGAAGACTCCTGATTATCTAATGTGGTCAAAGACGGAGTCGCCAGGATATTAGAATTACTGTCCGTGGTGACGGCCTGCAAAATAGCACCCCAGTCGTTTTTGACGACGCCCAGCATCATACCGGTTACACCACCTAAGGCTTCTCCCAATTGGGTGTAGTCACCATTCTGATCCGGGTTCACCGTAGTGACGCCGGTCTCTTCGTTAACCACTGTAGTGCCTTTGACTTCACGCGCTGCCGCAGCACCTGCGGCAACCTGGCTGATAGGCACAACACCGTTATTAAACTGAGTTAAGCCGCCTTGAGCACTGATCCACTGTACCCCTAAATTGGCACCTGAGTTATCCGCAACTTCTACAATGATGGCTTCAACCAGTACCTGAGCCCGGCGAATATCTACTTGCCGGATCACATCTTCCAGCGAGCGTAAAACATCTGGCTGTGCGGTAATCACTAAAGAGTTACTTTCAGCATGAGCCTCGATACTGACATCACGGCCTTTGCCTGAAGTTCTGGCGCTTTGTGCCTGGGTTGCCGCGCCCTGCGTTTCGGCCGCTATGGTGGCACTGACGCCCTGTAACACTTTCACTAAATCTTCGGCTTTGGCGTACTTCAGGTAATAGACACGAGTATTGCCCTGATTTTCAAGCTCAGCATCTAAACGCTGCACTAAGGCAACCACACGCTCACGGGCCTGACGCTCACCACTGACAATCACACTGTTGGTGCGCTCATCGGCCACAATTTTCGGGATTAAAAACTCAGGTTGCTCAGACTTGCCCTGATTTTTATAGATATTCTCCAGAATACGCACCACTTCAGCCGAAGAGGCGTAACTGAGTTTGATGATTTCTAAATCCTGATCACCGGCTTTGTCGACCCGGGAAATAATATCAACCAGTCGATTTACCGTCTCGGCCTGACCCGTCATCATGATGACATTTGACGGGTCGTAGTTCACCACGCTGCCGCCACCACTCTGATCGACAAACTGGCGCAATAAAGGAGCCAGTTCACGCACTGATACGTTTTTCACCTGAACCACGCGGGTGACCATTTCATCGCCCAAAGCGCCGGCATTATCACTGACTACGGGAATGTTAGAGGTTTTTGCATCTTTTTGCCGCACCACTTTGAGCACACCACTTTTCATTTCAACCACTGAAAAGTCATAGACTTCCAGTACGTTTAAAAAAAACTGGTAATACTGTTTTTCGTTCAGCATTTCATAGCTGCGCACGTTAATGCGCCCCCGCACTTGCGGATCAACAATAATAGTTTTGTTCAGATTCTTACCAACAATGTTGATAAATTCATTGATATCTGTGCCCTTAAAGTTCGGCTGATATTCAGTTGCAGTCGCAAAAAAACTCAGTAGCGCAATAGCACTCAAACCTAACCAACGGGAAATGTGCAGACGAGAAGATGTCACTGACTTCATTAGAGTTTAACCATCTTAATTAATTATTATTGTGACAGACTAAAGACAATGTCTCTGGTCTGGCCGTCACGTTCAACTTTAATTGAAGCCTGAGTTGCTTCACGTAATTCATTCATCACCATCATGGCTTGCTGCATATCATTCAGCGCAGTGCCGTTAATTTCAACAGCCACATCATTGGCTTTTAAGCCCATGCGTTCAAATAATTCAGGATCTTTTCCAGGCATCACCCGATAACCATAGAGTTGACCATTGCGGTATTGAGGCGAAGCACGAATATAGTCAAAAAACTTCATTGGCTCCGACATCATTTCTTTACGCACATCAGCCAGTTCTTCAAGTGCTGGCTGAGGCCCTTCCATCATAGGTTCGGGTAAAGGCTGATAATCTACTTCCTGCAAGCCGCCATTTTGCGCAGCCATTTGCTGATACTCTATGCCGTCGAGCATCAAAGTTTCAAAGCGGGATGACACTCTGAGCAATACTCTGTCTTCAAACACCTGACTTAAGATGGCACTGGTGCCTTCTATTTTATCGTCCACACCATAAGTTTGTTCACTGCCCTGACTTTCTATAACGGCAGAACCTTGCTCTGGTTTACCTGACACAGACACCACACCGGTCAGTTTGACATTCAACGTCGTTTTAGGGGCTGAAGATGGCACAGCAACAGGGGGAGCATCGGCTTTTTCTGCAGCTTTACCAAATAAACTGGCTGCTAACAAGAGCTTTAAATCCGGCGCGCCCGCTGCTTGGGCGGTCACAGCAGCACTGATAGGTTCAGCTTTCGGCGCAGGCAGAAGTTGCCAACTTAATTTAGCCAATAGCCAACAAAACAGCAGCACAAGAACTCCGGTCAGCCAGAGATTCAGGCGCTGTTGTGGCAGACGGGTAAGCCATTCAACTGCAGGTCGGGTGGAAGCAAGCCAATTCATTCTTTAATAATTCTTTTACAAAACTCATTGCATCTTACCCAGTTGTTTTGTCCTCAACAAGCCTACATATCACAATTCCAATACCTCTGACTTTAGACAGAGTCAAGGACTATACTTTATGTTCACTTGCAGCGGAGAACAGGCGTGGATAAATCAGTGAACCAGCCTACCACAGTTATATTACGTTTAGATAAATGGCTTTGAAGTATGTAGCTGTATCCAAATGTTAGATTTGTACTAACACTTTCACTCATTCCTTACTACTATGCAGGTATCACCATTTGGATATCTGTATGCAATTTATTACATCCCAAAGATCTGAATACCATCAATGCCATATTTTTGTGGCAGAAGACCTATCTATATTGCTGCTTCCAACATTGTTCAGTAAAGCCGTTAGTCGAACGGGTGTCGTGTGGAAGCGAGTGGCCCTCGATGGAAAAGATAAGTTTGTATCGACAATTTATCAGGAAGAAGAAATTTCCGATGTCACGATAACGATACTTCACAACAAATTAGAGCACTTCTTCAACTGGTTAGTTCAATACAGTCGACATAACAGCCAGGTCAGTATCGATAGGCATCACAACATTCCTGAAGAGTTATTAAATCACTACATCAACACTGTCATCATCGAAGAGCAAGGAGCAGGTGAACACACGGTAGAGCAGTATTTGATGGCGCTTCGAGACTATTACAATTATCTGGCGATGTCAGGATTTACCAATGCCAAAGACATTCGGGTAAAACCAAAATTAAAGTCGGTAGTGAAGAGGAACACGAAGCGCCGTACCTCAGTAAAATACATTACCCCTGAATTACGTTCCATTTTGTACCGCAATACCGGAAGCCTTCGAGATGAGCTGCTCCTTCGCGGTGGCGGTGAGTTGGGTCTTCGCAGTAAAGAAAATCAAGGGCTGTTGCTTGAGGACTTTATGGTAGGCAATAAAAAGCATCCTGGTTTCAAGTCCTTGTTTTTGGAGATGGCACAACATCCAGAGCAAATGGAGTTCAAGTATTACCTGCAAGGTCAATACACCAAAGCGCCTCGCAACACCGGTGGCGGTCAATCCCGAACGCTTCATATCCACCGAAGCCTATTGGAACGTTACAAGGAATATTTTGACAAGGAGCGTCCTGAGTCAACTGAGAACACCCTACTGCTTAATGCTAGCTACAGCGATTACGGCACACCGATTTCCAAAAACGCGGCATCAAGAGCTTTTACGCGAGCTAAAAAGAAAGTGTTGGAATTGCAGAGAAGCGGTGCTTTACCAGAACACATGCAGATGCTTGAAGATGATCACACAGGTCACATCTTAAGGCATAGCTTTGGTACGGATAAGTTTTACGATGCCTGTAAAAAAAACCAGGTAAAAATCGATAGTGTGACACCCACATCAGCGGTATACCTGCTCGTTGCGAAGCTGATGGGGCATAACGCCAAAGACGGTAAAGCGCCTGAAACAACCAAAACCTACATACGAAGCTGTCACATCAAAGAAGCGTTTCTCACAGGAATGCATTATGACTGATATTGTCGATACACCTTCCAAAGAGTCCTTCTCTGACATGCAATTGCAACAAGCGTTATTGGATGAACAGGCGCTAATAGCGAAGGAGCTTCAGGCAAATCAAGACGTCACCCCGCTTCCTTACAACCCTAACGCCACTGTGCTGCACATCCCCAAAATTCAGGGCCACGCCGCGGCCATAATCACCTTATCGCCAGAGCACTGCCGAACACGTCAGTTAATATTTGGCGTATTCAATGCTGCCTTGTATCGCTACTTGATGACGGATGATTTTTCAGAAACAAGAAAAGTGGGGCTAAAGGCATGTAAGCATGTGTGGCGCTATCTGGATGTCATAGATTTGACCGATGAAAACCGTGCTACATGGCTTAAAGACTACGAAGCATGGCGCGTCAGTGAGAATGGCGTGAAAATTCAATCTACAGGACTCGATTGTATCAAATCAATGATAGAAGCCGCGCTGGCACTTGGAGCGTTTACTGAAACTCTCACCGATTACGAACGTGAATATCTGGCAACACTGGCAAAGACCTCTATAGCGCCACGGGATGAAACTAATGCGGTAAACCTTAATCAATGGCTTTCGCAACATACCTGGCTGCGCCGTGATGATATTGGTATCGGCCATGATTTATACACACGGCTAGGCTCACCCAAAGCACTAATGAATTCATTTCGCATTACCATCGAAAGTGCACTACTGTATCTTCAAAGCTGTAAAGATGCGCTGCTTGATAGTTTTAGGCTTGCAGGCATTACACCAGAAAACATTCCAGCATATGCAAGTATTGCCGTACCAGATGGTCAGCCCAAGCAATACTATATCATAAGCACGAAGGCTGAAATGCTTAATCACCTTAGACAAAAGCTGGTTCCATTGATTGATGAGATCCCTCATTTAAAGAACGCGCTGGAATTGGTAGTCTTTAACGAGGCGAGACCGCAATTTCGAAAAGATATATTCGACAAATTACTGACAAACCAACCAATAACGGCGACGACGAAGACCTACTCCTCCGGATTGTTTACCTCTACACGAGATATGGAGTTACTTAATGCTGGCTTTTTAAGACAGCTTGCGCTTCACGCTACATCCTCCTCTAACAATGATGTAATCCCAGTCTCATTGGCTGAGTCATTGCTATTTAGCTACCTAATGGCTTATCAGACGGTGCAAGCAGGTGATATCCCAAAACTGACCTTGCGTGATTTTAAATTTGTTAAGCGAATAAATGGCACCATTACCCACATCGAGAGTGATTATTTTAAAGGTCGCGCCAAAAATAATGTGCACCAGGTTGAGACCTTAAAAGCCAAAGATGATATTGGCAAGGCGGTACTTCGATATATTCTAGATGCGACAGCGCTTAGGAAGCAGGATAAGCCGCTAACAGCTGAGTTTAAAAGGGATGCTTGCACTCCAAACAACCTTTCCGGCTTATTGTGTCTAGCCTGCACAGACACTGCATTATGGCATGTTATCAATGAAAAACACCAAACTCAGCGCGTTGCTCCTGTGTTTCCCTTGGCAATGCATGCAATGCTATGCCACGGGGTAAGCTATAAAAGCGTACGAAAATCTAACCCCCCCTGCGAAGTTGTGCTAACTAAAAATTTCTTCGGCCTTTCCCATATCAAAACCAGTGCCGTGTACGCAAGTTCGGACAGCTTTGACCCGGCAAGCCTCATCAACCCACGAAGTCACACTAATGATACAGAGCGAGAACGTTACCTGGTTGAGATGAACCAGGATTGGCAAAACAATTGCGGACGCGTCACACGAGCGGTGATGCGGGATTTATACGTTAATGTCTTTACGACTAGCGTGAGTGATAGACAGCTTTTTGAAAGCGAATTTACCAAAGCGGTTGAGAATATTAAGGCTCGATCCAATGATGTGTTGGCGTGCCTTAAATTCGTGACCGAGGAAACTTGTGGTCACGTCGATGATTTAGGGTTTGTCAACGAGAGAGCGCAAATTGACGGCGATTTACCCGATACGATTTACATTCAAGACAGCCCCGAAACGGTACTGAAACTTAAGCACTTTTTAGCGCAGCTGCAGGAAAAACACACTTTGCTGCGAGAATGTGCGCCGGAGTTTTTGTTTTTCACCGCATTGCCCACTGCCGAATGGATAGAAAGCTTGCTTGATAATAAACGCTTCTCGAAAGCGAGCCTTGAAAGAGGTCAAGCTATGTACGACAAATACAAGTCGCATCTACCACCACATTTTACTGCACAGCTTTCATAGGAAACTGAAATGCCAATCGCCAACCGCGCCACTCAACTATTGGTCAATACCTCCCTATCGAGACTGCTGCAGGATAAGCTCACTCTATTATCTCCACTTGATAACGCAACACTGACTGATAATGTGTGGCGATTCCAACATCCAAAAATTACTATCAAGATTGATTTTACGTTATTCGAACAACCCTCTGTGCAATTTGCCGAGACGGTCACCGTTAGGTTTGATGGGCTATATATTTCGCTAGATCTCATTGAATTTGCCAAACTGATATGGCTTGAGGTGACATCAGGAATAAAGATGACGCGCGGTTCTTACCATCAAATCATCGACAAACTAGTACTGCTTTTTCATTACCTGCATGCACAGCAGTTGGACCAACTCGATGCTGTAGATGTTGAGGGGTTTTATGGGTTGTGCCTCACGCAAAATATAACCAAAGAAGGGATAAAAAAGCGCCTGTCTGCACCAGCGTATCCTAGTAGATTTGGGCCGCTGACACTCAATAATCTAAAGCGACTACTTAACCGCTATGGTGTGACCAACGTTGTTGGTGATATCTCTGAAAAGAAAACAGCCTTCTCACTGAATGAGGCGTGTTTATCCATTATGGATATGACGCAACTTGATTACAAAAGAGGGGGGAGCTTCAACTATTTGGGGTTGGATGTCGGTAAACATTACATCGACCATTGCCTGCATCTTTTCGAGAAACACTATGCCTATATCTGTGCTATCAGGCATACCCACAAGGCGTTATTTGATACGCAGCAGGACAATCTGAAGCTTAATAAAGATTCAACGAATGCTATTTTAGGGAAAGTGCTTAGTGGGCACACTATTCAGGCGATTCGAGAGAGTTCTAGCCTAAAATGTCATGCCGAGGAAAGAATAGTTGCCATCGAGTCTTTTGTGCATCAGCGGTTTGTTGAGGCATATGCATCGGCAGAGCTAATCGTCAATGCCTTTAAGCTGGATACTATCAACCTTATCGCAGCAGAGTGCCATTTACCTGAGCGGTATGATGCGCAGGAGCTTATTCGGGCGTTGCTATTTGTTAATGTCTTTGGTGAGTATGGCAAATCCAAACAGGCGATTTGGCAAGAATATCAAGCGACGCTTTGCAAAGCTGCGCTACCTGGTGAAGCTGCTGCATTACCGGTGACATTGCCAGAGTTTGAATCGATAACCGCATTCATCCTAACCGAACTGAAAACGGAAATACCTACTGATACCCAAGGTATGAGGGAATTTCTTAAATCTCAGGCAAACGCCTTACCTACTCCATTAGAAAAACATCCGCTAAATGGTATGGAATATTTTAACAAAATGGCTTCCATGCTGGAGGATGCGGGGGCTACCGCATTTGTAAGCCTTACAGGGTGGCGGGCGAGTGAATACGGCTTTAGCCTGTCCAATATCGATATTGACATCAATCCAGACCCGCTTGACAACCACTACACCCCGTGGCGTTTCCATGTTCGCTGGAAGGTGTTAAAGACCAGCGACAACACCCCGTTACCAAGAGAGATTACACTCGGCAGTTACATCTTGGCAGCGCAATTGGCGCACCTTAATCTGGCGGATAGGACTGACCCAGCGATATATCAGGCAACAACAGTTAAACAAAAAGAAGACGCCTCATCAGAGATTAAAAAAGCCATTTCCACCTGCTGGGCAGATTTTGTCAACCATTATTCGATATTCAAAGATATCGAGAGATGGCAATGCCTCAAAGATAAAACATCACTGACAGAGAAGGATGAAGTCGCCCTAAAAGCACTTGAATCTACCTATCGATTTGATGAAGCCCCCATGAGGGCGATGATAAAAATGAAAAAAGAACTAAATGACGCATTGCCACGGGTACTTCTGGCCCAAGATCCAAACTTCGAAAAAAACCTCAGTGTTCGATTGAGAGAGTATATAAAAGGGAGTGCGCCTGCGGATATCACAGCATTGCTTGATAGGCACTTAAGCGAGGAGATTAAGACTAAGCTTAAAAGCGGTGAGGTGGAGTTGGATAAAGCAGGCGTGCGCTTTGTTCGAGGTGAGTTTTTAGGTGATGCGGCTTATGCAACCGCTCATGCATTTCGACATATCTTTGCAGAAGCGGTGCTAAGGCGTTATCGAGGGGATGTGGGCCGGTTTATCAGGGCGCATTTTAAACACCTTGATGAGCGTTTTTTCATGGCATATCTGCGCGATAAGGAATACCGCACTATCCAGCAAATAGCGACCCGTCAAGTCATCAATTCAGTGGTGAGGTTGCACATGGATAGTATTGAAGATGAAAATCGCGAGTATGCCGGAGGGGTGGATCGATTCTTATCAAAAGCAGTGGTGATAACACATGTTTACTCGGATGAAGAACAAAAAGAAAAACTTGCACAGGCTGCTGTAAAACGTGTCTTGGCAATAAAATCAAATCCGTGGGCTAGTTGCCTGCTTCGGGACGGGACGCAGCAAAATGCTAAGTGCAGTATCAATGGTGAACCGCAGCGTCAAAACGCACAGCCGAGGTTATGCTTGGGGTGTCTGAATGCGGATATCACAGAGGGCAACTTCATTGGGATTGTCGTATATATCAAGCAGGATATTGCAGCGTGTCGAAACCCTGAACTCCCCTGGTTCATCAAAGAACCACACTACCACACGGTAACATTGGCGTTAAAGCGCGTGAAAGAGCTGCGTCATAACAGCAATAACCCGACATACGATAAGTTCATTTCGCACCTAAAAGATACGCTAGTGATAGCAGATGCACAAAGAGGGCAAGCAGCATGAGTGATTATTTAGATGAATTTCTTGATAAAGATGCGCTCATAGCTTCAACCCCGCCACCCGCCCGACCGAATTGGGTATCTGATTCAAATAGCTCTGGTGCAGCGTATGAGGCGATCCAAGGGCTCTATCAACAAAAGCTCAGGTATATCCGTCAACACAGCAAAAAGACAGACTTTATTAAAAAATCTACCTATGAAATTTCGAAGTCAGAAGTCGCAAGAGTGGTGGGAGTGAAGATGCAGGCAATTTTCCACTCCGTTAATTATTCAAGCGCACTACAAAAAGAGTTGGTTGAAAAAAATGACAAACTCCTAAAAACAAAAGATGCGAAGCTTGCTAGTCGTTATGCGGGTGAGAAAGGTAAGACCAAAGATGAGCTGATACAAAAAGTCAGGGAGTTGAAAGCCAGGGATAAACTGCTCTCAAAAACAACTACGGATGAAGTGTTAGAACTCACGATGCAACGACTGCCGCTGGATGTTAAACGCCACCTGAGGTTGGTGTAAGCACGAGCAGAAATGGCCAACAAAGTTCGAAGGAAAATTGTGAAGCATTTATGTGCATCTCTCAGTAACTGTCGCGCATCTAAATCAACTCGTTTTGTAATTCATGAAACAGCGCTATAAACGAGTCTCAGCTTTTCAGAGCAGGCGCTCTCGAAAAAACGAATCTCTGCTTTGCCTTATTTGCAGACATTCGTTCTTTGTGAGCAATGCGTCTGAAGAACCTGAATTTGGTCCTAGCTGACTTCAACAGTATCGAATGATTGCTGCAATACTCACGTGTGAATTTGAGTGGTCTCGAATTCCCATAAAACACTCGCCCCTCAACAACGTGCGAAGCACTCAACTATTTCCATAATCCATTAACCTAATCTACATTGATTCAACTAGTCATTAGAAGGTGATTTAAAGCCATCCCTTGAAATTTGTGCGACGATATCGGCAAAGGTGTATGAGGCCGATGAAACTAAGATGAAGTCGCTACCACCCTAACTTGATCACCAGTCCGAATCGCGTCTGGCGGTGTGCTGATCACTGTATCGCCCACACTCAGGCCTGAAACAATTTCTACCTGTGAGCCATGATCACGGCCTATAGTCACTGTTTTTAAAGTGACGGTATTAGTTGCATCTACTGTTGCTACAGCAGGAGACTGGTTGCGGTATAAAATTGCGCTACCGGGAATATGCACACGACTGCTATTGCTGTTCAGGGTAAAACTGACCTGCGCATAAGCGCCTGGTAATAAAACGCCCTCTGTATTATCAGCCTGCAATTCCACCAGCACTGACCCTGATACAGGATCAACAGCACCGGCGCTGCGACTGACCACTGCCTCAAAAGGTCTGTTGTCGTATTCCGGCAATAGCAAAGCAGCTTTTTGGCCAGCGACCATCTGTGGCGCATCATGCTGAGGCACCCGGACAAAAACCCGCATTTGTGTTGTATCAGCAATAGTAAATAATGGGGCTGAACTGGCAACACCGGCCACCACCAATGCGCCTAATTGTGCTGAACGGCTGGTGACCACACCAGCAAAAGGTGCGGTCAAACGGGTAAAACCTTTGAGTGCTTCAAGCCGTCGTACATTGGCCAAAGCGGCATTGCTAAAGGCCGTTCTGGCTTCAGCATCCCGTACCCGTTGCTCTACGGTTTCAACTGAAATAGCGCCACTGTTCAGTTTCAACAGTTTAGTGGCACGTTCAGCCATACTCTGGGCATTATTTTGCTCCGCCAGTGCGGTACTGTAATCGGCTTTAGCCTGAGCTAACTGATGATCCAGCTCTGGCGCATCCAACACGGCCAACAACTGACCTTTCGTTACTTTGTCGCCTATATCCACCAGCCATTGCCGAATATAACCATTGGTCTGGGCATAAATAGCGGCGCTGTTTAACGGCTCCAGATTACCGGGTAACACCAGACTTGCAGTCGCATCTGCAGCCGCTGGATTGACTACAGAAACAGTTGGAATAGCAGAATGCCCCGCTATGGCCTGCAGTTCTTCAGTGGCACTTTGACGCTGCATAATACCTGCAGCAGCCACTGCGGCGCCGGTGAAAGCCAGCAGCAGACTGACCAACACAATGGTGCGTTTTGTCGAGCGAGCAGCAACTTGAGTGCTGTGAATATTTTGATTAAGCATGGGACAGATTTAACTCCGGATCTAAAGCAGGTTCAGTGGGCTTATCAGGATGCGCCAGACTAAAAACAACAGGAACAAACAATAAGGTGGCTATGGTGGCAAAAACTAAACCACCTATCACGGCGCGGCCTAAAGGTGCGTTTTGCTCTGCACCATCGCCAAGACTCAGCGCCATAGGGATCATGCCAATAATCATCGCCAGAGCCGTCATCATTACAGGACGGAAACGGGTGTAACCAGCTTCCAGCGCTGCTTGTATCGCATTGCCGGTTTCGGCTAGGCGTTCACGGGCAAAACTGACCACCAGAATAGAGTTGGCGGTCGCCATCCCCATACACATAATGGCACCTGTCAGTGCAGGTACAGATAGCGGTGTGCCTGTGACAAACAAAATCCAGACAATACCCGCCAAGGCCGCAGGCAAGGCAGAAATAATCACCACCGGGTCTTTCCAGCTTTGGAAGTTGACTACTATAAGCAGGTAAATCAGCACTATAGCGCCCAATAAACCATAACCTAAACCGGAAAAGGCGGTATTCATCGTCTGGAATTGACCACGTAAAGTGATAGTCACCCCTGCCGGCTTTTCTGCCTCAAGTTCAGTAATAGCAGATTGAATATCCGCAGCTACAGCGCCCAAATCCCGCCCTGAGGTGGCGGCATAAATATTGATCATCGGCTGAATGTTGTATTGCGACAGCACAGGCAAAGTGGTGCTGCGGCTGATGCTGGCCACACCACCTAAATTATGTAACTGCGAAGCTCCGGCACCGGATACAGGCACGTTTTCCAGTTCACTGATGCTGGACATTAAATATTCAGGCACTTGCGTCACCACAGGATAAGACACACCTGTGGTTGGGTTAATAAAAAACACCGGTGACGACTGCGAGCTGCCTGCCAGAGAACCGCCTAAACTGGCAGTCACGTCCAAAGCCGTCAGGCCATATTGGGCGATGCGCGAGCGGTCTATATCAATATTCAGCTGAGGTGTCGCATCAGGTTGTTGAATACGGGCATCGGTTAAACCAGGTATGGTATTGATGCGACGTAATAACAACTGAGCATAATCGCGGTTCGCCTGCAGGTTACGGCCTGTAATTTGAATATCTATAGGAGAAGGGGCACCAAAGTTCAGGATCTGGCTGGTGATATCTGCGGGTAAAAATGCAAAACTGGTACCGGGAAACAGCTTAGGCAGTTCAGCTCTTAGCTTTTGCATATGCTGCTGTGTCGGGCTATGACCAGGCTTTAAGCTAATCATCATATCGCCGTCCTGCGCCCCTATAGTACCGGAGTTGTTGTACACCACACTGACCACACTGGCGGCTAACCCGACGTTATTAATAATAGAGTCCAGCTCGGTCGCCGGAATTAAATCCCGCACAGCACGGCCTATCAATTCAAAACGGGCTGCTGTTTCTTCAATTTTCAAACCAGGCGGCACCCGCACATGCATCACCATGCGGCCAGAATCAACTTCCGGGAAAAAGTTGCGACCTAAAAAAGGCAACAACACAAAAGACAGCAATACCAAAGCCATAAAACTGGCGACAAAAGTTTTTCTGCTGCTCATCAAAGCGGTCAGGCTACTGCTGTAGCCACTACGCAGCTTTTCAAAGCCGGTTTCAAAGCCCTGCTGCAGTTTTTTCAGTGGGCCAAAAAAGCCAGATTTAGCACTGTGATTACTGCCCTGCTGATGAGGTTTTAATAAATACATCGACATCGTCAGCACCACGGTCAAAGACAGCAAAAACGAAGCCACCATCGCAAAAACCACAGCCAGCGCCATAGGTACAAATAAGAAACCTGAAATACCCGGCAGGAAAAACATCGGCACAAACACAATACAAATACAAAGTAAGGCAACAAAAGATGGCATCACAATTTGCGAGGCCCCCAGCATAATAGCTGGTCGTACTGGTTTGCCTTCTTCCAGATGACGGTTGATGTTTTCAATAATTACTGTTGAACCATCGACCAGAATACCTATAGCTATCGCCAGACCGCCCAGAGTCATCGCGTTCAGGGTTTGGCCAAAAGCATTTAATACAGCTATAGCGGCCAGAATAGATAACGGAATGGACATGGCAATAATGACAGTAGAACGCCATGAACCTAAAAACAGCAACACCAGTAACGAAATCAATGCAGCCACTAATACGGCTTCATGGATCACGTTTTCAATAGCGGCGCGAACAAACACCGACTGATCGCCTACTGGCAATACCTTCAAACTGTCCGGTAAACCTGCAGTAATACGGGGCAAAGCTTCTTTGACACTTTCAACTATAGCCAGGGTAGATACCGCGCCATTTTTCAATATTGTCAGCAGTACTGAGCGGCTATCTTCCACATGCACCACGTTTTGCTGTGGACTACTGCCATCCCGCACTGTCGCCACATCACGGATATACACTGTGGCACCATTCACTACTTTCACCGGAATAGTACTGAAACCTTCCAGACTATCAGGTGAGTTATTCAATTTGACGTTGTACTGACTGGAGCCAATTTTAATAGTACCAGCAGGGTTAATCTGGTTTTGCGCCGCTATAGCAGCGGTCACATCCCGTGCTGCTAAGCCGTAAGACTGCAAAGCGACCGGGTTGATATCAATCTGAATTTGACGCTGTTTGCCCCCCGAAGGAGCAGGCATAGCCACACCTGGCAAAGTAATCAACTGAGTACGGATTTGCGACATGCCCAAATCGTTTAATTGCTGCTCTGTTAAACCTTCACCCGACATCGCCAGTTGCAAAATAGGCACAGTAGAGGCGTCGTAATTGACGATAAAAGGTGGAGTAGTACCAGGTGGCATTTGCCGTAACATGGTTTGTGAAATGGCTGTGACCTGAGCCGTTGCAGTACGGATATCAGCGTTAGGCTGAAAAAATACTTTAATAATACCAAACCCTGGCAAAGACTGAGCTTCAATATGCTCTATATCACTGACCGTCGTGGTTAAAGCCCGCTGATAAGGAGTAACAATACGGTTGGCCATATCTTCAGGCGCTAAACCACTGTATTGCCAGGCGACCGCTATCACAGGTATACGGATCGCAGGGAAAATATCCACCGGCATACGCAACGCTGACAGAATGCCAAAACCTGCAATCAGGATCGCCAGTACAATAAAAGTCAGCGGCTTTTGCAGCGCAATTTTAATCAGACCATTCAAAAGTCGAACTCCAGGTACAGGCCAGTTGAAGCTGGCAGTAAAACAGAATTGGCTCTGTCAGAGACAAAAAGCAGGATAAGCAGCGGCAAAGCTGCGCCGGACTGTGCTAAACAATCCGGCGTTGCTGTTAGTCCTGCAAGGACGCCATATCAATCACAAAACGGTAACGCACATCAGAGCGCTCCATCCGCTCAAAAGCATGGTTAATCTGGTCCATCCTAATCATTTCGCAGTCCGGCAGAATGTTTTTGCGGGCACAGAAATCGAGCATTTCCTGGGTTTGAGCTATGCCCCCAATTAACGAACCAGCAATGCGGCGACGACCCAATACCATAGGCACAGTGTTAGGTTCAGCCAAAGGTCCAACCTGACCCACTATGACTAAAGTGCCATCAATATCCAGCAGCGGCATATAAGGGTTCAGATCGTGTTTTACCGGAACTGTATCGATGATTAAATCAAAGCTGTTGGCGGCTTGTTCCATAGCGGCAAAGTCAGAGGAAATCAGCACCTTGTCAGCACCCAATGCCAGCGCATCGGCCTTTTTGTCCGCAGTACGACTCAACACTGTGACCTCAGCGCCTAAAGCTGATGCCAGTTTCACCGCCATATGGCCTAACCCACCCAGACCTATCACAGCCACTCTGCTGCCTGGTCCGGCATTCCAGGTACGTAGTGGCGAATAGGTGGTAATGCCAGCACATAACAAAGGGGCGGCTTTGGCTAAATCCATCCCTTGTGGGATACGCAACACAAACTCTTCGCGTACTACTATATGTTTGGCATAACCACCCAGCGTGATAGTACCTGTATGGCGGTCCGGTGAATTGTAGGTTCCGGTGAAGCCATGACGGCAGAACTGCTCTTCACCATGATGGCACTGGTCACAGTGCTGGCAACTATCAACCAAGCAGCCTACTGCGACATGATCACCGACCTTGTAGCGAGTGGCCTTCGATCCTACAGCTGTCACCCGCCCAACAATTTCATGACCAGGCACAGCGGGAAATTGAGTCCAGCCCCAGTCATTCCGGGCTGTATGTAAATCGGAGTGGCAAACGCCACAAAACAGGATCTCCATCGCGACATCGTTGTCGCGCAGCGCTCTGCGCTCAAAATGAAAAGGTGCCAGTGGCTTATCTGCGGCTAATGCGGCGTACCCTATAGTTTTCATCACTTTACCTCTGCTTAATCTGGATCTTTGTTTCTGCCATCCAATACGGCACTACATAAGATAAGTTCTTGCTGCTATTCCGGCTTGCCTGATCCTGCCGTATCGCTGCCCAAAACTATGACTTTGGTTGTTCAGCCTATTTTGAACTGTTGTCTATTGTTGCAGTGAAGTATGCTCTGGACTAGAGGGTGTAATCCGCAAGGACTTATGAGAGAGATTCATTAATCGCGCAGGAAAACTTCAACGACTTAATGGCTTTTGTTACTGTGGCCAAAGCAAAAAGTTTTACTAAAGCTGCAGCCCAGATGGAGGTGTCTCAGTCAGCGCTAAGTCATACCATCAAAGCCCTGGAAGCCAGGCTGGGTATACGTTTATTAACCCGAACCACCCGCAGCGTATCGCCCACTGAGGCAGGAAACCGTTTGCTGCAAAGCATAGCGCCCCGTTTTGAAGAGATTTCTTCTGAGTTAGCTGCTTTAACTGAATTTCGGGATAAGCCTGCCGGCACCATCCGCATTACTACAGCAGAGCATGCAGCCCGTCTTGTGCTCTGGCCTAAGTTGAAGAAATTTCTACCGAACTACCCAGATATCAAAATAGAAATAAATATCGACTATGGCCTGACCGATATAGCGGCGCAAAATTACGATGCGGGCGTCAGGCTTGGCGATCAGGTCGCCAAAGACATGATCGCGGTTCGCATAGCGCCGGATATGCATATGGTTGTGGCTGGAGCGCCTGAATATCTGGCGACACGAGCTGCCCCTGTGCACCCCAGTGATTTGGCCAACCATTGTTGCATTAATCTGCGTTTTCCCACTCATGGTCACATTATGATTTGGGAGTTTGAAAAAGAAGGGCATGCCATCAAAGTGAAGGTGGACGGACAGTTATTATTTAACAATGGCTCCTCTATACTGACAGCGACTCTGGCAGGTTTTGGTTTAGCTTATTTACCTGAAGATATGGCGCTGGAGCATATTAAGGCCGGTAAGCTGGTCAGCGTTTTAGAGGACTGGTGCCCAACTTTTCCAGGTTACCATTTGTATTATGCCAGCCGCCGTCAGACCACTCCGGCCTTTTCTTTGTTAGTGGATGCATTACGTTATCGCACGCCATAACTGCTGATCTATCAGCTCAAAGAGCAGCTTCTTTTGCAGATGGAGGCTGCAACAAGCCTTTTATCTGTTCGTTGTCTACGCTGAGGGTACGCAACCAGTGCTGCACTTTTTCTTTGACGGATACAGCATAAGCCCCTTCCATCACAAACAGCACACCGTCCCGCTCAATACCGCCTTTGAGCTGAAGTTCTGGCAATAGGCTGCAGTCCGGACAATAGCGCTTTAAATCACTAAGACCACTCCCTATGCCGTAACCTGCATTGGTATTAAAAGGGATCACTGTTGTGTCACCTAACTGATGTTCTGCCAGAAAACTTTTTACCGGCGGCGGCATTTGCATGCCCCAGGTAGGAAAACCAAGGAAAATCACATCGTAACTGGCGATGTTTTTTATCATGGTTTTTAACGCTGGCAAATACCCTGTCTGATTTTCCTGACGCACTTGTTCGACTGTATCCTGATAGTTTTCAGGATAAGGGGTCTGTAGTTCGATGGCGACCAGCTCGCCTCCAACAGCTTGCTGAATAAACTCAGCGACCGTCTTTGTGTTGTTGGTTCTGGATAAATAGACAATTAATACCTTAGGAACAACGGTTGTGGCCTTGTTGTTTTTCGCAGTGGCATTTTCGTTGGCATCAGCAAAAACACAGCTCAAACTGCTGCAAAGCAAAACCAATACAAAACAATAAACTCTCACGCTGTCACCATTCCTCTTTCGCTGTCGATGTGAACCACCTTATAAGATCCAGCCCATGTTGCCTATAAAACCTGTGCATTAATTAGTTTTCCTCATAAACGCTTGCAGATCCTGCCCGCTAATTAATGAACCGCTGATTTAGTAAAATAGCCTCACCAGTCACTTCATAGATCCACCCAAGCATCTGATGAGCAAACTCATGCAAAGTAACAGCGTAAATCACCGTCATGTTTTGGCGATAGTGTTAGTCAGTTATCTGATGATTGTATTGGATATTTCTATTGTCATTACCGCACTGCCGGAAATACAGCAAAGTATGCAATTGAGTGCAGCCACTTTATCCTGGGTGCAAAATATCTATACGTTATGTTTTGGTGGCTTTTTGCTGTTAAGTGCACGGGTTGGTGATTTACTCGGCCGTAAAAAGACGCTGATGACAGGTTTAGCTTTATTTACTCTGGCCTCGCTAAGCATTGCTTTTTCAGCAGATTATCTGACTTTGGTGGTCGCCAGAGCCCTTCAGGGGGTAGGAGCGGCCATACTTGCACCTTCTACCCTGGCGTTGCTGACACAACATTTCCCACAAGGACCAGAACGTAACAAAGCCTTGTCTCTGTATGCGGCCGCAGCTGGCATTGGGTCCAGCCTTGGATTGGTAATTGGCGGTGTACTCACTGGCTGGCTCGATTGGCGAATTGGATTTTTTATTAATGTGCCGGTAGGTATCGCACTTTTTGTCGCCTCCATGCGGTGGCTACAGGAAACCCCAGTCATCTCAGGCAAATTTGATGTGCAAGGAGCCTTGCTTTCTACGGCAGGTATGTCGGCTTTGGTCTTCAGTGTGATTGAAAGCTCAGCGCAGGGCTGGGGCGCCATGCTCCCTCAAGTTTCGTTTTTGTCTGCAATAGTGCTACTGGCTTTATTTGTCCGGCACGAGCACTTTTACCATCAGCCTATTATGCCGTTGCGGCTGTTCAGCCATAAAATCAGAGTGGGTGCCTACCTGAGCCGGATGTTATTTTTGGGTGCTATGGTTGGTTTCTTTTTCTTTTCAACACAGTTTTTGCAAAGGGTCATTGGCTTCACTCCAGCTCAAACCGGCATGGCCTTTTTGCCAGTGACCATCCCTACTTTTCTGGCGTCTTTGTTAGTGCCTTATTTAAACCGGAAGTTTGGTATCCAGAAATCCATAGTACTGGCGCTGTCTTTTAGCATTGCCGGCATGCTGTGCTTAACTCAGTTATCAGCCCAAAGCCATTACTGGAGTGGCGTTGCCTTACCTATGATTTTAATTGGCATAGGCAATGGCACAGTGCTTGGTCCTTTAACTGTGGCAGGAATGACAGATGTCGCGGCTGAAGACAGCGGCGCAGCTTCAGGTGTGGTGAATGTGGCGCATCAACTCGGTGGTAGTCTGGGATTGAGTATATTGATCGCTTTGTTTTCCGCTCATTCAGAGCAGGTCAATAACCAAAGGGTTTTGGTGCAGCAGTTAGATACAGCCTTTACCGGTGCCAGCGTCTTTCTGATAGCAGCTTTGCTGATCGCGGCCTGTTTTCTGCGTAAAGAGCCTTTAGCAAAAAGCTAAAGGCTCTGTAACAGCTCGATCAAACTTAATAGCTTGTGCCTTGAGGTGGAGCCTCAACATCAGAGAACGCCTGCACCATATCTGGCAAACGCTTACCACGGATTTGAATAGCGCTGACAGATTGTGTTAATTCCGCCAGCTCAGCCGCTGTAAACTGCACATTTAAAGCCCCCTGATTCTGTAGCATATGCCCAAGCTGAGTGGTGCCGGGGATCGGCACTATCCAGGTTTTTTGAGCCAGCAGCCAGGCTAAAGCGATTTGAGCCGGAGCAGCATTTTTGCGGTCAGCCCATTGTTTGAGCAATTCCACCAGTGCGAAGTTATGCTGCAGGTTCTCTTCAGAAAACCGGGTTTCTGTGCCCCTGAAATCACCAGCGGCAAAGCGGGTATTAGCATCAATCCAGCCAGTTAAAAACTGCACGCCCAGTGGACTCCATGGCACAAAACCTATGCCCAGCTCTTCACAGGCCGGAAGTACTGCTTGCTCTGGTCCACGCCATAACATGGAGTACTCACTTTGCACTGCACTAACCGGCAGTTCTTTATGGGCGCGTCGCAAGGTATTCAGCCCCATTTCCGATAAACCCCAATGCAACACTTTGCCCTGGTCCATCAGCTCTTTGACCGCTCCGGCCACATCTTCAATAGGAACTGCCGGGTCAACTCTGTGCTGATACAACAAATCAATACGGTCGGTACGAAGACGTTTCAACATGCCTTCAACCACCTTTTTAATATGCTCCGGCCTGCTGTTTAATCCGGGACGACGCTGACCTGTTTCCTGATCGATATTCCAGCCAAACTTAGTGGCAATCACCACCTTGTCACGAAATGGCGCTACGCCTTCGCCCAAAATACGTTCCACTTCATGTGGGCCATAAGCTTCTGCAGCATCAAAAAAAGTCACTCCCTGCTCAAAAGCGGCACGGATCACCTGCAACATTTCAGGCCGGTAAGGCACTGTGGTTTGATAGGTGCGGCTCATGTTCTGTACGCCCAGACCCAAAGCTGAGACTTGTAGTTTACCAAGCCAACGTTGGGCAGAAGTTGTGGCTGGTTTCATACCACTGACCGCATTGCTTTGGCTTTGCGCTGAGACAGCCGCAAGAGGCAACATAGATGCCGCAGCAATACCGGCTCCGGCCATAAGAAACTTACGCCTGCCTGGCATCAGGCTTTCTTCTGTAGCATGTTGTGTTTTATCGATCATCGATCTATTCCTCTGGTTATAAGGTGATAAAGCGTATAGTTGAGGTAGTAGTAGTCTGTCCGCCTGACCAATTCGGCTCAGGCGGTGGCTGAAATTTTTCTCAGGTGAGGAGGTTTAAGTGCCTAAGGAGAAAGCAATCTGGTAAAGGACAAGGTAGCCAAAGCCCATTGGTTGTTGTGTTTCAGATAAACTTCTGTCACCACAAAAGGATTGGTGACTTCTTTGCCTCCGACGACAGCCAGCAGCGTGATTTTGTTCAGCACGATAGCGGTATCGCCCAGCAGGTTCACGGATACATTGTGAATGTCGGCCTTTTTATAGTGAATACCGCCGCTTTTAATCACAGCTAATTCCTGCGCTCTGTCCATGGTTCCGCCCATATGCACAAACTGGGCTTTTTCGTGAAATAAGCTTTCAAGGGCGTCCATATTGCGATCCGCCATCCAAAGCCACTTTTGCTTTGACAGCTGAATAATGGACTGTTCTTCGGCCTGAACTGGCATCTGCGCAACATCTTTGTTGACTTGTGCTGTGTCTGCCGCCGAAGCTTCAGGCATAAAAGTCAGCGGCAACAGTGCAGCTAAAATCACAAAGCTGATGGGGCGATAAAACGAAGTGTGGATGCTCATAGTTTCACTCCTGATGTGCTTTAGCTGCTGTGTTTAGTTCTGAGGTTTTAATACTCAGATAGTAAGAGTCCGTCACGGGTTCCAGCCACAATGTCCGACCTTTCGGGTGGTTCATGGTGGTGGCGATATAAGCAAAGCTGCTGTCGGGCGTTGAAGCATGCCAATGCTCCGCGTTGGCTGGGCATTTGATCACATCACCTTTTTTTGCCAGTTGCACCGGCTTGCCTCTTTCCTGATAGTAGCCCACACCTTCGGTGATTAATAAAATCTGCCCACCAGGATGGCTATGCCAGTTTAATTTGGCACCAGCGGCAAAAATGGCGTAGCTGATGTTGTAGTTAAAGGTGTCATCCGCTTCAGCTAATTCACTCAGCCAGACATCGCCAGTGTGATGCACATTAGCTGCTTTTTCACCTGTGGCAAAAAGTGCAGTACTTTCCGCCATCAGTGGCCCTGAAGCCGCCAGCAGCAAACAACTTACGAATATCAGTTTTTTCATCGGGTTAATCCTTAATTAAGGCCTTAATTAAAGCCTTAGTTCATGCCATCCAGTTTGTTTTCAGCCAGCCACTGATCAAGCTGCAACGCCACTTGCTCACTGTTTAAATCTGAAAATGGGAAATGGGTATTGCCGTAAATGCCAACAGTTGGCAGATGCACTACTTTGGCTTTGCCGCCGTGCTGATTGATTTTATCTGCCCACAATTGCGCCATTTTTAACCGGACACGCCAGTTGTCCTGGCCAGGGTTGGCGCTGGGTTCAGTCGGAATGTTGTCGCCGTAATAAATCACGATTGGAATACGGGTCAGCTTTTTGAAGTCTTGCATGGAAATAGCTGTGGCTGCTAAAGCACCAGTGCCACTTTGCATAGGTTCTGGTACTTCGCCTTCAGGGAAAACAAAACCACTGCCTGGTTCATAAGACACAATGCCACGCACCCGCTCTGTTTTTATCGCTGTCCACCAGCCTGGTCCACCGCCCTGAGAGTGAGTGATCAGCAAACCTGGCCCTGAATGCTGAAACACGGCTGCCATCGCATCGCCGATCAATTGCTCGTCAAAAGGGCCGGTATTGGGCGTCATCTGACGGAAAAATTGCTCCAGCGCAGCCGGGTCTTCAGAAAACTGCACTTTGTTAAACAAGCTGGGCCACTGACCCAAGCGGAACATATTGAACCAGAGTTGATCATTGGTCGCAGCCGTTAACTCTGCCGGCACAGTGGATTGACCGGCACGGCCCCGGCGTGGCTGATCCACCAGATACACCCCATAACCCTGACGTAAATAACGCGTCTGAAAACCTTCCCGACCATCAGGTGTGGTACCCCAGGTCAGCGCCGATTGGCCAGCCCCATGCAGAAACACCATAGGGTATTGGCGCTCTTTGACCGGAATCTGATAAGACACAGCTGCATGGTCGCCATGCAGGGTTTGCCCCTGTGCATCAAACAACTTTTTACCATCAAAAACACCATCGCTTTTCACCACAGTGCCGCCTGCAGCAAAATTGCCTTGTTCTGCCAGCGTGATAGGAGAGGCTTTCTGTTCAGCTGCGGATAACGACAGACTGAATAAAGCCGCCATCAGACCACTCGCATTCAGATACTTTTTGTACTTTGTATTCTTAGTTGTGCGCAAAAACATCATTGGCTCGCCTCCGGTTGCTTCAGCTCTAGTTGTTCCAGTGCTGATGTGGCATTAGCAGCCATCTCTGCGCTGACTTGTTGCTTTAATACCTCAATCACCCGAAACAACTGGCTCTGGTTTAGCCCTATATTCATCGCCACTTTGTAATGCGATTGCAGTTGGCTGTTCACATTGCCAACAGCGGCCAGGGTCGCAATGGTCACCAGCTCGCGGTCTATATAGCTTAAGCTGTCACGGCTAAATAAATAGCCAAATAGATGGGCTTTCAACGCATGGTCCATCACAGGGGCGAAGTCAAACAAGGGCCTGCTGGCTGACTGTTGAGTCAGCAACTGCATGGTTGCTGTACCTGACTGGTAATAATCTGTATTTTTTGGCAATACAGTAGCTTCAGCACCCATAGGGTCAGTGATACCGGCTTTTTGCCGATCTTCCAGCAAAGCTTTGAAGCTGGCTAAACCATTTAAACTGCGGGGGAAACCAACATAAGCATACTGATGGGACAAGACTTCTTTGATTTCATTCACAGTTAAACCAGCCGCCAACCCCTGCTGTAGCGCAGGTTTTAAGCTGGCTAAATCACCAGTCGCATTGACTGCGGCAATAGGCAAAATAGCCAGTTGTTTTTCAGTTAATACCACGGTTGTGGCTGCTTTAGCAGATGGCTGCTCAGCTTTTGCCAGCTCTACCGGCTCTAACCAGCTCACTGCCTTGTTATCAGCAGGTACAGGACTTATCGCAATATGAGCCATAGCCGAGTGCTCAGCAGCGCCATGCCAATGCTTCACATCAGGGGGGCACCAAACCACATCGCCGGTTCGGATCACCTGCACTGGCTCACCCCATTGCTGGGTTCGGCCTTCTCCTTCAATCACAATCAGATACTGACCATGGGGGTGACTATGCCAGTTGCTGTGTGCACCCGCTTCAAAACGTACAATAGCAGGAGCAACATCACCCGTTGATGGCATCACTGGGAAACGTGAAAAGTTAACATTGCCACTAAATTGTGCAGCAGGGCCTTGATTGACGGTAAACGTATCAGCACGGCTGATGATTTGGCGCTCTGCTGCATTTTCTGTCATTGCTGCAGTGGCTGTTTTTTCAGTGCTTTCAGCAGCGCTGACAGACCAGCTGGTTAGCATAGATAACAAGATAAATTTTTTTAACTTCAACATAGTGAACCCTGTTCTTTGTGTGCTGATCATCAGAGCGTTTTCCGATAAAACTCGCTGAGCTTATTCACCACCTGATCTACATAGTCTGGCATCCAATAGGTTTGAATATGAGTGGCCCCCTCAATCAGAAACAACTCTTTGTCTTTGGCGTTCACTGCTTTAGCAAATGCGTCCTGACTCATATTCAGGGTGTCGGCTTTACTGCCTGCCATCATCAGCAAAGGTTGGTTGATCAGCTCCATAGTGGTGGCTGCATCAAAACTCATTAAATACAACAAACTGCTTTGGGTGTATCTGAAGGTTGAATTTGGATGAGCATGGGTTTTACCGTAGTACTCAAAACCTTCACGGTAAAGATCAAAAGGCAACTTAGCGATTTGCTCGTCAGTGAGCTTTGCATCGCCGACATACAGCACTTCACCACCAGCGGCTTCCTGAGCGCGAGCCTGAGAGGCCTCTGTTAAACGCTGCTGTATAGTGGATAGCTGTGAATCTAAAAAGCCGTTGCGACGCACTAAACCTGAGTTAAACATGCTTAAAGTCGCCACAGATTTAAACCGCTTGTCGGTTTGGGCCGCTTTTAAGGAGTAACCACCGCCACCACAAATGCCCAGCAAGCCAAGCTCTGTGACATCAACACCGGCAAATTGACTGATAAAATCTGCCATACCGTGAATATCTTCAATACGGAACTGTGGCTTATCGACATTACGTGGAGTACCGCCGCTGGCCCCCTGATAAGCCGCATCGGCAGCTATGGTGATGTAACCCAATTCAGCCAAACGTTGGGCATACAAACCTGCCACTTGTTCTTTCACACCACCGTTAGGGTGAGCGATAACTATGGCAGGGTATTTTTTCCTGGGATCATAACCAGCAGGCGTATAGATATTGGCAGCAATATCCAGACCATTCAGCTGATAAGTCACAGCATGAATATTAACCTGCCCTTGAAGGTTTTGAGTCAAAGCCCCCTGATAGACCAAGCCAAAAGACTGAGTTGAGCTATCTTCTTTCGCTGTTGCAGCTGCAGATACACTTAAGTTTGCAGCAATAAAAAAGGCAGATAAAAAGCTTCTCTTCATCTTTGTCATAGTTAACACCACTCTCTTACGTATATCGAATGCCTGACTGGCAAACCCATCACCAGACTATAGCTGCGAAAAAAGCTTTTGATTAGTCACTACAAACTGATTAGATTTATGAGTAAATCTTCTTAATCAACGCTATTTTCTTGTTATCCGTGGCAGTACTGCCTTATTTTATTGATTAAATCAGGGATCAGCAGGCAATCAGCCTGACCATCCAAAGGAGCTTCCATTGTCTGAGAATCTGAACGACTTGCGTGCTTTTGTGGTGGTAGCGCAAACAGGCAGCTTTACTAAAGCAGCCGGACAAATGGGCGTTTCGCAATCCGCGTTGAGCCACACTATCCGGCAATTAGAAAACAGGGTAGGCATTAAATTGCTGCATCGCACCACACGCAGTGTGTCACCTACCCAGGCTGGGGAGCGGTTACTCAAAGATATAGAACCTTTGATCAGCGGCATAGAACTGAAGCTTGGCAAGTTAAATGAATTTCGTGACTCACCTCGTGGAGTACTTCGGATCAATAGCAGCGAGCATGTGGTGAATTCGCTGTTGTGGGATAAGTTAGCTAAGTTTGCCGCAGATCACCCTGAAGTGGTGCTGGAAATCACCACGGACTATGCCATGGTTGATATCGTCAAAGACCGCTTCGACATTGGTATTCGGCTCGGCGGAGACGTCGACAAAGACATGATAGCGGTGAAAGTGACGCCTAATCTGAAAATGATACTGGTGGCTTCACCTGGTTATTTGCAGCAGCATGGAACACCTGCTTCACCAGCAGATTTAAACAGTCACCGTTGCCTGACGATGCGTTTACCCCGGCATGAAAACATTATGACCTGGGAGTTTCAGGAGCCGGATAAAAACCCGGTCAACTACCGCCCTCAATCCGCCATGGTCGTTAGCCATGCCCACTTGTTAGTCAAAGGTGCAGTGCATGGCTTGGGACTGGCCTGGCTACCTTCCACTATGGCCGAGGAGCAAATCCAGGATGGACAACTCGTCAGCGTCTTGGACGATTGGGCCATCAGTTACGATGGCTACTACCTATATTACCCAAGCCGAAACTCATCGCCCTTGTTTAATTTATTGGTCAATGCCCTGCGACTAAAATGATGGCTCAATCAGTTTAAGAACTTATTGATCAAAAAGACCGCTTTCAGTGAAAACACGCCGATTTGTTCGAGGATTTCACTGATGCTATTATTGGATGTAAGTAGAATAAATAATGCAAAACAGTTGTTACGGTGGGGGCAGTGCAATGGGAGACGATAGACAACTTCCAGACCACACTAAGAGGTCAGACCAGATTAATTGCAGATCTGATATAGACTGACTTGTAACAACTAACCCAATTCTCACGCGTGGTATCTGACCCCTGAGTTTTGGGAGAAGAAGCCGGCTTAATCGCCGGTTTTTTCATTTTAAGGATTAATACTTTGAAAACCAGAGTCTACATAGACGGATTTAATTTATATTACGGTTGTTTACGCGGGACATCCTTCAAATGGCTGGATATTTTTAAACTTTTCTATGAACATGTGCTCCCGTCTTCGTCACATACCCCTTCCGATATCGATCTTTATGTAAAATATTTTACAGCACAAATTATTGATAAAGCCGCAAAATCTTCGACTTCAGTTCAAGACCAAACTGCATACCACCGAGCCTTAGGCCTCGTAGCTGAACCAGGAAGATTCGAGATCATCAAGGGTTATTATTCGCTGACACAAACAACTGCCTACCAATTTGACCGTCTGCAACCGAAGGTTTTACCAAAAGATTCCTCTAGAGTCGATATTTGGAAATTGGAGGAAAAACAGACAGATGTAAATATTGCAGTGGAATCACTTTATGATGTTATGACGGATCCAGAACTGAAACAAGTAGTCTTTGTAACCAACGACACAGACTTGGCTCCTGCTATGAAGAAAATCCAGACTCTTGGCAAAGTCACAGTTGGTTTAGTCATTCCCACTACCTTCTCGGCACGACGTCCAAATCAAGATCTGGCAAAACACGCCAACTGGGTGCGTGATTGCATTCAAGATTATGAACTAGCGGCCTCGCAACTCCCACGGCTCATTCCGGGCGAACGTAAACCTGCTGTAAAACCCATATCATGGTATGGGCAGCCTGAAATATTAGAACAAATAACTCAAACCCTTATGCCTGTGTGCGAGCAAAAGCTAACAAAGTGCTGGCGTTGGTTAGAGCACCCCGTTCCAATTATAGAGGGCCTATCACCGCTAGTAGGTCTCCCTATAAACCACCTGAATACAGAGCAAGAAGCATTACTAGTACTGAAGTATGCAGAGAAATTTGCAGAAATGATGGCTAACGCACAAACATAGGCTCGTTTTACATAAAGTAGCCGTCGGTGTTTTCTTAAGATCCGACTTAAAGTCTGGGGCTTATGAGTTGACCAAACTAATTAACAACATTAATCAACGCTAGGGCGTAATTACGGCGCTCTCGCGTAATCCTCAATCACCTGTCGACACGCCTGAAGACTAATTCGTTCAAAACGAATTTTTTTGAGCATGTTGCTGAGCTCATCAATTTGTTCAGGTGCAACTTCCAACAAAATACGGACCCCAGTTTCCTTACCGCTGAGTATGGCTTCTTGCTCAGCAAGGTGATCTAATTTTTCACTTAGTAATAATGGAATGTCGCGTTTTTCAGGTGTTTCCACTTCGACAATTGGTTCAGGTTTACTCTGATGAATAACCTCCTGCTGCCTTGCCGCATTCGAAAACAACAGAGGTGCATTGCCAGGCTGTCGAGTTACGACCAGTTTGCCTTGCTCTGCAAGGCTTAGCCCAATTCGATGAAAGACTTGTTTTAAATTTTTGCGGTTGTATTCCTTTAATTCGGCATGGCTTGCATATTCTTCCATCAACTGAGTGCCGGTTTTCAATTCATCACTAGCCAAACTCGCCAAGACAAAGTTGATAATTTCTCTTTTTTCAGTCTGTTTCATGAACGATATCCTCAGATATCCAGATTCTCGGACGCCTCTAGGGCATCTTGGACGTCAATGCCTAAGTATCTGACTGTACTCTCAATTTTTTTATGACCTAAGAGTAACTGTATCGCTCGGATATTTTTATCACGTTTGTAAAGGATGGATACTTTCGTCCGACGCATGGAGTGCGTGCCATAAAGACTCGAATCGAGTCCGATAGACTCAACCCACTTGTGAACAATCCGATCGTAAGCACGGGTTGTTATATGTGGAACGCTATGTCTTCGTGATGGGAAAAGATAATCTTCAAACTTTAAAGATTTCAGCTCAATCCAGGCTTTAACAGCCTTCCGTGTCTGTGGTGTAATTTCGAATTGAACAGGGGTACCGGTTTTTCGCTGAACAATACTGGTGCGCGCCAAAACATCACCGGAGCGCATCACATCCGAGACTTTAAGTGAAACTAAATCACATCCACGCAATTTTGAATCAATAGCAAGATTGAGCATAGCCAATTCACGGGGGTTATTGGCGATTTCTAGTCGTGTTCTTATAGACCAAATTTCTTGCTGACGAAGTGGAGCCTTCTGACCAATGATACGGCCTTTGTTCCATGCCACACGCTTTTCCATGATGACCTCCCGATTTTTTGACAAGCCATTGGATTGAGTATCATGGTATAGACTCAAATATCTCGAATTGAAAGCTTAAAAAATAAACAATACGAGGAAGCATTTTAGATAATTGTCAGGACACAGCAACACTGATTATTTACTGCGATTACAATTTGAAGCTCTGGTATTGAGAGTGGTTTTTTGAGAGATATGAGCTAGTTATTATCAAGTATGTTCGTTTTTTGTATTGCAACCGCCAAGATGGCAGACACAGGCCGTCTCACTTGCCTTAGTTGCGGACATTCGATTTTTCGTAATTCCAGAGTGTATCCTCTGATCAGGTAGCCAATTTCAATGCGCCACTACAAATCCACCTAAATTTATTTCACGTTCATTGATATCCAAATCAGCCTATTCAACAAACACGACCCTAACAAAATTATCGCTAAACCCCAGCCCCTTTCCCCGCTACCAACAAATCAAACACCACCTTCGAAAACGCGGCCAGCTTCTTAGGGTCGCCGAGTAGCTGCAGCATTTGGTTTTGCTGGGCTTCGTTGCTGTCGAGGATGGCGTCGTCGATGGCTTTGGAGAAGTCGCCGAGCATGGCTTGTTCTGGGGAGTTGTTTTCCAGCTGTGTCATGACGGAGGCGTTTTCGCCGACTTTGTCGCGGATGGTGTAGGCGTAGTTCACCATATCCGCATCCGTGAGGTTGTCGGTGATAAACAGCTCATTGAGGCGTGAAATGATGCTCGACAAGAACTCTTCTTTTTTGTCGCGTGGTTTAGCAGAGCCCAAGGCTTCGTTGGGTTCTAGCTGATAGTCGCCTTTGTTTTCCTGCAGCTGCAGGTTTTGCTGGCGAATTTTTGAGACACGGTAGTGGCTTAGCATCACGTTGTCTAAGTCGATGTCGTCTTCGTCCACCACAGTTTCGCGCAGAAATGGCCGCAAGTTACGGGCGTACAGGCAGAGCTTCTCTAAGTCGGTGTCGTCGTAATCGACGATTTGCGACATAAACTCGTAGAACCGCACAAAGGTGCCTAAATCTTTGCGGAAAATCTCCAGGGCGCTTTTCTCTTTCTGGCAGTCTTTCAGGCTGATCTCTGCGTTTGCAATGAGTACCGCATCGCCGGTTTTTTTGGTGCGCTCAAACATGTCTTTGGCTTGTTTAAAGGCTTCAACGGCCGATTTATAGCGCTTTTGCCAACGCTCTACTGCCGGTTTACAGATGTTGGAAATGGCCGCATTGGATTTTTTGCTTTCAAAGTAGAAGCTGCAGAACTGCTCCACTTCGTGCCAGGTGAATATTCCTTCAGTGCGCAGTTTATCAAACAGCTGGAAAATCAAATTCGGGTCGGATACATCCGCCAATTCTGCTGTTTGGTAATACGGCTGGAACGCCGCCAGAATGTCTTCCGGTTCGTTGAAGAAATCCAGCACATAAGTGCCAGAGATTTCCTTGCTTGGATACGTCCGGTTGAGCCGTGACAGCGTTTGCACGCATTCCACACCGCCGAGCTTCTTGTCCACGTACATGGCGCACAGCTTCGGCTGGTCAAAGCCGGTCTGGAACTTGTTGGCGACAATCATCACTTGGTAATCATCGCTATCAAAGGCTTTGCGCATATCGCGGCCTTTGAGGTGCGTATTCATGCTGGTTTCGGTGAACTTCTCACCCACCAGCGCGGTTGCATTAGGGTCTTTGTCGCTAAACTCCACTTCACCGGAAAACGCCACCATAGCGCGGATGTTCTTGTAACCCTTTTCAGTGATGTATTTGTCAAAGCCAAGCTTGTAACGCACCGCCTCTTTACGCGAACTGGTCACCACCATGGCTTTGGCTTGGCCGCCCAATAAGCCCATCACGTTGTCTTTGAAGTGCTCAACAATCACCATCACCTTTTGCGAGATGTTGTAGTCATGCAGGCGTACCCACATGTTGAGCTTAACTTTAGCCTTTTTGCTGTCCACCTCTTTGTCAGCGGTATGGATTTTCTGCGCCAGGTTATACGCCACTTTGTAGTTGGTGTAGTTCTTCAGCACATCCAAAATAAAGCCTTCTTCGATGGCTTGGCGCATGCTGTAGACATGAAAAGCGGCAGGCTTATTGGTGCTAGATGCGGCTTCTTGTGGGTTGGGTAGCCGACCAAACAACTCCATGGTTTTGGCTTTGGGCGTGGCGGTAAAGGCAAAATAGCTGAGGTTATTCGAACCGCGGCGCGATGCGACTGTGGCGGCAATAATATCGTCGGCAGTTAATTCCTCATCATCGCCTTGCTCGGTGCTGTCAATCATCAGCACTTCTTTGAGTTTACGGGCGGTCGAGCCGGTCTGTGATGAGTGCGCTTCGTCGGCGATAATGGCGTAGTTACGCTCTTTCAGGGATGCGCTTTTTTCAATGGCCTGCAGCACATGCGGGAAGGTCTGAATGGTCACAATGATTATCGGCTGCGAGCTTTGCAGTGCCGTGGCAAGCTTTTCTGATTTGGAGCCGTCGCCTTCTTCGCGATTAATCCGGCCCACCACACCATCGGTATGCTCAAACTGATAAATGGTATCTTGCAGCTGCGCATCTAACACGGTGCGGTCGGTCACCACAATCACCGAATGAAACTGCTTATTGCCTTTTTCGTCATAAAGCGACGATAACTGATGCGCCACCCAGGCAATCGAGTTGGATTTACCAGAACCCGCGCTATGCTGAATTAAATACTTCTGGCCAGCGCCTTCTGTTTTTGCCGCCTGAACCAGTTTTTTCACCACATCCCATTGGTGGTAGCGCGGGAAAATCATGCTTTCTTTTTTGTACTTGCGGCCTTCCCAATCTTCTTTTTCTTCGATGTGCAGGTGCACAAATCTGGCCAGAATATTAAGGATATTGTCTGGCAGTAATACTTCATTCCACAGGTAATCTGTGGCGTAGCGTGAAATATCTTCAGGCACATCATTGCCCGCTGCGCCTTCGCTGGTGCCTTTGTTAAACGGTAAAAAGTAGGTGTTGGCACCGGCCAAGTGGGTGGTCATGTACACCTGATATTGGCTGACCGCAAAATGGACAATAGCGCCGCGTTTGAAGGTTAATAACGGCTCGGGCTTTTTGGTGTTAGGGCAAATCGGTAAACGGGTGGTTTTGTATTGCTTGAGTGCATTATCCACCGCTTGTTTAAACTCGGACTTTAGCTCCAAAGTCGCGATCGGAATGCCGTTGACGAACAATACCAAGTCAATGCGCCAGGCTTTGGCTTTGGTCCCTGTTTCTTGCAGCTCAGCGTCTGTCGCCCAAGGGCTGTAGACTAACTCCGGCACTAAACGCAGGCGGTTTTGTTTGTACCTTGCCAGCGTATCCGGGTTTAAATCATGCTCGGGTTTAAACTGGCAAATTGAAAAGCGCACATTGCGGTCGCGCAGTTCATGGCGCAACACGCCAAGCGTGCCATAGGTGCGTGCTTCTTTGTGTGTGGCATTCGGGTCAGCTTTGTTTAGCTGCGCTGCCACCAACTCCAATAGCTTTTGCTCAGCGTTATGCGGGTACAGCGTTTTAAACTTTTGCCACTGTGCATCTTGGGTGTCTTGCACAAAACCCAGTAAGTCTTCTGGGTATAACGCCAGCTCTCGATTGTATTTTTCCGGCTGCCCCAGCTGCCAGCCACTGGCCAGCATTTGCTGGATAATGTCGTTTTGAAACACACGTTCAGTTGACTGATCAGACATGATAAATCCCTTTATTCTTCGGTTTAGTTATTGGGAGCTTGCCAGTTACGTACGTCGATTTTACCGGTAACGGCGGCGGAGATTAGCGCTGTGCGGCGTTCTTGCATTATTAAAATCGCTGATTCTGATTTTTCAATTAAGTTATCAAACCTAATAGTTTCATGATTTAGATAGCAAATTATTTCTTGCTGCTCAGCTATGGGAGGGACAGGAAACTTTTCCGGAGCAATATGCTTATTATTGATCTGAGGTACAGTCGAAACGTCTGCAATATCTGCCAAACCTCTCAACTTTAATAAAAATGCTACAAACTCAATCAAAGCAAAATCATTCATTTTCCACCCCATCAAGTTGGGGTCCACTACAGAAAGTTCTCGTACAATATTTACTTTATTTGTGAAAATCGCAGCTCCTCTCTTTGGGAAAGCCAAATAGTCGATTTCAGGGGTGCATGTACGTGCTTTTTCTCTAGATACAAACCAATTAAAATCCTTAACAGAAAAAAATTCAGAAGATAGGCTTGATACTTTAATAAACGGTAAATCTCCATCAGTAACAATATGTTCATCAGCAATAGCCTCTGAACCGAAAAATCGACCAATATAACCGGCCTTGATAATATCCCAATGCGCCGGTACTTCGCCCAACCATTCCACACCAGAATCTTTCATCGGGGCGTCTGGGTTTAGTCCTTTTGTCACCGCATGGCTGATCACGGCCTGCCGTTTTTCTTTGAGCAGTTGAATCAGTTGTTGTTGCTGCTCAATCAAGGTATCGATTTTTGCGGTTTCGTGGTCGAGGAAGTTAGCGATGGTAAACTGCTCAAAGACTGGAGGATTGGAAAAGCCTAAGTTTCTTAATGTACCGAGAGATACAAAATTTTGTACACCGCCTCGTGATTCCAATGAAAATTGAATATTACACTCTTGACTCTGTAAGAAGTAATTAAGAAATGGTGCATGGATTTTATTTGAGTGAGCAGTTTTAAAAAGTGCTAGGTTCTTAATTGCAAATTGGTCATTATGCTTAACAAGAACTGGGAATCCTACAGTCCCTATCATTGGCATCAAAATATCACCAATATCAACCTTTGAACGCTTTATAATCTGTAAATAATCAACATCAGAAATATGTTTACACAAATCAAAATGCAATGTGCCAGAAGTTACATCCTTTGAAGTAACTAATGGGAAAGTATTAGTCCCGATCTCAACATATTCAGGAGTGTCATGAGTTCCATCCCTAACATCTACGAGCATTTTTAAAGATGCAGGTAACCAATGTGATGGAACTACATCAAGCCATTCCACTCCAGAATCCTTATAATCAGGATACGCCTGATACTTACTCATTACGAATGCACCTCTTGCAATAGCTCAAGGATGTTCTTGGTGACAGCATCTAAATCGGCATCAATCTCTTCTAACTTGCGTGGCGGCTGGTACACATAGAAATGGCGGTTAAATGGGATTTCGTAACCGACAATACCGATTTCCTTGTCTTTGTCATCGCGCTTGTCTGGGTTAATCCAGGCATCAGGCACATGCGGTTGCACTTCTTTTTTAAAGTAAGTTTCGTTGATGTCGTTGACCGAAAGGCTTGGGTTGAGTGGCACGTTTTCGTTATCCCGCAGGTCGCCGTCGGTTTCAAACTCCACTACTTTGCCTTTGTAGCTGAACTTGCCGTAGATTGGACTTTCTTTGTCCTTCAGCACTTTTTTCACAATAGGTTCGGCGTCTGGATTTTTCCAGGTAATAGCATCGAGCAGTTGTTTTTGCTCTTTGGCATCGAGTTTCAGGCCTGCTGTTTTTTGCGCTTGCGCGAGTGTTTTCTCAAACTCGTTAAAATCGTCATGCTGCACATCGCCAACAATAGAATGAAGCTTTTGCGCTTTTTCCAGCAGGGCCTTTTGGCTTAACCAAATGTCTTTATCGAGCACATCCTTGATGAGCTTTTCTTTCACATCGGCAAAGTCTTTTTTGATTTTGCTGCGAATGGCCTCTTCGTGGCTGGAAAGCGCACCATAGGTGCTATCAGTCCACTCTTCGCCAACATGCTGGTAAATCCATTCCATGACCGGTTTTAGTGCGCCGGTGGCAAAACGCAGCGTTGCAATGGTTTCATCGGTGAACTTGGCCGATAAACGCAGCGGCCGCTCGATGGTAATACGGCGGTAGCCAAATTCATGGGTGGCGAATATTTTGCTGGCAAAGGTCTTCGGTACTTCAGCCTTTGGTGTGGCACTTTGCCGGCCGCGGTTGCTTTTCACATCCGCGTCTTTATCAAGGGTGTAGGCGCTTACCGCTTCAAAGTTACCAAAACAGCGGGTGATGGTCGCAATGTCGCTGTCATCCATCACGTTGCGTTTAGAGCCTAACGACTTGCGCATCTTGCTGCATAAATCGGTGCCGTTAATCAGCTGCACCTTGCCTTTACGCTCGGTAGATTTTTTATTCGATAACACCCAAATGTAGGTGGCAATACCGGTGTTGTAGAACATGTCGGTCGGTAAGGCGACAATGGCTTCCAGTAAATCGGCTTCTAAGATGTAGCGGCGGATTTCACTTTCACCACTGCCGGCACCGCCGGTAAAAAGCGGCGAGCCGTTTAAGATAATGCCAATCCGGCCACCGTTTTGCTCTGCACCACGCAGCTTGCTAATCAGGTGCATTAAGAACAATAACGAGCCGTCAGAGACCCGCGGTAAGCCTGGGCCAAAGCGGCCATCAAAGCCTTTTTCATTGTGTTCGCGCAGGATATCGGTTTCGATTTTTTTCCAGTCCACACCAAATGGTGGGTTGGACAGCATGTAGTCGAATTTGTCGCCGCCAAGATGGTCATTCGACAGCGTATTACCCAGCTTAATGTTGCTAACTTCCTGACCTTTAATCAGCATGTCCGCTTTACAGATGGCGTAACTTTCAGGGTTCAGCTCTTGGCCGTAGGCACGAATAACCGCTTGCGGGTTACGCTCATGCACATATTCCATGCCTGCCGATAAAAATCCGCCCGTCCCAGCGGTAGGGTCATAGATGGTGCGGATAATGCCGGGTTTTGAAAGGGCTTCATCGTCTTCTAAAAACACCAAGGAGGTGGTTAGGTGCACTATATCGCGCGGTGTGAAGTGCTCACCAGCCGTCTCGTTAGAGCCTTCCGCAAAGCGGCGGATCAACTCTTCAAACACCAAACCCATATCGTGGTTGGAAATGGCATCTGGGCTTAAATCCACGGTGCGGATTTTTTGCACCACTTTGTACAGCAGGTTGGCATCGTTTAGCAGGCCAACAAACTCCATAAACTTAAAGTGCTCGAAAATCTCCCGCGCATCTTTGGAAAAGCCCTGAATGTAGTTTTCCAGGTTGGCTTTAATGCCGGTTTCACCAAGCTTGGAGAGGTCTAATTTTGATGTGTTGAAAAATGACAGACCGTTGGTCGCCCGGAGCAGCATTTTCTCTTGGGTTTCTTCCGGCAGGTTATGCGCTTTGATTTCTTCAAACTTTGCCAGCACCGCCTCTTTAGTCGGCGCCAGCACACACTCTAAGCGGCGCAACAAACAAAACGGCAGGATAATACGACCATACTGGCTCTGCTTAAAATCACCACGAAGTAAGTCGGCAATAGCCCAGGATTCAGCAGCTAGGTTGTTTGAAGATTGAGACATAAGAAAAATTTTCCACCAAAGTTGGTTCGCAAACCTTGGCAGCCCTGAAAACTTGATGCGCTGCCATGCGTTTTATTACGTTTCTGGAATAGTACCTGAAGATTAGGCGGTGTTGCTATGGGAATGAAATATTTTGGGGCTTGATGTGTATCTAAAACGTTCATTACCATGGATTATATGACTAAAGCGTTTCGATTTTATGTTATAAGATAATCGAAAATTATCTACGTTTGCCGTTGCCAAAAGCGCCACCACTGACCGTTAAACCCCTATCAAATACATCTGTTGGGCGGCTTTTCTTTTTGGCTTTTTTTGTTTTATCAAGAGACTCGAGAACTTCACTGAATGACGGGCCATCACCCATTTTCAACATCTGGCCAGGGATTTGATTGTGGATCTTTTGCAGGTGGGATGCCAAATTCCGTCGTTTGATCGATTGCTTACACACTTGGCAGGTAACAATTTGATTTGCTTCTTCTCTTTTTCTAGTTTCAAACTGCTCTAGTGCTGCCCGTTTCTTTTCAGCCTCTGCACTATGTACTTTCTCAAGATGCTTTTGAAGGCGATTTCGCGAAACACTATCCCCACAAACTGGACAATTAACTAACTCATTAAGGTTTTGTGAGCGGTCTTCCATGATCACTTCTTTGCTTCAAAATAAAAATACCTTATCTCGTTCTCTTTATGCTTGTCCACTTTGAATCAATAGTGATGCTCGTCTCACTTTTGGTCACAGCGGCACAAATTAAACGCTGAGATTTCTTGAATCGGAGAATGAGTGATGGAGGCTTTTCCAAAATTTTAGCATCGAGCTGAAGTCTCGAAATTTTCGAGAGCCCCCAAATCAGTGTTGTCGTCAAATGTCTGCTTTCAGTGAAAAGCAGCGGTTCAACAACAGCCAGATAGCTTTCCATGTCTGGCACAGAGTTACGCTCTAGCTACATAATATTTTCAGTGACGCTAGTAGTACATGTTTACTGTTCGGTTGAATTT
>Ga0247725_1000190_pt1 | contig 66272 bp, 55 predicted proteins | sample OKSTACKMCFT3sol_FD_183021 | JGI IMG/M metagenome (GOLD analysis project Ga0247725, IMG submission 183021) | Subsurface sediment microbial communities from gas well in Oklahoma, United States - OK STACK MC-FT3-sol | ecosystem: Environmental > Terrestrial > Deep subsurface > Rock core/Sediment...
GGCGGGTAATATGAGTACGGGCGAGTGCTTCTGAGAGTTGCATAAAAAATCCGATGACATGAGGTCATCGGATTTTGATCTTTTCAGCGAGATCGTCAAGCGATCTGTCTTAACTGATCGGCATTACGCCTAAGCGGGATTTTTTATGGCTATTAACCTTTTAACACGGCATCGAAGCAGGCTTTAAGAATGCCCAGCCCCGCTCCGAGCTGCTCGTCTGGCACTGTCAATGGCACCAAAATACGCAGCACGTTTCCGTAGGTGCCGCAGGAGAGGAGAATCAATCCTCGGTTTCTAGCCTCTGCTAAGATTTGCGCGCAATACTGAGGTGCTGGTTTACCATCCTCCATCAATTCAATGGCGATCATCGCCCCTAAGCCGCGCACATCGGCAATTTGTGGATGTTCGACTTGCATGGTATTTAACGCCGACTTAATCCGCTCGCCAATCGCATTGGCACGCTCAAGCAGCTTTTCCTCTTCAAACACCTCAAGTACGGCGAGCGCCGCCGCACAGGCCAGTGGGTTACCGCCGTAGGTGCCGCCAAGGCCACCAGGGCCAATGGCATCCATAACTTCAGCTTTACCCGTAATACCTGAGAGGGGGAAGCCGCCGGCAATGGATTTCGCAAAGGTGGTGATATCGGCGCTCACGCCCATTTGCTCCATCGCAAAGAAGGTCCCCGTGCGACCCGCCCCCGTTTGCACTTCATCGGCGATAAGCATAATGCCTTCGCGGTCACAAAGTGCACGTAAACGTTGCATAAAGGCTGGCGAAGCGGCATAAAACCCGCCTTCGCCCTGCACAGGTTCGAGAATAATTGCGGCAATATCGCTCGGCTCGGCATCATTTTTAAAGATACGTTCGATAGAGGCCATCGCATCATCATCGGACACGCCGTGTAGCGCACAGGGAAACTCAGCGCGGAACACATTCGTCGACATTAACCCCATGCCTTTACTGTAAGGCGCGATCTTTCCCGTTAACGCCAGTGCCGCCATAGTGCGACCATGATAACCCGAGGTAAAGGCAATCACGCCCGCCCGCTTAGTATATGCTCGAGCAACTTTAACTGCATTTTCAACCGCTTCTGAGCCGCTGGTGAATAAGGCCGTCTTCTTGGCAAAATCCCCCGGCACTAACTGATTCAGTTTTTCACAGACTTGAATATAGCTTTCATAACCCAGCACCATAAAACAGGTGTGGGAGAAGTCCTCAAGCTGCGCCGCAACAGCCGCCTTAACCTTAGGATGTAAATGCCCAGTGTTGAGCACAGCAATACCACCTGCAAAGTCGATAAACTCTCGACCTTCAACATCCCACACACTCGCGTTTTCAGCGCGGGCAGTAAAAATTGGGTGAATTTGACCCACTCCACCAGCTACAGCGGCTTGGCGACGTGCCATTAATGAATCATTAGTTGTGCTCATTTTGTGTTCCTTACTTGCATTCCCAACTTGCTGAAGTCGCATTGCCTGTCAAGCGTCAGTCACTTAAACAGACATACAGATATATTTGATTTCTAAATATTCTTCGATACCGAACTTAGAGCCTTCTCGGCCGAGCCCTGAGGATTTCATTCCGCCAAACGGCGCGACTTCGGTGGAGATCAACCCAGTGTTGACACCTACCATGCCGTATTCCAATGCCTCGGCCACTTTCCACACTAAGGAGATATCACGGCCATAAAAATAAGCCGCTAACCCAAACTCGGTATCATTGGCTTGCTTAATCACATCGTCCACATCGGTAAACTTAAACAGCGGCGCCAGTGGGCCAAAGGTTTCTTCACGGGCCACGCGCATACTGCTATCGACATGCGTCAGTACCGTGGGCTCGAAGAAGTTGCCGCCTAAGCTATGGGGCTTACCGCCCGCGACTACTGTCGCCCCTTTACTGAGCGCATCCTCAAGGTGGCTCTGGACTTTTTCTACCGCCGCGCGATTGATAAGCGGTCCCGTAGTGACGCCTTCAGTAATCCCCTCGCCCACCTTTAATTTGCCCACGGCAATGCTGAGCTTGCGAGCAAATTCATCATACACGCCCTCCTGAACATAAATGCGGTTAGCGCAGACACAGGTTTGCCCCGCATTGCGATACTTAGCGATCATGGCACCTTCGACTGCCGCATCGATATTGGCATCATCGAATACGATAAATGGCGCGTTGCCGCCTAATTCTAAAGATAATTTCTTCAGCGTCGGCGCGCATTGCTCCATCAACTTAATGCCCACTTGGGTCGAGCCGGTGAAAGACAACTTACGCACGACTGGGTTACTGCACATCTCATTACCAATGCCGATAGCATCACCGGTGATCACACTGAATACCCCAGCGGGGATCCCGGCGCGCTCGGCAAGCACGGCCAAGGCTAATGCGGTAAAAGGCGTTTGCGGCGCAGGTTTCACCACCATAGTACAACCGGCAGCCAGTGCTGGTGCGGCTTTGCGGGTGATCATCGCCGCTGGGAAGTTCCAAGGAGTAATAGCCGCGGTCACGCCCACGGGCTGTTTGATCACCATGATGCGTTTATCGCCCTGATGCCCTGGAATCGTATCGCCATAGACGCGTTTCGCCTCTTCGGCGAACCATTCGATAAAGGAGGCGGCGTAGGTGACTTCACCCTTCGCTTCGGCAAGGGGTTTGCCCTGCTCAGTGGTCATCATTAGCGCTAAGTCATCACTGTTTTCATTAATTAATTCAAACCAGCGACGCAGCTTGGCACCACGCTCTTTTGCAGTAAGTGCTCGCCATGCAGGCAATGCCGCTTCAGCTGCCGCAATCGCCGCTTGCGTTTCGGCTTGCCCCATCACAGGGACGCTTGCGATCACCGCGCCCGTCGCGGGATTAGCGATAGCGACAGTTTCTTTTGACTGCGCATCGCACCACTGACCATTGATATAACATTGCTGACGCAGCAGACTCGGGTCTTTTAACAACACAGGAAATTCCTCTCGCGGCGAGGTAATACCTTACCTCGTATAAAAAATTCAAATAAATTAGATACCTAATTTGTCTCTTAGACTGTAATACCATGCTCCCAACGCACTAAAAGGCACACGTAAGGCGTGTCCGCCGGGGAAGGGATAATGGGGCAGCGCCGCAAAAGCATCGAAACGCGTGGCTTGACCATTGAGCATTTCGGCAATTAACTTGCCTGCCAAGTGGGTATAAGTGACGCCATGGCCACTACAACCCTGTGAGTAATAGATATTTTTACCAATACGGCCGACCTGTGGTAGGCGCGATAAGGTCAATAAAAAGTTACCCGTCCAAGCATAATCAACCTTAACCCCTTTTAACTGTGGGAAGGTTTTGAGCATATTCGGGATAATCAGGGATTCAATATCCGCAGGATCGCGGGCACCATACACTACACCACCGCCGTAGATCAGGCGCTTGTCACCAGACAGCCTAAAATAATCAAGCAGATAGTTACAATCTTCGACGCAGTAGTCTTGGGGCAACAGACTTGCAGCCAGCTCTTCATCCAAAGGCTCTGTGGTGATCACTTGGGTACCGCAAGGCATAGACTTGGCTTGTAATTCTGGCATAAGTTTACCGAGGTAAGCGTTACCTGCCACCACCACAAACTTGGCTTTTACACTGCCCTTAGCGGTGTGTACGACAGGACTATCGCCTTCATCGACCCGCAGCACCGCTGAGTCTTCAAAAATCTTGCCGCCGAGGGATTCTACTGCACGGGCTTCACCCAAGGCTAAATTCAGCGGGTGAATATGGCCGCCGCTCTTGTCCAACATACCGCCGACATAGCGCTCAGTATTTACCACAGTTCGAATGCCGTTTGCATCGAGCATCTCAAGCTTGCCAACATGACCATGGCTTTCCCATAACTGCTTTTGATGGCGTAAATGTCCCATCTGCTTTTCGTTCATCGCCGCAAATACGCCGCCATCTTTTAGATCGCAGTCAATGTTGTACTTAGCAATACGTTCACGGATGATGCGTCCGCCCTCGAAGGCCATTTGACCAAAGAGCTTGGCTTGTTCTTTGCCAACGGTTTTTTCAATGGTATCAATGTCACGGCTATAGCTGTTGACGATTTGTCCGCCATTACGCCCCGAGGCTCCCCAACCAATTCGCGCCGCTTCGAGCACCACCACACTAAAACCCGATTCGAGTAAATGCAGTGCGGCAGACAGGCCTGTATACCCCGCACCAATCACACAAACATCGGCTTCAATCGATTCCTGTAAACGCGCGCGCTCAACCTTATCGTTGGCCGATGCCGCATAATATGATCCAGTGTGAGGTATGGCTGACATGATGTTCCCTTGATTTTTATGTTCATTATTTTAAACAACTATCACATCCTACACCTTCAAATCGGGAAACACTAGCCATAAAAGCACAATAATTTACACAATGTTTGATATTTCAAACAAGGTGTCCTTTATGTCTTAAACAGATTTGAAAATTGAGTGTAGAGGTACAGATAAGAAGACTTGGCGGGAAGAGAGAAGGATGGCCTTTGGTATTAAGGCCATCCTTTTTCACTCGAGATTTCGACTCAGTGCTTGCTCACTCTCTCTTGAATCTCAGCACTGGAATCCTCATTTGTGCATGTTAGTACACATTAGTTAAGCGGCATCCGTTCACGTTTTTCGGCGCGTCTTGCCATATACCACGACAGGAAGGCAATTAACGACACACATAGAATGATAAGTGTTGCCAATGCGTTGATCTTAGGCGATACGCCCAAACGCACCGAGGAGAACACCACCATAGGTAAGGTCGTCGCACCGGGGCCTGAGGCAAAGCTTGCAATCACTAAGTCATCGAGTGACAGACTAAAGGATAACAACCACCCCGCCACTAATGCCGGCGAAATCATAGGCACAGTGATCAGGAAGAAGGTCTTAAGCGGTGTTGCACCAAGATCCATTGCCGCCTCTTCGATTGACATATCTAACTCACGCAATCTTGAAGACACCACCACAGCCACATAGGCCGCACAGAAGGTCGAATGGGCAATCCATACTGTCACCATGCCGCGCTCTTTCGGCCAACCTAAAAGATCTGCCAAATGCACAAATAGCAGCAGTAATGACAAACCCGTGATGACCTCGGGCATAACCAAGGGCGCTGTGATCATATTCGACAAGGTGAGCTTGGCCCATGAACGCTTAAACCGCGTCATCACAAAGGCAGCCATAGTGCCGATAATCACCGCCATAGTGGAGCTGTAAAACGCAATTCTTAGGCTGGTCCATACGGCATCGAGGATCTGCTGATCGGCAAATAGCTCGCCGTACCACTTAGGTGAAAAACCGCCCCACACTGTCACAAGCTTGGATTCGTTAAAAGAATAGATCACTAGAATCAGCATAGGCGCGTATAAAAAGAACAACCCAAACCACAGCATTACAGAAGAAAAACTCAGCTTTTTCATAGGTCTTTCTCCAAACTACGTGCTTGATAGCGATGGAATAAGGTAATAGGAATAATCAGTAGTGCCAGCATCACAATCGCCAGTGATGAGGCCATAGGCCAATCACGGTTATTGAAGAATTCCTGCCACAACACTTTACCTATCATTAACGAATCTGGACCGCCGAGCAGTTCAGGGATCACAAACTCGCCGACTGCCGGAATAAATACCAACATCGATCCAGCAATTACCCCACTTTTGGATAAAGGAAAAGTAATTTTCCAGAAAGTGTTAATTCGACTTGATCCTAAATCCGAAGCTGCCTCAATCAAGCTCATATCTAACTTCACTAAGGTCGCATACAGCGGCAAGATCATAAAGGGCAAATAGGCATAGATAATCCCGATATAGACGGCGATATTGGTGTTCAAGATTTGCAATGGCTCAGAAATGACTCCTAACCACATCAATGTGTTATTGATAATCCCCGTGTTACTTAAGATCCCCATCCAGGCATAAACGCGGATTAAGAACGAGGTCCAAGAAGGTAGCATCACCAATAACAACAGCACGGTTTGCAACCTTGCTGGCGCACGGGCAATGGCGTAGGCCATAGGATAACCAATGATCAAACAACCAATGGTTGAAATGAGCGCCATTTTTAATGAGCTGAGATACGCGGTGTAATACAGCGAATCATCTAGCAACATCAAATAGTTACCCAAATGCAGGAAGATATTTAGTACATCATCTGCATATTGAAAAGTCGCCTCATAGGGCGGAATTGAAATCGCCGCCGTAGAGAAACTAATTTTAAGGACAATGGCAAAGGGCAAGGCGAAGAACAGCAATAGCCAAGTATAAGGTAGACTTATCGTCCAGAAGCGTCCTTTAAGCCATTTAAGTTTGGACTTTATCTTCATGATCTTAACACCACGCCACTGGTGTCCTCCCAACTGATAAACACTTCATCATCCCAGGTTGCATGGTCGGCGCGACGTTCACGGTTTGTCATACTGCATTGCACAATCTGACCATTTTCAAGGCGAATGTAGTACACCGAGATCCCACCTAAATAGGCAATATCATGCACTATGCCCTTAGCCCAGTTGTATTCACCTTCAGGTTGTTCACGGCTGATAATGGTTTTCTCAGGGCGCACAGCGAGCCATACGTGTTTTTCTTCAACACTGGTGGTTACCCCGTAACCCACATAGAAAGGCTGTACTAAATCATTGGGTTTAATGATGAGGTGGTCGACTTCGTCCACTTCAATCTCGCCGCCAAAGAGGTTCACTGAACCGATAAATTCGGCAATCATGCGACTATTTGGACTCTCGTAGATATCCATAGGAGAGCCAGTTTGAGCTATCCAACCATCACTCATAATCGAGATCCGGCCCGCCATGGTCATGGCCTCTTCCTGATCATGGGTCACCATCACACAGGTCACACCAACACGTTCGAGGATTTCAACCACTTCTAACTGCATCTGAGTACGCAGTTTCTTATCTAGTGCACCCATTGGCTCGTCAAGCAATAATAATTTCGGACGTTTTGCCAAAGATCGAGCAAGGGCGACCCGTTGGCGCTGACCACCAGAAAGCTGATGCGGTTTACGTTTCCCGTATTGCTCCATATGTACCAACTTGAGCATTTCCTGAACGCGTTGCTCAATTTCAGCTTTCGGTAACTTGTCTTGCTTCAAACCAAAGGCGATATTTTGTGCCACAGTCATATGGGGAAATAGCGCATAGGATTGAAACATCATATTGATCGGACGTTCATAAGGCGGTAGATCGGTAATATCTTCACCATCGAGAAAAATCCGCCCAGAAGTCGGTCTTTCGAACCCCGCGAGCATACGCAACAAGGTAGACTTACCCGAGCCTGAGCCTCCAAGTAAGGCAAAAATTTCGCCTTTATTGATCGTCAATGATACGTCGTCAACTGCACGCACATCATCAAACAGCTTACTGACCCGCTCAATCTTAAGCAGGACTTTTTCTTGCGTCTTTGTAGTGGGTTTATTGGTGACGCCCGAGGTGCTTGCCATAGTACTTCTCCACCCGAGTATTGATGTGATAACACATTCAACACTTGAGATTTACACAATGAATTAATGAATAGAGATTTAATCTTGCAGACTTAATGTCCAAAGGAGCTGCCATTGTCTTGTTTATCAAAAGGGGCAAGCTGTGCTTGCCCCATGTCGATTATTGGCCAGATTTCACTTTGGTCCAGACGCGAGTTAATACACGTTGGATTTTCAATGGACGAATTTCGCCAATATACAATTTATCTAATACTTCTTTTGGTGGATAAATCGCTGGGTCATTGCGAATCGCTTCATCGACTAAGGGCTGCGCAGGATCGTTAGGATTTGCGTAAGCCACATAGTTAGAGATAGGTGCAATCACCTCAGGGCGAAGTAAGTAGTTGATAAGCTTGTGAGCATTTTCCACGTTAGTGGCGTCTGCTGGGATGGCTAACATATCAAACCACAGGTTGGCGCCTTCTTTAGGAATAGAGTAACCAATCTTATTGCCATTACCCGCTTCATCGGCGCGGGCAGCAGCTTGGAACACATCACCAGAGAAACCATAAGCCACGCAAATATCACCATTGGCGAGATCAGAGATATAACGTGATGAATGGAAATACGTCACATAGGGACGAATCTTTTCGAGTAACTCACCGGCTTTTTCGTAATCTTCGGCCTTAGTACTGTTAGGATCGAGCCCAAGATAAATCATCGCCTGTGGCACCATATCATCGGCCGAATCTAACATGGCAAAGCCACATTTAGAGATTTTTTCAGCATATTTTGGGTTAAAGATCAGCTCCATAGAATTTAATGGTGCATCTTCACCCACAGCCGCTTTCACTTTATTGATGTTGTAACCAATACCATTCGTTCCCCACAGATAAGGGACTGCATATTGATTACCTGGATCGGCCTTCTCTAACAGCTTCATCAGGTCAGCATTGAGGTTTTTAAAATTGGTAAGTTTAGAGCGGTCTAGTGGCTTGAATGCTCCGGCCTTAATCTGTTTAGCGAGGAAATGGTTAGATGGGACAACGATGTCATAGCCGCTGCGACCAGATAATAACTTAGCTTCGACGACTTCGTTGCTATCAAACACATCGTAAATCACCCGAATCCCAGTTTCCTTTTTGAAGTTTTCTAAGGTGTCTTCTGCAATATAATCAGACCAATTATATACACGCACAACTTCTTCAGCTTGAGCAGCTACGCTGGCAAGTGATCCTGCGGTTACTAGCGCCAAAGTCGTCATCTTATTAAATAGCTTCATGCTTTCTCCTTTCTCGGGTAGCAGAATTGCCTTTAACAATTCTGAAATTGTGTCACCGACCATCTGCTCGGTTATTGTTGTTATTCTCGACCAATGCTACACCTTAAAAACCGCATCGGCAGTCTCTACAGCACCATAATGCCTTCATCTCTAGGTCGCTGCAATGAATGGGATTATCAGATTTCATGCCAAATTTATCTATATCTATATTTGCATTAACAAGCATAAAAATAGACTAGTTATCGTAACACCATACATCTTGCAATATTAAGGCAAATGCCTCAAGCCCCTAGGGAAACCGCTGCAACCATCTTACAAAGTTATTAACTAACAGCCAGTTAAAACCAAACTTACAGGTTCAACTTTATGTATTTACTCTTAGGACCCAAGCACCGCACACAGAGACACTAAATGAATGAGCACTCAAAAGAGCAGATAAATCTTCCCTTTATCCAAAGTAAGCACTTAAGGTTAAAAGCACTCTGCACCAAAGTTAAGCAAGCAACCCAAAATGGTGCAGAGAGTTTTTAATCACTGTTTGAATGTTCTCATTGTCAGGCGTTAGAATCCGTTAACAAAATGACAACATTGAACAAAAACAGTGCAACCTATGTAAAACATTTTATACACTGAGTAATAAAAATTCTCGCTCCCACGAACTCACCACTCTGCGGAAATTTTCAAGCTCGGCCTGTTTGACGGCCACAAAGCCCGTGGTAAAGGACTCACCTAAATATTCCTTACAGGCATCACTTTCTTCCATCGCGGCTAACGCCTCTTCCAAGGTTAATGGTAAGCAGTGTGGGTTATTGCTCCGGCTTTCATTGGATTTACCTTGAACGGGTGTGGAGGGTTTGAGTCCCTCGACCATACCGATATAACCACAGAGTAAACTCGCAGCAATGGCTAAGTAGCAGTTAGCATCCGCACCAGGAATGCGGTTTTCAATACGACGATTTTGAGGTGAAGATTCCGGAATACGTAAACCACAGGTCCTATTTTCAACACCCCATTCCAAGTTAACGGGCGCAGAGGTTCCCGGTAAGAATCGACGGAACGAGTTAGCATTTGGGGCCATCAAAGGTAGGAGTTCAGGGATAAATTTCTGTAGCCCTGCGATATAGCTCAAAAACAACGCACTTTGCGTACCATCTTCGTTGGTAAATATATTTTTACCGGTTTCTTTGTTAATCACGCTTTGATGAATATGCATAGCACTACCCGGCTCATCGGTTACGGGTTTTGCCATAAAGGTAGCGCAAACATTATGCTTTAATGCCGCTTCACGTAGAGTGCGCTTAAACACAAATACCTGATCCGCCAATGATAACGGGTTACCGTGACTGAAGTTAATCTCCATCTGTGCTGGGCCATCTTCATGGATAAGCGTATCAATATCTAAACCCTGAATTTCACACCAGTCATACATATCTTCAAACAGAGGATCGTATTCGTTGGCGGCATCAATTGAAAAAGACTGACGTCCCGCTTCCGGTCTGCCTGAGCGGCCAATAGGCGGCTTGAGGGGTAAATCGTGATCATCGCTACGGCTGGTCAGGTAAAACTCCATCTCAGGTGCAATAACAGGCTCCCAGCCTTTTTCATCATAAAGAGACAGCACTTTTTTCAAGACGTTACGAGGTGATAATTCGATAGGATTGCCCATTCTGTCGTAACAATCGTGGATCACCTGTGCCGTAGCTTCAATCGTCCAAGGCAGCATAAATACTGCATTTTCATCGGGAACGCAGACAAAATCGATATCGGCATCATCGAGCAAACTGTAATAGATATCATCGTCGACAAAGTCACCGGTGACGGTTTGCAGCAACACGCTTTCGGGTAAGCGCATACCTTTTTCATCGAGAAATTTATCTACTGGGGCAATTTTGCCACGGGCGATACCAGTCATATCACTGATAACACATTCGACTTCTGTGATTTTTCGTTCTTTTAAAAAAGCGATTAGCTTATTCATTTTATTTCACTCGAGTTGTAGCCCTACGACGACACGCATCGCCAAAGGCATTGAATATTGAGAGGTAAAATGGGTTTTCACTTACTTTCCATTCAGGATGCCATTGCACACCGAGGGCAAATTCAGTGGCATCTATCACGGAGAAAGCCTCCACAAGACCATCAGGAGCACAAGCTTCTGGCCGCAACCCCATCCCAAGGCGCTCCACGCCTTGAGTATGCACAGAGTTAACCTCTGCAGAGTTACGGCCCCAAGCCTCGTAAATGACCCCCCCAGGCTCCACAGTAATACTGTGGGATGGCCCATATTGCACCTCTAACGAGGCCTCTTTATCTTCTCTATGTTCAATAAAACCGCCCACTTCGTGTAACTTCTGGTGCAGACTGCCACCAAAAGCCACGTTCATTTCCTGAAAACCGCGACAAATCCCAAGCACGGGGACTCCCGCAGCAATGGCAGCTCGAATAAGTGGTAGTGTCGTAGCGTCACGCTTAGGATCGTGGTGAGTACCCGCTTCACTCGGTACCCCCGCATAAAGGTGTGGCTCAACGTTAGAGGGCGAACCCGTAAACAGAATACCGTCAAGTCTTGCCAGAATGGCTTCGATAGGTTGGTCCGCGCCTAAGGATGGGATCACAAGTGGCCACCCCTTAGCACCATTTACCACACCTAATAGGTATTTTTCGCCAACAATATTAAAAGGGTGTGAACCCAATCGTTGGTTACACGCAATAACACCAATAAGGGGTAACAGGGTAGACATAACTCACCTTCCAAGCATTTATTCACGAGTACAATGAACAAGTTAATTTTTAATGTTCATTTTTTCACACAGTACACCGAAATTTAACCTCAGGCAAGAGGTTAAACACTTGTTAATGACAGTTTGATTTAAATGCGTAATTTTCAGTTTTAATACAGAAACTTAAACTAACAATCTTTGTTCTTTGATGATAAAACAACCACCAGCAGTATTGTCAGGATGAAAATTAGCCAAAGATAAAGACTGAAAACCTAAGTTCATTTGAAAAATATTATTTACACTTTGAATGATATATTACAATCCAAAGCCGGACTAATATGGTGAGTAACTGGTGGGTTCTCAAAGAGAACGCTACCCTAGGCAATCTAGGACAGCGTTACGCAATTAGAAATTAGCAGGGGTTGTAGCACTGATCAGCCGACAAGGCTCATCGAAGGGATTGCGAAATCGATGGGGTAGCTCACTATTAAAGTAATAGCTATCACCCGCTTCTAAGATATATACCTCGTCGCCAACGGTAAGCTCGAACTTGCCTTCAATCACCATGGCAGCTTCTTCACCTTCGTGTTTCAGCATTTCCTCGCCCGTATCCGAACCCGGTGGATAGGTTTCACTCATCACCGACATAGCACGATTGGGAAAATCACGACCAATCAATTTGAATTCTAATGGCCCAGTACCTATGTTGAGGAGTTCATCGGAGCGATATACCACTTTTTGCTCACACTCAATTGAAGCTTCAATTGAGAAAAAATCGACTAAAGACATAGGGATACCCGACAATACTTTTTTCAAAGAACTGACGGATGGGCTAACACTGTTTTTTTCGATCATTGAAATCGTACTGTTAGTCACACCAGCACGCTTAGCCAACTCGCGTTGGGATAAGCCTTTCATTTTTCGAACAGTTCTGAGACTGGCTCCAATATCCAAATTTCACATCTCCCCAAAGGATCGGTCGCCCCGATAGATGAAGAACGGTTGTTCAGGATAAACACCATCCCAAACACATTTTAGCCCTAAAAGCGTGAGTTTAATCGCTTCGGTTGTATTCTAGCTAAAAAGTGTGTTAAATAAAACGAACACTTTAAAGCAGTATCACAAAAGTGTGATGAGTATACTGAGACAAGCCCAATTTACAATAAAAACAATTTTTTGGAGCCCTAATGGCCACTAAACCTCCAGTGCACAGTGAACAATACCCTCACTCTTATTATCTTGATACTGCTAAAGAAATTTACGATCACCCTCAACTTGAAGGCAGCATAACGGCAGATGTTTGTATTGTGGGTGGCGGCTTTAGCGGCATTAACACAGCGATTGAGCTAAGACAGCGAGGCTTAAGTGTGGTGTTGCTTGAGGCCAAACGAATTGGCTGGGGCGCTTCAGGACGCAATGGCGGTGAGCTGATCCGCGGTATTGGCCATGACCCAGCGCAATTTATAAACGAAATTGGACAAGAAGGTGTCAGTGCGATCCAGCAAATGGGCTTTGAAGCCGTGGAGATCGTTAGAAATCGGATACAGACCCATGATATCGATTGTGACTTACAAATGGGCTATTGCGATCTTGCGGTGAAGCCTCGACATATGATTGAGCTTCAAGACGAATTCGACAGTCTTAAAAGCCTAGGATATCAGCATGAAATAAAGCTGCTGACCCAATCCCAACTCAGTGAAGTTATCGGCTCAGAATTTTACCAAGGTGCCCTAGTGGATATGGGAAGTGGCCATTTACATCCACTTAACTTGGCCTTGGGTGAGGCTCGTGTTGCCCGTGAATTAGGTGCGCAATTATTTGAATACAGCGCCGTAGAAAAGATTATTTCAGGCAATAAACCGCGAGTATTAACGGCAAAAGGCGAAGTGACTTGCCAATATCTCGTACTCGCAGGCAACGCCTATATTGGCCATAAATTAAATAGCTACATCGGCGGTAAGGTGCTTCCTGCGGGGAGTTATCTACTTGCAACTGAACCACTCACAGAAGCGCAATGCCAAAGCCTTATCCCGCAAAACATGGCATTTGCAGATATGCGAATCGCCCTAGATTACTTCCACTTATCAGCGGATAGACGCTTACTGTTTGGTGGCCTTTGTACTTATTCAGGAAAAGATCCAAAGGATATAGAGGCAGCACTTAGGCCCAATCTTGAAAAGGTATTCCCACAATTAAAAGGCATCCGCATCGATTACGAATGGGGCGGCATGATAGGCATTGGCGCCAACCGTATGCCGCAAATTGGTCGCCTACCCGATGCGAGTAATATTTTTTACGCCCAAGCCTATGCAGGTCATGGCGTAAATGCCACCCACATGGCAGCAAAACTCCTAGCCGAAGCCATTTGTCAGCAAGCAGGATATTTTGATGTATTCGCCAAGATTAAGCATATGACCTTCCCTGGCGGCCCCACATTCCGCTCGCCTATGCTGGCTGCAGGTATGCTGTACCACAGGTTTAAGGACTTATTCTAAGGTTTGCTCTGTCGTTGGATAAACGCGCAAGTATCCAACGACCTATAGGGCGCGGGTTAATTTAATCCGCCTACGCCGCCTTGCCCACAGAATAAAAGGCAGTGAACCAAGATAATGCACGATTAACGCCACCAACACGCCAAAACCGATACCACTGGCGGTTAACGGGATGCCAGGCTTAAAGTTAACAATAGTCTGCTCTAAATATTCAAAACGAGCGGGATTGAACATATAGGCGGTTTTCTCGAAGAGATTGCCCTGCTCAAAAGTCTGCATTCCCTGTTGAAGTGTTTGCAGCAGAGCCAACGTCTGGCGCTTTTGCTCGGCATCCGCCCTAACGCTAGGCTCTTCATTTTGCAAATGGCGGGCGATCATGGTTTCCACATCGCTGAAGTGATACGCCTTAGCCGTGGCCTTATAGCCCTCAACTTGCCATTGAGTCGAAGTATAGAGCCCCGCCAAAAATTGCTGATAATGATCGGCTAATTGGGGGAGTTGCAGCGCCATCACTAAGATAAAGCCAAAGATCAATTTATCGAACAATCTGGTTATCATGACAAACTCCTTGATAAGTCAAAGGACATATCACAGTCAATTGATTGCGGCAAGGTTAGCATTCCGAAGGACAGCACTCCACCTAATATCGTTTAACGCTCGATGGGTAAATCGTTGCGACTGCCCCAATCAGCCCAAGAACCATCGTAAAGTACAGCATCAGTATGCCCCGAAGCGACCGAGGCTAAGATTAAAATACAGGCGGTAATACCCGAGCCACAGCTAAAAATCCTTAACGGTTTATCGCTAACAAGCCCTTGAAACAGCTTAACCAATTCGGCCACATCTTTGATTTTGAAGCCATTGAGCACGTCACCAAAGGGGAGATTGACCGAATGGGGAATATGCCCGCTGCGCACTCCGGGTCGCGGCTCACTCACTTGGCCTAAAAAGCGCGCCGATCCCCGTGCATCAATAATTGCACTATCGCTATCATCAAGCTTGGCTAACACAGCCTCAGCATCCATCACCTTCGCAGGCTGATATTCCAGTACAGCAGTCAGTTTCTCACTATCGCTTGCGCCACAATCTATCCCTTCTTCCTGGTAGCGAGATGAGGTGACTCTGTCTTCAGCCATCCATTGAGGTAAGCCACCATCGAGCACATACACACGGTGAAATCCCATTACTTTGAAAATCCACCAAGCGCGCGGAGATGAATAAATACCTTGATTATCATAGATAACAACCACGCTGTTCGGGCTAATACCAAGCTTGGCAATTCCTTCTACAAACTGTTCAAATTTGGGTAAGGCATGGGTTTGAGAAGACGTTTTATCGCAAAAATCCTCTTCCACATCAAAGCGCCTCGAGCGAGGAATACATACAGGCTCTGAATAGACAATCGGCTCTTTGCCCAAAACCACGGCCATACTGGCGTCGAGTAACACTAAATCAGGCGAGGTAAGATGCGCTTCGAGCCATTGAGTACTGACGAGAGGATATTCCATTGGTTGTCCTTATTGTTGTTTTATTGATTCAAATTCAACACCCCATCGCGATTATCTTGCATTAATGGCGTATTGAAGTTTCGGGGTATTTTGACAGCAATTTAACCTGAAAACGCCCCCTAAATACTTTCAAAATGATTTAGGCTTTGTGGTGATTCACCTCCACTAAACCAGCTATTTTCTACAGGTGCAACAAGCATTTTTCGATAACCTTGATACTTAACGGCCTATAATCGCTGAATCAAAACTAAGCCAATACATTGAATAACAATATAAAAAACACGCTCAACTTGAGGTTTTGAAAGGCTAAACCGAGATAGCGTCAGATAAATCATCATATCTTTAACCCTAGCACACCAGCTAGCCATCTTCGCCTTCACGACTTCTAGTCTAATAGGTACCATTTACTCGTTATCAGTAGGTAAAGTGAGGCTCACAATTCTCCATGCACAGCTCAAAATAATTGGCCTCATAATAAAGACTTATGCTATAAGTTACCCCATTAGGAATAGGCTAATATGGACATAAAATGCGTGTTTGCGGTGAGACCAAGGCTAAAATTGAGCAGCGACGTTTTTCGACACTGTTTTTTTTACTGAGTACCTCACTATTATTGTTATTCTTAGTCAGCCATCAAGCTAAAGCTCAAGAAAGTCAAAATGTTATACAAAACTCCTCATCTCAGACTGTTACCTTAGCAGCCGAAGATAGTTGGCCCCCATTTGCAAACCAGTTTGGCCAAGGCATTTCTCATCGACTGATCGAAGCCGCATTTAAACAAGCTCACATTGAGGTCAATAGTCTTGTTGTGCCCTACAGCCGAGCCTTGATGATGGCCGAAAAAGGGGCTGTCGATGGAGTATTTAATGTCACAAGAGAAGCCAGTACCGAGCAGCGATTTGTGTTTGGTAATACACCTTTATTTATTGCCAAAGCCTCTTTTTACCAACGAAAACAGCGTCCGTTAATTGCAGAAAATAAATGGAAAATCCCAAAAGGTAGCATTATTGGGGTGATAAAAAGCTATGAGTATGGCGATGAATTTCCTGAATTAGTCAAACAACGCCAACTCAATCTCGTCACCGTCGCCACCCAACAACAACTAATCAATTTACTGCTGATTGGCCGAATCGATGCTGCTGTTATGTTTGATCTTGTCGCACAAGAAAAACTGCAAAACATGGGGGTAACCGATGAAGTGATTGCCGCATTCAATAACCACAGCAGTCAGATTTATTTAGCGTTCTCGAAGGAAAACCCTAAAGCTGCGTTATTAGCTAAAGCCCTCGATCAAGGCTTATCCATGCTGAAAGAAAATGGCCAATATCTGCAATTGTTGAGTGCTAACTAATCACCTAATCCAGCCTTGAAGTTAGCTCCCCACACTCTGCCCTTGAATGCGGATAATCTCTTGATTGACCCACTGCAATAACTGTTTAATGGCTTTAGATAAAATCTGATTTTGGCGCACAATATAGCCTAGGCTTGTACTTGGAAAATCCGGCAGTGGTGTCACCTTACTCTTTAAGTTTGTCTTAGTGTAAATGGAAAACTCAGGCACAATAGCCACCCCAAAGCCAGCCTCCGCCCAATCGATTTGGGCATCAACACTGCCGACTTCCATAATCCGATAGCGAGGCAAATTTAAGCTAGGTAAGGCGGGATCAAGCAGCTCGCGGGTACGGGTATCGTGCCCAAGTAAAATCAAGGTTGGTTGCTCCGCTAATGGCATATCATCACGCCCTTGACTCTGCTGCCATAGCGCTAAATTATTCCCAAGTGCGCACCATTTGATTTGCTGCAACTCAGTAAAATGTAGCGGCTGACTTTCCTTTTGAGCGATAACAAAACCTAAATCCGCCTCGGCATTGGTGACCAGTTCAGAGGCTTGAAACGAAGTCGTATTAAGCAGGGAAAAATCAATCCCGGGGAATTCCGCTTTAAACAATTGAAAAGGCTGAATTAACAACAAGCGAGAAATGATGTCGCTAGCCGCTATGGTTAAGGTACCTTGGCTAAGATCGTTGATGGCATTGAGATCCGCCTGACACACTTGCAACTCCATCAAGGTCTTCTGACTGCTCTCGAGCAAACGGAACCCCGCCTGAGTTAACCTAAACGGATTACGTTCAATCAACTTCACCCGCGTGTTCTGCTCAAGTTGTTTGATATGCAGGCTGACATTGGGCTGTGTCATATGCAGCGCCGCAGCTGCCTTACCAAAGTGTTTACACTCAGCCAATGTCACAAAGGTTTTTAGCCAATGAAGTTCGAGCATTGCTTTTATCTCCATCCATCATTCCCAATTGCGTCATGATATATGACTTTCTTATCGATGTGATAACTATAATTAATTTCTCTTATTCGATAACGGGGTCTAGCATAACCGCTTAATTCCTGTGGAGATGATGTTATGCCGTCTATCGTAGTTGTGGGTGCAAATTGGGGTGATGAAGGCAAAGGCCGCATCGTAGATTATTTAGCCGCAGATGCTGCTGCGAGTGTTCGCTTTCAAGGCGGTAACAACGCAGGCCATACAGTCGTAAACGACTATGGCACCTTTAAATTACACCAATTACCTAGCGGTATTTTCAATCCAAACTGCGTTGCAGTACTTGGCCCAGGCATGGTGATCAGCCCTGAAAAACTCAGTGTTGAGATCGCCGAAGTCGAAGCGGCTGGCATTGAAGTTAAATTATGCATTTCTGACCGTGCAACCCTTTGCTTACCGATCCACGCACTGGAAGATACCTTAGAAGAACAACGATTAGGCGATCTGGCCTACGGTTCAACCCGTCAAGGTATCGCTCCAGCCTATGGCGATCGCGTGATGAAAAAAGGCATTCTGGTTGGTTGGTTAAAGCAACCCGAAGTGCTGCAAGAGCGCATTCAATTTATGCTTGATTGGAAGCTACCACAATTAAAGGCGCTCTATCCAAGCTGTGACTTCTCCCAAACTGCCGCCGAAATGACTCAGTGGTTATTAGATGTCACCGCGCCATGGCGTCCCTTTATCTGTAACGTGACAGAGCCATTAAAAGCGCTGCAAAAACAAGATGCTAACTTACTGTTTGAAGCGCAATTAGGCGCAGGTCGTGACTTAATTTACGGTGAATATCCGTACACAACCTCTTCTAACGTAACAGCGGCTTTCGCAGGTCTAGGCAGTGGCTTACCCGCGCTGCGCCCAGAGCGCATCATTGCCGTAGCCAAAGCCTTTAGCTCATCTGTCGGTACGGGTACTTTAGTTACCGCGATGGAAGAGCAGGATGACTTCCGTAAAAACGCCAACGAGTTTGGTGCGACTACGGGTCGTCCACGTGATATGGGTTACTTCGATGCCGTTGCTACTCGTAATGGTGTTGAGCTGCAAGCAGCAACTGAAATCGCCCTGACCAAGATTGACTGCCTGACAGGCATGAAAGATCTCAAGATTTGTGTTGCCTACGATGGTGAGCACACTGAGAACCCAATTTGGCCACAAACGGCTGCATTAAGCCCAGTGTATGAGCAAATGGAAAGCTGGAGTGAAGACATCACCACTTGCCGTACCTTCGAAAGTCTGCCAAAGGCTGCACAACATTATGTTGAACGCATCGAAGCCCTCATGGGCGTGCGCGTCAGCATGGTGTCAGTTGGACCTGAGCGCGATCAAATGATCATTCGCTAACGCATCGATTACCCTACAAAAAAGCCATATTCGTTTCGGCGAATATGGCTTTTTACTTTTGCTTTTTATACTCATCCCCCATTCCAATGGGACTGAGCGACTCTCTTGGGTTTTGTTTCACAAAATAAACCGCTAGACTGCGCTCAAATGAATAATCCTATATCGATGATTTTATGCCGCAATTTAGCCCGACTTATTCTTTTCCTGTGCAAATTTACTACGAAGATACCGACTTTTCTGGTGTGGTGTATCACCCGAACTTTTTGAAATACTTCGAGCGTGCCCGTGAGCATGTGATTGGCGCCGAGCGTTTACGCGAGCTCTGGCAACAGCAACAATTAGGTTTCGCCGTGTATCGCAGTGATATGTTGTGCCACGAAGGCGTGGAATTTGCCGACATCATCGATATCCGCACTAAGTTCTACTTTGAGAGTAAATACCGCACTGTATGGCAGCAGGAAATTTGGCGACCCAACGGCAAAAAACCTGCGGTCACGGCCACCATTGAAATGGTCTGTATGAATCAAGCGCGACAACTCGCGCCGATGCCAGCAGAGTTAATCACTCAATTAAGCTTAGGAATGTGACCCCATATTGACGCAAAGCATTTTGGGTGCAGGACGGAGTCGATGCCAGTGCATCTCAAGCTCTACTGCCCGCATTGGCTTGGCGTAGCATATGCCTTGAATCCGATCGACGCCCATCTTGACTAAGAAATTAAGCACCTCTTGGGTTTCGACGCCTTCGACCGTTACCTCATAACCGAGTTTTTTAGCAATATTAATGCTGGCCTCAAGGATATATTCAGAGGGTTCGTTCGGTTTCAGATCCTCAAGAAATGCTTTATCAATCTTCACTTCGTTTGCAGGTAAATGTTTTAAATAAGCGAGGGAAGAATGACCTGTACCAAAATCATCGATGGCGAGTTTTACCCCAAGGCTGCGGATTTGCGCTAAGGTATCAACGGCTTTATTTAAATCTGCCATCAAAGTACTCTCAGTAATTTCAATCATTAAGCATTCTGGCGGTAACTGGTAATGCTTTAGGCGCGCATCGATTTCATGGGGTAAGGTTTCACTATCGAGATCGCGAGTCGATAAATTCAACGCAACACAAACAGAAATCCCCGCTAATCGCCATTTTACCTGCTGCTGGAGCACTTGTTCTAAGGCCCAATGGCTAACGAGATCGATCATACCCGCGCATTCGGCAAGTGGGATAAATTCCCCAGGAGAAACCAATCCTAGCTCTTCATGTTCCCAGCGGATTAATGCCTCGACCTGAGTGCATCCCCCTGAGGTAACATCCTGCTTAGGTTGGTAAACCATGTATAAATGATTGCGTTGTAAACCATTAGGCAAGCTATCAATAATCTTTAATTCTCGCAGCTGGCGAATATCATCATTCTCACTGTAACAGGCAATTTCGATTCGAGTTGAACGGGCTTTTTTGAGTGCCAAATCGAGTCTTCTGAGCATATTACTCACGTCTGCATGGTGCTGCGCTAATTGCAAACAGCCAATTTGTAGGCGCACACTGACTGGCGTATCCTTAATTTTAAAGGGTACCTGCAAGCGCCCACGTAAATGCAGCAACGACTCCTGCGACAAACTCTGCTCGTAATAGAGAAAAAACTCATCACCATTTAAGCGGGCAATCAGTTTCGGTTTTAGGCTTAAGCCAGTTAACCGCTCGGCAAACTGTTTTAGCAAAATATCGCCAAACACAAACCCAAAAAGATCGTTCACATAGCGAAAACGATAAATATCAATAAGGACTAAAGTACCTTGTGTGATAGGCATTAACGAAGCCAGTGCGCGTTTAAGCCCAACACGATTATTTAACCCTGTCAGCTTATCTTTGCCCATCCCCGCGGGTAACGCGGCTAACATCTCATTTAAGGAATGATACAGGGACGCATACTCTTGCGGCACGTCTGTAATGTTAAGTGGGCTTCGGTCCGTCTTTTGCTTTTCAAGTTGAGGGCATAACTGTGCTAAGAATTGCTGCTGTTGGCGCAATGCTTGGGATCTTGTGCGTAAAAGAAACAGCACGGCGATCAAAACGATAACCAACGCTAAACTGATAAACTCCAAAATAACCATACCTAGGCCTCAATCTTACAGCGTAAGCTAATGACCAATATTTCCTCACCATAGGACAAGATTAATTTCCTTCTAAGCCCTAGGATTACTGGTAACTTTCTTTGATTGAATGGAATTTATCCATAAATTCATCACTTGCTAAGTCATTCGCCGAGACGGGTAATCCACGGCTAACAAACACATCCATCCGCTGCTCAAAATCAGCTCCTGCGCGTAACTCGCCAGTGTAGAATGCCGCGGCACGGATAAAATCTAAGTAGGTAACATGGTCGGGTAAATAGGGCAAATCAGCCCATCGCTCAACTACTTCCATCACCTCAGGGGCAAAATCCCAACTTTTTAACACGGCACGACCTAAAGGGCCTTGCATTTTACGTACTAAAGAACGCAATTGCTCAATACTGGTAAATAACTCAGGATGGGCCTCCGCCTCAGTGAGCACAGGCAAAGCACCGATATTATGGACTAAACCTGCAAGGGTTAAAGTGTCTAAATTTAACTGGCTAGGACGACGCTTATTGTACATCTGCAATATGGCACAAGCCGCGGCCGTCACATCGATAGAAGTACGCCAAACCTCATCCATCACTTCCCACACCATTTCATTGGTGGAAATAAATAGCTGCTCCATCGCCACTGATGTCGCAATACTCTTAATTTGGATTAAGCCAATACGGGAGACTGCGCTATTAATACTCTCGGCGGGAATCCCACGACTATACAAGGCACTGTTGGCCACTTTAATAATACGCGCCGAAATGGCCGCATCTTGACCGATCACCTCTGCCACTTGCTTAAGACTTGCATCTGAGCGGCTCACCACTTCTTGCACCCGCATGGCGACTTCAGGCAAGGTTGGCAATACTAAGGCATCATCTTTTAATTTTTTAAGTAATCCGACTAACAGTAGATGTTCAGTAGACATCTTCGCTCCCATCAATCTGCAAACATAAAGCGGTAATAGTTGGAGTATATCAGTTGACGATCATTTGATGGGCAGAAAAAAGCATCAGACGTTAATTATTTGTATGACGCTGTTATCAATTTAGTCTCACGACAAAACATTTTACGCTTTGATATCTCAGATTAAGTTAAAGGTGAAAATCAATGGAAACACACAAATGGATTCATGGTCTCGCACGATCGTCAGAGTAAGAATGGTAGGTATATTCGTAAAACGCGAACTATACCTAATCTTAGACGTAGCAATTTGCATAAGCCTACTTTGATTGTGTAAAATGCCGCCCCCGCGCATTGCGCCTCCATCTACCAACCAATTCGAGAGTCATTATGTTTAAACCAGAGTTGTTATCTCCCGCTGGGACGCTGAAAAACATGCGTTACGCCTTTGCCTATGGTGCAGATGCCGTGTACGCCGGTCAGCCGAGATACAGCCTAAGGGTACGTAATAACGACTTTAAGATGGAAAACCTCGCAACGGGTATCGAAGAAGCCCATGCGCTGGGTAAAAAGCTTTATGTGGTGAGTAACATTGCTCCCCACAACGCCAAGCTCAAAACCTATATCAAAGATATGGAGCCAGTAGTGGCGATGAAGCCCGATGCGCTGATCATGTCAGATCCTGGCCTTATCATGATGGTGCGTGAGGCTTTCCCTGAGCAGGTGGTGCATTTATCGGTGCAAGCGAATGCCATTAACTGGGCGTCGGTCAAATTCTGGCAAACCCAAGGCATTAAACGGGTGATTTTATCCCGTGAATTATCCTTAGATGAAATCGAAGAAATTCGCCAACGTTGCCCCGATATCGAGTTAGAAGTGTTTGTCCACGGCGCCCTGTGTATGGCCTACTCAGGCCGTTGTTTGCTGTCGGGTTACATCAACAAACGCGATCCAAACCAAGGCACTTGCACTAACGCCTGCCGTTGGAAATACGATGTGCATGAAGCGCAGCAAACCGACTCGGGCGATATCATTGCTCTGTCGCCACAAGCTAATACGGTGCAAATCGAGACGCCGACCTTAGGCGCGGGTCCTGCGACCGATCAAATATTCCTGCTGCAAGAAGCCAATCGCCCCGGTGAATATATGCCAGCGTTTGAAGATGAGCATGGCACTTATATCATGAACTCTAAGGACCTGCGCGCAATCCAACACGTTGAGCGTTTGGCCAAAATGGGCATCGACTCGCTGAAGATCGAAGGCCGTACTAAGTCTTTCTACTATGTGGCCCGTACCGCACAGCTATACCGTCAGGCCATCGACGATGCTGCCTCAGGCAAGAGCTTCGATCGCAGTTTGATGAATCAACTCGAAGGCTTAGCGCACCGCGGCTACACCGAAGGTTTCTTACGTCGCCATGTCCATGATGAATACCAAAACTACGACTATGGCTACTCGGTCAGCGATACCCAACAATTTGTGGGTGAATTAACCGGTAAACGCAATCTGGCTGGCCTTGCCGAAATCGAAGTGAAGAACAAATTCTCCGTCGGCGATAGCGTTGAATTAATGACGCCGCAGGGCAATATCAGCCTCACCATCGAACAACTCGAAAACCGCAAAGCCGAAGCGGTTGAAGCGGGATTAGGTTCGGGCCATACCGTTTACTTGCCCGTGCCGAAAGAGGTTGATCTGAACCACGGCATTTTACTGCGTAACCTGCCTCAAGGTCAGGATACCCGTAACCCACACGAAGCAGGCTAAGGCATGGCATTACTGATCGACGACAGCTGCATCAATTGCGACATGTGTGAACCTGAATGCCCAAATCAGGCTATCACCATGGGGGAAGAAATCTATGAAATCGACCCAGACCGCTGCACCGAATGCGTAGGCCACTACGATAAGCCGACCTGTGTTTCCGTCTGTCCGATTGATTGTATTGACCCTGACCCTAACCGTGTCGAGTCCCACGACGAGCTGTTAGTCAAATTTGCCATACTCACGCAAAAAATTTGATTGAGCGTCAGCCGTTTAAACTTAACAAAAAGCCCCGCAATCTAAGCGGGGCTTTTGTTTATCGGTTGATTACAGCCACGTTCGCATCAGCTTAAGCTTGGGGATTTAGCTAAAATCACCGTCGGTTTTGCCTCAAGCTGCAAACGCACAATGGCATCGGCCAGTTTTTCAACGCTCAAGCGAATGGGTGTCGGCAAGCTAGCAAATTCGATACTGAGCAGCAGATTTTTTACCTCAAGCCCTAACTCGGTATCGCCTTCAATACTCAGTTTACGCTGGAAAAACAGCGTATCAGGGTCTTCTTTCGCCGCCGCAACCAACAATAATTCCGCAGACTTGGCACTAAATGTCACTTGGGCATCGGTCAGTTCACGCACCTGCCAACGGCCATCGAAACTCACTTCAAAATGCAGATTTAGATCTTCAACTCGAATCGCAACCCACTTACCTGCCAAAAAATCTAACTCGCCATCTTCAGCCTGCGACGCCAGCAGCTGTGTTAGTAGTTGGCTTAGCACCTTAGCCTTGAGGCTAAAGGGCACTTTAGAGAGTGGCAAACGGATCAGTTTTGGGGTGAGTTCGAGCAGTTGTTTTGCAAGATTAGCTGAAAAAACAGCGGACATAAGCAGTTACCTAAGGATAAAAAACACTATATCTCCCAGTTTACCGAGATTTTATGATCTTAAACCTGTTTTAAATCAATTCACCGCCATTCAATCTTCCCTACACTCTGCCCCTGTTATTTTATCGGGAGCACCATTATGGAGTTGTTGTGTCCAGCAGGAAACCTGGCCTCGCTAAAGTCGGCGCTGCAGGCCGGAGCCGATGCTGTCTACCTTGGGTTAAAGGATGATACCAATGCACGTTCATTCGCGGGCTTAAACTTCACCCCTGCAAAATTACAGGAAGCCGCCGATTTGACCCATCAGCGGGGCAAGAAAATCTTCCTCACCCTAAATACCTTTCCTAAGCCGAATGAGGAGCACCGTTGGTATCAGGCCATCGACTTGGCGGCCAGCATTGGCGTTGATGCCTTAATCGTCGCCGATCTGTCGCTGCTCGACTATGCCCATAGGCAATATCCGCATATTCCGCTGCATTTATCGGTACAAGCGAGCGCCACCAACTTGGGCGCACTGAGCTTTTATAAAGAGGCTTTTAATATCGCGCGGGTGGTGTTACCCAGAGTGCTATCGATGAAACAAGTGCGTGACTTAGCCAAGGTCAGCCCTGTCGATTTAGAGGTCTTTGCCTTTGGCAGCCTGTGCATTATGGCCGAAGGCCGCTGCCACTTATCCTCCTATGTTACCGGCCAATCGCCAAACACTGGTGGCTCTTGCTCGCCAGCGAAACACGTGCGCTGGCAAGAACAGGGCAAAGACAGATTGACCCGCCTCAACGAAGTCTTGATTGATAAGTCAGGGCTCGATGAGCAAATGGGCTACCCCGTCGTCTGTAAAGGCCGTTATCTCACCCAAGACGATGATAAACCGCAATATCTGCTCGAGTCCCCCACCAGTTTAAATACCCTTAGCTTGCTGCCTGAGCTTGCCAAAGCGGGCATAGTGTCACTCAAGATTGAGGGGCGTCAGCGCAGCCCTGCCTATGTAGAACAGGTGACCAAGGTTTGGCGCCAAGCGATTGATACCTATCTTCATCAGCCAGATAAATTCCAGACTCAGGCCCATTGGGAGCAAGCCCTTGCTAAAGTCTCCGAAGGCCAAATTACCACCTTAGGCGCCTACGAGCGCGACTGGCAATAGCCCTAGCGATAACCACGAAGAAGAAACGATTATGAAAATTTCCCTCGGCCCACTGCTCTATTGCTGGGAAAAACAACAGGTCATCGACTTTTACCAGCAGGTGGCCAATAGTCAGATCCCGTTAGTTTATTTGGGTGAAGCCGTCTGTAGCCGTCGACGCGAACTCAAATTTGGTGACTATCTCGAACTGGCCAAAATGCTGAAATCTGCGGGTAAAGAGGTAGTGCTGTCGACACTCGCCCTTATCGAAGCGCCCTCGGAATACACAGAGCTTAAACGTCAGGTCGATAATGGCGAATTTAGCATTGAGGCCAACGACATGGCGGCCGTGTATCTCGCCAAGGAGCACAAGCTACCCTTTGTCTGCGGCGCCAGCATCAATAACTACAACCGCGCCAGTTTAGATATTTTGCAGCGCTTTGGTATGCAGCGCTTTGTGATGCCGGTAGAACTGTCGAAGACTTGGCTTAGCCAAGTGATAGAGAACAAGCCCGCATTCGAAGTCGAAGTGCTCGGCCATGGCTACTTGCCGCTCGCCCACTCGGCGCGCTGCTTTACCGCTAGGCATCAACATTTGTCGAAGGACAGCTGCGAAACCGTTTGCCGCCAATACAGCAAGGGTTTACTAGCACAAACCCAAGAAGCTCAACCTTTGCTGAGGTTAAATGGCATTCAAACCCAGTCGGCCAGCTGTGTCGATTTACGCAGTGAAATCAATGAAATGATAAAGGTTGGCGTAGATGTGTTTCGGGTTTCGCCCAGCAGCTTAGCCTGTATCACTCAGGCCGATGCGCTGGTCGAGGCGTTAAAGACTAGGGCAACGGACGCTCAGTTTCCTCTTAGCGATGAGCACTGTAACGGTTACTGGTTTGGCGAGGCAGGACTGAAATCCTTAGGCTACTGAAATCCTTAAGCTGATAGCTTTATGGGCTATCAGCTTAATCACTCACTCGGGAGCTGGCTCCTGAGCGAGTGACTGTGGAGTAAGCAGTAGCGCCGCCGTCCAACTTAATAAACTCCCAAGCGCAATCCACTCTAACAATGCAGGCCACCATAAATCGGGCCTTGGCAATTGCAGCACCATTTCTTGATAGAAAGGTCTGTCTCCTTCCGTTAAGCCCAATGCTAACAGCGGCACATAGAGAAAAGTCATCATACTGAGCAATACCAACAGCGCTAATAATATCGTCAAGCGCTGACGGTGCTGCGAGCCGAATCCCACCCATAGTAGATAACAAATTGCACTTAAGCTGCCAAAGTAGAAAAACCATTTAAGTGCGAGGATATGCAAGTGATACACATTGACTGGAAATAGCCCAACACAGGCTAAGGCTAAAAACGTCAGTGCTAGAGCGCAAAAGAAAGGATATCCCCAAAACCCGCTTACAGTCTGTAGGGAGGAAAGACAATAAAAAACAACGCTTAAACTGCCAAAAAATAAACCGCCATTGAGCACCACGGCAAAGCTAGAATGGCCATAGGTTCCCAATTCACTCAGTGTATGATTTAAAAAATTGAAGGAGCGTGTTTCAGAATAATCAAATCCGAATACCGCCACACAGATCCCCAGCATCAATCCAAAAATACCAAGAAAACCAAACTTAGTGGCAAGTGCCGAGCCCCTTGTCGCCATATTCATTTTTATAACAGTCATGGATAATTTAGCCAAACCAAAGTAGTACTAACTTACATGGAATTACAAAGAATTAAAGCGGCCCCTATCCTCTTTAGCGTAATATTTTATTTCATCACTATTCGCGATTTTTTAGTCATCGCAAAAACACTCGTAATTTAGTCATTTTTCAATAAAATATATGCAAATCCAAAGTTAAAAATGAATAAATAATCACAATAAATTCAATTATCGCTGTATCGTCCCAAAAGGTTACCCCATCATTCTCACCAGTGTTAGTTGGCTCACATTAAGTTAGCAACAACTGAAGCCCCGATACGATTCATGGACAAAAAAGCATCTAAAAGTGTAATTAGTGAAGATCCATTGAGAAAATTTTGAACAAAATATCACAAAAAAACCAATAACCCCAAGAGCAAAACAACTCAATAAACAATTCGCAACACCATTCTATAATTAGTTGATTAAATTAAAATAAACTGCATCAAAACGCTATTTTATGCCCAAATCATTCATTAGAAATCGTCCAAATAACTATGCTATTTTGCTGCTTATCTCAAACAAATTTCCGAATCGTTTTACATGGCGGCGCTAAGCGAGTAATCTTCCCCCTTCTCGATTTTGAGTTGAATGAAAATGCACCTCACCCCAGCAAAGAATGCGGTTTTGAGAGAGCATTTATTCAAGTTTATTTGTGCGACTCGTACTTTAAGGTGTACACCATTGGCTACTGAACATAAAAACCGCAACATTAAGACGATACTCACCTTTATCGTCCCTTCGCTGATCGGTCTGCTGCTGTTTATGACCCCTATCAGCTATAACGATGCGATAACGATTCCCATCGCAATCATCTCTAAAGCACTGCAAAGCGTGTTAAGCGATGTATTAACCTTAATCGTGACTGTGATTGTTGTCGCCATGGCCTTTGCCTCTGTGCTGACAAAGTTACTCAAACCTAAGTTTGTGCTGAACAATCACTTCCTCAATGGTTTACTCAACATCAGCCCGCTGTGGCTTACCACCCGTGTCGTTGGCGCTGTCTTTATCGTGCTGACCTACTTTGGCATTGGCCCTGAAGCGATTAACTCCTCAAGTACTGGTGCCTTAGTGCTGAACGACCTGTTACCCGTACTCTTCTCGGTGTTTATCTTCGCCGGTATGTTGCTGCCACTGCTATTAAACTTCGGTCTATTAGAGCTATTTGGTACTCTGCTGACTAAAGTGATGCGCCCCGTGTTTAACCTGCCAGGTCGCAGCGCCATCGACTGTATGGCCTCTTGGTTAGGTGATGGTAGCGTTGGGATCCTGCTGACCAGCAAGCAATACGAAGCGCGTTTTTACACCCAAAGGGAAGCCGCGGTTATCGGTACCACCTTCTCGGCGGTGTCAATTACCTTCAGCTTAGTGGTGATCTCACAGGTGAAGTTAGAGCATATGTTTGTGCCCTTCTACCTGACTGTGTGTTTAGCGGGTTTTGCGGCGGCCGTGATTGTACCTAAGTTACCGCCACTGTCGTGGAAGAAGGATAACTATATCGACGATACGCCACGTCAACCCGATGATGAGATGATCCCCGCAGGACACGGCGCACTCTCTTGGGGCTTTGATAAAGCGCTCGAGAAAGCGGCCAGTGCTGGTGGTATCAAAGCCGTCTTAAATGAAGGTATTAAAAACGTTATCGATATGATATTTGGCATTCTCCCTGTAGTAATGGCCATTGGTACCACGGCGCTGATCATCGCCGAGCATACGTCCATCTTCAATTACTTAGGTATGCCGTTTATTCCGTTACTGGAACTGCTGCATATCCCTGAAGCGACCGAAGCCTCTAAAACCATCGTTGTCGGCTTTGCCGATATGTTTATCCCGTCGATTTTAGCCAGCTCTATCGAATCGGATATGACCCGCTTTGTGATTGCTGCCTTATCAGTCACACAGCTGATTTACATGAGTGAAGTGGGCGCGCTGCTGATTGGCAGTAAGATCCCAGTGAATTTTGTTGAGCTATTTGTCGTGTTCGTACTGCGTACCTTAGTGACGTTGCCAGTCATTGCTGGCGTGGCTCATTTGCTGTTCTAAGCGCAACATCACCTAAAATATCAAGGGGAGTCAGATTAACTGACTCCCCTTTTTTATACTGTCCAAACTCCACTCGTAACCACACAACTCAGTTTAAGAATAAAAGCAAAATAGCCATTTGATCTGCTCAACGAGTTTATTGTCATTGTTTCCCCAGTGACTCGCCGTGAATATATCCCTATAGGCTCGACGGCGACATCCATGTCGCCAACGGTCACTGATGCCCCAATGCCAATTTTAACTACCCATTTGCCGTATGTACGCAAAAAGCTAAGGGACAAAAGCGTGTCAGAACCTCGGCTGCATCAGGCGAATTTCGGATAAAAATTTCTATGGCGATAACGGCGTTGTAATCGGCAAAAAATTGTTGGCTAAAATTTTGTGAGGCACGAACAAAGCCAACGGTTTTTTGTTCGCGTTTACAACTTTGTTAGCTGTGCGCTGCGCGGTCATTGTAAATGTTATCGGCTCGTTCAAAAACAGCTCTGTGTTCATTTGAACATACCGCAACTTCAGCCCAAGTAATAACGGCGTCGAAATTCCTAACAGTAGTTGCTTTAGGCCTGTATTTCGATGAGCACAACCCTACAAGATAAACTTGATTCCAAGGTAGCTCACTACTCTGTATCATTTCTTTAGCAAGAACCATCTTTTCGATTTGATTAGGGCTAAATTTTTGGTTTGCTTTGGCCTCAACCAATACGATTGATTCATCAGAAAGAACAAACACATTATCGAATGTCTGTTTCTCAAACGACTTATCTTCACGACCAATATATCCCTCTTTCGCTAAATCTCTGAATAAACATATTTCATAGCCACTATCTATTATTTCAACACCACTATCCAAACCTAGCTTATTGATTAACAACGTTTGAAGCGGTTCACGATCGCTGACATACGCATGATGCAGAGATGAAGTAAAAAAAACTTCCGTTCTTGTTATTTCACTTAATTTTTTCATATACATTTGAGAAGCCATGAGATGAATTGCTATTGACACCTAACGTCTGAAATAAGCGGCGCGTGGTAGCGCGTCCGGCGCCGAAGGCGCGAAGTTAATTGATTTGTTAGGCATTATTTCAGCTTCCCTTCAAAGGCCAACAACTGCTCCGCCTTTATGATGATCCCTAAATTATTCGGAATTCCTGCAACAGCCACTGCTCGTTGTTGCGTTGCAACTGGAACAACTATTACATCACCTTGCACCGTATGTTGAGGTCCTGCGTATAACACCCCTAAAAGCTTTATCCTAGACCCCATCACAAGCGCATTACGAGTTTGGTAATTACCGATCTCAAACAGCAGAACAGGTGAGCCACTGGAGCCAGGAAAACAAGCCGCATCAATCAAAAACTCTTTCTTTCCGTTCCAATCTCTTTTGTAATCAGATGCCAAAACACCTTTTCTGAAAATTGGAAGGTTATTAGCCTTGTCCCATAATCCGTTAGGATAGCCAACCATTAAAATATTCTCTAACCCGAGCATATCGTTTAGATCGGCCTCTGTGGGAATAAGCTCCTTATCCAGAGTTATAAAATAAAACTGGGTGTTTGTTGCTTCAGCTTCCCGGATTAGCGGCGCTATAGGCATAACGCATAGGTCAACTTCATTATCAGGATGTGGTAGCCATCTTGCTTGAAAGTTATCAAGCTCAAATGATTTTGAGTTACCAATATCAGGACCACCTTCGGCATTTCTCAAGGTTAGGAGAAATCGACCTCTGGTTGCCCCTTCTATTACATGCTTGTTGGTTACGATAACAGGGATATGTTGATCACCGTTTTTATCCAAGCTATAGAAAAAGCCAGTACCAGTACCAACCCCACCACCTTTCATATCACATTCAATTCGTACAGTGCTATGAGCAAATTGCTCTGCGGGACTCAATTCCATGTGTATATCTCCTGATGCCTAACGCCTCTAACACCGGCTTGGTGAAGTTGGCGGCTTTTTTGCGCAAGCGAAAAAGGTGACAGCTTTACCAAGTCCGAGTGCTTTGACTTGTTATGCGTGAATGGCACGAAGCTCATTTACCAAGCCTTTATATTCTTTGCCCACCAAGCCAAGGTTTTGATGGAACCGAAAACCAGACTTCTTTATTTGAGCAGCGTCAAATGCTTGTCCGGCATGATTGGCAGCCTGCTCAGAGTTGCCACTTTCTGCGGAAATTATTGCCTTTGCTGCATGCCAACGAAAATGGTCAACTGGAAACATTAACCGCTCCTGATGTTCATCTAGGACTTGGTTGGCAGACTGATATAACTTAGAAAGTTTGTTCTCAACGATCACTAGCGGATAAAGAATATATGCATCGGTCTTTAAATTTGGAAATACCGACTCTCTTTCTAAAGCCTTGCCATAAGAGTTGATTGCATTTTCGAGCTCACCCTTAGCGATATATGCAGTTGCCATATCACAGTAAGCCTGAGCATGGTCGAAGTCATCGTTAAGCTCGAAGTATTGTTTGAGTAGCGAAAGTGCAATATCAGGTTCTGTACTGGCAATGGTGCAAGCCTGGATTCGCAAATACTGCTCTTTTCGACGAGCACGCTTTAGCTTCTCGAAGAACTTGCTTTCAATTTCTTCGCTCCACTCTTTGTTTCTATACCAGTCTTCGCTACTCACTCGGTATTTCCTTTACGCATAACATTTTATTCGTGCGCATGCGCGTTTACCTCGTTGGACCAGTGAAAACGCGCACGGTTAACTATCTGTATGCAAAGAACTTATCAGCTTTCTTCCAAATACACCATCTGGAAAAACGCGCATGCGCGTTTTCCAAACCTATTATCTAATCCATGTGATTTATATGTAATTGATTATAAATATATTTATTTGTATTCAAATGTGAAAACGCGCACAAAGTTAGGATGAAAATCATCATTTTTAAATATGACTGTATGCCTATCCAGCCTTTAGTCATCTGTATGAATTGCAAAAGTTGAGTTATTAAGGATGAAAACTTTTAGGCAAGAAAGTCTGCTTTTAGATGCACCACAGACAACTTGTTAAATCACTTTGGGGGCAAAAATGAGTTAACTCAATCTATCGACAGTCAATGCACCCAGAACGGAATCTTGTTGGGTTAACTCCAGCCTAATCCACTCTTTTGTCATCTGCATGTCACTTAAGCTTCATCATTCAGTCAAAGCCCGTCACTAATCTCTAAGGCAGTCAACAGCCGCATAGGGTGAATATGAGATGACTGGAGCTAATTACAGGGGACTTGATCGCACGCTTATCGACGCACTTAAGGCTCCCCGCAACGCTTCCCGTAACACTCCTTCCAACTCTTCCGACAATGCTCCATCCAGTGTTAACGCCACTTCCTTCTCAACCCCACATATTGCCAACGCCAGCAATGCCGCAAATAACCAAGCCATCACAGTTAACGCCCTCTGGTTATCGGATATCCATCTAGGTTGTAAGGATTGCAAAGCCGACTATCTGTTAAGCCTATTAAATACCGTGCGTTGTCAGCACTTGTATCTGGTCGGCGACATTGTGGATTTATGGGCGCTCAAACGCCGCCTGCACTGGCCCGAGAGCCACAATAAGGTATTACAAAAGCTGATTGAACTGGCACAAAACGGCACTCAGGTGATGTACCTGCCGGGTAACCACGATGAGCTAATCAAGCCCTATGCCGAACTGACGCTGCTGAATATCAAAATTGCTCGTCAACATATTCATCAGGGGATTGGCGGCCACAAACTATTAATGCTGCATGGCGATCAGTTCGATGCAGATGTTTGCGTTGGCCGCTTCTACGCTATCTTGGGCGATCACCTCTACGACTTACTGCTGTTTCTCAACCGCAACCTCCATCGCCTGCGTGAGCGTTTAGGTTACCCGTATTGGTCACTTGCCAGCTATATGAAATCACGCGTTGGCAAGGCGCAGACGGCTATAGCCCGTTTTCGCCAAGCCGTGGTGAATTATGCCCAGCACTATGATGTGGATGGCGTCATCTGCGGCCACATCCACCAGCCAGAGCTATCGGTTCACGCTCGAGATAACCAATACAGCACGCCGGATAAGCGCCAGATAATCTATGCCAATGATGGCGACTGGGTCGAAAACTGCAGCCTGATCACCGAAACCTTAAACGGGGAATTACAGCTCTGCCGCTGGAACGAGCAAAGCGTAAACCTCGATATTCTGAGCAGTATTGTGCTGGCGCAAACGCCACCCCAAGCGCCTGTTAACGCCCCCAAACCTATTCCACAAACGGCCACACACAGCCCCAAACAAGCAGAAATCCAACCAAGGGATGTCGCCTAATCATGAACCCATTAACACCTCATACCCCAAACGCCGAGTCATTAAACCCTAACACATTAAGCGCCAACGCATTAACGCAGAACGCAGCCATGCCACTGCCCGCCTTAAAAGCCAGTTCGATGATCTTTACCGTCGATAATGTGGTGGAGCAAAACCTGCCCGCCCTCAAGGACAAACCTTGGTTAGCCAAGCCGACTAAGGCCATGCTGCGCTACCTGTTGAATGAAAAACAATGTAACGAGATAGCCAATCAATTTGCCTATCTGCAAGGGGTCGATTTTGTCGAGCAAGTGCTCGCCAGTTTCGATTTTAGCTTTACCGTGCCCGCCAACGAGGTCGAAAATATTCCCTGCGAGGGCCGCGTGGTGATCTTCGCCAATCATCCGATTGGCTCCCTCGATGCCCTCGCCCTGATTAAACTCGTCAGCGAAATCCGTCCCGATATCAAGGTTGTAGCGAACGAGCTCCTGATGGCGCTCGAGCCTTTGCATTCGATCCTGCTACCAGTGCGCAATATGACGGGCGGCACGCCGAAACAGCACCTCGAAAAAATCCATCAGCATCTGCGCAATGAAGGCGCGGTACTGATTTTCCCGTCGGGGGAAGTCTCTCGCCTGCGTCCGAGCGGCGTGCGCGATACCCTGTGGCACTCGGGCTTTTTAAAGATGGCGATTTCCTGTAATGCGCCGCTGCTGCCAATCTTTTTGGATGCCAAAAACTCGGCCACCTTCTACGGCGCTTCGATGATTTACAAACCCTTAGCTACATTGCTACTGGTCAAGGAGATGTTTAAACAGGCCAAGCGTAATATGCCCATTCGTATCGGCGAGCTTATTCCGAATGAAGCTGTGCGCTCGATGGATTTTCCGCTAAAAACCAAGATAAAACTGCTTAAAAATCATCTGTATCGCATCGGTAAAGATAAAGACCCGCTGTTTATCACCCAAAGCGCCATCGCCCACCCGGAGTCGCGCCGAGAGTTGCAGGCCGCGCTGCAACAATGTGAACTCCTCGGTGAAACCCAAGATAACAAGCTGATTTATTTGTATCAGCATCAGGACAGCAACCCCATCATGCGCGAAATTGGCCGCCTGCGGGAAATTGCCTTTCGCGCCGTCGGCGAAGGCACGGGCAAGCGCCGCGATATCGATAAATACGATTCCTACTACCAACATCTGGTGCTGTGGGATAAAGAACAGTTTGAAATTGTCGGCGCCTATCGTTTCGCCAGCGGCGAGCAAGTGCTAAATCGCTACGGCGACAACGCCCTCTACAGCCAATCCCTGTTCCAATATGCCGATGGTTTTATGCCCTTTGTTAAACAAGGCTTAGAACTTGGCCGCAGTTTTGTGCAGCCCAAATATTGGGGCAAACGCAGTCTCGACTACCTCTGGTTTGGCATTGGCGCCTTCCTCGCAAAACACCCAGAATACCGCTACCTGTTTGGCCCAGTGTCCATCAGCAATCAACTGCCTGGCAGCGCGCGGGAAATGCTAGTGCATTTCTACTCCAAGGAGTTTGCGCCAGCAGAGCAGCTCGCGGTATCCATGTCCCCCTTTGGACTATCCAAGCAGCGCAAATTGCAGTTGGATGAAATCTATTCGGGCGAGGATTACCAAAGCCACTTTAAGCAGCTAAAACAAATGCTGGCGAGTATGGGCGCCGCGGTGCCAACCCTGTACAAGCAGTATGGCGAGCTGTGTAAGCAGGATGGGGTGAAGTTTCTCGCCTTTGGTATCGATGCCGATTTTGGCGACTGTGTCGATGGTTTGGTTCTGGTCGATACCCATAAACTGAAAGGGAAAAAGTACCAACGTTATATCGGTGCTCATTTACCCGAAGACTTACGCAATCCTTTGATGGCTGAAGATGGATCAGACAAGCAGGATTAAGCATAATCCTGTTTAAGGTATTGGCTAAATAAACATCGGTCTGTTATAAGTATCTGTAATACAGTGCATTAAGGATACATATCCTTGTAAGGGTTTATCATGCCGATCATTATCGCCGATATTATGCGTACCCGAGTCGTCACAGTCGAAATGGACGATCGTTTAACCGTGGCGAAGGAGATTTTCGAGCAGGCAAACTTCCACCATCTGCTGGTAGTGGATGAATATAAACTCGAAGGCGTACTGTCGGAGCGCGACTTGCTGCGTGCTATCAGTCCGAATCTGGGCAGCAGCGCCGAAACCTCGAAAGATCTCGAAACCCTGCAAAAACGCGTCCATCAAGTAATGACCCGCAATCCGGTGACCGTAGCGCCACATGTGTCGCTCGATGTCGCCAGCCGTACCTTGCTGGAACACAATATTGGTTGTTTACCCGTACTGGAAAACGGCGATCTGGTGGGGATAGTGACCTGGAAGGATTTACTGCGAGCCTATTGTGAACACAATGAGGTGAATGAAAGCGAGTGCTAACGGCACTCGCTTTCGACTTTATAGAGTAATACCAATCGTATCAAATATCTGTTCATTCAGCGGGAGTTAAACGGGCTTTAGACAAGGCGAAGGCTTGAAGGCATAGTGGTGCTCTGTCGAAAGCCTTAAACGCAGTATAAAGCCCGTTCAACCCCGCCCTTCGGGAGTCTCACAGGCATCTCACTCCCGTGTTACATTGACTTAAAAGGGAATAACCATTTCTTCGTCAATGCGCCTTGGATTGAGATGTCTGTGAGGCTCTGAACTGATTAGATATTTAATGTGATTGGTATAAAAAACTAGATTGCCCAGCCGCCCATATAGAAGGCTACAAGGCCCAGCGTAATGGCGAGTACGCCTAACTTAAGTTGACGAATTTCACCGCTAAAAATACGGCCAACCACTAAAGTCACAAACCCGAGCATAATACCGGTCACAATGTTACAGCTGAGGATGATGAACACAGCGCAGGTTAAGCCCGCCATCGCATCGACCTTGTCATTAAAGTCCAGCTTAGTCACATTGCTGAGCATCAATAGCCCGACATACATCAGCGCAGGCGCAGTGGCATAAGCCGGCACCAAATAGCTGAGCGGAGCAAGGAATACCATTAGCAGGAATAATCCGCCCACTATGGTCGCAGTTAAACCCGTCTTACCGCCCGCCGCCGTACCCGCTGCCGATTCGATATACACGGCCGCAGGTGCGCCGCCGACGATACCCGCAAACATGCTGCTGACAGAATCCGAAGTTAATGCCTTGCCACCGCCAACGATATTATCGTCTTTATCCAGCAGATTAGCTTGACCAGCTACCGCGCGGATAGTGCCGGTGGCATCAAAAATCGCCGTCATCACCAGCGCGAGTACAATCGGTAATACCACTGGATTTAAGGCGCCCATAATATCCATTTGGCCAATCAGCGAGTGCTCAGAGGTAAAATCAGGCACGGCGAATAAACCTTGGAATTTCACGCTTGGATCAAACACTAAACCAAACAGGGATAGGCCGATAATCACCAATAAAATCCCGCCGGGTACGCCGCGACGCTCTAAACCAATCGTCGCTGCTAAACCTAGGACGGTCGCGATAACGGGCAAGCTGTTAATGTCGCCTAACTTCACTGGCAGACCCGCGTCATTGGCCACAATCAACTGCACACTGTTAGTGGCAATTAAGAGTAAAAACAAGCCAATACCGATACCTGTACCATGGGCAATGCCCTTGGGTAGGTTAGCCAGCACCCATTGACGCACACCCGTAACGCTCACGATGGTAAAAATCACGCCCATCCAAAAGATGGCGCCTAAGGTGACAGGGATACTCATGCCCTGACCTAACACCAAGCCGAAGGCGGTAAAGGCGGTGAGTGAAATCGCACAACCAATGGCCATGGGCAGATTCGCCCAGAGTCCCATCAGCAGCGAGCCAAAGGAGGCAATTAAACAGGTAGCGACGAACACGGCACCAGGGTCGAATCCGGCTTTGCCTAACATATTGGGTACCACAATCACTGAGTACACCATAGCGAGGAAGGTGGTTAACCCTGCAATCACTTCTTGGCGAACTGTGCTACCACGTTGTTGAATTGAAAAAAAACGGTTCAGAAACGAACCAGAGGGTACGGCTGTTGAACTCAATTGCTCAGACATATCTTGTTATACCTTGTGATCTCTTAAAATAGGGTCGATACCAATTGGTTTTACCATTGGCGACGCCGGCTGCGGCAGATTAGAGCCCCAAATCCAATGACTTGGGTGAGAGATCCACATCATTCTCCTACATCGGGAAAAATCCATGATCTGCAAGCAGTGACGCTTTGCCCAGTTAAAATCACTTTAACCATGCAAACGCAGCCTTTGTTGGCCGCGGATAATACTGTAAACGCCGCCAGATAGCTAAGACCTCGCCTGCACTTCAGTAAATAATTAGCCAAAAAAGTCAAAATCAGTGTTTAAAAAAACACCTAAACTGCATATCAAACTGCCGATAGCGATCACAGAAATAAGATTAACGCTCTGTCAGTAAAACAAAAAATGATGAGACTTTTAAAATTTTCATAATTTTTCATATATTGTCAAAGCCCATTCATCCCAGCAGGCAAGTCCATTCACATCTCCCCTTTATAGTGCTCCCATCAAAAATCGCTTTCGAACGGAGCTCTTCCCAATGACAAAGCCCACCATGCAAACATCGGATAAGTCCTCACGCAGCAATGAGTTAAAGGCGCTGGGATTCATCATTTTCATACTCTTTCCCGCACTGACTATCGCGGGGATCAGTCTCTACGGTTTCATCATTTGGATGATCCAAGCCTTCGGCGGCGTTGTCGGCCACTAATTCACTGATACTTTGAGGACGCTATTATGAAGTGGTTAATCAACCTCTGGCGCACACTAAACAAACCCACAAAAGCTCTCACCTTAGGCGCTGTCAGCATCAGTGCTTTTATCATGGGCATCATCTTCTGGGGCGGATTTAACACCGCATTGGAAGCCACCAACACCGAAGCCTTCTGTATTAGCTGCCACAGTATGGAAAGCAAGCCTTACCAAGAGTTACAGGAAACTGTGCATTGGTCGAATCATTCAGGTGTGCGCGCCACCTGCCCCGACTGTCACGTGCCCCACAACTGGAGCCGTAAGATTGCCCGTAAGATGGAAGCTTCCCACGATGTTTGGGGCTGGTTATTCAACACGGTCAACACCCCTGAAAAATTTGAAGCTAAACGTCTCGAAATGGCGAGCCGCGAATGGAAACGTTTCGATCGCGACAATTCACTGGCCTGTAAGAACTGCCACAACTACAACTCGATGAAGTGGGAAAGCATGTCACCACTGGCGCAAAAACAGATGAAACGTGCCGCCGAAATCGACCAAAGCTGTATCGATTGCCACAAAGGCATTGCCCACCATCTACCTGAAATGGGCACGGCCCGTGCACCTGAACTCATCGCCGAAGTCGGCGCTGGCGTCAGCTCAGTCGAAACCAACCAAACCTACTACAGTGCCCTAACTAAGCCTCTGTTCTTTAGTGAAAAAGGTGATGTTGAAGCCGGTACCTTAAACGTCGCGACTAAAGTCAAAGTGCTCGAAACTAAAGGTAAGCGCATCAAAATTGCTATCGATGGCTGGCGTAAGAAAATCGGCGCAGGCCGCGTGATCTACATGGACTTTGGCGTAAACATTCTGTCGGCACAGTTAAGCAAAGATGCAGCAGAAACCGAAGGTGTTATCCAAACCTTTGAAGAGAAAGAAGACCCAATGACAGGCCTGAAATGGCAACGGGTTGAAGCCCAAATCTGGACCGATAAAGATTACCTGCTCACCGAGCTGCAACCACTCTGGGGCTATGCCCGCGATACCTTCCGCTCAAGCTGTAGTGTGTGCCATACCCAGCCAGATGAAGCGCATTTCGATGCCAATACCTGGCCAGGCATGTTCCAAGGCATGTTGGCCTTCGTGAACATGGACCAAGACACTCAAGCGCTGGTGCAGAAATATCTGCAAGAACATTCGTCAACCTTCGTGAAAAAAGAGCACTAATTCGGGAGTAATACCATGAACAGAAGAGACTTTTTAAAAGGCTTAGCCTCAACCTCTTTCGTTGCTTTAGGTGGCAGCTCAGTGTTAGCGCCCTTAAATGCGCTCGCCAGCACAGGCTTAAATGAAGACGAATGGCTGACCACAGGCTCACACTTTGGCGCCTTTAAAATCAAACGTAAAAACGGTGTAATTGCCGAGGTCAAAGCCTTCGATTTAGATAAATATCCAACGGATATGATTAACGGTATCCGCGGTATGGTCTATAACCCATCCCGTGTGCGTTACCCTATGGTTCGCTTAGACTTTTTACTGAAAGGCCATAAGAGCAATACCCAGCAACGGGGGGATTTCCGCTTCGTTCGCGTGACCTGGGATAAAGCATTAAAGCTGTTTAAACACTCACTCGATGAAATCCAAACCCAATACGGTCCATCGGGCTTACACGCAGGACAAACAGGTTGGCGCGCAACCGGGCAACTGCATTCCAGCACCAGCCATATGCAGCGCGCGGTGGGGATGCACGGCAACTATGTGAAGAAAATCGGAGACTACTCCACCGGTGCAGGCCAAACCATTCTGCCATATGTGTTAGGCTCAACCGAAGTGTATGCCCAAGGCACCTCTTGGCCGCTGATCTTAGAAAACAGCAACACGATTGTGCTCTGGTCAAACGATCCTTACAAAAACCTGCAAGTGGGTTGGAACGCTGAAACCCATGAGGCCTTCGCTTACCTCGCGCAGTTAAAAGAGAAGGTCAAACAGGGCAAGATCCGCGTGATAAGTATCGACCCTGTGGTGACTAAAACCCAGGCTTACCTTGGCTGTGAGCAGTTGTATGTGAACCCACAGACTGACGTGACGCTGATGCTGGCCATCGCCCATGAGATGATCACCCAAAAACTTTACGATGATAAATTCATCCAAGGCTATAGCTTAGGCTTCGAAGAGTTTGTGCCTTACGTGATGGGCACTAAAGACGGTATCGCCAAAACCCCTGAGTGGGCAGCGCCAATCTGTGGGGTTGAGCCACACATCATCCGCGATCTGGCGAAAACCTTAGTTAAGGGTCGCACCCAAATCATGATGGGTTGGTGTATTCAGCGCCAACAACACGGTGAGCAACCTTACTGGATGGCCGCAGTCCTCGCGACCATGATAGGACAAATTGGTTTGCCCGGCGGTGGCATCAGCTATGGTCATCACTATTCCAGTATTGGTGTACCTGCGACAAATGCGGCGGCGCCCGGCGCCTTCCCGCGTAACTTAGACGAGAACCAAAAACCCCTGTTCGACAGCACCGACTTTAAAGGCGCGAGCAGCACCATTCCCGTCGCCCGTTGGATTGATGCGATCCTCGAACCCGGCAAAACCATTGATGCCAACGGTTCGAAAGTGGTGTATCCCGATATTAAGATGATGATTTTCTCGGGTAATAACCCATGGAATCACCATCAAGACCGTAACCGCATGAAGCAAGCCTTCCAAAAGCTTGAATGCGTGGTCACTATCGATGTGAACTGGACGGCGACTTGCCGCTTCTCCGACATAGTGCTGCCCGCCTGCACCACCTATGAGCGCAACGATATCGATGTATACGGCGCCTATGCTAACCGCGGTATTTTGGCGATGCAGAAGATGGTCGAGCCGCTGTTTGAAAGTTTGTCAGACTTTGAAATCTTCACTCGCTTTGCCGCGCTGATGGGTAAAGAGAAAGAATACACCCGCAATATGAGCGAAATGGAGTGGATAGAAACCCTCTATAACGAGTGTAAAGCCGCGAACGCAGGTAAGTATGAGATGCCAGATTTTGCCACCTTCTGGAAGCAAGGTTATGTGCACTTTGGCGATGGCGAGCTGTGGACACGCCACGCCGACTTTAGAAACGATCCTGAAATCAATCCACTAGGCACGCCTTCTGGCTTGATTGAAATCTTCAGCCGTAAGATTGAACAGTTCGGTTATGAGGACTGCCAAGGCCATCCCATTTGGATGGAAAAAGCCGAGCGTAGCCATGGTGGCCCAGGTTCGGACAAATATCCTATGTGGCTACAATCTTGCCATCCGGATAAACGTCTGCACTCGCAAATGTGTGAGTCGAAGGAATACCGCGAAACCTACACAGTCAACGGCCGCGAACCCATCTATATCAGCCCTGTGGATGCTAAAGCGCGTGGCATTAAAGATGGCGATATAGTGCGGGTCTTTAACGACCGTGGCCAACTGTTAGCGGGCGCCGTGGTATCGGATCGCTTCCCTAAAGGCGTAGTGCGAATTCATGAAGGCGCATGGTATGGCCCAGTGGGTAAAGATGGCAGCGTCGAAGGTGGCGCCGAAATCGGTGCCCTGTGTAGCTATGGCGATCCAAATACTCTGACCTTAGACATTGGCACCTCGAAGTTGGCGCAAGCCTGCTCAGCCTATACTTGTCTGGTCGAGTTTGAGAAATACCAAGGCAAAGTCCCTAAGGTCAGCTCCTTCGATGGACCTATCGAAGTCGAAATCTAACCGAACCCACAAGGCGATGCGCCTAGTCAACTAGGCGCATTCCACTGTTAATCTTGAGGAACATGCGATGAGCAACGTCGATATCAATCATGCCAGAGCCTTAGTGTATCAGCTGCTGTCTTCTCTGTTTGCCCGTGAAATTGATGAGCAACGCCTTAAGCAACTCACCAGTGAGCAAGCGCAGCAATTCTGGACACAACTGGGTTATGCGCCCGAGTTTAGTGCGCCAGTCGTCAGCATACAGAAGGTGCTGAATGGCTTAACGAGCGATGAAGCCTTGCTCGAACTTGCCGCCGATTATTGCGGTTTATTCCTCGTAGGCACAAAACACAGCGCCTCGCCCTATGCCAGCCTGTACTTGAGCCCCGAGGAAGAACCCTTGCTATTTGGGCAGCAGCATCAACAAATGAGCGAGTTTTTACACCAGAGCAAACTGCAAGTGCAGAGTCACTTCCCTGAACCTGCCGATCACTTAGCCGTGATCCTCGCCTATATGGGACACTTAGCTTGCCACAGTGAAGATGCTGCCCAGTTAAGCTTCCTAAACGCTTGTATAGATTCATGGTTATCAAAGTTTGTCGCCAAGGTCGTTGAGTGCGATAGCAAGCACAGCAATGGCTTTTACAGTGCTCTCGCCACACTCACCCTCGCTTGGGTGCAGCAAGATAAACAGCAGTTAGAACAGACAATCAATTGATCGCCACCCGCCTAAAACCCGAGTAGCGTTAAACCCAAGTAGCGTTAAACCAGAGTAGCATTAAGACTCAAGGTGATAACTCATGTCTCGTCCTGAAATAAGTTAACAAAATGCGGCTCCCATGGGAGCCGCTTTTTTATTCCTCGATTTGCATTGATTAGGCAAAATACATGCAGTTAAAGACGACTCACTTATAGAGTTAACGTCTTGTCGCGAATCCTTTGCTGCTAGCCCTGTGTTGCAAGCCACTGCTCAAACGCTGTCATCGACGCCTGCCAGCAAGCGGTTAATTCAGTGACGGCTTCGCTATCCAATACATTTTCCCCTGTGGTGTTGTGTGTATTCTCCCACTGCTGACAACACTCGGTCAGTGCTTTTAGCCCCATGCTGGCACTGCTGCCCTTAAGCGCGTGCAATAGTTTTGCGCCCTCGCTGAAATGCGCCACAGAGCTTAACGCCGAGAGTCGCTCAATTTGCTCGGCACTGGAGGTTCGATAGAGCGCCAACATATCACTCACGGCTTTCAAACCTAAGACCTCAAGATCTTGCTGTAACTGATTCAGATCTAAAAAGGTTTTAGCCGATTGAGCCAATGACTCCGAAGATGCGAAGGTTAAGGAATGACTCGCTGGCAACGCAGGACTCTCACTCCCCGAAGAAGATGGCACACACGCTGGCAACGAAGCAACGCCCAGCCATTCTGTCAGGGTTTGCAGGCTCAAGGGTTTGGCTAACACAGTATCAAACCCCGCCTCCCGATAGAGGCTAAGATCCTCCGTCTGCATCTGCGCGGTAAAGGCGGCGAACTTCACACTCTCATTAACACTCTCATTAACAATGTCATTTGTCAGTAATGCCTTTAGCTGTGGTAATAATGCTAGCCCTGAACCATCATTCAGTTGGATATCGAGCATCACAGCATCGAATGCCTTATCCGTTCTCACACACTCCAGCGCCTGCTGGCAACTGACGGCCAAGCTGGAACTGTGGCCTAAATGCGCCAAAAATCCTTGCGCGACCATGGCGTTGACCTTGTTGTCTTCGATCACTAACACCCGCAGGGGATTAACCCGTTTTTGCACCTCAGTTTGCGTATCGAATGCCTTATCACACGGGGTAAAGCTCAGCTCAAAACCAAACTCGCTGCCCTTACCTGGCTCGCTCTTGACCCAAATGCCCGGCCCCTCGGTATCCATCAGTTCAACTAACTGTTTGCAGATGGCAAGCCCTAAGCCTGTCCCACGGCTGCGCCCCTGATTAGGCAATACGCAGTAAGGCATAAATAATTGCTCGCGCACCTCGGGCGCAATCCCTACGCCGGTATCGGCCACCACAAAAGCGAGTTTATCGCCCCGCACGCTGACATTGAGACTCACGCCGCCTTCGGGGGTGAATTTAATGCCGTTACCAATCAGGTTAAACAGCACTTGCCTCAGCTTAGGGCCATCGATCTGAATACACGCGGGTAACTGGGGACGATTAAGTCTTAGACTCAATCCCGCCAAATTGGCGCCCGCTACCATAATTGCCAGCACTTCATCGAGCAGTACGTTGATATCCGTTGGCCGCAGCTCATTGGTTAAATTGCCCTGCTCGAGGCGGGAGAAATCGAGAATATCGCTCAGCACGGTTTGCAGCAGCGTGCCGCTGTATTGCGACAACGCGAGCATCTGTTGCTGCGCGGGCGGTAACTGACTATGGCCGAGCAAGGTAAGCGTCCCGAGTAAGCCGTTGAGCGGGGTGCGAATCTCATGGCTCATGGTCGCTAGGAATTGGGATTTTGCCTGACTCGCCTCCTCGGCAACGATTCTTGCCTTAGCATGGCCTTTGGCCTCCGCATCAAGGCGCAGGTTGGCTTCGGCCAATTCCTGTGTGCGCGTGGCCACGGTTTGTTCAAGGGCCTTTTTATGCTCGGTCAGCTCATCGGCGACCAGACGTAAATCCGCCTGCAATTTCAGGTTGTGGGCTGTTTTTCGCTTAAATGCCTCGATGGCATTGGCCATGGCGGTTAATTCATCATCGCCGTGGGCATCGAGGCTCACATTGGTGTCCCCTAAACTTAAGCGCGACATAGCCTCGGTCGCCTGATTTAACCTCAAGGCAATGCCGCGATAGATCACCCGATAAACCACGACTGCTATGATAACCAACATTAATATGCCCGTGCCCCACAATCCCAAGCGAGCGTAAGACAACTGCATTAAATAATCACTACGCGCCAGCTCCGCCCGCTGTTGCTGTTGATTAAGCGCACTATCCACCAGCGTATTGAGGCTATAGAGTTTTTCCGCTAACTCCTGCTGCTGCCGCTGTTGCCGCTGCAAACTTTGACTCAGTTCTCGCTGTAATTTAATAATTTTGGGGGTATGGAGAAGAACAGCCAGCTCCGCCTTTAGCGCATTGAGCCTGCCGGGATCGCGTATCAGCTCAGAAACTGTCGTTAGCGCCATTAAATCGATACCCACCTCTGCCGCAGGCGAATCTGTGTTTGCGCTCGATGCCTGATCGATAGCCGTCCCTTGTTTTGGATGATTCTGCGCCATGGGGTGCGATGATGCAGTGCTGGCAAAGGTTGCCAATAAACGGGGAACACTCAATTGCAGCTCGGACTGTAATTCAGATGCCTCAAATAACTGACTGAGCAGCGCAATTTGATGCACTAACTTGAGCGCGCGATTGAGCTGTTCTTGGATATCGAGCTCACGTTCAATCACATCATCAAGCAGTTGCCCACTGCGTTTATTCCCCGCCATATCCGGGTAGGCTTGGCTGAGTTTTGCTAAAATCGCCGAGTCGACTACCGCCAATTCGGATTGCAATAACTCAGAGGCATGGGCTGCGGCAAGTGATAACTCACGGGCCCTAAGCTGCAACTCATCGCCCAAGGTAATGCGCTGGCCCACACTCTTACCCAATAAGGTTAATTGCTCGATGATTTGCCCAGCTAATACGGATAAATGATTATCTTCGTTCACATCAAGTGTTAGTAACACTTTGATGCTATTTAACATTGTGGCGCTTTCAAGGCTGAGCTTACGGCCGATAAATTCCCGCTGCCGCTCATCTTCCACTTGGCCTAACTGGGTCACGCCATCGGATAAGGCATTAGAGGCCTGCACTAATTGGCGCGCGGCTTGAGAGGCGGGTAAGGATTCTTCATACAGATAACTGTCGGCCTGCTTGAGCCAATGTAAACTCAGGCTACCTAAGCTAACCAGTAGCAACAGCAATACCCCAAGCACACCGAAGGCGAGCATGAGTCTGCCGGTTAAACTACTTCGCGATAAAGATAAAGGCGCCACACTTGTTCCTTCTGTTACAATGCCTTCGAGATAATCACTGTGGATGATACGAGACAATGGGAAAATTTTGGCAAGCTTTGCTCACACTCACCACTTTTGGCCTGTTATGTTTATCGCCTGCCAATGCCAACAGCCAAACTTGGCCATTAGAGCAACGCCATCCCTTTAATGCCAAAATTCAGCAGGCGCAGGCGCTTGATTATCATCCTCTCACTAAAGCCCAACAAGCTTGGCGTCTATGTGTCCTCGTCCCTCACCTGAAGGACGCTTATTGGATTGGCATCGATTATGGCCTAATCCAACATGCCAAATTCCTTGGCGTATCTTTAGATCTGTTCGAAGCGGGCAGCTACTACCATCAGGATAAGCAACTCAAACAGTTACGCACCTGCATGAGCGGTGACTACGACGCAATTTTACTCGGCGCAGTGAGCCCCAATCTGCTCGAACAGTTTTCCGAGCCGCTAACCAAACCCGTGCTCGCCCTAGTGAATAAACTCAATTCAGACCAAGTGCAGACCCATATCGGCGTTAACTGGTATCAAATGGGGCTAAGCGCGGGCCATTTTATTAAGGCGGATGCCAAGGCACATACGCCAACCCAGCCGACCACCTTGGCCCTGTTAGCTGGCCCCGAAAACCTCGGCGGCACCGATTTAGTCGAGCAAGGGATTCGTCATGCACTTGAAGGGAGCAATGTTAACATCAGTGCGATTCAGCACGCCGATAACAATCGCAATCTCTACCGCGATCAACTACAGATACTGCTAAAAGCCCAGCAGCCTAACTATATTCTAGGTAGTGCGGTGGCGATAGAAGCCGCCGTTAGCACCCTCAAACAAAAACAGCTGACGCAAGATATCAAGCTGGTGAGCAGTTACTTATCCCCCGCGATTCTGCGCGGCTTGATGCGGCAAAAAGTGGTCTACAGCAATGATGACTTAGTCGTATTGCAGGGCAAACTCGCCATCGATGTTACGGTAAAACAGCTCGAAGGCGCCGCGTCTTTTGGCGATATAGGTCCAGCTATCGTTGAGCGCACCACCTCAAAAAATACCCTGTCGGCACTTGGTTTTAGCCTTGCCGAAGCGGATTTTTATCCCTTGTATCAAGTGCGCCCTTGAGCGCTTAACACAAGATCTAAGTTAGAGATCAGTCATCCACCTTAGCGGCAAATAAATACCCCTCACCATGGACAGTGACAAAGAGCTCAGGATTAAGCTTATTACGCAGGCGGCGGATAATGACATCTATGGTTCTGTCATTCACATCATGATTGCGATGACTGGTTTGCTGCATTAAGCGCTCGCGAGAAAGCACCTGTTGTGGATGTAAGACAAAGGCGGTTAATAACTCAAATTCGGCCTTAGTGAGCTTGATAAGCTCCTCCCCTTGGCGCAGCTTACGGCTATTTAATTCAAGCTGATAGCCTTCAAAACTTATCAAATCATCGGGCTGTGATAATTCCTGCACCAGCGCCTGTTCGGCTTGTTTTACCAAAGAAATCCGCCAAAGCAGATTTTTTACCCTCACCAATAGTTCCCGCAGTTCGAAGGGCTTAGTCACATAATCATCGGCGCCCATCTCCAGGCCAACGATTTTATCAATCGATTCATCACGGCCAGAGACTAAGATAATCCCCACATGGGAGCGGCTGCGTAACTCGCGGGTTAAACTTAAGCCATCGACCCCAGGCAGGTTAATATCTAACATAATTAAATCGATATGTTGACGATTAAACTCGTACCACATTTGCTCGCCATCGGCAGCCTCAATCACACGATAACCTTCCTTTTCAAAGTATCCCTTCAATCGCGCACGAATAACTGCTTCATCATCGACAACGAGCACACTATAGGCCATGTTCAACTTCTCTTATTTTGCTTAACTGAATTATTCATACTTTTTCATATTTGCATATGAAGGAAAGGTAAAATATGCGATCTACATTACTTTATTGCACAAAAATCTGCCGAGCTTTTACACTCTCCTCAATATGACATATGCTTAGGCATATTGATTGGTGTGGGCGCTAACAAACTATGAAAGATAAAGAATTAGTGATTGATGAAAGACGACATTTTTCACGGATCCTCTTTGCCGCAAGTGCGTCAATACACCAAGGTGAAAAGCAATGGCAAACCTCAATATTGGATCTCAGCCTAAATGGTGCTTTAGTGGAAGAACCCGCAGGATTTAGCCATTCAGATGAACCTATCATCCTTAACTTTACTCTGCAGGGCTCGGATATTGAGCTGCAAATGGAAACTGAGTTGGTGCATCAACGTAATCACCAACTTGGGCTTAAATGTAACATTATCGATGTCGACAGCATCAGCCACCTCAAACGCATCGTTGAGCTTAACTTAGGCGATGCCTCAATTCTGAACCGTGAATTGGCGCTCTTTGTCGAAAAACATCATTCCGCCGATTAAACACCACGGATAGTGATTGCACGGATAATGATTAGGTACGGGCTTGACTCCCGAGAAAAAACAAACAGCGCTTAAGGCGCTGTTTGTTTTTTTAGATTAGATTGCTTCAAGGGCTTCTGATAGTTTGGAAACGCCCACCACTTCCATTCCCACTGGTGGTTTTTTCGGCACGTTCGCTCGAGGCACTATCGCTCGTTTAAAACCATGCTTAGCGGCTTCGACTAAACGTTCTTGCCCATTTGGCACAGGTCGAATTTCGCCAGATAAGCCCACTTCACCAAACACCACTAAATCACTCGGTAAAATATCGCCACGAAAACTCGATACCATAGCCAGTAGCAGGGTTAAGTCGGCACTGGTTTCGGTTACTTTAACCCCGCCGACCACGTTCACAAACACGTCCTGATCCGACATTTGCAAGCCACCGTGGCGATGCATCACCGCAAGCAACATGGCCAAACGGTTTGCATCCATCCCCACTGCCACACGGCGCGGATTGGACATGGCAGAATTATCCACCAGTACTTGCAGTTCAACCAGTAACGGGCGCGTACCTTCCCACACCACCATAACCAAGGAGCCCGAGGATTCTTCCTCGCCGCGGGAGAGGAAAATTGCGGATGGGTTTGCCACTTCCTTCAGGCCACGTTCCGTCATGGCAAATACGCCCAGCTCGTTGATCGCCCCGAAGCGGTTCTTGTGGGAGCGCAAAGTGCGATAACGGCTGTCGCTATCCCCTTCAAACATCACCGAGCAATCGATACAGTGCTCGAGCACTTTTGGCCCGGCGAGGCTACCATCTTTGGTGACATGGCCCACCATAATAACAGCAATGCCATTTTGCTTGGCGAAACGGGTTAGATAGGAGGCTGATTCACGTACCTGCGACACGCTGCCGGGACTCGACGCTACATCGCTCATATGCATAACTTGAATAGAGTCGACAACGATGACTTTTGGCGATTCTTTCAGGGCGACTTCGCATATCAGCTCCACACTGGTTTCGGATAACATCCTCAGTTTATTAGTTGGCAAGCCAAGACGATGGGCCCGCATCGCCACCTGCTGGAGCGATTCTTCCCCAGTAACATAAAGCGCGGGCATTTGCTCGGCTAAATGACATAGGGTCTGAAGCAGCAAAGTACTCTTACCAGCTCCGGGATGACCGCCAATCAAAATCGCCGAGCCAGGCACGATGCCGCCTCCAAGTACCCGGTCGAGTTCACCAAAGTGGCTCACTATACGTGGCAAGGCATTGAGATCAATTTGGTCTAAGGTTTTGACTTCGCTACTGCCTGCACCAGCGTAACCGGCAAACTGAGTCCCCCGTCCGGGCGAGGCGGCACCTAAACGCACTTCAGTTATCGTATTCCACTCGTGACAAGCACTGCATTGCCCTTGCCAACGGGGAAAATCCTGTCCACACTCATTGCACACGTACGCGGTTTTATTCTTTGCCATAACTTATTAAAATCTGTATAAAATCAATTTAAGTAACTGTGAATACTGCCGACATTAGACTAACACAGCACGCATAAAATCAGCATTAGAAAAGACCACTACATGAGTTTAGATAACCATAGTGCACTCATAGAACAACTCAAGCCGCTGCTCATGGAACCTAACTTCCAGGAGATTTTCCAGCAGCTGACTGTCGATGAAAACAATTCCACCCGTTTTTTATTAAAAATGGAGTTGAATCGTTTAGCCTCGCCCTGCACGCGGATTATTGACCTTAGGGATAAGTCAGAGTTGCCCTGTAGTGAAGTCATGCTGGGTCAGCAGCGCCATTTTCTCGATGAGCCAGCTAAACATAGCCTGCAAGAGGCCATGTCCTTATACCGTAACAAATACACTTTAGGCGTATATGAATACGTCATCGCCGCCCATCAACTTCGACGACAAAAATTACGCCAGGTGACACAACAAAGCGATACCGTCGAACTCGAACCCTTTATGGTGCCAGGCGTTGTACTCGGCAGTTATTTTAATCGCACTGAAGAGCGGATGAATTACAGTATCCGCATTGCCGTTTCCCAACCTGGCAGACCTGAAATGCCGGGGATCACCGTTGATTTATCCATTGGTGGTGCGCGCGTTCGCTTGGCGGCGAATCATCCTTTTGACCTCGATAAACCGCTAAAGGTAAAGCTTCTCGAGCTAAGTGAAGAATATTATTACCCCGATCTACAACTTGGAGTCGATTACCACATTGTTGATAGCCAAACTAATGGTGAATTTATTTGGTTAAGATTGAAGCGTATTGGTGGCACTGATGCGCTAGGCGAAATGCTGGGCAATTTGATTCGAGGCTATAAACTCCGTTATAAACTCGATGTTAATGACGTATTAGTAACCGCATCCGGCCTTGGATTCGAGCGTCATTATCTGCCGCATTTGCCACATTTACCGTTATTTTTGAATCAACAAACCCAATCAATTAGCCATATGCTGCTGAGTCGAGATAATCAGCAGATAGTGCATTATTTTCAAGATGAGAACGATATCAGCCAGTTACCAGCAATGCTGACATCAGCACGGCTTTCTGCGCTACTTAGCCATCCCGAAAATCCTGACTATGGGTTATTTTTTACGTTTACCTACAACGCCCAAGGCTGCTTGTATTTTTATTCGGCAACCTTAGCCGAATTAAAAGTTAAGGGCTTGGTATCATTGTTTTTAGGTTTTGCTTCAACCAAACCAAGCTGGCGTATTTTTAAACTGGTTCCAGATAAAATTTACCATGCTAAAGGCTATCGCCGAGCGACCTTGCCAGGGGATGAAGCTAAATACAGCCCGCTGGTGGAGCAACAATTAGCCCAGTTCAGCCATATGCTGCAACTTATCGATCTGACCAACGAGGATGAAAGAGCGACCTATAAAGCTTGGCAGGATGATAGCAATGCCAATGCGCTAAAAGCTTTCGGCCAGCAACGGCTCAGCACCCACCAAATCAAACCGATTGCAATGCAATTTAGTGAACGGCGGCAGGAAGCGCGTTTCGCCTTTAAAACCTTAGTCAATGTCTCGCAGGGTGGCCTAAAAGCAACAGGAATCACCTTAGATATCTCAGGTCGTGGCATGCAGCTCACGCTCGACAATCCCACGACGTTTGTAACCAATAAACCCTTAATGATCAGTTTACCTAAACTGCAAACCATTGCCGGCAAAACTCAACTCGAGAATTTACCCTACCGCTTAGTTCGAACCCGTAAGAATGGCGTCACGTTACATTTAGCCGCTGTCATGGGCCATACGCCCCATGTCGGTGTCGAGTTTTTAAACAAATTAATCGCCCACAATAAAGAAAAGCTAGAACAACTCACTGAAAATAATAGTGAAGCAAACGAGCTTGCTGATGGACTTAAAAATATCCTATTACGCGAACTCCATTCTGTGCCCTACTTCGTTGAAAAAACGACTAAATCAGCACAAGTGGCTTGCTTAGGCGTCAGTACTGAACATGATGAAATTAGTGATATTTTTGCCGCGGGTTCTTCAGATACGTTGCAATATAACCTCGCTCCGCTGCTCAAGGATGGCTTTTTTAAACGGGATATTCTCGACCCCATCCGCCAAATGAAACCCCAGCAGGATATGGATTTTATTGAAGTCTTTATTCAACTGACGCGTCAGTCTCGCGGCCGATTCCATTTAAAATGTATACCCGCTATTGAAGTCGGTGATGCTCAAGCTAAAGTCGCATTTATCACCCAAAGTAAATTGGCTGGACGCTTTATGGCGCTACGAATTTATCGAGGTGCCACCGAAAAACCGGATATGGGGTATCTGCGCCGCGAATTGGAATATATCAATATCCATGCAAATCACAGGGCAAAACAACTTGAAGATCAGCTCTGGCGCATTATCGGTGTAGGTGAATTGCTGGATATCACCCAAGAAGTGGAATTAAGATACCCAGTGTTACATAAACAGGCCTAACTTATTCCTCGTCTTTTAATACCGCGAGTTCAAAGCCTAAATACCAATCGCGGATCAGCGGAAAATGGTCACTCATCGCATCCAGATGAGTCAGCATATCCGCATGGCCATAGTCGTGTTTAAAGCCGTTCGCCTTTGAGAGCAAAGTGAATTTCACTTGGCGAAAGCCACACTCAGAGATCATATCGGCGACATCTTCAGGATGCCCAAGCACAGTATCGTTTTGCCCCGCTATAAACCAAGCGACGGGCCAGTTGGCTGCCTTAGCCGCCTTGGCATAATCAAAACCGTCATCGTGATCGCGCCACTCACCTCGCACCCAATCAATACTTTGATTCAATGATGCCCGACTCTCGTTATCCATACCGACACGCAGTTTATCGGCGGCGAGATATCCCTGCCCAACCGCTAAACTTGGTGCAAGGCGATTCCAAAACACATCGACCATCAACCATTTTTTGAAAGATTTGACGCGAATAGTGCGTTTACTGCCGAAGGTGAGCAGTGAACGCACACTTTGCTGCAGTTCAGGGTAACGCGCTAAGGCGCTCGCCATCAACACTCCGCCCCAGGAATGGGCGCACCAATGCACACGTGAGGGGGATATTTTCCCCTGTTCCTGACAGGCCTGATTATGAATATTCAAAATATACTGCTGTACTAATGGCAATTGCTCACGGATCACCTCACCTTGTCCTAAGGTAAAATCTCGACTGATTTTTGGTAAACTTAATCCTCGTCCAGCGGTATCGAACACATAAACCACAAAACCCGCCTTAGCAAGAAAACATCCCAAACCACGACCGCTCTGGCTGTAAAAAACTCGGCCATTTGACATAGCGCCATGCAACATCAGGATCGGCGGTTTAGAAAAATCAGCTGTAATTGGCAACAACTGGCGCAGGTGTAACTGTCCATCCCGATAAGGAAGATAGAGGGAGGTTTGTGAAAATGTTTGAGCAGAATGCTCATCTGGAGTTGAAGTCAAAATCAGTCACTGGTAGTCCATTAATGAACACTAAACTACCAGTTAAGCCTCAAAAAACAAGAGTCATTACTCTAATGTCACCACATAATCGACTGAGACACTTATTTAAAACTGCAATAGATAAGGCAATACTCTAAGGTCCAAACTACGGATCCGAGCATCTGCTGCGGCGGCAAGTTTGGGTTTGGCATGGAAGGCAATACCAAAGTCAGCCGCCTGCACCATAGGAATATCGTTAGCACCATCACCTATCGCCACACGTTGCCCCACTGGGATTTGCCATTCTTGGCTACAACGGTTGACCACATCGGCCTTAAACTGGGCATCGACGACTTTTCCGGTGACGGCTCCCGCCAGCTTACCGTCCGTTATGACTAATTCATTGGCAAAGGCCGCATCTAAATTCAGCAGCTGTTTTAAGTGACCAACAAACGGCGTGAAGCCTCCTGAAGCCACAACGAGGCGCCAATGATGCGACTTAAGCTCGGTCAACATAGCCTCAAGACCCGGCATCAATGGCAAAGTGTCACACAAGGTTTGAATAATCTTGGCATCGGCGCCCTTAAGCTGGGCAACCCTTTGGCGCAGACTCTGCTCAAAATCGAGCTCCCCCTGCATCGCGCGCTCAGTGATCGCCGCCACTTGCTCGCCGACCCCAGCCATCGCGGCAAGTTCATCGATACATTCAATTTGGATCGCGGTAGAATCCATGTCCATCACCAGTAAACCGGGCTCGCTCAGTTTAGGTAATGGGCCGTGAATTAAATGTAACTCGACCTGAGATGGACAGGTTGCTAACAATTCGGCACTGGGTTCTACAGGAAGCGCTAATTCGACGCAATGCAGTGCCACTTGACGACGAATAGGTGCGATGGAGAGCGAGGCCAATTTGAGGCTTTTAGCTAGAGAAACAATCCAAGCCGCTAATGAGTCTTCAAGACTTAAATCTTCGTAAATCAGACGCATAGCAAATACACTCAAGGATGGCCGCGTAGACGATTCCTGATAAGCCTCGAAACTGAGCCCCTGATATTCAAAACGAGGTAAAGGGTTAGCTGCTAACCATACAAACAGCGGATTTTGGTTCAAGCTTTCCATAGGACTCGTGTTCTCCAACTATCGGGCTCACGCAGAATCAATTATGATTAGGCAAGCGCTCTCATTATTAAGGGTCAAAGTGTTATATCTTAAAGGGCTAAAGAAAAGCCATAAAATCAGTAGACTGCTCCAAATCGCCATCGCCTTGACCTTGATGGTCGGCTTAGTGCAATTGTGGCAAACAAGCCTACTACAAGGTCAGCTGCTTCTAAAGTCCCAAACGCAAAAGATGGCCAGATTACTGGTGCAGCAAACGGCCTATAGCGCGGCGCCCGCCCTACAATTACAAAATGATGAGCAACTCCAGTGGCTCGCCAGCGCCCTAGTTGAAGATCCTAAGGTGATGTCGGCTGCAATATTTAGCGATCAAGGAATACGCTTAGCCTTTGCTCAAAGCCTGACTAAAGATGCCTTAGATCCCGAATCAGAAGAAATGAGTCTGCTACTGAGCAAATATCCGCCCTATGTTGAACCCGTGACTCAGGATGGCAAGAATTTAGGTTATGTCGAGGTTAGGCTCGATACCAAACTATTTTTTAATGAAATCAAAGAAGCGCATAACCTAAATATGGAGCAACAACAAATCATGCTGCTTGTTGCCGGCCTTATCGGCATGTTGCTATCCCGCGCCTTATCTTTTAAGCGCGCCGATTTTGACCGTCGCCGCACCCGCGCCAAATTGCGTAAAAACCCTAAAAAGAATAAAGCCATAAAAAACCCTGAAGCGGCTGAGGAATCGAAGCCTGCGGGTCATCAGGATGAGCAGTTGGATGAAGTCATCGCGAGTGATACAGAGGCCGCTCAAAAGCCGACAGAAAATAAAGAAACCGAAGAAAATAAACCAACTACAGATACTTTGCCTTTAGAAAAAATCACAGAAAACGCTAAAGTGCCGGATGAAAACAGTAATCAAGCCAGTATTCAGCCTAAAGTGAAGAAGGCCAAAGCCATTACAGAAACAAAAACTGAGTCTGAGCAAACGCCAGAGCAAGTGTCTGATCTGAAAACTGAGTTAAAACCAGAGATAGCTCCTGAGATGGGAGCAAAGGATGAATCATCATCCAACACTATGCCTCAGTCTAAAACGCAGTCGACGCAAGCTGCTGCGTCGGCCACAGAGCCACAAACCTCAGTATCCACCCCGAATAAACCTAAGGTTAAATCTGTCCGCCGCGTGAAGACCAATACCTCGAAATCCTCCACGGAGAAAGTCCCTGTTCAACCGAGCGATTTAGACACAGACTCAACGGGTTAATTGAAGCGTCTCAGGTCAAACTGAGGCATCTTTGGTCTGCGCCGCATTACAGGATTTTATCCATCGAACATTTGGCAGGACGGTTTAGCAGGCTAATCTAAAAGAAGACAGGGTAATAAAAAGGGTTCGCAATGCGAACCCTTTTCTTATGACTGCATTAGCAACACATTACAGCGTAATTGCAGCGTCTAATGTCATCACGATCATATCGTTGAACGTGGTTTGACGCTCTTCAGAAGTGGTTTTTTCGCCAGTACGGATATGGTCAGATACCGTTACCACACACAATGCACGGGCACCGAATTCATGGGCAACACCGTATAAACCAGCGGCTTCCATTTCTACGCCTAACACGCCCATTTTTTCCATCACGTCAAACATTTGTGGATCAGGAGTGTAGAACAGGTCGGCAGAGAAAACGTTACCAACACGGATCTTAGTGCCTTTAACTTTGGCAGACTCGATCACGGCATTCATCAGCTCGTAGTTCGCGATAGCCGCGAAATCTTGGCCTTTGAAACGTAAGCGGTTAACTTGAGAATCGGTACAAGCACCCATGCCGATGATCACATCGCGCACTTTAACGTCAGTGCTGATCGCGCCACAAGTACCCACGCGGATCAGGTTCTTAACGCCGTAGTCTTTAATTAATTCGGTTGCATAGATTGAGCATGAAGGAATACCCATGCCTGAACCCATAACAGAAATACGTTTACCTTTGTAAGTACCAGTAAAACCTAGCATGTTTCGAACGTCAGTCACTTGCTCAACATTTTCTAAGAATGTTTCAGCGATATATTTTGCACGTAATGGATCGCCTGGAAACAGAACCGTCTCAGCGAATGCGCCCTCTACAGCATTAATGTGTGGTGTTGCCATCGAAATAACCCCTGTTTATTTTATTAAGACTTAAGTCTTTGTTTACTGGCGGCCCAATGCTGGCCGCCAAATCGAGATCTTGCACGTTTACTTAGATAAACGACTCACCGTATTCCATCGGCTCAAGCTTGAAGTAGCTTGCGATAGATTGGCCGATATCAGCGAAACTGTTACGGCGACCGAGTGAACCGGCTTTCAGTCCTGCGCCATAGGCCAATACAGGCACATATTCACGAGTATGGTCCGTACCTTGCCATGTTGGGTCGCAACCATGGTCAGCGGTGAGGATTAACAGATCGTCCTCATCCAGCAGCGCCAGCATTTCAGGTAAACGCGAGTCGAAATACTCCAGCCCTTTCGCATAACCTGCTACATCACGGCGGTGGCCATAGTGGGAGTCAAAATCAACAAAGTTAGTGAATACGATAGTATTTTCACCCGCTGATTTCACTTCGGCTAACGTTGCATCAAATAACGCTTCTAAACCGTTTGCCTTCACCTTTTTGGTGATGCCACAGTAAGCGTAAATGTCGGCAATCTTGCCCACACTCACCACTTCACCACCGGCGGCTTTTAACTTATCTAACACTGTCTTCGCTGGCGGCTCGAGGGAGTAATCCTTACGGTTACCAGTACGAGCAAAGTCGCTTGGGCCAGTACCATCGAATGGACGCGCAATCACGCGGCCAATGTTATAAGGTTCTAACTCTTCACGGGCGATTTCGCAAAGACGATATAAATTTTCTAAGCCAAATGTGCCTTCATGGCATGCAATCTGGAATACAGAATCTGCCGAGGTGTAAAAAATTGGCTTACCAGAGCGCATGTGCTCTTCGCCTAATTCTTCCAGAATAGTAGTACCAGAAGCATGGCAGTTACCTAAAAAGCCATCGAGTCCCGCACGGGCCAAAATCTTATCGGTCAGCTCTTTAGGGAATGAGTTTTGGTGCTCGCTAAAATAGCCCCATTCGAATAATACGGGTACTCCCGCCATTTCCCAGTGACCGCTCGGGGTATCTTTACCCGAACTTAATTCCTGAGCATGGCCATAGGCACCAATCAACTCAACATTGTCCGCAAAGCCTGGAGCAAACGCCCCCGTGCTTTCCATCGCCGCATGGGCCAAACCTAAACGGGCCAAGTTTGGCAGCGTTAACGGACCTTCACGGCCGATATCGGCTTCACCTTCGGCACACGCTTTAGCGATATGGCCAAATGTGTCAGAACCTAGATCCCCAAACTTGGCGGCGTCACCAGCAGCGCCCACGCCAAAGGAATCCAACATCATTATAACTGTACGTTTCATAATTCTTCCTTAAAGATCCGAAGCTCGAATATAAGCATAGATCTCAGGTGTTTTTTCTGGAGCGACTTCATCGATATGAATCGCTTTTTTCACCGCTTCTTCTGCCTGCGCAAAGGCTTCTTCAGATTGCGCGTGGATCACAGCAATCGGCGTAGAAGCATCAATTTTATCGCCAAGGGCACAGACTTGCGTCAAACCAACACTGTAGTCGAGTGCATCACCAGGTTTGCGACGACCACCACCTAAGGTAACCACGGCTAAACCGAGTTCGCGGGTATCCATGCTGTAAGCATAACCTTGGGTATCCGCAAAGACAGGGCGAATAATTTGTGATTGCGGTAAGTACTTACTGTAGTTTTCGACAAAATCGACGGGGCCACCGAGGCCTGAAACCATCTTGCCAAAGATCTCGGCAGCACGGCCATTATCGAGTACACGGTTTAACTTGGCACGGGCATCCGTTTCATCGGTCGCTAAGCCACCAAGGAGTAACATCTCGGCGCAAAGACCCATAGTCACAGCGTACAGACGAGGATTACGGTAAGCACCGGTTAAGAAGTCGATGGCTTCTTTCACTTCAACCGCATTACCCGCACATGAGGCTAATACTTGGTTCATGTCGGTGAGTAAGGCCGTCGTTTTAGTACCTGCGCCATTGGCTACCGCCGCAATGCTGCGAGCAAGCTCTTCAGAGGCTTCGTAAGTTGGCATAAATGCGCCGCTACCGACTTTAACGTCCATCGCCAATGCATCGAGACTACAAGCTAATTTCTTAGAGAGAATAGAGGCGGTAATGAGGGAGATGGATTCGACGGTCGCAGTGTTGTCACGGATGGAGTAGAAACGTTTATCGGCGGGGACCAGATCGCCAGTTTGGCCAATAATCGCCACACCAACGTCTTTAACCACTTTGCGGAACAATTCACTCGAAGGTTCGGTTTGATAACCGGGAATAGCGTCGAACTTATCGAGCGTACCGCCTGTATGTCCGAGTCCGCGACCCGAAATCATCGGCACATAACCACCGCAGGCAGCGGCCATAGGGCCGAGCATAAGACTAATCACATCACCGACACCACCTGTACTGTGTTTATCGATGACAGGGCCATTAAGACCAAGTGATTGCCAATTGAGTACAGTGCCAGAATCGCGCATTGCCGTAGTCAAAGCGATTCTTTCATCCATATTCATGTCATTAAAATACACAGCCATGCCTAATGCGGCGATCTGACCTTCCGACACTGCATTGGTGGTAATGCCCTTAACGAAGAACTGGATCTCTTCGGTACTTAAGGCTAACCCATTGCGTTTCTTACGTATAATTTCTTGAGCTAGAAACATGATACTGCCTCCAAGCTAAATACTAATACAACATATCCGTTATTTAGCTTTGCAATGAAACATCAAAACTGTAGCAATATTACAATTACATGCTATCGAAGTTTTGATGTTTCCAACTAGATTTAGGTCACACTTAATTAGTTTCGATATACGATTTTGGTATTAATCGAGATGCAATGTTCGATTAATAGCCTTGAGTCGGCTTAGGCGCATCGGCTAATTCTAACGTGTGTAACAAGCTATTGAGTAAGCTTGAAGCACCAAATCTAAAGGTACGTGGAGAGACCCAATCCGCACCAAGAATACGCTCAGCCACACCTAAAAACTCTGCAGCTTGAGCAGCATCACGTACGCCGCCAGCAGGCTTAAAGCCTACTTTGGTGTTCTTCTCACTGATCACAGTCAGCATGATTTCAGCCGCTTCAAGGGTCGCGTTGACAGGCACTTTACCGGTAGACGTCTTGATAAAATCAGCCCCGGCATCGATAGACAGTTCAGAGGCGCGGCGAATAAGCGCAGGATCGGCTAATACACCCGATTCAATGATGACTTTCAGCAATACTTCGCCACAGGCTTCTTTACAGGCTTTGACTAACTCATAGCCGACTGTTTCATTGCCTTCCATCAGCGCGCGGTATGGAAATACCACGTCGACTTCATCGGCACCATAGGCAACGGCGGCACGGGTTTCTAATACTGCAATAGCAATATCATCGTTACCATGTGGGAAGTTGGTTACTGTCGCGATTTGAATGTCTTCTGCGCCCAGCTCATCGAGGGTCTTACGTGCGATAGGAATGAAGCGAGGGTAGATACAGATGGCAGCAGTATTACCCGCTGGCGTCACGGCTTTGTGACACAGGTCGATCACCTTCTGATCGGTATCGTCATCGTTTAAGGTGGTTAAATCCATAAGTTCGATGGCGCGTTGTGCTGCTTTTTTTAAATCAGTCATAATAGCTCTCCAAAGTAAAAAACAAATAAATAGAAATCAGTCGCTTATACGCAACGCTCAGAGCTGGCATTATTTTGATTATTTTTATATGGCCGGGCCTTCAGGCGATGCCGAGTAATTTGTGTAGGGCAAATTACATTTTTATTAGGTATTCAATCTTGCCTATGCATAACACATACGCATCCTGACACTTAAATGAACTATAAGTGATCACGACTTGAATCCTTGAAGACCGGAAGAGAGGATACGAATAATGTCTTGTTCCTACTTTTCCGCGAAAAATCCGTTTTAGCGCGAGAAAAACACAAACCTTTATATAAACGCACTGCTCAAATTATAAATGGGTTTAGATAAAGATTCATGACACATAAAAGATGGAGCCGCCATCGCGGCTCCAACGGCTCTTACAAGAAATTAGAACTTGTAAGTAGCTGACAGGTAGTGAGACCAACCTGTTGATTCTAGAGCCAGTGCACCAGCACCGTCTTCTAACAGGTAAACGTCTTTGAAGCCTTTCAGGCCATAGCCCAGAGCGTAACGATCTGAGTGCCAGTATAGACCGAAGAAGATGTTACCACCGTTAGAGGTTTTTGGTACGAAAGCAGTCTTGTCTTCGTCAGCACCGAATTGGTAATCGATGTAACCTTGGAATGACAGGAAGCTCTTGTTGTCGAAGAAGTAGAAAGGCTTGAACCAGTTAGCAGAGAATTGGTAACCGTTCCATTCTTTCGCGTTCATGTCGTAGTAACCGTACAGGTTCATACCTGTTTTGCCTAACCAAGGCACGTTTACGTCAGCACCAACACCCCAGAAAGTAGAGTTAACGCCTTCACCGTTCAGACCGTCCCAGTTGAACAGAGTAGAGAAGTAAACTTCTTGGATTGGACCGAAAGATAAATCTTTACCGGTTAATGCATCGATAGAAACACGTGGAGCAAACTTCATAAACAGCTTGCTGGTGCCTGAACCTGGGTTCTTGTCACCGTCTTTGGTGTTTTCGTTTGCTAAGTTGAATACGTCAACATAACCATAGAGATCGAATACACCAGAACGACCGCCAAACTCCATTTCTAAGTAGTTGTGTTGGTCACCAGAAGCTGGGTTATCTGGCTTCTCGCCAATAGAGTACATAGCGTTGAACTGCATCCACTTGTAGTCAGAACCGTGAAGGTCAGAACGGTCTGCAGCAAATGCGTTACCAGACATTGCAGCTACTGCTGTAGCAGCTAAAGCTAAAGTTTTAACGTTTTTCATCATCAACCCCATTATTTTGTTTGCTACCGTCAAGGGTAGCGTTCTTTTTGTGGCGCTCGCATTCTACCTCGATTAAAAAAAATCTCAATAATCTGGCGTAAAATCACGAACACAAAATTCTTAATTGTGAACAAAGTCGCGACTTATTGTTTACGACTAATTAACTTAACCGTACGTCACGACTGTTAAGACAGCATCACAGCTAAAGTCTAGTTGTAATCTGACCTATACAATCGGAGAAACTATTCACTACAGGAATCACTATTGGAAAATGGTTGAATTAACTTAGGTCCTGCCCTGCATGGTCAGGACCTAGTTAGTAGGGAATCTCTTCCCCAACGTTTCTGCGCTTAGATAGCTAAGAACAGACCCGCAATTGTTGCACTCATTAAGTTAGCTAACGAGCCTGCGATAACCGCACGAATACCCATTTTAGCTAAATCATGACGACGGTTAGGAGCCATAGCACCTAAACCACCCAGCAGAATCGCGATAGAAGACAAGTTAGCGAAACCACACAGTGCAAACGAAATAATCGCTTTGGTTCTGTCAGTCATTGCTAAACCAGTGTCAGCAACAATCATACCGCCATCAGCAATGTCTTTTAGGTATGGCGCAAAGTTCAGGTAAGCAACGAATTCGTTAACAACGATCTTCTGACCGATGAAAGAACCAGCAACCAGCGCTTCGTTCCAAGGTACACCGATTAAGAAAGCTAAAGGCATGAAGATGTAACCAAGGATCAGTTCCAGTGTTAAACCTTCAACACCGAACCAACCACCTACACCACCGATGATGCCGTTGATCATAGCGATCAAACCAACGAAGGCTAACAGCATTGCACCAACGTTTAACGCTAAGTGCATACCAGATGAAGCACCCGCAGCAGCTGCGTCTAATACGTTAGCTGGCTTATCAGGATCTTCTGGTAATTCATCCATGTCGTTTTTAGCAACTTCAGTCTCTGGGTGCATCAGTTTAGCCATTAATAGACCACCTGGTGCCGCCATGAATGACGCAGCAACTAAGTACTCAATAGGCACGCCCATTTGCGCGTAACCAGCAAGTACTGAACCTGCGATAGAAGCTAAACCACCCACCATGATCGCAAACAGTTCTGATTGAGTCATAGTTGGGATGAATGGACGAACCACTAACGGCGCTTCAGTTTGACCAACGAAGATGTTAGCAGTCGCAGACATAGATTCAGTACGGCTTGTGCCTAATGCTTTTTGCAGACCACCACCGATGATACGGATGATCCACTGCATGATGCCTAAGTAGTACAGAACGGCGATCAGAGAAGAGAAGAACACGATAACTGGCAACACGTTTACCGCGAAGATAAAGCCAAGTTTGAAGTTAGCTAAATCACCGAACAGGAAGCCGATACCGTTTTGTGCATAACCGATAACGCTAGATACGGCGTCAGATACACCTTTCAGGATATCTTTACCGACAGGAACGTACAGTACAAAACCACCGAAGGCAGCTTGGATGGCTAATGCCCCACCCACAGTACGCAAGTTAATTGCTTTTTTGTTATTCGATAGGAGGAAACCTATCGCAAGTAGGACGACCACCCCTACTAAGCTCATCAATATATTCATTAACCATCACCCTATTGTTAACACTTTTTAATTATGTTGTTAATCAACCTATTTCCGAGTCAGATTATACCCGAGAGAAAGTCGAAAATCGTCGTTTTGATCAAAATTTTGGAGTTTAATTTGAACCGCTTAGAGCAAAATGCTATTGCGACCTACACCTGTTTAACCAAAAACAACTAAAGGTCAAACAGTTGCATTGCATTCGACACCAAGTGTTCTGATATTAGAACACTAGATTTTTTTTGCAAAGTTGCAATTTTGTCTATAAAAAGTACAGCGTTAGCGGGTTGGTTCCGTTTTTCGGTAACATTTAGCGGAGTCATTGCAGGAGAATCAGTCTCAAGTAGGAAACTTTCTAAGGGCAATTCACTGACAGTTTTGAGCAGTTTTTTCGCATTCGGATTCATCACTAAACCACCAATGCCTAGTTTAAAACCTAGCTTAGTGTATTCGAGTGCAATATCAGGACTACCAGAAAAGGCGTGTATTACGCCCGCTTTTGGGAGTTTATGGCGCTTTAAATGGAATAGCACCTCTTGATGTGCCTTTACCGCATGGACGATAACGGGCAAATTCTGCTCATAAGCAAGCGCCAACTGAGCGTCAAAAAATGCTAACTGGTTGCTCCAATTGTCAGCATAAAGTTTGTCTAACCCACACTCACCAATGGCAACAAAACGGGGACATTCTCGTAACTGAGCAACCTGTAATGTTAATTCTGTGATGGCCTTATCAACATCTTCCGGGCAAAACCAAGGGTGGATCCCTAAGGTAAAATAACACTGGTATTGCTCAGCAATGGCCAATTGTTTAGTCCAGTGTTGTGGTGATACTCCTGGGATAATCAGATTATCGATGCCCGCATGATGCATACGCTGTATGACTTGATCGCGATCGCTATCAAACTCAACAAAATCGAGGTGCACGTGGGTATCTAGCATCATCAATTTGTCACTCCGTTTTTGTGTCTCCATTCGATGATTGCGCTTTTATTCGACAATCAGCTTTAGTTCGAATTAATGGCGGATCTTCTAATCTTGGCATGCAACAACGACGATTCTCGGGCGTGAGTCCCATCTTGTCACACCAACGGATATAAGCCTGCCACGCCCGAGTTATCCAACTTATCATCAGTCACCCCACAAATTTTAGATACAAAAAAGGCGGTGAATCACCGCCTTTAACCCTAGAGCTACTTACCTGTTAGTGTTCGCGCGTTTTAGCGAACTCGATATCAGGGTATCTTTCCATTGAAAGATTTAAGTTAACCATAGTTGGCGCAATGTAAGTTAAGTTATCACCACCATCGAGCGCCAAGTTTTGGCTACACTTGCGGCGGAACTCTTCTAGCTTACGCTCATCTTTACAATAAACCCAGCGCGCAGTTGAAACGCTAATACCTTCGTAAATTGCCTCAACGTTGTACTCGCTCTTTAAGCGGCCAACAACCACTTCAAACTGGAGTACACCCACGGCTCCCACGATCAAGTCATTGGTATCTAAGGGACGAAACACCTGCACAGCCCCTTCTTCAGATAGCTGAACTAAGCCCTTAAGTAATTGCTTTTGCTTGAGCGGATCGCGCAGACGAATACGGCGGAACATTTCGGGCGCAAAGTTAGGTACACCGGTAAAGCGGAACTTTTCACCTTGAGTGAACGTATCGCCGATACGAATGGTTCCGTGGTTATGTAAACCAATAATATCACCAGGATACGCCACTTCAGCGCGCTCACGGTCGCCCGCCATAAAGGTCAACGCATCGCTGACGTTAACATCTTTGCCGATGCGTACATGGTGCATCTTCATGCCTTGCTCATAGCGACCAGAGCAAACACGCATAAAGGCAACGCGGTCACGGTGTTTAGGATCCATGTTTGCTTGAATTTTAAACACAAAACCGGTGAATTTTTCTTCGTCAGGCATGATCATCCGCACATCGCTTTCACGAGGTAGCGGTTTAGGCGCCCACTCCACAATACCATCGAGGATATGATCAACACCGAAGTTACCTAATGCGGTACCGAAGAACACTGGCGTAAGCTCACCCTTTAAGAAGGCTTGATGATCAAACTCGTTTGATGCTCCGCGAACCAGTTCCATTTCATCACGCAGATCAGCGGCATAGCTACCAATCGCTTTATCCAGATCAGGGTTATCGATACCTTCAATCACACGGCGCTCTTGAATCGTGTGTCCCAAACCGCTTTGGTATAGCACCACTTCATCGCGCAGAATATGGTAAATACCCTTAAATTCTTTACCGCTGCCAATAGGCCAAGTAATAGGCGCACAGGCGATATTAAGTACGTTCTCGACCTCATCCATCAGTTCGATAGGATCGCGAATATCACGGTCGAGTTTGTTCATAAAGGTCACGATGGGTGTATCGCGCAGACGGGTCACTTCCATCAATTTGATGGTACGATCTTCAACACCCTTTGCGGAGTCGATAACCATCAAGCAAGAGTCGACCGCCGTTAAGGTGCGGTAAGTATCTTCCGAGAAGTCTTCGTGGCCAGGGGTGTCGAGTAGGTTAACGAGCGCACCACCATAGGGAAACTGCATGACAGACGTTGTAATCGAAATACCACGGTCTTTTTCCATTTCCATCCAGTCAGACTTAGCGTGCTGACCCGACTTTTTACCCTTAACGGTACCCGCTTTCTGCAGCGCGTTTCCGAATAACAGCACTTTTTCGGTAATGGTGGTTTTACCCGCGTCGGGGTGCGAGATGATAGCAAAGGTCCTTCGCTTATTGATTTCATTAAGAAAATCTTGGTTTGCCATGTATAAATTCTTTTAGTTTGTACACGGATTTGTACACACTTTTGGAAGTACTCTCTTTT